>Ga0123338_10004866_pt1 | contig 11619 bp, 4 predicted proteins | sample grotaG_FD_89793 | JGI IMG/M metagenome (GOLD analysis project Ga0123338, IMG submission 89793) | Glacier valley bacterial and archeal communities from Borup Fiord, Nunavut, Canada, to study Microbial Dark Matter (Phase II) -... | ecosystem: Environmental > Aquatic > Freshwater > Ice > Glacier ... | reverse complement strand
TGAATCAACAACTCCGCCGCAAGCGGACGGAGTATGAAACAGCCACTTTGTAGCACTTCTTACGCCCCAAGGGACGGGGAATCGACCCTTTATGAGATTGAAACGCATTGGCAAGACATGATTCGGGTGGCGCTATCGATTCGGGCGGGTAAGGTGCTCCCTTCGACCTTGCTTCGCAGGTTGGGTAGCTATAGCCGTCGGAATCGCCTCTATCAGGCTTTTCAAGCTTTAGGGCAGGTCGTCCGCACCCTCTTTTTGTTGCGCTACATTTCGGATGCTGGGTTACGCCGTCAAATCACGGCTTGCACCAATATTGTCGAGGACTATAACCGATTTGTGGATTGGCTTTTCTTTGGCAAGCAAGGCGTAATCACAGACAACGACCCGGTGGAGCAAGAGAAACGCCTGAAGTATTTAGATTTAGTCGCGAATGCGGTGATCCTTCAGAATGCAGTAGACATTTCGTTAGCGGTTCAGGCGTTGAGTGCAGAAGGAATGCGAATAGACCGTGCAGCACTCAAGACGCTGAGTCCCTACCTTACCCGTCACCTCAAGCGCTATGGCGACTATGTCGTCGATTTTAAGCAGATTCCTCTGCCCTTGGAAGATGCGATTTCCTTACCTGTTCAGTTGGATGAACTGTAATAGGAGTAAGGCTTTTCAGCTCATCTTGCACTTTTTTGCCCGTATCTCGGCTCAACCCCAACGGCACTTCACTCACGTTCTGCCCTTTGGATCGATACACCGTCAAAATCTTGCCGTTCCAGTGTTCTACATTTAGCGCCGAAGCCTCTGATGCCCGCAGCCCATGACTCAGGACTGCAATGACCGCCCGATCGCGAGCTCGTGTCCGATCCTCCAACTCCAGCACCGCCCAAATCTCACTTAACTCTTCTGCCTCGATATGCGCTGCCTGGGGTTCAGGCTGCCGCTCCAGATCGATCGCATCCGTCGGCAGGGGTTGATTCATTGGATAGCCATTACTAGGGGTAAAAGTAGCGGTGCTGCCGTCAGCCGCCATGCAAGCGCTGAAATGCTCTCGTAGTATAGCTTTGGCGACATAGTTCTAGTTTTGAACCCTCTCAAGGGGCGATCGCTGATTTAAGAAGGTTATATGGGCTATGGAAATGTGAAAGAAGCGTGAGAGATCTGTCGGTTAACTGCTGAATTAAGCAGAAGTTCTACGACAGCATCAGCATTACAGCCTTTGGTGCTAATGCTGGAATCAGCGTTTGAGGAGTGTGACAGTTGAGAAACATAGTCCAAATTCAGTCCGAATGGAAGGCTTGGGTCAAAATTAAAGCAGTTTAGGTTCCTTAATCGAAACTAATTGCTGAAAGCTACTTGGAATCTGCTCTCCAGCCTCATCGTGGCGGCTGACGGCAGCTTCGCTACTTTTACCCCTTTTCGCTTCTAGTCGTGATCACTGAAAGCCTTGTCTAGTAAAGGTTTGAACTACTTTTGGCTTTTGTACTAATGCAAGACGACTAGTGCACGACCTAATTTCTGCTTGATTCGTCGCCTGAAACCTGAATTCTATCGTCGCCCTTCTGCTCGGACGGCAGCTATCCGACAAAAATAGCTATGTCTTGAGCCAAACGCTGAAAGCCTTACTGAGTAAAAATTTAGTGCTCATATGATAAACTTTCGCACGTATCTGATACCGTTGGCGAATCAATGAGAGAAAAATTAGCAATCGCTGAATTCCAGTCCTGGCAAGGATTATAGAATTGAGTACTTGGGGTACTGAGCTAACCTGAGAGCAGGGTTTCAGAGGGTTTTATTTTCCTCTGGTCGATTCGCCAACAGCATCGTATCTCGGCTCAATGCCAAATAGTACCCGAAAGGGGTATTGCCTATTGCAATTATCCTTCGCAGAGTAAAGTAAGCGCTTCTTAATACGAGCTTCTTAATTCCACTGAACTCAGTCTTGTTTCGAGGAGGGTTCATGTTTCTTTTCAATTCATGTTTGGTCAGGCTCCAGCAAGCTTTGAGTACAGAAAACTTTTAATCATTAAACTTTAACGCTAGTAAACAGGAAAGAAGCCCAAAAGCGATGCTGTTAAAGCCTTTGGGAATTCTATCTCAGAGGTTAGAAAAGCTTACACACGAATGCTTCAAACCACTTTGCCTATAAATTTGTACAGTGCCAAATTAAAGGAGATCGAGACAAATTCGTGCCGCTGAGCAAACCCCTCTCTGTTATGGCGTTGTAGAGAGAGTTCGCTCAGCAGCCTAGCATCAGGTCAGCAGGATTGCCAAGCTGGCTTGAGGCGGAAAAGCAAGCCAGACCTAGCCTTGCTCCTTTAATGACACTAATGTGTCTTCACGACAAATAAAAAGTCACTGTACAGTTTGACAGGAGCAGGATGGATAACGAAGAGATCAAGAATCAGATCTTGGCGAAGTTGGAAATTGAACGCGAGGTTCGGGAGCAGTTGGAGCGTCAGCAGAGCAACCAACGCAACTCGCCTAAGAAAAGCCCCTGGATGTGGCTGGATAGCAATTTGGGTTTGCTTTTAATCGGGGCTGTCATCAGTGGTCTGCTCGTCCCAACTTTTCAGTTCACTCAAGAGGAGATCAAATGGCATAGGCAGAACCGCTACAACAGTCTAGAGCGGCAACTTGGAAGCTTGCGTGAGAGCTTGAAGCAGTTCATTGCCGTCCAGGCTTTAAGCGCAGAACTCTATGATCTGGGCTTGTCGATCCTCGATACATCTTCGTCTGGAGTCGCTCGCTCACGACTGGAGCAGTGGCGCAAAGACTTTCATGCCCTACAAGCACGACGAATTCAACAGAACGCTGCCTTTGCGGCGACAATGTTTTACTTCCCGACCGGATCCCAGCAGTCTATCCGGACGGCTTGGAACGATTTGATGCGACCCTCGCAACGACTGCAAAAATTGGTTGGCGACCTTCTAGAAGAAAATAAAACGGGAGCTGGCAATAAGGTAATAGCCAGAAAGTCCGCCGAGCCGAATGAGGTTGCCTTGCGATTAGATACGAGTCTGGCTGAAGTCAATCAAGCCTACGATCGACTGTTGTCGATGCTTAGGCAGCAACTTTTGGAGGTGGAGTATGAGAGTTCTAAGTTTAGGTAACTTTGTTAGTGCGGTAGCAATGACGGTTCTGCTCTTCGCTGTCTTTGGCACTGCGTCGGCTGATGTGGGCGGGGGTAAGGGGTATCCAGCCACACCCTGGAGGTACTCCGCCCCCAAGAGTGTTCAGGAGATTGAGAAGGCGAAGATAGTCGCCGCAGAGTACCAGACCCTATCGATACCAGGGAAACTGGTTGACAAGACGAGGGATGACGTATTTCACCTCAACCGTGTCTCCTTGAGGCTGGACAAACCACGAAAGGGGGATGCGGTCAGGTACGCGCTAGTGGGCAAGTCTGGTTCGGGCAAGATTGTCTCCCTATCATTTAGCCAACTCAAGAGCTTTACTGTAACAGCTAGGAAGGACAAAGCAATCATGGTATCTGTGGTTGTCTGGCCGGACATATCGCCAAAAGATCTGCTCAAAAAGCGGCCTACGTATAAGCAACTCATGGCAGGCTACAGGCGCACTATCATCCTTGAGATCAACCTGAGGTCTGCTGATGGACGCCCCTTAGTCTTTGCTGGAGAATATGGGTCTACTCTGCCTTTAGAAAACCTGACTCTAGGAGTAAAAGGCGATTTTTATGGAGAGCATCCTCACATGGTTCACCCGCTGCGGTTCTGGTGGGCGATCCCGTCGGTAGCCAACGACGAGAACTATCCGTATCGGATGATTCCTGCAGCTTAAAAGTAGTCCAACAACTGGTTGCGGGTTTTCTCAAGAGGGTAAATTTGTCTGAAAGCCATTAGACACCTGCCTTTTCATCGATCAAGCCAAAAAGACTTTAGTCTTTTTGGCTTGATCGCCAATAGGAGTTTCGATGGCTCAATTTCAATTTCTGTGTCTACCCCAAATACGACGGATGCAGCGGCGAAGCGAGTCAGAGATTGAGCGGGAAGTCCTGAGAGTTTGCGAACTTGGCTAAAATAGCCCAGCGCGCCAAAAATGTACTTTTACATTTCAAATCCTTGCTATGTCAAGCTTTCAGTAATTTAACTGGATGACGATCGATCGTGCGAAATCCTATCCCGTATCTAGATTTTATGCACTGTGAATCTTACAAAGGTTCTCGCACTAAAAACCAGCACCAACTCGATAACATTCAGTGGAACCAATACATGGTGCAAAAAGTATACTTTCCGCACTCCCCGAAAATTTGTGTATGAGGTGCATTTTCCTAGCTGCTTATCCAGCGGGTTTAACGATCAATAAGGCTAAATGTACATTTTTGGCGCGTTGGGCTATTTTAGCCATCGTCTGTATAAAAGCGCCAAAGACGTTGTAAGTTCAAACTAAAAAAACAATTTGGCAGGCGCGTCACGCACGCCAAGTTGGGCTATCGAATTCACGTTGCTTTATGTTGGCCAGTCAGGTGTGCGACCGGCATAAGTGATGACGAATAGAATGTCGTCAATCTCCTCATCCAGAAAGCGCTTTTTGACTTCTTCGGTATTGGGCAGGGTTAGTTCCCACTCGCCTACGGGAGTTTTGCCGATCATGGCTGTCCAGCTACCCGCGTTGCCGCTACGAGTGCTGATCTTGCCATCGATCGGGGTGGCGCTGCCGCCGACGGTGCCCTGGTTGCCCTGTTCGGTGAATCGCAAGGTGGTAATGGGTAGCTCAAAGGTCTTCTGGCTGGCGCGGACGAAGTATAGCAAAACTTGCTGGATTTTGAGGGTTTCAACATTGGGTGGAAAGTCTTCCCGAACGGTCTGGAATTTGACTTTCATAGGAGTCTTAGTTTGGTCAGGATTGTTGAGGTCGTACCACTGATCGGCAAACTGGTTGCGGAAGCTGAGGGGGCGATCGGCGCTCAAGTTGGGGTTTAGAGTTTGGATTACCTGCTGGCGATAGTCGAAGCTATTGAGGGCGGTGTATTCGATCGTAATCAGGACATCGGCGATCGTGCGGTAGTCAAATTGATTTGCAGCTTTGGGCATACGGAATTCCCAGGTGCTATCAACACCATTGCCCTCAAAGGGAAGCAGCATATCGGTTTGCTGAGGTTCCAGTTCAAGCATTCCAGTAGAATTCATGGGAGAGGTGAGAGCGACAAACTCAGGATCGCGGCGGATGGGCACAGTCTGGAATATATCGGAACCGATGACAGTACGGGATAGCCCCGCACTGGTGAGAGTTGCATGGATGCCCTGAGTGGGTGGAATCAGGGCGATGACGGAGGTGCGAACGCGGCGGATCAGGCGCAGGTAGTGACCAGGGAAGTCGCGATCGAACAATTCCATTGGTGTCGCAAAGATCAGGATACCAGTCTCAGTAAACCGTTGGAATTCTGCGGGTGATAGCAGTGCCAGCGAGATCGTTTTGGCAAGTTGAAGTTTTCGCTTATTAGTCTCAAAAGCATACTGATCCAGCTCGTAAATATCGCGAAGGAGTCGGGCTGATCCCGTCAATCCTTTACGGTCTGGGGCTTTTGCATCTGTACTGAAGCCTTCGGTCGGAGCTACCCAGTAGTCGTTCTGAAGGTATGCAGGTGGTGTCTCTTGACGTTCAAAAGCAAGCTGGTTTTGGGCCAACAAGGCCAGTGAAGTTGCCTGTTGAAGGAAGAAGCCGTAAACATCTTCCAGTATCCCGCTCATCCAGTCATATAAGTCTTGATTGTTGAACTTATTATTGAGGAATTCGATCGTGTCTTTGGCGTTGGTGGTTTGTAGTTCGGCAATTGTCTTTTCCTGCTCTACAATCTGTTTCTGATCATCGGCAATGATTACCTGCTGTTGCCCAATCTCGATATCTTTGTTGCCGAGTGACAACTGCAAGTCCCAGTCTTCTCGACGACGTTCATAGCTCGCTTGAGCTTGCCATGCTGAAGCACGAGTTTGTCTCTTTGCTCCTATGCTTGAGTAGCCACTTGCCAAAGATGAAAAAGCACCAGCGACCCCACTGGCTCCACCAGCAAATGCCCCAATGATTGCGCCTCCCGTTGCACCAAACACTGAGCCAAGTCCGGGATTAGCAGCGGTGCCGACAGCTCCACCTGCAACCGCGCCAGCGAGTATGCCAGCGATAGCGCCCAAACCACTTGCTATCGCAGAGCCAAAACTGAGCGTCGATGCAACAGCATAGGCAGAGGCTGCTTCGCTCAATAATTCTAGCGCCTGATTTTCTGAAGCTAGAAGCCCTTGATCAATCAAGAATTCAAAATGACTGACTGTGATCTGTGCTCGTGATTTTTGCTGTTCTGCTAGCGTGATGCCATGCTCCGATTGCGTCAAGCGCAAGCTCTGCAATTGCACATTTGCTTGGGCAAGTCCGAGTTCTTGTCTTGCTTTGAGCAGGTTGTATGTCGCATCAGCACCCTTCTCTAGCGATGAAAGCAATGCCGCTTCAATCTGTGCTGCCAGTTGTACAAGCTGCTTGGCGCGCTCAATGAGTACAAAATACCGATACAGCGTCGGTCGAATTGTCGATGTGCCCGGCAAAATGATTTGCCCTCCTGAACCAGCAATGGGAAGACCGCTGAAGGTGTCAGTGGGTGCGGCATAGGGGTCAACTTGTCGCTGTAACCCGGCGATGTTACGGCATGACCGGATTTTGCGTAAGCTTAGCTCAGCATGGAGCCGCAGGCTTTGCAGGATGGGATTGGGTGGAATACAGAAGATAACCGATGGATAGTTCCATGCAGGTAGGGTATGAAAACCATCTACACCATCGAAAATATCACTGTCTTCATCAGCCTTGCCAAGACCGACAATCTGGGACAAATCAACTCTCTCATGTGCTAACACTTCAGGATTAACCCTAGTAACCGCTGCAATACGTTGCTGTAGGTCTTGAACGGCAGTCTGCCCCGCAGCATCCATCGCCCGACTCACCGTTTCGCTTGTTAGCAGGGCAGCTTGCTGACGGGTAGCGGATACGGCCCGTTCAGTGAGAGCTTCACCGAGAACCTGCTGAGGAAAAGATTTAGCTTGAGCGGCTGTCACAATTGACCGGGACTGTTTGAGTCGGTCATCATCGATCGCAACTCTAGTTATCTCATTTTTGACCTGGGCGATCGCACCCGTCAAAATTCCACGATCGGTAATGGTGGCTAGCTTTTGGGTTACTTGTCCCAGTGCTGCTATGGAGAGCGGAGAGGCTTCAAGGGGTATTTGCAACTCTCCGACCAAGGCATCACAGCCATCCAGATGCTGTTGTAACTCACCGCTGACCAGCAATTCCAATTCACTTGTGTAAAGTTCACGCGCACGGGGAAGTGACTCTGATGTATCGCGGGTGAACTCTGCATCCGCAAACTCTTGCAGGCAACGGGCGATGGACAAGATCGTAAAGCGTGTATACGTGTTCCGGCGTGTCTTGGCAACCGCATGAGGGTCTAGCGGATCGAGTTCCCAGTTGAGTGGGCGTTTGTAGAGATCTGAGAGGGTTTCTTCTTGCTTGAGACCATCGTAAATTTTTCGATCCTTTTTGGGTAAGCCATAGTCATAAACAGTCCGATACCAATCCAGAGCAGCTATGTACTCGCCACTGGCTTGCAGGCGAGAGGCAAGATACATTGGCACCAAGAAATAGGCTTCTTCAAGCAGTGCCAAGATTGACTGGGAGGCAAGATTGTTTGCCTGATAGGTTTGTTGTTGATGTTGTTTGTGTTTCGCCTGATCTTGTCCAGGCATCGAGACCTGGATGGGCTGGTTGTTTGGAAGTGAAGGCAATACCAGTGTTGCTTTGCTATCGGAAATCCCATCAGGTGCCTGACTAAATGGACAGCAGACCGTGACTGCCGCTAATTCGGTTTTTCTCACGAACACAACTCTGGCTTCTGCTACCGGAGCACTCCCCCAATTTGGGATGACACGAATCAGATTAGATAGCGCTTGGTGCTTAACGAATTTCCTCTGAACTGTTGAAAGACCAAAACCGTCCTCTGCCCTGGCACAAATGAGGTTTCCAGTTCCAGTTTCTTTAAAGAAGGCTAAGGCTATAACTCTAGCGTAGCGTCCCTGATAGTCAAAATCATTTGCACTTCCTAAAACGTACAATCCCAACCATTCGTTGCCTCCTAATGCATCCTCATACCATCTATACAGTCCATTATTGCTAACTGTCACAAAATGATTGCCACTGCCTGCATACTCTCTAAAATAACCATTAAAGGCTGCATGGAAATTCTTAAGCGGTAGCAGTGGCTTAACAGCATTAGCTATACCTGGGCTGCCTTCCTGTCCCCAATTCCAAAAAAATTGTTCCCACTCAGGCTTCGTATTGTTAGGGTATGGCGGCATCCATCCATCTCCAGCGCTATTTAGAGAGCGTTGGATTAATCCACCTTGTTTTATTCCGCCCTGTTGTTGATAGTTGGTTGGCCATATTGCTAATAGTGGCGGGTGCTTTTCCGTGGTTCCTTGATGAACTACTACTGCTAGTGTCAAAGACGTATTAAACACAGGTGGGTCGGAGAGATCCGTAATATTTCCATCCCAATCCATCTTGTTTAGATCGAATCGTGCAAAGCTAATCTTGATATTTTGAGGTGATCCTAGTGCAGGAAGCGTTGCTTTTCTGATGAAGAATAAGTAAATAAAGCGACGATCGAGACTGATTGTGTAGGGTGCTGAGCCTCGGATCGACTCTACAATTTCTCCAAACGGCCATTTACGCCATGGCTGTTGTGGATAGCCTGATTTTTCACCTGAATCAAAAATTGACCAGTAAACGTTGCCTGACGGAGTTCTGCCAAAGATATATAGCAAGTGTCTTTCATCGATCATGTCTGACTGACACGTACCCTGCTTATAGATCTTTGTTTTTGTTTGACAGGACGCTTCGACAGTCAGTGAACAGACATCTCTCACGTACTCGGCATACTCTCTGGCTGCCGCACAGGCTTTTTCAGGTGTTAAACGACGATTTGATCGGAGTTTTTCGATCAGGCTGGCGAAAGCAGGGGTTTTGTACCGCTTGAGATTGGGTAGAAGCAGATTTTCTGGGTATAGGAAGACAAACATGGCTGAACGCCAGGTGGCGTAGGAACCAATCCATATCCACTCGTCATCAAAGCGTGGTGCCTGCAAGGTGAGTAAAAATGCAGAGAGTTTCCATGGCGCACCCAGAGCCGTTTGGAAAGTGGTGAGAACTCGGTTTCCTTTTGCAAGGTACAGATGTAGAGCACCAGCAGCATCAAAGCGGGTTGCCAGTGGCAACCCTGGAGGAGTTGTGGTGTCACCGATGGGTTGCCAATCCAGACCCGCCTTATCATAAACTCGACCATCCTTACCTACGGTGAATAGTTGTAGGTTGCCAATTTCGCCTGCTATGGTAACAGTTGCATCTGAAGTAATAGTCAGCGTGCCTTCACGCGACCATGCAGCCCAATCTCCGCTCATTTCATTCCACGATGTGCGGTAGATGCCTCCGTCTTTGCCCACTGCAATCAGTTCAACAACGGCATCTCCACTGGCAGTTCCCTTGACCGAGATTGTTGCTCCCGGTAAGAATGTCACTGTACCTACTGCATCTATAGGAGTCCAATCCTCAGATATATTGCGGTTGACTATGGCTCGATAAATCTTGCCGTCATTACCGACAACAAAGAGATGAACAGCGCTTTCCAAGGAAGCTGCCGCGATCGTCATGTCTGTTGTCGGACTGTCCCTCAGAGGCGTAGCTTGACCAATCTCTGTCCAGTCATGCCATTGGGCATCTCGCCAATTTCCAAAAATTTGTCCGTCATCTTGCACGACAAATGCATGCAGGAGTTCCTCTTGCACCATTGCAGCAACGGAAATTTTGGCATTGGTTCGTACTTGAATATCTCCGATCGCAGCCCAGTCTGACCAATTATTGCCTGAGCGAGACAGGGTGAAGTTGATATGTCCATCGCTGCCGACTGCAAACAGATAGGCTTCTCCAAGCAGGCCGACTCCTCCCTGGATATCCAGGCTGAAGAGACTCGGTCTGGAATCAGCCGGAATCGTGTGATTAGTTGCAGCTCCCACATGAGTCCACGGTCCGGCAAACATTTGAGACGCGAAAGTACTGTATATTCTGTTGTCCTCACCGACTACCGCTAGTACCCCGTCAATTGCCCCTCCGATGGTTAAAGAAGCGCTGGAGAGGGTTGAGCCAGGAAGGATGACTGGCACGTTTTGCAACAGAACCCAGTCTTTACGGGATTGAATTTGACCGGAGCGAAGCCTGAACAGAAGCAGTTGGAGAGTCTCGATCGCCTGTGCAACCCGTGTGGTCTTCTGGCAAGCTCCCATTTTTGTATCAATAAGCAGCCGATCAATCAGTTGCTGCGCCGTTTGTTCAAAGCTAATACCGGGTTCCTGTAAGGCTTGAATCAGGGCATCACGGAGCGTTGCCAGTGTAGCCCCTTCTGTCGTGTCGATCGCATCGGAAATACCTGCAAAAACGCTTAGTTCGGTATTAATCCGAGTATCTAATCTGTCTTGCCAATCCCGTTGAGCAATCTGAGTTGCCCGCCACTCGGGTAGCGGTGTTGAGAGTTGTGGCAGGAGGGCGGTTTCTGACGGAGCTGGCAAACGGAAATGATCCTGTGACAGGGTGATGCCGTCTTGTCCTTCTTCGTCACGCCAACGGGCAAACTGCCGTTCCTTCCAAACCTGAACCAGAATTGAGAACACACTCTGCCATTCGGCATCAAGCATTTGATTGGCTTGCTCGAGCAAGTGACGAAATTTCAGCAGGTAATTGAATGCCCCATTGCTCAGAGTCAGTTGCGCCAACTCTTTTTCGATCACTCTACCGCCACCCCGCTTGGTCTCTAATTCCACAAGTCTGCTTGAGGGTACGCCCACAGCCGCTTCAATAATGCGATCGAAATAGGCTAGTTCGTCGCCTACGGCTAGCTGGACAGCTTTCAACTGATCCGTATCATCTTTGATTAACTGAGCGATTGCCTCATAACGTTCTTTCCACCGTGTACGCGCTGCGCCCATTAGTGGATCAGCCAAATAATTTGCAGGTACAAGGTCAGGATCGATGATGGCTGGCTGGCTGCGCTGCCTTAATGATTGTTGCCATGCTTGGCGGGCTTCCTTCGTAGCAAGCCACTTGGGAAGACTCTTTGGCTCATTCAGGGCAATCCAGAAGTCTCTCGGTCCTAGCGCGATTGCATCGCTCTGCTCTTCTGCAATCCAGGTCGGGAAGTTGGCGGTCTTCTGAACCTGGGTCAGGATGGCATAAACCTCATCCCATTCGGACGGCTGTAGCGAAGATGCGGTATCCAGCAACGTAACCAGTTGGTTGAAAGCCTCGATCGCCAAATGCAGTGTCGTGGTAATTGTGTCAATAGCCTTGCTACGCTTTCCAGCATCAGCAGTTTGCTCATGGTCGGCTTTGATTAGCTTCAGCTCAGCGAAGGTCTTACCAATACTCGCAGCAAGTACCGCATTCACGCCTGCGTCTGCATTAGCGGCGTTTGCTTCTCGCGTTGCTTTCGTGGCAGCAAGGAGCGCATCGACCTGTGCCCGTCGTGCCTGCCAGCGAGTTAAAACTGGGTTCGGTATGGGCGGTTGGGTCAGTCGGAAATCG
>Ga0123338_10004863_pt1 | contig 11628 bp, 9 predicted proteins | sample grotaG_FD_89793 | JGI IMG/M metagenome (GOLD analysis project Ga0123338, IMG submission 89793) | Glacier valley bacterial and archeal communities from Borup Fiord, Nunavut, Canada, to study Microbial Dark Matter (Phase II) -... | ecosystem: Environmental > Aquatic > Freshwater > Ice > Glacier ... | reverse complement strand
TAGCGGTTATCCCGATTGTCGCCCGGAGTATCTGGCGGCATTTGAGAAGATGGCGAACCTCGCGACAAAGGCGACGACGCAGGACGGGCGCACCTTCCATATATACGCGCCACTGATGTATATGGACAAGGCGCAAATTGTGCGAACAGGGACAGAGCTTAACGTTCCCTATGAACTCACCTGGAGTTGCTATGAAGGGGATACGCTCGCGTGTGGCACATGTGATAGCTGTCTGCTCCGCTTGAACGGCTTCGCGGAAGCGGGACGCACCGACCCTATCGCTTACAAGCCGGAGGCAGGTAAGTAGCGTTTGAACTCTGGATGTGGCCCGTTGTAGTTGGGTTGTGCGTGTTCCGCGAATACAATCGTTTTGATGTTACCGCGTATCGTGAAGTCCGCGACAACGCGCATCCAACGTGGATTGAGCAGGGCGAGCAGGTCATCGAGGATGGTGTTTGCCGTGATTTCATGGCTAATAGGACGATTGCGATATTGGTTAATATACAGCTTCAAACTTTTTAGCTCGACAACCGAGGTATCAGGCACATAGTCAAGCACAATTGTCGCGAAATCGGGGAACCCAGAGCGTGGACACAGGCAGGTGAACTCTGGAATTTCCAGGTGTACTACATAGTCGCGTCCTGCGGCTGCGTTGGGCCACGCCTCTAATTGGCTGTGCTCAATTTCTTCATGCCCGTAAATGCCTGGGGTTCGGGTTGTGTGTTGATCCATGATGTGTAATATTTCTCCAAAGGAATGGTAGGTAAACTATTTCTTTCTTCCTGTATCATTCTATCGCGTACCGTCAAGGGGTGTGTCAATGAATGCTCTATCTCCCTACATCGGTGTAGATATCGGCGGCACAAACACGCGTATCGCCGTCTTGCCCACCCTGGATGCGCCCTACTGTCGTATCATTACGCGCTTCCCTACCTTCACGCAATACAAGCAGCAACTTCGGCATCTTACGCTTGCACTCGACACAGTGGGGCCTGTCGCGGGTATCGGTGTTTCGATTGGCGCGCGTATCGCAAAAGATGGCCGCTCGGTGGTCTTTGGTCCAAACATGCCGGACTACATTGGCAAGCCATTTGTGCAAGAACTCGCGTCGCGCTTTGGTTGTCCCGTTCGCCTGGCCCACGATACCGTGTGTGGGCTGCTGGGCGAGCAGAAATTTGGCGTCCTGCAACACTACGAGCGTTGTGCCTATCTCACGGTCTCAACGGGAACTGGTGCGGCAATCCATCTGCAAAAAGCGACAACGCGCCTCACTGTTTCCATCGAAATCGGGCATCAGTTACTCGCAGGCAACACGCGCCCGTGCCTGTGTGGACAGGTGGGCTGCCTGGAAACCTATACAGGTGGGCGTCAGCTAGAGCTACGCCTGGGGCAACCATTAGAGCTGGTAACGGATGCTGCGTTTTGGGAAACCTTCGCCGAAAAACTCGCGTTGGGTCTTGTCAATCTTGCCCAGCTCACAAAGATTGAGACCGTCGCGGTAAGCGGTGGCATCGTCCTCTCACGCCCCTTTTTGTTGGGGCGCATCCAACACTACGTCACCGAAAAATTGCATGGCGCGACGCTTACGCTGCTTGCCGCGCTCCTCGCCGAAAACGCCCCCCTTGTCGGAGCGGCATTATTGCTGGAGACGCCCGAAGAAACGATTGTCCATTAGGTCCTAGTTTGAGCGTACGAGCCTGCTCTCGCACACCCAACGGGGACGTTCAGCACCGATTCCCGCGCCATACGTCCCTTTACCCTTTCACAGAACGCGCCATGCCCGATACAGGATAGTAGCAACAAACATCGTTCGTGGAGAAGGAGTGAATGGAAGCATGAGTGCAATTACGAAATACACAACCGAGGCGCGGCAAGCATTCGCGTATGCCAAAGCGGAGGCGGTACGCCTGAAGCATAGGTCTGTTGGGGCGGAACATATTCTATTGGGACTACTCAAACTGGATGACATGCTGCTCACTGAATTATTTGTCGCGCTCCACGTGAGTACGCTACGGGTGGCGCAGGCACTGGAATTCGTCATGGGACGCGGTAGCAAGCTCTATCTTGGTGATCCTGCGCTGAACATCGCTGCTCGTCACGTCATCGCCCACGCGGAGGCGGAGGCGGCACGGGCGGCGGACGAACTGGTCGGCGTGGAGCATCTCCTGCTTGGCCTCTTTGGGGAAGAAAATGGGGTCGCGGCAGGCGTCTTGAGTAGCTTCACACTGTCCGCCGCGACGATCCGTGAACAACTTGCGACGATAAAAAGTGTGACCCTTGTCAGCCCCTATTCGCAACAGTATCAGGCTCGCTATGACGCGACGCCAACCTTGAATCAGGTCAGTCGTGACCTGACCGCCGCTGCGATTGCCGGCACGTTAGACCCAATGATTGGACGTGAAGCCGAGCTAGAGCGCACCATGCAGATTCTCTCACGTCGCTCAAAAAACAATCCCGTCCTGCTTGGAGCCGCGGGTGTTGGTAAAACTGCGATTGCGGAAGGGCTGGCGCAACGCATCCTGGAGGGCAAGGTTCCCGACAATTTGCAAAACGCGCGTGTGCTTGCGCTCGACGTTGCGATGCTAACTGTCGGCACAAAATTTCGTGGCGACTATGAAGAGCGACTCAAAAAGATTATGCAGGAGATACTCACCGACAAAGGCATCATCATTGTGATCGACGAGCTGCACACGCTCATGAGTAACGGAGTCGCGGAAGGCTCGATAGACGCCGCCAATCTTTTCAAGCCGATGCTGGCCCGCGGCGAATTTCAATGTATCGGCGCGACCACCTACGACGAGTACCGCAAAACGGTTGAAGCCGACCCTGCGCTCGAACGCCGCTTCCAGCCTGTGCAGATACGCGAGACGAACGCGCAGGAGACGCTAGAGATACTGCGCGGCCTGCGTCTGCGCTATGAAGCGTTTCATCATGTCACGTTAAGCGACGCGGCACTGGTGGCGGCGGTGCAACTGTCCGCGCGGTACATTCAAAATCGTTTCCAGCCTGACAAGGCAATCGACCTGATGGACGAGGCCGCGTCCCAACTCTGTGTACAGCGCACGGTATTGCCGGAAACGATTCGGCGGTTGCGTGACGAAATCGTATCCGTGCAGTACGACAAAGAGCATGAGATTCGCCAACGTAACTTCGCGCTGGCCGCGCTGCATCGCACCCACGAGCTACGTTTGCGGCGAGAACTTCAGCAGCATGAGTACCTTTGGCGCATCACGCAACAGGAACTTGTGCCGATTGTGGGGGAGCAGCAGATCGCTGAGATCGTCGCCAAGTGGACGGGAGTTCCGGTGACACAGATTGCGTCTGAAGAGGCCCAACGACTCCTCGTTCTGGAGGAAGAGCTGCACAAGCGTGTGATTGGGCAAGATGAGGCGGTGCAGGCCGTTGCAAAGGCGATACGACGGTCACGCACCAATCTGCGCGACAGCCGCCGACCTATTGGCTCGTTTCTCTTTGTGGGGCCGACGGGCGTTGGTAAGACTGAACTGGCGCGAGCGTTGGCGGGTATAGTGTTTGGCGACGAGAACGCGCTGCTCAAACTGGATATGTCGGAATTCATGGAGAACCACACCGTTTCGCGGCTCATCGGTTCCCCTCCAGGCTATATCGGGTACGAGAGCGCGGGCCAATTGACCGAGGCTATCCGCCGTCGTCCGTACAGCGTTGTGCTGTTTGACGAAATCGAGAAGGCGCATCCAAAAATCTTTGATCTGCTCCTGCAAATTCTCGATGATGGTTGTTTGACGGATACGCACGGGAAAACGGTAGATTTCCGCAACACCATTATCATCATGACTTCCAATGTGGGAACGGCGCGGCTCCAAACAAACGCGTTGGCCTTCACCACACGTCATCGCTCCCACGAGGTGGCGGCGGCACACGAACGGATGCGGAGCGTGGTCGTACCCGCGCTCAAAGAGACGTTCAAGCCTGAACTGCTCAACCGTATCGACGAGATTGTGCTTTTTCACACGCTTGAACGGGCACACCTCAACGAAATCGTTGATCTTATGATCGTACAGACGCAAAAGCGACTCGCGGAACAAGCAATCACAATGAATGTGAACGGTTCCGCGCGTGAGCAGCTTGTCAAGTATGGCTATGACCCCATATATGGGGCGCGTCCGCTTCGTCGTGCCGTACAACGAATGCTCGAAGATATGTTAGCGGAGGCCATCCTGCAAGGCACGTGTGTTCCCAATGATGTGATTGTCGTCGATGCGACGCCTGACGCGCTCTGTATTCGTCACGCGCTGCCCGCGAGCATCGAAGTCGGAGGCGGCAGGGAGAAGTACGAGGTCGCATAAGAGATGATGTAATACCTGGCAAGGTTGCACCTGGGCGAAAGGGCATGTTTCTATGACGCTCTTTCGCCCAGGTGCAACCTTGCCAGGTATTGAAGGGAAAGAGGGCGCGATTTAGTCGAACCAATCCACAAAAACACAGGATGTAATTTTTGCCGTATAATGAGGTCGTACAGGACGCTTTGCTCACGTCAAACGTGATACAAGTAAGAGTTACTCATAGAGAAACTTGTTTTGTATCGAACCATAGCAATGAGGAAGGATTTTATAATGGAACTTGGATTGGTTGGCCTGGGTCGCATGGGCGCGAACATGGCGAAACGTTTACTTGGTAAGGGTCATACTGTCATCGGCTCTGCTCGTCGCGAGTCTACCATACAAAGTGCGTTGGATGATAAAGCAATCACGAAAGGTACAACTTCGCTGGAAGAGCTTGTCAAGCAATTGGCACAACCGCGCACAATTTGGCTGATGGTTCCCGCGGCCTCGGTTGACGCGACGCTAGAGGTACTGATCCCACTGATGGCGAAGGACGATGTGATTATCGACGGTGGTAACTCGTACTACCATGATGATATTCGCCGAGCAAAAACGCTTAAAGAGTTCGGCATCCACTATCTCGACGTTGGTACAAGCGGTGGCGTCTGGGGCTTTGAGCGTGGCTATTGTCAGATGATTGGCGGCGAGGACGAGATCGTGAAGCGACTCGACCCGATTTTCTCGACGCTTGCCCCCGGTGTCGGCGCGGTAGAACGCACCCCTGGCCGTGAAAAAATCCAGGGTGGTACAGCGGAGCAGGGCTATTTGCACTGTGGGCCACATGGCGCGGGTCACTTCGTCAAGATGGTACATAATGGCATTGAGTATGGCATCATGGCCGCATATGCTGAGGGACTCAACATCCTGCACTTTGCGAATATCGGTAACGATACTCAAACCATCGACGCCGAGACCGCTCCAATCAGTAGCCCTGAATATTACAAGTACGACATGAACCTTCCTGAAATAACGGAACTCTGGCGGCGTGGTAGCGTTATCGGCTCCTGGCTGCTCGACCTTACCGCCACCTCGTTCTTGCAGAGTCCCAAACTCGAAGGCTTCAAGGGCCGTGTCGCGGACTCCGGCGAGGGTCGCTGGACGATTGCCGCAGCCATCGACGAGGGTGTACCAGCCCATGTGTTGACGGCCGCGCTCTACGAACGCTTTAGTTCGCGTGGTCAGGCCGACTTTGGGAACAGAGTCATGTCCGCGATGCGCTTCCAATTTGGTGGACACGTCGAGACAGAGGAGACGCACAAGACCAGTCAATCACCAGAGACTGGCGCGGGCGCAATCTAGGGCTTTTGGCAACATTCAACAGGAGTAGCATGCATGAACCAGGGAGACACTTGCGGTCTCCCTGGTTCATGTTATAATAAGACAAACACCTTGCATTGTAAAAACATTACCCATCCTAACAATTGAGAAGATACATACATGAAGCCTACATCATTTTGGAATACATTGCCCCAACCGATTATTGGACTCGCGCCAATGGATGGCGTCACGGATGCCCCATGTCGCACGATACATGGTCTCTATGGACGCCCCGATATCGTCCTAACCGAGTTTACAAATGTCGAGGGATTGTGGCGCGGAAGTGATCGCATCTTCCGCGACTTTCTCTACACGTCAGCGGAGCGACCAGTCATCGCGCAGGTATTTGGTTGCCGACCAGAATACTTTTATAAGTCCGCGCATGTTGTCTGTGAGTTAGGCTTCGATGGTATTGATATCAATATGGGCTGTCCCGCAAGTGCTGTCGCGAACAAGGGTGGAGGGGCCGCGCTGATTCGTGTACCTGATATCGCCAAAGAGATTATTCGTGCGACGCAGCAAGGCGTCCGCGATTGGGCCAACGGACATACGTTAGAAGACCTGGAGATGGAGCCAGCGCGTATTGAGCGCATTCGCCAGATGAATGAAGACCGTGTGCGAATCTGGGGCGATACGGCCAGGATTGAGCGACGCCTGCTCCCCGTCTCCGTCAAAACGCGACTGGGTTACGATACAGTCACCATCACCGATTGGATACAAGACCTCCTTGAAATGGAGCCAGCCAACATCTCGCTGCATGGGCGCACACTCGCCCAGCATTACAAGGGCGAGGCTGATTGGGATGCCATCGCGTCAGCCGCCGAGATTGTGCGTAAAACCGATACGCTCATCTTGGGCAACGGCGACATTCGTACACTGCATCAGGCCGCGCAACGCATCCGTACAGCGGGTGTACACGGTGTCCTTATCGGACGAGCAAGCTATGGCAACCCCTGGCTGTTCCAGAAGCGTGAGACCCTGAAACAGTTGCTCAATGCCGGCGTCAATCCAACGCTTGAAGACCTCCCCGAAGTCATGCCGACGCGTGAGGAGCGGCTCTACATGGCACTCGAACATGCCCGTGTACACGCAAAACTTAAAGGTGAAGATCATTTTATTGAGCTACGCAAGCACATGGGCTGGTATCTTGGTCACTTCACGGGCGCGAAACGTATCCGCACCGAGCTTGTGCATATCAATAGTCTCGCCGATGTCGAGCGCATCATCCAACATGCCCTCGCTAATCCCGCCGCCTATGAAGACGAGCCGATCCAGCCTATTGCACTGGGCGTGTGATAGGTGTACCGTCCTAATTCTGTCACCAGAACGATTTTTCACAAGTCGTTGTGCAGATTGGAGATGGGCTGTCGCTGCTTAGTCCCGAAGGTATCGCGCTCTGGCTTGCCAAGCAGTTGCAAGCAGAGATGAACATGACAAGGGTCACGCTTGCCAACGCGTTGGTGTATGAGCATCCCGAAAACGCTAAAAAAGCGTGGGCTGTTGCACCGCGTCGGGCGTGAGCAGTGTTACGCGGTCTCCGGCCCTGACCCAGCCAGCTTGCAAGACGCGGGTCATAATACCGGCTCTGTAACTTGTTTTACCTGCCTCTTTTGTGGTGACTGCTTGTAGGAGGTTTGGCTCTGTGCCGTTGAGTTGCTTGCACGGTTTCCGTATCTCTGTCACTTCGATAACCGCCCCGCCGACAGCGAGACGCGTTCCTTCTGGAAGTTCCATCACGTCGATGCCCTCAATTGTGATGTTCTCGCCCATTGCCCCTGGCCCAATTGCAATGCCTGTCCGTGTCAACTCGGTATACGTCGCGCCATCCACAATCAAGACCTGCCGCATGTTGCGCCGCGTAGGGTACTTGTTTGCGAGGTAGCGATGCCGTACAAACTTGCCCGCGTGATAGTCCCCCTCGACGCCAAGATCGGCCAGCAGATAGATATGCTCTACAATTGGCTTCGGCAATCCTGGCTCAGGATTGCGGCAGACCGCGACGACGCTACCCCTTATTGCTGCTGTACTGTTTTCCATAGAAATCCTTTCAGGGGACCCACACGCCCGTCACGGCTGTGGGAGGAATGAAAGGCATCCGCAGATGCACTTCCGCTTTTCACTGTCACACAAAGAATGAGTGGGTAGGCGGCTGTGTCGGGCAATGCGCGTGTTCTAGGGAACAATGCCTCACGCCACTCCACTACGCCTCATGTGTGCTTCGCTACAAGGACGGGTACCTGTTCTGGCGTGGCTTCGCTTAGCACATGGGCTGAGAATTCCACGAGCAATTCGTGCGTAGTATGGGTAGTTCCCAGAAGTCAACCAGCCTATCGTGTCCACTCCCCTATCCACTACGCAGAGTGAGGGTGAGGCACAAGCCCTTCCCGTTCTACGGGATGGGTAGTTGACACCGTCTTCTTTCTCACGTAATGCCTCTATACACGAAAGCGTGTCACCATATTTTCGTGTCCCATGCCAGCCTCTTTGGAACTACTCCCACTTGAACGTGCGAATCGCAAGCACCAGCATAAGGACGGCCCAGATGGTAAGTACAAGCAGAGGATAAACGGGGAAACTACCGCCGTTGACCATTGTCGTCTGCAACGCCTGTGTGAGCGCGGTAGCTGGCAACAGTTCTGCAAGGGCCGCGAGTGGGCCAGGCAAACGGCTCACGGGTAGGACACCGCCGCCGAGAAAGACGAAAACGAGGAACAGCGCATTCGCGCCCGCCAGTGTCAACTCCGCCCGTAACGCACCCGCCATCGCGAGGCCAAACGCCGCAAACGTCACGGTTCCCAGTATGATTGTGAGTAACGTGAGTAGCAACGAACCTGCTGGCTGCCAGCGGTAAAAGAGGATTGCGACGCCAACAAGGAGCGAGACTTGAATAATTTCAAGTACGAGAATCGAGATAACCTTTGCGCTAATCAAACCAGTACGTGATAATGGCGAACTGCCCAGGCGTTTCAGCACACCATAGTAGCGTTCGTAGGCGGTGGCGATACCGAGATTGACCATACCCGCCGCCATGATTGCAATTGCCAGTATCCCTGGTAACAGAAAACTGATTGCCCCGCCCCGCCCCGCAGGTACAAGATTGAGCGAGGCGAAAAAGACCAGTAGCAGTACTGGTACAATCAAAGTGACAAGGATATTTTCGCCGCGGCGTAGTGTGAGGAGCAGCTCATAGCGTACCTGCACCAGTATCTGGCGGCGAAACGGGGCGGCTTTACTGCTACCTGTCTCGTAATCTATCATTGGTATTTTTGTTTGTGCTGTCATATGTCTCTTATTCTCTTACTTCTGATCCGGTGAGGCGCAGGAAGAGGTCTTCGAGCGAACCGTGCCCGACGCGCAACTCGGAAAGGACGATGTCGTGGTCGCGCATCCATGTTGTCAGCTCGACAAGCGCGGTTGGCACATGCTCGGTCTCAATGACATAGCTGCCGGGGCGCACCTCGGCCACGTTTTGTATCGTTGGTAGCGCGGCTAGCACCGTATTCTCTAGGCCAGCAGGGGCGACGAAGCGCACGACATGCGCGTTCTGGATGCCCGTCAAATTGCCAGGGGTATCGAGTGCAACCAAGCGACCATGATCTATGATCGCCACGCGATCAGCGAGCCGCTCCGCCTCGTCCATCAGGTGTGTTGTGAGCAGCACAGTGGCCCCGTTGCGCTTGAGGTCGCGGATAATTTCCCACGTGACAAGGCGAGCCTGTGGGTCCATGCCCGCCGTTGGCTCATCCATGAAGACAAGCGAGGGCTGCCCAACCAGCGCAACCGCGAGGGCTAGCCGCCGCTTCTGTCCACCAGAGAGTCGCTTACAGCGTGTCTTTGCAGCACTGGTTAACCCCACACGATCCAGGAGCGCGTCAACATTTTGCGAATGTCCATAATATCCTGCGAAGAGGTGTAGCACCTCGCGGGCCGTGAGTGCCGGATAGAGGCCATCCTGTTGAAGCATTACGCCGATGTGTGGTTTGAGTGCCGGCCCCTCGCTGATGGGGTTGTATCCGAGGACTCGCACGTTGCCCTGGTCGGGTGTGCGATAGCCTTCAAGTGTCTCGACGGTTGTTGTTTTGCCCGCCCCGTTTGGGCCGAGCAAAGCGAAAACTTCACCCCGATGAACGGTAAAATTTACATCGTCAACGACCCGTGTTGGGCCGTAACTTTTGCTAAAATGGTCAACAACGATAGCCTCATTCCCAAAGGTATACTTATTGTGTCGCGTTGGGCTGGTCGTCGTTGTCTGCGCGTCAGCAGACATACTTGTACTCCTTACAAAAAAGTGGTGAGCTATGTCCTGTATATCCTGTGTATACAGTACAGTAGTTGGGGGCCGCTGACAAGCCCAGAAACAAGGATGTGTAACCTACATCTATTTTTCTGTTATAAACGTGTATAGAGTAGAAGTTATACAAGCTTATCCTTTTAACCGTCATAAAATTTGTTTCCATCCAACAAAGCACGAGGAGTAGAGAAAATGGTAAGAATTCTTTGGGGTGTCATTGTTGTTCTATTTGTACTTTGGATCATTGGTTTTGCCTTCAAAATAGCTGGTAATCTCATTCACATTGTATTGGTGGTCGCACTTATCGTCCTCGTATACAATCTGGTTATGGGGAGTCGTTCACGGCGCACACTTTAACTGGTGTATGTTATACGAAAACATGGTTCAGAATGTATATGTCTGAACCATGTTTTTATTTACGTGCTAATGTGTTGCTTTACTTTGATAACAAGAGAAGATGTATTGCACCATTATAGGCAGCAGTTTTGCATGGCGGGATCGTGTGTGTAACGTGATACTCCCTCTGACCCAAATTAGTCGCTGTGCTCTTCTTTGTAGTGGGACGTTTTATAACGGTGAGCCGTATTTGACGTTGAGCAGAGCAGGTGCTACACTAGAGAAAATACTTTTTAGATGATGGAAACTGTATGTTTCGCCATCCCAACAGGGGATGCCCAGCACGCGACCATAGTGTGCTGGGCGTTTTTATAAGGAGGAAGCCCCAATCATGTCTCTGGTGCAGAAACCGGACACTTTCGATGATAAATTTGCCTCGGAAGGTCTGACGTTCGACGACGTACTTATTATTCCTGCCGCCTCTTCTGTATTGCCTCGTGATGTCTCTACCCAAACGTGCCTGACACGCACCATCGCGCTCAATGTTCCCATTGTGAGTGCCGCGATGGACACGGTGACGGAAGGACGATTAGCCATCGCCCTGGCGCGTGAGGGGGGTATCGGCATCGTTCACTATAATCTACCCATTGAACAACAGGCCGACGAAGTTGATAAAGTCAAGCGGTCAGAGTCGGGAATGATTACCGACCCAATCACAATGGAGCCAACCGCCTCGCTACGTGAGGCATTAACGGCGATGGAACGTTTCCACATCTCTGGTATTCCGCTCACCGAAGAGGGCAAACTGGTCGGTATCCTGACCAACCGTGACATTCGTTTTGAGACCAACCTTGACCGGCCAATCTCTGAACTGATGACACGTGACAACCTGATAACGGTCTCTGTTGGCACAACCTTAGAGCAGGCGCGTGAGAGTCTGCACCGCTACAAAATCGAGAAGCTACCTGTGGTTGATGAGCATGGGATGCTCAAAGGTCTCATCACCATGAAGGACATTCAGAAGAAGCTTCTCTATCCTCATGCCGCGAAGGATGAGTTTGGACGGCTGCGTGTCGGCGGCGCAATTGGCGTGGGGCCAGACACAGACAGGCGTTGCGAGGCCCTGATTGAAGAGGGTGTGGATGTGCTTGTGATTGACACCTCCCATGCTCATTCGCGGATGGTGCTTGAGACGGTGGCACGGGTGAAAGACCGCTTCGGCAAACGCGCCCAGTTGATCGCGGGCAATGTTGTGACGGCTGAGGCAACCGAGGCCCTGATTCAGGCGGGTGTTGACGCGGTAAAGGTCGGCATCGGCGCAGG
>Ga0123338_10004860_pt1 | contig 11630 bp, 9 predicted proteins | sample grotaG_FD_89793 | JGI IMG/M metagenome (GOLD analysis project Ga0123338, IMG submission 89793) | Glacier valley bacterial and archeal communities from Borup Fiord, Nunavut, Canada, to study Microbial Dark Matter (Phase II) -... | ecosystem: Environmental > Aquatic > Freshwater > Ice > Glacier ... | reverse complement strand
CTCACTCACACCTCCCCAAGAAAGCATCGCCACTAAATCAGCAACAGCAGCAGGAGCCAAATAAGTTCTGTACTGTCCGCGTGACAATTGCTTAGGCGGATGACCTAACAAATTTAACTGCACTTTAGCTTCGCTAATTTTCGCCGCGTAAGCCTCCATATCCCAAGCGGTTCCCGCGAAAGTACCTTTAACAGCTTGTCCTGTGGAAGAGAAAATTGAATAATCTAATGTAAAAGAATCAGTCACAAACCAATGCTTCTGTCCTTGGGAATCAGCATAAGCTTTCACGACTAATCCCCCAGCATACAAACCAGTAAAATCTAATTCAGCCACAGGTTCTAGCACCATTGGCACAACTGCGTTAGCCGCTAATAAATTTCCCAAATGTACCTCACGACTACTGCTTGTTCCTGAAGGTAAAACTAGATATGGGTCTGCAGGTAACTGAGGCAGTTCATCACGAAGTTCAGCTAAGGCTGTAGTTGCCACCGGACGGTCTATTTCCCAATTTCCGGTAAAAGGAAAGTGTCGAAAACTGCTGCGTTGATTTTGCATTAAAGTCAACTCAATCAAGCCATCAGTTACACAACCAGTCTGCCGAACCTTGGCATGATTAAAACGGGTAAATTGACTCCATTCACTACTGAGTTTGACAGTGAATTCTTCAGTTGGATTTTTCTGTCGGAGCAAAGTTTCAATTAATTGATTAAAACAAGCTTCTAATGTCGAACTTTCATCAATATACATAGATGTACAGTCACAAATATTTGTAAAGAGAATTAATTATAAAACAATCCGGCTCTTGATCGAGGAGTGGGGGAGTCCCCCTCCCGATTTAGCCGCCGCCACCAAAAACTTCAACGTCAGCAAATACACAAATCGGTGAACCATGTCCTACCCAAATGGCTTGGTTTGGTTCACCTTTACCACAACAAGAAGTACCGTACATTTCCCAACTAGACCCATCACCAACTTGGGTTAAGCTTTGCCAAAATTGGGGAGTAGTAGCACGATAGTTAGGGTTGCGGACGGTTTTGGTCAGTTTGCCATTTTCAATTAACTTCGCATACTCGCAGCCAAACTGAAATTTGTAACGTTGATCGTCAATTGACCAAGAACGATTGGCTTCCATATAAACGCCATGTTCCATCCCGGCGACCATTTCTGCAAAAGAGGTGTTTCCTGGCTCTAAATTCAAATTTGCCATGCGGTCAATCGCCGGACGATTCCAAGAGCAAGCACGAGCACAAGCCACCCCAGGAACACCCGACCGAGACTGACTTTCTTTACCACCTAATCCGCGCTCTAATTTACCTTCCCGAATTAAGTACTCGCGCTCAGCTACGACACCAGTATCATCAAAACCATAGCTGGCGAATTCTCCAGCAACAGTTGGATCGAAAGTGATGTTCATCAAAGGTGAACCATAAACTAAGTGTCCAAAATCACTTTCTTTCACAAAGCTGCCACCGGCGTAGTTGCGCTCATCGCCTAAAATTCGATCAATTTCCAGTGGATGTCCGACGCTTTCGTGAATTTGTAGCATCATTTGGTCTGGGGCGAGCATGAGATTAGTGCGGGTGCTAGGACATTCTTCCACACTCAACAATTCGACTGCTTGTTCACCAACTAGCTGCACCTTACCCCACAATTGGGCTTCGTTGAGCAGTTCTAGTCCACCCTGATAACAATTAGCTTGCCAACCGTTGTTAGTCCGCTGTTGGACAATTGACCCCTCTTGAGCAGTAGCACCGTAATGAGTGCTCAGAAGGAGAAATTTTTGATAAACCTCAGAACCGTTACTGCTGACAAACCAAGTTTCTCGCTCGCTGGTGTTAGCACTGGCGGAAGTTTGGACAATTTTATCGTTGACCTTGAGGGTTTGGCAAATCTTGCTCAGCAGAGCATTGATTTCTTGAGGATTTAAAGCATCATGTGGTGTAGAAAATTTAGAGATATATTCACCAACTACTTTCGGTCGTGATATGTTGGCATTAAATGGATGTATCGACCATTTACTGGCATAAAGTGCCTGTTTATAAGCCGACAAAGCCGCCGCTTGCAAACTGCTCAATTGTAAAGAGTTTGTGGCGGCATAACCGAGACAGCCATCGACCAAAACTTCTACCATTGCGCCGACAGTGGCGAATTTACCATTTGTTTGTGGTAAACCGTCACGGACATTACGGGTAGTACTTGTTTCTTTCACTGCTCTGATACCTACCCAATCGGCAGGAACATCGAGGTGGGTTAAAGCTTTTGTAAGTTCAGACAAGACCATGATTTTAAAGATGGAAATAAAAACTAATTACGGTGCCATCGCGAACCATCGCGACTGTCAATTAAGGTAATACCTTGCGCCTCCAGTTCCAGACGAATCCGGTCGGCTTCAGTAAAATTTTTGGCTTGGCGGGCAGATTGCCTTTGCTGAATTAGCGCCTCTATATCCGCGTCGCCTAAACTCGTTTCGGTAGATGCTGTTTCCATTTCGGCGGTAAAACCGAGAACTTGCGCCAGTGTTACAAGTGTGTACCACTGTTGGTGTAACTGTGGTGATGAGGTCTCTGTTTTACCTTGATGCACCAAAATGTTGCCTTCTCGACGCAGTTCTTTAGCTAATTCAAACAAAACTGTTAATCCACCAGGAAAGTTAAAGTCATCATCCACAGCGGCTTGAAAGCGCTCAATAATTTGGGGGAGTAAGGTAGTCTCCATTTCCCAACCAAGTTGTTTACCGTATTGAGGACCAAAAAGTAGACCTTCTTTTAAGGTATGCCAACCGTTAGTCGCAGCGGTAATCGCTTCATCCGTAAAATCAATTGGATTGCGATATTGAGCAAAGAGCACAAATAATCGCACTGCCATTGGATCGATTCCTCGATCCAGTAAATCGCGGATGGTAGTGAAATTACCTAGAGACTTAGACATTTTTTCACCATCCACCGTTACCATCCCGTTATGCATCCAATAACGAGCCAGTGGTTTACCTGTGACAGCAACGGATTGAGCAATTTCATTTTCATGATGGGGAAAAATTAAGTCAGCACCACCTGTATGGATATCAATGGTATCGCCCAAGCGATCGCGCACCATTGCCGAACATTCAATATGCCATCCTGGACGTCCTGCACCCCAAGGCGATTCCCAAGCCGGTTCTCCAGCCTTCGCCGCCTTCCATAAAGCAAAATCAAACGGATCTCTTTTCTTTTGATATTCTTGATCTGTCAAATCGACGCGATCGCTAGCACCCGCTCGCAAATCTTCCAACTTGCGTCCTGAGAGTTTACCATATTCCGCAAATTGCCGCACGGCATAATAGACATCACCGTCAGCGGCATAAGCATAACCTTTATGTTCCAACTCGTGAATTAGCCGCTGAATGCCATTAATCGTATGAGTAGCGCGAGGATACTCTGAAGCTTCGCGAATATGCAACCGCGCCATATCTTCAAAATACGCCTGAATATAACGTTCAGCGACAACTTCCATCGATGAGCCTTCAAGTCGTGCTCGATTCAGAATCTTGTCCTCAATATCTGTAAAATTCTGGACGTAGTACACCTCGTACCCACGAAACTCCAAGTACCGGCGCACCACATCCCAAACAATGCAGGCTCTAGCATGGCCTAAATGGCAGTAATCGTACACCGTCACCCCACAATAGTACATAAGTACTTTTCCGGGTTCGACAGTTTCGAGGGTTTCCTGACGACGAGTGAGGGTGTTATACAGCGTTAAGGTCATAATCAAGGTAATGGGCAGATAAGCAATAATATCAGAAGGTAGCAAGGATAAAACCTCGCTCTTCTATGCTAGTGTTTTCTGCGTCCACGCTACAATCTGTGTTTTTTGAATTTATTCAGCAGTGCTATGCAATCAGCAGTCGTTTCCGATCAATCTTCAGAAATGGATGTACCGAAGCACGGAATTCCTGTCACAATTATTACAGGATTCCTCGGTAGTGGTAAGACAACGTTACTCAATCACATTCTCAGCAACCAACAAGGCTTAAAAACCGCTGTTCTCGTCAATGAATTCGGGGAAATCGGTATTGATAACGAATTAATCGTTACCACCGGCGAAGACATGGTCGAACTCAACAACGGTTGTATTTGCTGCACCATCAACAATGATTTAGTCGAAGCAGTCTACAAAGTCTTAGACCGCGAAGACAAAGTAGATTACTTAGTAGTAGAAACAACCGGACTTGCCGATCCACTACCCGTCGCTCTAACCTTCTTAGGCACCGAACTGCGAGACTTAACTCGTTTAGATTCAATTATCACCTTAGTCGATGCGGCAAATTATAGCTTAGATTTATTTAACTCTGAAGCTGCCCACAGCCAAATTGCCTATGGCGATGTAATTGTTCTCAATAAAACCGATCTAGTTGATGAAGGCGACCTAGACTCCTTGGAAATCAAAATCCGAGAAGTCAAAGAAGGTGCGCGGATATTGCGGACAACGCGATCGCAAGTCCCCCTCCCCCTAATCCTCAGTGTCGGCTTATTTGACTCCCAAAAATACTTCACCCCAACTGACACACACGACGACCACGAACATCATGACCACGATCACTCCGAATGCGGTCACGAACATCACGACCACGAACATCACGACCACTCCGACCACTTAGACAATGATGGATTTACATCCCTCTCATTCCAAAGTGACCAACCCTTATCAATCAGGAAATTCCAATATTTCTTAGATAACCAGCTACCGGCGACAGTATTCCGAGGTAAAGGAATAATGTGGTTTGACGAAAGCCCCAAACGGCATATTTTCCATCTTTGCGGTAAACGCTTTACCTTAGACGACGATGAATGGAAAGGTGAACCCAAAAATCAGCTAGTACTCATAGGTCAAAACTTAGACCACGAAGCGTTGATGAATCAACTGCAAAAATGCATTTGTATTCCATCTACTAGCCGAGGAAAAGGTTTCGGAAGGTAAACGCGGAGAAACGCGGAGGTAGCGCAGAGTCTCGCAGAGTTACTCCGCGTCCCTTTGCGTTCCCTCAGCGCCCCTCTGCGTTTCAAAAAATCCTCTTCCCCTCCACAGTCCGCGCCGACCTCACCCCAAATAATTGATTAATAGTGGGAGCAATATCAATATTCCGCACTTGGGATTTGCTTCCATGCGGAATATTAGGACCTGCAGCATAAAAAATTGCACTCATCAGCGGGTTATTTGGGTCGTAGCCGTGGGCACCATAAAAACTCGGTACAGATAAAACTGGATGGGATTCGGGGGTATCATCCAAGCGTTGCACGGCTGGGGTTTGAATGCCATCGAAGTTATATCCTACATTCAGGATGGCGAATACATCTCCAGAATCTTGTCCAATAAATTTACTAGTACCATTACCGAAGGATGGGTTGGTCAAGCTTGGTAGAGGACGAGTATATATTTTGTCAAACAGGGCTACACTCGGTTGCCCTAATGTATAATTTTGGTTTTTGTCTGCGGCTTTTTTGAGGGTATTTACTAGTTGCTGTTGTAGTGTTACATATTCTTGGGGACTCACGATACCGTCGGCTTCGCGTCCTTTGAGGTTGATGTAAAGATTGACAGCCGGACCTGAGGTAACTGCTTTGACTTTGGTTGGATCAAAGCCGTTTTGAAGGAGCAAGGTTTTGAGATCGACGGCTGTATGGAATGGAGCAAAGCCGTGATCGGAGACGACAATGATATTACTTTTCGGTTTACCGTTGTTATCAGTCCCAACGGCATTAATAATTCTTTGTACAGCCTGATTTGCTGTTTGATAGGCTACTTGGACGTAAGTATTGTAACGGGCGATTTTTTCTTGGTCTTGTCCGGCTCCAATGGTTTTGGGATTATGGATGTCGGTGGCTTGTCTGGGATCGGTAAGTAGGAATTGGTGACTGGAACCATCTGGCTGTTCGATGTAGACCATCACTAAGTCGGCGTTGGGGTTTTGCTTAATTGCTCGCAGGGCGATGCGAGTTTGGTAATCTACGAAGGTATGTACTTGATCGGCGTAAATTGCTTCAATCTCGCGATCGCTAAAATTCGTCAATCCTGGAGTAAGTCTTTGCGTAATCCGAAAATCCGGTGGTGGTGACCAAAAACCAACATGACTATTGATGTCATCTACAGTCTGAGATACTGCGGGAGTGGCTGGGATGTAATTAATTCCATAGCGAACAACTCGGACAGTTGAGAGGTCTGGTGCTAAATTACTAATATAAAATCTGGTTCCAGCTTGATTGGTGCTACCTTCTAAATAAAATGGACTAGATTGATTGCTACGGACAAAAGCTGAACCTGTTGTGGGTGGGTTCGCGACGGTCGGTTTTATTCCTTGTCTAGCATCAAAAAATACCAGTGTGTCGTAATTCGCTTGGTCATCGTTACTGGTATCGATCGTGGCGACTTGGATATCATAGTTAATGCCAACTATAAATTTGTCTAGCGATGTTTGTAGCACTGGACTAAATACCGGAAACACTGTCTTTACTTGGTCAGTGATGGTGCTTGACGCTACAGTGAAATCTTTTTGGCTCAAGTTAAAACCTTTGGCTCCTACACCGGCGGATGTGCCAAAAGGTACTGTATAATCTACAGTCCGCAGAGCACTTGCTTGGATGAGTTTTTTGCTACTAGGCTCGAAGATATCCTGTCCGTCTGCGCCGGGAAAGGTGGCGGTGACAACTTTTTTTCCACTTTTGCGTAACCCAATCCACAATGGTTCCGCTGTTGGTTTCAGACTAATTGTTGGTCCTGTGCTACTAATGGAGTAACCACCAATTGGAGCGGCGAAACCATTGATATTTTGGTTAAATTTGCTGTCAACTAAGTGAAAACCATTAGCATTGATGTCATTTTTAGAGGCTGTGGAACCTGTCGCAATGGCAGTATGACTAGGCGCAGTGAGGGATGGGGAAATTGTGATGTTTCGTTGGGCGACATAACCCTGAGATTCTAGCCATTCTAGCCCACCATTTACGGTGTCTGTATGCTTAAGGTATTTATCTATCAACCGGGGAGTTGCGCCATCGAGCGAAATCAGAATTACTTTTGGGCGTGCTGGACTAAAGTCTGCGGCTCTAGATGATACAGCGGTGATGAAGATTAAAACTGCGGCGAATATATAAACAAGAATTTTTTGCATATATTTTTGTGTCAAACACTACAAACACTATGGCTCAATTATGGGGATTAGCCGGAAAGCTTTTTCATACTATTTATACAAGAAAAGACTTGTACTGACATGTTCTAAATAATGAGAGAATGGGAAGTTACTCATTATAAAAGTTTAAATTCACCGATCATGGCTCAAATTCAGTTTTCTCGCGGTGTTGACGAAGATGTAATCCCTGATGTGCGTTTGACGCGATCGCGCGATGGTAGCAGTGGGACAGCGACATTTTATTTCCAAAATCCCAAAGCATTAAGTGGTACCAGCACTGAAAATATCACAGGTATGTACATGCAGGATGATGAAGGGGAAATTATCACTCGGGAAGTCAAAGGCAAATTTGTTAACGGTAAGCCAGAAGCCTTAGAAGTTGTTCACATTATGAAATCCATCGAGGAATGGGAGCGTTTCATGCGCTTTATGGAACGGTATTCTGAACAAAACGAGCTGGGATTCAGCAAAGCGTAAACTAGATTTTAGATTTTGGACTCAATTCAATCCAAAATCTAAAATTTATTTTCTTACTTATGACTCAAAAACCTCACCCAGATGCCGCTGGTATCATTGTTAACTGCGCTGTGATTACCGTTAGTGATACGCGATCGCCGGATACAGACCAAAGCGGTCAACTCATTCAGCAACTGCTGGAGAGATCTGGTCATACAGTCGCAGCTTACGCCATTATTCAAGATGAACCCACACAAATTCAAGCTCAAATGACAGAATTGGGCGCTCGCATCGATCTCCAGGCTGTAATCTTTAATGGGGGGACAGGGATTGCGCCGAGAGATATGACATACGAAGCGATTGAGCGCCTGTTGGAAAAAACTTTACCCGGATTTGGGGAATTATTTCGCTTTTTAAGTTATCAAGAAATCGGTTCACGAGCGATCGCATCACGAGCAATCGCGGGGATTTATCACAATAAATTAATCTTTTCTGTCCCTGGCTCTACCAAAGCCGTCCGCTTGGCGATGGAAAAACTGATCTTACCAGAGCTAGTTCATTTGACTTCTTTGCAAAAGTAACTCAGGAAAGCCTACAAGTATACATACAAATTTAGCCTGCACGAGCAGGCTTTATTCGTTTAGCCACACCATCAACGAGTGCTGGCTACAAAATTGAGATGCTCCCCTCATGTCTTATTTCCAACTTAGTGAGTATTCATCGCCAAACTAGCGATCGCTAAAATACCAGCGATGGAGTAGAACACAGCGACAACCTGCAATTCCGACCAACCAGAAAGTTCTAAGTGGTGGTGTAGAGGTGCCATTCTAAACAATCGCTTACCGATACCGTTGCCATCTTTTGTTGCTTTGTAGTAACCGATTTGCGCCATTACCGACACTGTTTCGACAAAGAAGATACCACTGAGGATGAACAATGCCCATAGGGAGTTACTCAACAGCGCCACAGAGGCTAAAGCACCACCTAAAGCCAGGGAACCTGTATCTCCCATAAAAACTCGCGCTGGGTTGCGGTTATGGGTCAGGAAACCTACGCAGCCACCACTCATACAAGCACAGAAAATCATTAATCCGGGTGACGTGGGAGCAACTAAGGCTCCTAGTGCTAACAAAGCGATCGCGACTGTTCCGCCTGCTAAGCCATCAACGCCATCTGTCAAATTAGTAGCATTACTTTCAGCTACCATCACAAAGGCGGCTAAGGGCCAGAATAACAAGCCGAGTGGCAAGGCGTAACCTAAAGGTAAGGCAATTGTGGTGAGGTTCGTTGGTTGCTGCCAAGCCAACCACAGGCAAAACACGATCGCGAAGGCAATCTGCAGGGCTAGTTTCTGCCTAGACGAGATGCCTTTACTTGATTTACGCCGGATAATTTGCCAGTCATCTAAGAAACCAATTGCTCCGTAACTTAATGTCAGTCCACTGACAGCTAACACCTCAGGCGCGAAACCAGACCAGATACAACCGATGATGACGGCTACAGGAACAAAGAATATCCCACCCATCGTCGGGGTACCTGCCTTCTTCAGATGGGCTTTAGGACCATCATCACGAATTATTTGTCCAGCTTTGAGGGCTTGCAGCATTGGGACGACCCAAAAACCAACGCCACCAGCAAGTATGGTGCAAACCAATAACGGTAGGGTCAGGGATACGACTTGCCAAGGAGAGCGGTTAGCCGCCCAGTCGAGAATCAACGATGCGCTGCTTAGCCCAATACCTAGTGATACAAGTAGGCTAATGCCAGAAATTCTTAAACCCCGGTCAGAAGAAAATTTTGCGTCCACAGAATCCATTCACTCCACATTTTCCACACCAAAAACTAGGCATTGAGCTATTGCTCAGATAATTGCGTTGCTGTTACCAGACTTAAAATTACAGTTGCTCGCACGGCGTGAGCGGGATGTTCGCGCCAGGGAGAGTTTAACATAACCGAGAATTTACTTAACACAAGCAACAAGATTGTAGACGTTAATCTGATTTAAATTTAGTTGCTTACATACATAGAACATAATTTAAACCATGTGTCAATAAATCCATCTAAAGCCTGACTAAAAACTTACATAATTCTCACATCTCACTTACTGGATATTGATTTAACATCGCTATTTAGTTATTTACACTTAGAGAGTAGTATCTGTAAGTTCTCCGGTGAATCCCTTTGGAAGAAGCTTGTGCCAACAGTACAGGTTAAATTATCAGCTACATCTATGTGTTGGTCAGTATTGTAATCTACAAACATCTACTTATTACTTCCGGATTTTTTCGCCAATATTTTAGGCACAGAAATACAGAGGATGTCAGATGAATGTCTCTCTTGACCACCCTAAAATGGAGTTATCCTCTTAAGATGCAAATCATGTTAGGCAAAGCCACCCTGATGGAAGCTATCGCCGGAAAAAATCGCGGTCTGTTAGCAACTGAGCAAGATAGACAAGCTATCCTGTCCGCGATCGCTACTTTAGAATCCTACAACCCTACACCCGATCCCGTTGCCGCAGGCGAGCTGCTTGATGGCAATTGGCGATTAGTATACACCACAAGTCAGGGTTTGTTAGGTATCGATCAGCTACCTTTTCTGAAACTCGGACAAATTTATCAATGCATCCGTGTCGCCACTAAAAGTGTATACAACATTGCCGAAGTTTATGGCGTGCCTTATCTTGAAGGGTTAGTCGGCGTCGTCGCTAGCTTTGAGCGAGTTTCCCATCAACGGGTACAAGTCAAGTTTGAGCGTTCGATTTTGGGTTTGCAACGTTTAGTCGGCTACCAAACACCAGATAAGTTTATTCAGCAGATAGAAGCTGGAAACAAATTTACCGCTATTGATTTCCCTCTCAATAGTCGTGATCAACAAGGCTGGTTGGATATCACTTATTTAGATCAAGACTTGCGGATTGGTCGTGGTAACAAAGACAGTGTATTTGTATTAGTCAAAGCCTAAATGGCAAACGCGAATATTACAATTGTAGAGACTTCGTCTCAACGCGTCTCTGCTCTTCTAAAATTCCGCGTCTCTATAATTAAAGATAAATGATTGATTCCCAAATCCCGTTAAGATTATCTCAAGGACATCTCAATGTTCTAGAGCGATGCCCGCGTCAGTTTCAGCACTCTTATTTAAATCAGTTAACTTCCCCCGCTAACCCCGAATCCCAGGAAAGGCTAACTTTAGGTAGTCGCTTCCACTTATTGATGCAGCAGCGGGAAATGGGTCTACCAATTGAGCCACTGTTGCAACAGGATACTGAACTCCAGCGTTGTATGGTAGCTTTTGCGGAGATAGCGCCAGATATCTTTCTCGCTCCTGATGGTCAAATGTTTCGAGAAAGCGAACATTATCGCACTTTGCAAATCCAAGACTATCTACTTACAGTTGTGTACGATTTGTTAATCGCTGATGGGGCTAAGGCGCAAATTTTGGATTGGAAGACTTACCCGAAACCGGCGAATAAAGAAAAGTTAGCAAGCAACTGGCAAACACTTCTTTACTTATATGTTTTAGCGGAAACTAGCGATTACCAACCAGAACAAATTTCCATGACTTACTGGTTTATTCAATCTGAAGGGAAATTACAAAACATTAAGTTTAACTATAATCATGCCCAGCATATCGCCACAACAAAAAAAATTGATTCACTTTTGTGCCAGTTAACAAATTGTCTACAAGCTGACACGACCGACCCGTTTCCGCAAGTGCCAATCGGTAGCAAAATTTGCGACAAGTGTCAATATATAAGTCGCTGTGGTCGCGATTTCTCCCCCGAACATGCAATCACCGACCGGACGACGAGTTCAAATTCAGTGGACAGTACGTTACTGAATCTCGCTACCATTCAAGAAGTAACTTTATAAGCGGCTGATTACTTTTTGAGATTTATGAATGAAAAAACTGATGCCGTCTATGTCCGCGAATTAGAGATTGACGATATTGCCCCTGTGTATCACTTGGGGGAAAACTTGTTTACCAGCGATTTATATCCTTATTTATATCG
>Ga0123338_10004858_pt1 | contig 11633 bp, 7 predicted proteins | sample grotaG_FD_89793 | JGI IMG/M metagenome (GOLD analysis project Ga0123338, IMG submission 89793) | Glacier valley bacterial and archeal communities from Borup Fiord, Nunavut, Canada, to study Microbial Dark Matter (Phase II) -... | ecosystem: Environmental > Aquatic > Freshwater > Ice > Glacier ... | reverse complement strand
CGCTGATCATCCACATAGCCCTCGAACAGCACACGCTCAGCGAGCGCCGGGTAGCGGCGCTGGAAATATTCTGGGTAGCTCGCGCCATGGCGTGCGCCCCAGCCATCATTTGCGCTGTTATCGCGGCCGACGAAGCGCACCAGCAGCTGGGGATTCTTGCGCAGCACATCCGGCAGGATAGCGAACAGCAGATGCGTCCCTTTTCGCCGCTCCAATCGCCCAACCACCAGCGCCTCGACCGCTGAGCGCGGGGGACGCTCAGCGGCGGGCGTCGGCAGCTGCGTGAGCCCAAGATATGCGATTGCTGTCGGCACATGCGGATGGATCTGATAATCGCGCAGAGTCGTTTCGAGCGCAACCTGCGAATCGGCCAGCAGCCCATCGGCATGTGCAAGGCAGGCGCGTTCAATGCCTAAGATCGCAGTGTTCTCGGTCGCCCCGGTTTGGCCGTTGATCGCCCGCAATTGTGCGCTCGTCGTTTGTAGCCACAGCACGGTTGGCCCCGCATGACGGTGGATCGTTACAAATCCCTGCGCCATCCAAAGCGGCAGATCGACAATCTCCCAGGCGTGCTCGGCGTGCAATGCGGCAAGCTGTTCATACAATGCCTGGCTAGCAGTGAGCGGCGTATCAAGCTCGGGGTGGACATTGGAGTAGTGATTGATGCCGGAGATAGCGACCTCATGCACCTGTACTTGGCCGTCGGAGCGCGTGCTGGTGATCGCGCCACAGGTCACGATATGCACATCGTGGCCGCGCCGCGCCAGCTCAGTCGCCAATACCTGACGCTGTCGTGCAATCCCCTCGGTGTTTGTCGGCGGATATGTGGTGCTGAGAAGGCAAATGCGCATGCTCGTTTACCGACCCGCATCGTGCGCGTGGCTCGACGTGCGCGGCTCGCCCAGCCGGGCCATCGCCTCGCGCAGATCGTGAAGCGCGTGCTGCTGCTGCTCAATCGTGGCGTTTTGGCTGCTGATCTGCTCGACCAGCGCATCAACGATCATTTGCAGACTCGCCACCTGCTGTTGCTGGTGTGCTAGCGCGCGGCCGACCCGCGCCTGGTATTCCGCATGGCGCGGCAACCGTTGAATCGCGGCCTGTATCAGATCGAGTAAGTCGAGCAGCTGCCGGTTGAAGCTGATCTGCTTAAAGCTCAGCACGCGAATCGGCAGGTTTATGAGCCGCTTCAGCTGATTACGCCAATCCCGGCCCTTGACTACGAAAAGCGGGGCGCGCATGGCGCGCAGCTCCTCCAGCCGCCACGCCAGCTCCGTGACATCCGGCATTGTGGGTGGCGCGCCGATAGCGCCATCGGCGGCATACGGCGCGCCCAGCAGATCGGAGCGCGCCAGATTCTCATCGATCTGGCGCAAGATCTGCTCAAGCTCAGCCGCTGGCAGCTGCATTGCAACGCTCATAGGGTCGCTGGTGCCTTATTCATCGTATCCCTCGAACACGTATGGTGACGCAATAATCGCTTGGGCGCTCGCTATATTCGCCGCCAGAGATAGGCCCGCAACTGCCTGCCAGAGCCGAGCGAGAGCATGCGATCATCGATCAGTTCCAGTTGTTGGATGCTGCCGGGAGTATCGTATTCGGGCGCTGTCACGATCACGAATATTCCATCATCTTGGAGCCGCGATACGGCGCTCGCCAACAATCCTTGTCGGCTCCATTCATTCGTGAGATCGATATGGTAACAGGCATCGTTGGGAACCCGATACGTCGCGCCAGCCGAAGACATGCGCTCACCGAAATAGGTTGCACCGGCCATCAAGCTATCCTCGGCCATTCCATCCTGGATCGATAGCTCGATCGCAACCGATTGCGCCAGCTTCGCCGATGCTTGCTCAAGTGTTCGCAGCAACTCAACCAGTTCTGCGCCTGTTACACTGGCCTGATCCGCAGCAGGTTGCTCATCCGAGCTATCACGCTTAAATTGTTGTTGAAACAATCGTACATAGCTGGTGTTCAAGCGCACCTGATGATCCATGTCCACCTGCCAGGTTGCCGCTTCCTGAAGCTGGGTCTCAAGCTGGGCCTGGTGAACTGCGATTTCCTCGAGCTGACGCACGATCTGCGCCTGATGCTCCATCTGCTGTTGGCTGGCTGCCTGCTGCTGCTGGCTGGCTGCTTGAGCCGTCACGTCAAGGCGCTCTAGCTTGAGGCTCAAGTCACCGAGCTGGGTAGTGAATGCGGCCAAATGCTGCGTTTGCTGGTGCAGCATATCGGTTTTGCTAGAAATACCGCCCATGTGTGTTTCTAGTGTGGCTAAGTGGCTTGTAAGCTGTTGGATGCGTGTATTAAGCGTATCCTGATGCGTAATCATTGCAGCATACAGTTGCGCCTGTGCATCGAAAACGCGCCCCAACTGCATAACACGCACTATCGTGCGGCCAAGCTTTGCCAATCCAAACGGCAGGCGACGAAGAATTGGGTTATACCAGCCGCGTATTCGTGCGCCATCCCAAGCAGTCAAGAGGTTGCGAATTGTCGTAAGTTCGGTGTTATTTGATACGTTCATGATTGTTTCTAACCTGCTCCCTATCGCTTCGCGTGGTAGTTGTTCCAGTGACGAGAAAGAAAGGTGTGCGCTATTGCTATGCGCGATCTCGATAGTAGCTACCGATGGCATCGCCCATTGATTGACCCGCGCCGGATAGTGCGCGGTCTTTTGCAAGGTCAAGTGTACCGAGCAAAAAACATACCCCTGATATACTTGCACCAGCGCAGGCTGCCTGGCCAAAGCAAGTGCGTTTGCGTGCCTAGAGTGGCGATCAGCGGTTGTAGTGAGCCGTTTATCAACCGCATACGTCGTAAGATCTCGTTTTGAACTCAACGTTCGCTCTGAAAGATCAGTACGCAGCTCATCGACGGCCTGAAGACCGCTGGCTTCGATAATATATCGCTGTATATCCTCGCGTGATAATAAAATACATCCATTCCAACCAACACCGCCAGGCGGCCCATACATGCGGTATTTTGTAGTCAGGCTAAGAATACCGCCCGGTTTTAGTACGCGCCCCAGCTCATATGCGGCATTCGCGATATATTCGATGCTGCCGAGCTGCTCAATCGCGCCAAGTGATACGATTGCATCGAAGTGGTTCTCAGGATAGCGTAATGCACGGCTATCCATGTGTTGAACCACCAGCCGCTGTGCATCGAACGCGTACGGCGCGGCAGCGGCTGGATCGGTGAGCATGAAGCTTGGAGCAGATTCGCGGCTTGTGGATGGAGCAAGATATAAATCTGTAGCAAATACCTGATTGACGTAGTGAGTCAGGTAGAACGGCAGCACCTGCGTGCCAGCACCGGTACAAAGCAGCGTTGCATCGGAGCGCAGCACATCAAAATGGCGTAATGCGCGCACAGCCATTGCCGATTCCCAATACTTGGCCAATTCCGCCCGCTTGGGAAAGCCCGGCGCAAGCAAATGGCGCTCATGGCGGAACGCATCGAGAACTATCTGCGCTACTTCAGCGTCATCGTAATCCTCTACTTCACAAAGCTTATTGTAGCTAGGTGTTTTCATATAGATCATATTACGTAGCACCGATCAGGGTCACACGCGCATCGCGAAGCACCTGTTCGATAATGTTCTCATACTGGGCTGCCATATGTGCAAGTGTTCCTACATGCTCAAAATACGCCCGCGCAGCATTCGACATCTGCTGCCGCAATATTGGGTCACCGGCAAGCCTACGAAGATAATCACGTAATGTAGCTACCTCAGAATCGTCAGGCGTCACTCGCCAGCAGAAATCATCGGGAAAATCACTCCACTCGGGAATATTGCTAATAATGACTGGTTTACCTGCGGCAATGGCACGAATGAGTATGGCTGACATTTGTATTTTCGGTGGATACCGCAAATTGAGCACAATATCGCAGGCCAGCACATAGCTATCGAATTCCAGCCTAGATGCTCGGCCAACGAAACGCACCTGGGCTTCTATTCTCAAATTCTGTACTAAATCACGTAATAGCTGTTCATATGCTGGGTCAACTAAATCTCCAACAATCAGAAGCAGGCTATTTGGGTGTGTTGCAAGCAATTCATAGAAGGATTTGATGCATACATCGATCCGCTTGATCGGCGCGACACTTCCAAAGATACCAGTAATAAAATCACTTCGGCGTAGATCCAGCGAATCGCGAACACTATGCGTCCTATGGATTGGTAAGCCCCACCAAGGATCTTGAACGCCCATATTAACGGTAAATACACGCGCATGCCCATAGTGTGCTTCGAGCTGCTGGCCGGCAAACTCCATGTGGACTATCTGTGCCAGACTGTTATCGACCACCCATTTTAAGAGTAGGTGGTTTTTAAAAAATGGTTCTAAACGTTGATCATACAAGCCGTCATTCGATGCCCAAAGCTCTTCATAGGTTTGCTGCGCCTGCGGCCCTTCATATGCAATAATTTGCTGCTTAAATAGATCAAGCTTGTTTTTGCCCGAATAAACATGATACAATGCCGATGCGCTTATCAAATCGTGAATGACTACGAGGCCAGGATACATTCGGATATAATCATACATATAATCATGCATGAACGATACACCCATTTGGTAGATAATACTATCAAACGGATTCTGTATCGATCTGCGCTCAAATGAGCTGTAATGCTGGATGGAATAGTCTTGAAGTAAATCTGCTGATGGCAGATAGCCATCGTCAACAAAAATGGAAATATCGTAGCTTGGCGATAGATATTCCATCAGCTCTACGGTATAATCCGCGATACCGCAGTTCAAGGGCGGCAGCGAGGTCCACATAGCAACACGCGGTCGTTCGGAGGATTGGGTTGTTTGACGCGTTTCAAGTGCTTTATGATAGCTCTCGATCGTATTGCGGCCAAGCTGGTTTGGGTTAAACTTTTGCACATATTCCAAGCCTCGTCGGCGCATTTCCTTGCGGCGGGCCGGGTTCGCCAGCACTTCCGCTATCGCATCGGCAAATCCTTGAATGTCATCCGGATCGACCAAGATTGCCGCATCACCGCCGACTTCCGGCAGCGAGGATGCGGTGGTGGTGATAACCGGCGCGCCGCACTGCATTGCCTCGACTACTGGCAGCCCAAAGCCCTCATAGCGCGATGGGTGGACGATCATTGTCGCAGCGTTATACAGCGCCACAAGCTCATCATCAGAGATCAGGCCGGTCAGGATAACATTTTCTGCGATGCCGTATCTATTGATATGTGATAGAAGCAGATCCTTGTCACTATCACGCAAGAAGAAAACAATTACCAACGGCAGCTGTTGGCGTATACCGTTGGACAGGCGCGCGTATGCAGCTAACAAGGTCTCAAGATTTTTACTGTGGTGAATATGCGACAGACTCATGATGAACGTATCCGGTATCGGCAACCGGATACGTAGATTTCCCATAATTGTTGCCACCACATGGGCTGGTAACTGGCGAAAAAAGGGCTCAGCGATTGGATATGCGATATCGAGTCGGCGGTCAGGCACGCCCAGGTAAAGCTGCGCATCGCTTTTCGCCGATTCCGAGATCGCCAACAGCCGATCTGCGTTTGCGATGAAGCGCAGCGCATGCCCAAGTTCTTCGTGGAACGGCGTGCCATACGGCCAGTAATGCTGCGGATACACCATTGGGATCAGGTCGTACAGCGTCACAACCACTGGGCAAACATCGAAAGAGGTCAGCACAAGCTCATCCAGCTGATACGGGGTTGTTGCGTGGTAGAGATCGACGCGCTGTTTGTACAGCCATTCTTGATACTGCGCCGTATGGCGAAGAATGCGATCTGGCCGATTGGGCTGCTCGTACCGTTGCAAGCCGGGCAGGTTCAGCCGCGCAATCGAAACATTATGCGCCGCCCTGATCTCGGGTAAAATAAGCGAATGATCTGCATCTGGGTGACAGATAAGCAGATATTCATTCGCCAGATCAAGTTTCAGAACTTCGCGTAGTTGCTGTTGGGTATAGCGTCCTGTACCGCGATTAACGACATTGGTGCCACCGGAAATCATTCGATAGTCGATCGCTATACGCATAGAGGAATTCCTATCCGGCCTACCGCTCGGGGCGTGCGACAATACATGCCAGCGCGCCCGACCCAGCGCCTACGACCGGATAATCGCGATAATCATATCGTTCGACATCGGCTTCAGGAATAGGCTGGTAGCCACGGCCATCGAAGCCCCAGTAGGAAATTTCGGCCTGCCAGCCGCGAAAGAGCTGATGCAATGCATTGGGATTATACTGGCGATACCAGGAGACAAGCTTGCTTTGCCCAGCGGGTACGGTCGCAATTAATGGGCAGCCCGGCTTGAGCAAGGCGCGCGCTTCAGCAAGTGCCAGCATGTCGCCGTTAGCAAATGGTTTATGTCCATAGCAGGGCAAGCCAATATGTTCCAAGGTCGAGAGCATAAGCACCGCATCATAATACGCCCTAGGCAGCGTATTGCCAAGAATGTTTTGATGATAAAAGGTCGCACCTTCTGGAATATCGGCGTGGCAATCACGCGGGTCAAGACAGTGCAGGATCCGGCTTGGCTGTTGAATAATGCGTAGATATGTCGCATCGCAGCTTCCTACATCGAGGATAACACCAGATTGTGGCAGTTGCATTAGCGACCAAGGTATTTCGATAACGCGTTCGGTGATCGGGCCAGTCATAATTACTTCCTAAAAACCACATCAATCTTCGGTTCCAGATGTGCAATGCCACTAATGGTACGACTATCGGGTGGAATAATACGTATAACACACATATCAACGCGCCGATGAAGGAAGTTGTCCTCGCCTCCGCCAAGCGCAGTATCGCCAATCACACCAGCTTCAAGATAATATGTGCCGGGGGCGATATTCACGCGCAAGCTAAAGCGTACATCAACTTCCTGACCGCGCTCAACGTTCTCGAAGCGGTGGCCTTCCCAGAATGTATTAATGCCAGCGACCTGCACGCCATCCACCGTGCGAAGACTCATGCCAAAATTGAGATTCCAGGCCGGATCGTGAAAATGTACCTGATATTGCCATGTAACGCGCTGCCCAACAATAATGATATTGACCGGGCGATTTTGATCGTCGTAGATACCGAAGCCGAGAATTTCAGCCTCTTTGGTTCCATAGACCACTTCGGTAAGTTTGGGGATGTTTACATCGAACATCGCGCCCACCGGCGCAAGATTATCGGGCTGCACTTTCGAGGATTCGCTTGAATCGGCCAGGATTTCCAGCAGCTCTTCGATCGGTATCGTAGGATTTTCAGCGAGAATCTGCAAGGTTTCGTGTTGTTGTTGCGGCGTGCCATAGCTAAAGCGTTGATAAATATCAGTGACTGATTTACTTGATCCATCAAGTATCAGCCCACCATTGTGCAAAAACAAGCAGCGGGTGCATTGCCGAACGATCGTCTGGGCACTGTGGGATACCAGCAGAACCGTGCCGCCCGATTCGCGGAACTGTTCAAGCGTGCGCATGCATTTTCGCTGAAACGCCTCATCGCCGACAGCTAATGCTTCATCGACAATCAGAATCTCTTTCGGCACCATTGCCTGCACGGCAAATGCCAGCCGCAGCGCCATACCGCTGGAGTAGAGCCTAACCGGCTGCTCAATAAATTCGCCAATATCCGCAAATTCGGCGATGTCGTCAAAGCGCACCGCGATATCTTCGTGGCTCAATCCCAGAATAGCCCCATTCAGAAAAACGTTCTCGCGGCCAGTGAACTCCGGGTTAAACCCACTGCCAAGTTCAAGCAGCGCCGTAACGCGGCCATTGACCTGAATTTCGCCTTCTGTGGGAGCAAGTGTGCCGGCGATCATCTGGAGCAGCGTACTTTTACCGCTGCCGTTTCGCCCGATAATCCCAACAGTTTCGCCCCGATGCACCACGAAGGAAGCGCCGCGTAAGGCCCAGAACTCATGGCCGTACAAACGCCGCCCACGCCAAAGCATTTGCTTCAGGCGATCCTGGGGATGATCATAGATGCGGTACATCTTGCCGATGTCGCGCACGCGTATCGCAATCTCGGGCGTTGCAGCTTGCTCTAGGAGTGTTGGTGCCGTTTCGATAACGGTGATTATTGGTTCAGCCAGCATAGTGTATGTGTGCTACTATCATTGTTTTGTGATCCGAAGGGAATTCGTCGTTTCGGCATCCAGCCAGGTCGGTTTAGGATTATAGCACACCATACACAGCGCTGCAATTGCATGAGAACTAAAAGTAGGGCGGTTGCAACGTCGGGAGCGACGAATTCCCGCGCGCTCCCACCGGTTGCAACCGCCCTGGAACTGAAAGCAGCGTACCGGATGGCTGACCATAGCCGTGCTCATACCAGAGCTTACTTGATGCCGACGCTCTGCTCACGAATAGCGGCGTGCGCATACCAAAATACGCGAAACTCCAATTGATGCGCTGGAGCATAGTTTTCCAACATGAATGGCAGAGTGAAATCCTGGTACTGATTCGCAGCCTGCCATTGTTTGCGCGTGACGACCCGTGTGGCAAGTATCGCGCCGCCGGCGGTTGCATCTACAACTTCTAATCGCACGATTGGAAGGTCATCTGCGGTTGCATTATCGATGATCAGCTTCCAGGTTGCGACACGCTGCCCCGGCAAAACTGTGCTCGTATATGGCCCATATTGAAGAAATCCCTCGGGATCTTGCGCTGTATTTGCTGCCCAGCCATCCTTTTCAACCCGCCCAACCCGAATGCCGTTCGGCGGCGGCGCTCCAAGTAACGCGCTCTGTGCATTCCAAAAGTTATGCTGCGAGAAGCGGATACTGCGCACCAGAATGCCCATTGATCGAATATCATTATAGTTAAACCCGAGATCGCGCGGCGAATGCGGGTCGCTGATATCAAATGAAATTCGGGTAGTATCCGAAATCGCAAGCACACTATTCGGCAGTACGATACTAAACTGGCCCCATTTCTTTTCCGCGTTGAAATGCCAGGTATCAAGCTGCACACCATTGACCGATACATTCACCGACATATCCGGTGGATTCGGCACAAATGCACCAATCGTGTTCGCGACATCCACCGTCATATCGACATCGTGCTGCGCGTGATCGAGCAGCATATGGATCTCGGCTTTTGGCCCCTCGCTCCAGCTCCCAGGCGTGTCTGAACCGCTCCAGCCGCGCAAGAAGAGCCGGTTCGTAGTGTCTGGGCGCGTAAAATCAAGCAGCGTATCGAGCGCAACATGTTCGGGCACCGCCTCGATCACGCCCACTAGGAGCGTGTATTGAATCGCGCCGCGGTGAATGTCGTGCTGGCCGATTAAGCGCAGCATACGGCTGCGCTGGCGCAATGCCGTTTGCGCATCCGCAAGCACGCTCGGGCTACGAGATACGATCACAACAGTGACTCCCGGCGGCGGGGCAAAGCCTGGAAAAGATGTGTCGCGGCCGCCGATTAAAGGGAAATCGCGGCTAATTTGGTTCCAGGTATACAGATATGTGCTTGAAAGCTCGCTATAGATCACTTGCTCAGCAGTGTTGAACCAGAAGAAGACGCGTTGATCAGGTGCGATCTGGCGGATCGCCGCGTTTCCATCAAGCACGGCAAGATATTCATCTTCTGGCTGCGTTTGCGGAGCGAGGCGACAAAACGAATTGGTGGTGAAGGGTATCGCATAGCTACCAAAAGCTGAAGGTGTCGCAATGCAAAACGCCAGGATAAACACACCATAGGGCCAGACCTGCTGCGGCACACCAATCAGCAATATCAGCCAGACCAGCCCCAGCACAATCGCCGGTAATGCCGGGTATGCAATCGGGAATTCGCCACAGGCTCGGAACGCAAATGCGCCCAGCGCCGCCAGCATTGTGACGCCGAGTAGCCCGGCGAAGCGTGCGCGACTGAGCGCAGCAAGCAGCGGGGCCAACATCACCGCGATCGCGAGGAACAATGCGAAGATTAGGTAGCTCGCATAGAAAAAAACTTGCAATACTGGTGACGACCCACGCATATTCAGGGCCAGCATGGTCAGAGCCATTGATAGGAACAGGACAAGCAGCGCCAGCGACTGGGGGTATGCGCTGAGGCGTCGGCGCAGGGATGGAACTGCTAACCATAGGCCGCATGCCAAGGTCATGATCACCGGCCAAACCAGGTAGGGGTTCGTGATCGGCCAATCATTGTGGGTAGTGACCCACGGATTTGAGGGCAAATTCGCCGACTGCGAAGCAAATTCGAGCGACGAAGCGAAGAAAAATGGTGAGCCACCGAATGCAAGATTGATCAGCGCAAGTACTGCGGTGAGGCTCAGCGCGCCAGCGACAAGCGGTGCTATTCCGAGCACAATTCGCTTCAGCGAATGCTGCCGATTGATCACCAGGTAGTACAGCCCGATGCAGGGTGCCAGCACCGCCCAGAAGAGATTTGAAAACACCAGCGCTGCCGCTGCCACGCCAGCCAACCCCAGCCACAGCGGCCAGCGTGGCCGCTGTGCGGCCAATGTTATGAGCAGCAGCGTGAGCGCGCAATAGGCCAACCCGGCCCCATCGATATAATCCCAGCCGACCGCGTTAAGAAAGTATGGATAGCTGCCCATCAGCAGCGTCACCAGCACCGCCGCGCGGCGATGAATAGTTAGCGCGAGCGTTGCGTAAAGCGCCAGCGCCACCACATAATACAGGCCAATATGGAGAATATAATTAGCTACAAGCGGCGAAAAAAGCTGATAAACCAGATATCCCGGTAATATCCACGATAGCCGATCATCGTAATAGAAGCCCAGATGCGAGCTGTTCGCACTCGCATAGATGTTCTGATACTCGCGCAGATTGTGAAAAAAGCCAAAATAGATCCAGCTATCGACAAAGCTGCCATTGAGAAAGATCCAGTTGCGATTGATCGCCAAGAGCACCCACGGCCAAGCGAGCACCAATGCCACGCCGATCATACCGGGACTCTGTGCCACTGCCCGGCTAGCCGTGATCAGCGGAGCAATATAGCGTCTGCGAATTGTATAATTCATTGATTGCTAGTGTGGATTGGCGGATAAAAGCAGGTAGCGATGGTAGATACTAAAAGATTCGCTGCGCTCGATAGTAAATTGCTGCTCAATCGCAGCGGTGAGTGCTTGGGCGGTGCGCGGGTGGCTGCCGCGATCATATTTCCACATCAATGCGCTCTGCCACGCATCTGTATCGAGTGGATCAAGGAAGAAGAGCTTCTTGCGGACTACGCGGGCCAATTCAGAAACCAGCTCCACAAGTTGCGAATCAGTGAGGTGATGTGTGACTGCAGTGCATGTAGCATAATCAACGCTTTTGTCGCGCAACCCTATCCGCGTGCCGTCGCCTAATATAGCTGGAATAGAACGATCTGCGCGCGTCTGAAACCCGCGCAGCTTTTGTGGATCAGTATCAAGCCAGATATACCTTGCAGATGGCGGAAATACTGACAGAAATAGACCAGTTCCAGCGCCTACATCGAGCACGCTTTGCCCAGCGGTTTCCGCGAAGAGTGGCTTAAGCCGCTGGCGTATGTGATCAATCCCCGCCAAGTGTTGCACCGCATCATAAACAAATGGTATCGCGACGATTGAGTGAATGATATTGGTTATCACGTTCAGGCAGCCCTTTGCTTCAAATTGAGCGCTTGGATTGTTTCCACAACATACGTCAGATCATCTT
>Ga0123338_10004857_pt1 | contig 11633 bp, 7 predicted proteins | sample grotaG_FD_89793 | JGI IMG/M metagenome (GOLD analysis project Ga0123338, IMG submission 89793) | Glacier valley bacterial and archeal communities from Borup Fiord, Nunavut, Canada, to study Microbial Dark Matter (Phase II) -... | ecosystem: Environmental > Aquatic > Freshwater > Ice > Glacier ... | reverse complement strand
ATCCCGATCACTACAAGAATGATCTCGCCGATTGCATAAAGAAGATATCTGCTAACTTTATTTTCAACGAATGATGATTTCCTGATTTTTCTGAAGAGAGTAATCATGGGACGGATTATTATTATGTATTTCTATGCTTTATGTGTTATTTCCTTAAACTTTATCAAATAGTCTGTTTTATCAGATTTCATTGGAACAATGTGTTTATATTGTTCTATATCGGTGTCCGTGTAATTCTTCCAGATTACTTTCTCTGTTGTTATTTCGGTGTCAGCTGTTATCGCATCGCAACTGATGTCGCCGCACTCCGCACAGACGTAGAGCATTACTCGACTGCCGGGTATTTTCGATTTCGCCTGACCGGCACCCCATCCGAATGGACTGATCAAATCAAGATGATCACTATTTAATTTTACCTTTAGAGATTGTCCTGAAATAATAAAGTCAAAAGTAGATCCGCTCATGTTGCGTGACGTGCCCCTTGGTGCTTTTTTTTCTGCCTGTGTTCTTTTGTCGAATGTCAGTAGGTTCAATTTGAGTTTATTTTAGATTTTTAAGTTCCAGCTCTATACTATTAATGCACTTTTCTACCTGTTCTTTTAAATCGACATAATACGTTTGCATGTATTCCCTCAGCATCATGTTGGTAAGAAGAGTATTTTTAAATTGATAATTATTCGCCAATTGTTTTGAATCAATCAGTTCCGCATCTTTCCATACGGTTTTAATTTTCAAAGCTTTTGATACTTCAGGTATAAATGATTCATATTGGAATTTATGATCATCCTGGGTCTCGAAATCAATTACGTTGTGAAAAGTAAATGCGTATAGCGTCGTAATTGTTTGTCTCAACGAATCATCCGAGATTATTTCAAGTCCGCGGGATTTAAGATTTTCATAGGCACTGGAATTAACAAGTGTTCTGGTGGTGAAGATCAGGTTGGCTAAATGAAAATTCAGTGAATCAGTGTTTTTAAGTTCTCCATTAACAAATTCAAGAACGACTTTATTGGCTCTGAGTCTTTTCTGGTTAAACGCAATATTGAAATCGATATCCGATATGTCTGATTTTAAATTATTCCTGATTTCTTCCAGGTATTTTATCTCCAGCTTTTTGAGCTCGTTCTCGCTGTTCCAGTTGCTTACCTGCAAGGCGATCAGAATTCCAATGACAACGAGAATGATCTCACCGATTGCGTAAAGCATATACTTGCTGACTCTGTTTTCACCGAATGAGGATTGTCTTATTTTTCTGAAGAGGGTAATCATGTATGACTTGGTATTAACGTAGCATTACTCTTAGGAAACTCTATTCCAATAACTTCACCAGCTTATCCATCGCCACTTTATTCACCGGTGTGTTCAGCGTTTCAACAACTCCTTGTTTCTCGCGTGTTGTTAAACGCCAGCTGAGTGATGCTCTCGCACTATGCTGTCGAATACTATCCATCTTTTGAAGAATAGGAATATAGCTCGTTGGTAAATATTGAATATCCACACGATCAATCGGATCTTTGAACCATGACCGCGCATATCCTACAAGATTATCATTGGTAATATCCTGAAAATTTTCAAAGTTATTATACACACTTGCAATGGGCTGTGTGAAGTCATCAATGAATGTATTTCCTTTTTCTTCCGATACCGGAGTCAGCTTTGGTGAATCACGAATAGAAAGAATTATAACTCCCGAGGTATTCACAGCGATCCATTCGCGAAAAGCATAAATAAATCGAACTGCATCTGTAATTCCAAAGTTATCAGAAATGCCTGCATCCATAATCTGGATGGGAGGCTTTGTCGGCAATGTTGTATTCGGTGTAATGTACGGAAACGTTGCACTCATTCGTAAAGCTGAAAGAAATCTAAGATTCGATCCGCCTTGTTTCTCAAACATCTTTTGGAAATCAACACCACTGAACTTTGAATTACCATACTTTGGAAAGTTAAGTATATCGGAATTCAAATAGGAAATAGGCTGTGGTGAGATATACAGCTTGCGACCATCATTCACGATTGTGGGTGAGAGAATCAGCATTGGAATAATGGCATCCGCTTCTGGTTTCTGATAGTCGGAAATCTTTTTATCCATCATTCTCTCTGTATCAATATTCAGCTGTTCTTCAAACGTGTATCCTCGATCGCGCGAGTAACGTTGTCCTGCGTATTCAAATTTTGTAAAGCCAACAAACAGATCATTCGCCAGCAGACTGAATATAAGTGGGTTCAGGTTATCGGTTGCAATCTTTCTTTGATGAACGGGTGAATACGGATGAATATCTTCACCCAGATTTTTTCTTAGAATTATTTCACGGAAATAACTGGCGCCAATCAATCCACCCGAAGCACCGGTAATGAGGATGCTTTGATTCATCAGCTTTCCTCCCGTGAGACTATCCGAGCGCTGAAGTGCAGCAAGCGTCCACAACGCCGCGCGTTTACCACCGCCACTCGAACATATAAATACCATCTTTGGAGTTGGTCCTCCCTTGAATTTCTTTTTCCAGTTTTCCAGAATCAATAATGTATGTTGTCTTGCCTGTTGAATGGAAGAATCACTGTTCATCTCTTTCAATTCATCAATAGTATAGTCAACTGGATCCATCTTGTAATTCAATCCAAAGGCTTGGTATTTTTTTGTTAACCAACCTTCGCCGGCAAGGAAATTCAAGACGAGAAATATTCCCATCGCTACAGTGATCGACCAGCCTCCAAACCAATAGGAGAATGCCCCGGAGAGCATTACAAAAATGGTAAGAAAGATCATGAAGCTTGCGGCAGCAGGAAATTGAAACGCCGGATAATCCTTAAAGATCCCCAGTACCAGTACCATTGCAAAGATCAACAACTCAATAACAACGAGGTTGAATTGATTCTGATCAAACACCTGCAGAATGGCTGTCTTATCGTAAAATTCATTGTCTTCAGGACTGACCTTCCTCAACCGAAGCTTATGATCGAAGTAATTATCTACACGCTCCTGCTTTTTACGAACGATATCAAGTTTCTTCATAGTGCTCGCGCGAGTCACTTTTACATTCTGTTTGATCTTCTCATCAATCCGGCAAATGACAAATTTGAAAATGTCTTTTTGTGTAAACCTGAAATAAAGTTGAAGCAATCCCCCCATCGCGAGATAGCCTGCGAAGAAACCTGTAAGATTAAGTGCAAGCTCTCCGGCAGACGTGAATTCGTTGTTAATCTGGAAGCGAATGACCTGGTAGAGATATGTTAGTAAAAAGCTGAACGGTAGAATGCTGTTGTTAAGACTGAACTTGTTAAACGGATTTGACAGGGTCGCAATAAATGAAAACCGGTGCCCATCAGAAATATAACACGTAATATTATAGGCTGTTGTAAAACCAGAAACCAGCACACCCATAATAAAAAAGCTGGTAAAATTTACTTCATTTAAATATTCAGGGTCAAGGAACAGATACGGGATGCCCAGGTACTTTCCAAAGTTTCCGGTGACCATTGCAAACAAAATGATCCAGCACAATAAAAGGATCTGATTGCGCTTGAAATTATTCAGCAGCAGTTGAATGGGGAACGAGAAGAAAAATGCGTCAGTGAATTTCGCAAGCCGGGCCATAGAGACAGAATTGATTCAAGGTACTAAAAAGAAGTTGAGAATCGAGAAGTTGTGAATTGAGAATAGCGATTGCATATAAATCTGAAATTCAACTTATTAGCATAATACTAAGCGGTAAAAAGAACTTCTAAGATTTTTTTGCCACAGATTGCACGGATTTTCACGGACAGAAGCTAAAAGCTTTTGCTTAGGAATAAAATGGCCACGGATTGGCAACACGTTGCCTGCATCGCTGATCGTTCATCAAATGCTCAGGTTTTAATTCTTTTTTCCAACGTGCCAGCAGCTTGCTGCATCCGTGTCCATTAATTTTTAACGATTGATTTCATGTATTCATCAGTGTAAATCTGTTTAATCCGTGGCAAAAATTTTCCTTCAAATCTTTGCGTTTAAATGCATTACTTCGCGAAGTGAAATTTCCTGATTGAAAACATTCAAACTATATAGGTCCTCTGCCGGTTCCGGTAAAACCCGCACCCTCGCAAAAGAATTTATCATTCTTGCGCTGAGTGGCCGCTCGGATTACTATCGGTATATTCTTGCAGTGACGTTTGCCAACAAGGCAACGCTCGAAATGAAGGCGAGGATCATGCAATACATCGATGATTTTGCAAAAGGTAAATTCAATGAGCTTGCCAACGAGATCAAGCAGACATTAGGCATTAATGATCAGGAATTAATTAAGAAGAGCCTTGATGTTCAGTCAGCCATTCTTCATCACTATTCACAGTTTGCGATAAGCACCATTGATGCATTTTTTCAAAAAGTAATTCGTTCGTTTACGCGCGAGGCCGGACTACTTGGGAATTTCAGATTGGAAGTTGATAATGATCTGGTCCTTGGTGAAGTGATCGGTGAACTGATGGACGAGCTTGGTACAAATGAGCAGTTAACCGACTGGGTGGTTCAATTTTCCAAGGAGCGATTACTGGAAGGCGAAAACTGGAATATTACAGATGCATTGTTGAGTTTTTCGAAAGAGATTTTTACTGAACAGTTCAAGCTTAAAGAGGAGAGTATCCTTAAACCTTTTGAGAATAACATAAATCCGTATGGAGAAACTGTCACTATTCTAAAGAGTGAAATTGACCAATTCTTCAGATTCATGAAGGGACAGGCAACTCTTGCTCTTCGGCTATTGGATGATAATTCAATAACTGCTTACGATTTTAATTATAAAGATGATGGAACTCCGTATAAATATTTCGCACAGTTTGCAGTTGAAGAATATCAAGAAGCAAAAACCAGGGTGCTGGGGCCAATGGATGATGCCAAAATGTGGCCTGCAAAGAAGAGCCTTAATTATACAAAGTTAGTTCAGCTTGCGGAAAATCAATTGATACCCATCCTTCGGGAGATGGTGGAATACGATAGAAAGAATTATATAATAGTCAATTCAGCCAGATTAGTTCTAAAGAATTTTTATTCATTTGGGTTGCTAGCTGATATCACCAGAAAACTCAAGCAGTACAAAGAAGAGAATAACCTGATGTTACTTTCTGATGCACCGAAATTTCTAAATGGCGTCATTAATAATAGCGATACTCCTTTTATTTATGAAAAGGTCGGTTCGTTCTTCAAGAATTATCTCATTGATGAGTTTCAGGACACATCGGCTTATCAATGGAAAAACTTTCTCCCATTATTAAAAGATTCGCTGGACCAGGCCCAATCCAATCTTGTGGTTGGAGACGTAAAGCAATCAATCTATCGTTGGAGAGGTGGTGACCTTCAATTGCTGCAAAGTGGTGTTGAGATCGAGATCGGTAAAGAGATGACGCAGGTGATTCCACTTGATACAAATTATCGCAGCGCTGAAAATCTTGTAAATTTTAATAACACACTTTTTCAAACAGCGGCCTCTATCATGTCAGCGGTTCTTGAGCAACCATTGCCGGAGGAAGTGTTTTCAGATGTTGCCCAACAATCAGTGAAATTTCCTGGTAAAGGACATGTTCGTGTCAACTTTATTGAGAAAGGATATGATGAAGAAGGATCGTGGGAAGATCTTGCGATGCAACGTTTGCCGGGAATTCTTGAGGAGCTTCAATCATGTGGTGCTGCGTTGAAAGACATTGCGATACTTGTAAGAAAGAATGATGAAGGTCAGCGTATAGCAAACTATTTATTGCAATACAAAAATTCTCCCGAAGCAAAACCAAATTTCTCTTATGATGTAGTATCCAATGAGTCATTGCGACTTGATACTGCCTCATCGGTGAATCTTTTATTGAGTGCGTTGCGTTACCTCGATAATCCACGTGATGCTGTTGTGAGAGGTGAATTAGCATTTGAAGTATCAAAGGGAACAGACCTTGAGCATATATTTTATAAGGCGGGTCGTAATGACCTTGAATCAATTCTCCCGGAAGAGTTTTTAAATTTCTCAACGTGGCTTAACAAGCTTTCAATTTTTGAATTAACGGAAGAACTGATCCGGATCTTCAACCTTGGCATTAACTCAAAAGAGCTTGCGTACCTGCAGGCGTTCCAGGATGTGATCCTTGAATTTGCTGCGCAGGAGAAAAATGATGTTGCAGCATTTCTTACCTGGTGGGGAAATAATAGGAATAAAAAATCAATCCAGGTTGCGGGAACTGTCAACGCGATCAACATCCTCACCATTCATAAATCGAAAGGACTTCAATTCAAATATGTGATCATTCCATTTTGCACCTGGAAACTGAATCATGACATTCCGCCACTTTTGTGGACGTCATCCTCTGAAAAGCCGTTTGACAAGCTTGGATATCTCGCTGTGAAATATAGCAGCAGTCTTGAACGATCATTATTCAAGCATGATTATGAAGAGGAAGTTGTTAAGGCGAATCTTGATAATCTGAATTTATTATACGTGGCATTGACGCGTGCTGAAGAAGGTCTTTTTGTTTCAGCACCCAAACCTAAGGAGAAGAATCTTGAAAAGAAGAAAGACGGTGGCTCACTTGGGACTGCTGGTGAATTGGTCTATCAAATAATGACTTCTCCTGAAGTTTTTGGATCGGAGTACAATCCATTAACGCTGCAATTTGATCGTGGAAAAATTGAGAAACTTAGCTCGTCAAAGAAGGAGGATGAATTAAATCCAACGTCATTAACGCAGTATGCTTCGTACGACTGGCGTCAAAAGCTGATTATAAAGAAACAAGGTGCTGAGTTCTTCCTGAACGAAGTTTCTTCAAAGAGAGCGAAGATCAATTATGGAATTGTACTTCATAGCATGTTATCACGACTTCATTATGCGAGTGACGTTAAAGATTTACTTGCAGAATTGCATATTCAAAACGAGCTCACACAGGATGAGTCCTCTGTTTTGGAAGTTGAACTGGATAAGATGATGAAGCATCCTGTTATTGGAAAATGGTTTACGAAAGAATGGGAAGTCAGAAACGAAGCTGGCATTCTGTTACCCGGTGGAACACAAAACAGGATCGACCGAATTCTAATTGGCGCAAAGCGAACAGTAATTATTGATTATAAAACAGGTCCGAAGAAATCTTCCGACAGAAAACAAGTTGAGGAATATGCAGTCGTGCTTTCGCAGATGGGCTATACCAATGTTGAAGCGTATCTTCTCTATCTTGAAAAGCTGGAGGTTGTTGAGGTAGTGAGTAAATCGAATTTGAGTCTGGAGCTGTGACCAGTTATGAGCGAAAAGCTGAGAATAGAAAGTTGGATTGGGTTAAGAACGAATATGTTGAATATTAGTGAAATTTTAATTGTTGATGAATCCGCTTTAAGTTTTTTGCTTTTAGCTCAAAGAATATGAAGCCGTTTTTAAAAGAGCTAGCCGAACGCGTTATTAGTCAATATCCAAAACTGGATGATGTTACGATCGTATTTCCGAATCGTCGTGCGGCGCTGTTCTTTAGAAAATATCTTGCCGAAAGCATCGACAAACCGGCGTGGTCGCCAATGTTATTAAGTGTTGAGGAATTTTTTTCGGGACTTTCTGAACTTCATACTCCTGATAAACTTTCACTGATTTTTCGTCTTTATAAGATCTACGGGTCAGTAATGAAGAAGGAAGAAGCATTTGATAGGTTCTACTTTTGGGGAGAAATGTTATTACGCGACTTTGATGAAGTTGATAAGTACATGATCAATGCTCCGTTGCTATTCAAAGATCTAAGTCAATTAAAAGAGCTTGACGAAACATTTGACTATTTAACAATTGAACAGAAGGACTTTTTAAGAAAATTTTGGATTGGATTTGAAGATCGTCCTTCCATGAGTAAGGACGAATTTCTTAAAGTATGGCGGAAGCTTCCGGAAGTATATACAAAATTTACGAAAATCCTTAAGAAAGAAGGGTTGGGCTACGAGGGAATGATTCATCGTGATGTTGCTGAACGATTAATGAAAGAGGGTACGTTAGCGGGATCAAAAGCAAATCTGATTTTTGCAGGCTTCAATGCATTAACAAAAGCGGAAGAAGTAATAATAAGTCATTTTGTAGACGCGGGAGCAGATGTAGAATGGGACACGGACGCATATTACCTGAACGATAACCATCAAGAGGCAGGTCAGTTTATGCGACAGTACCAGCTTCATCCGGTTCTGGGCAAAACATTCCGGCGTGATGTTTCTGATAATTTAAAATCCCAAAAGAATATCAGGCTTACCGGCGTTCCACAGCGAATTGGTCAGGCGAAGCTGGTAGGACAAGAGTTGGAGAAAAGATTGCTTGAAGATCTTGATCCTGAAAAAACGGTTATTGTTCTTCCGGATGAATCGATGTTGTTGCCGGTCCTTCATTCATTGCCGCCGACACTTGGTACTATAAATGTTACAATGGGTTATCCATTGCGGAATACCCCCTTGTATGGACTGTTGGATTTATTACTTGACCTTCAATTGCAACGCAAGGCTGAATACTTCAGTCACCGTCAAGTGACCGCAATTCTTGGGCACGCGTACATTATGGCGATGGATGAATCGCATGCTTTTCAAATCAGAAAGGATATTCTTGATAAGAACCGCGTGTTTATTCCAGTTTCCGATTTTCAAATCGAAGGAAGCATTCTCGCAAATATTTTTAAAGTGATTGAACCTAAGGATGGCTCAGATTATTTATTGTATATCGTTCAACGACTGGGTTCGGCATTTAACGATAAGCAGAGTTTTGATCGGGAATATGCATTTCATTTTCATAAGCATCTTTCACGATTACAAGAAGTGCTGAAAGATTCTACAAATCATCCCGACTGGCGTGGATATCAAAAGCTTTTCAGACAGGTAGTACTGTCGCAAAAGATTCCGTTCACGGGAGAACCGTTGAAAGGAATTCAAGTGATGGGTGTTCTTGAAACACGTAATCTTGATTTTGAAAATGTGTTTGTGCTTTCGCTAAATGAAGGTATGTTGCCCGCTTCCGCTAAACAGGGTTCTTACATTCCTCACAGTATCCGGCGCGCGTATGATCTTCCAACCTACGAACATCAGGATGCGATCTATGCTTACTTGTTTTATAGATTATTGCAACGATCGGAGAATGTTGATCTTTATTATAATACCGAACCTGATATTTTAGGTGATGGTGAAATGAGCAGGTATGTTCAGCAGCTTGTCTATGAGTCTGGGATACCATTGAAACAATTTATTTTACATAACCCTATTGAGATTAATAGAGCAAAGAAGGTAACGATTCATAAGATTCCGGAAGTTCTTGCGTTAATGAATAAGTATCAGATGACCGGGGCAAAGGAGTTGTCCCCATCGGCACTCAATGATTATGTTGAATGTCGTTTGAAATTTTACCTAAAGCATCTTGCTCAATTAAAGGAAGCGGATGAAGTAGAGGAGGATCTGGATGCACGTGTTTTTGGAAATCTCCTTCATGATATTATCTATTGGTTTTATCTTGAGAAGCTTGAGGGCAACAAAGGAAGAATTGAAAAACAGGATCTTGTTCATCAGGAAAATAAAATTGACAAATTAATAGACCGGGCATTTCAGGAACATTATCATTTGGATCGAGATGAGCCGGTTGTATACGAAGGACAGCGCATAGTTGTCCGGGAGATTGTTAGGGAGTTTGTTGCCAGGATTCTTTCTATTGACGAAGGGTATGCGCCATTTACAATTGAGATTTTAGAAAAAAAGATAATTGTTCCTTTTAAAGTAAATGATCTTATCGAGGTCAGGCTGGGTGGAAAAATTGACAGAGCAGATCATAAAAACGGTAAAGTTCGTGTCATCGATTACAAAACCGGAAAGGATGAGCTCGGATTTGAAAGTCTTGAATCCCTTTTTAACAGAGAAGGAAAAAGGAATAAAGCTGCATTTCAAACGATACTCTATTCCTGGCTTTATAATCATGAAATTGAGGCGACTCCGCTCAGAGTTTCGGTTAGTGAATTGACCCCGGGTTTGATGAATCGTAAAAACCTATTTGCCGATACATTCAGATTCGGTCATGAAATGGGACACGGAAGAGATAAGATTCTTGTTGAGAACATTCTTATACACTTCTCTCAATTTGAAGGTCATCTGAAGGCCCTTTTAGATGAATTGTATAATCCTGAGGTTCCTTTTGACCAGACACCGAATGTGGATAGCTGTAAGTTCTGTCCTTACATCAATATTTGTTATAGAAATTAAACCACCATTCATGAGAATCATTGCAGCTATTTTCGGAAGTTTCATCGTCATCATTTTTATGCTTCTTATTTTCAGACTGATTTTCCCGTCAAAAAAAAGAAATGAAGAATAGTTTGGGCTTGAGAAATGATTCAATCATATATACGATGATGGCGATGCAGTTTATGGTGTTGAATTAATTCTACGCTTTCATTATAGAAAAAGCATTTTTCGACACATAGCTGTAATTTTTCTCCCTCACCCGATTGATTCAGATTATATATTTTTGGCATGAATTTTCATAATTGATTGCTGTCTCGGCGTGAAGTTGCGATCACTATGATAAAATTTGAAAGTATAATTATCTGTCTTGTTATTATCGTATCGGCAAGTTCATGTTCGCCTAATTCTGTCATAACAGGATCATGGAAGAATAATATTACTCCTTATTACGGTACGATATTGGCAGCAGGTATTACTCAAAGCGTAGAAGCAAAAAGTATGATCGAAAAAGATCTTGCAACTGCCTTAGAATCAAAGGGAATGATTGTTACAAAAAGTATTGATGAATTTCCCCCGAAGATATCAGGAAATCCTACGAAGGATGATATGCTTGATAAAATAAGAAAAACCAATACAGACGCAATTCTTACAGTTACTCTTGTAGATAAGCAAACACAATCTCGTTACGTTCCAGGTTCAGTTGGTTACACGCCAATTCCAGTGTATGGAAGATTCGGTGGCTATTATAACTATTGGGTTCCGCAAATGTATAGTCCTAATTATTACACCCAGGAAAAGGTTTATTATATGGAAACAAATGTGTATGATTCGAAGACTGAAGAGTTAGTATGGTCTGCAGAAACGGAAACCGTAAATCCATCAAACCTAAGTGGATTCTCTCAGGAGTTAGCAAATATCATTGCAAATAAATTGGAAAAAGATGGAATTATCCGAGTGAAGAAAACGGTGCAGAGTGATAAGCCAACTGCATCAAGAAGCAAATAAATGTAATCTCTATAAATCTAAATAATACAGATTCATGAAAAACGAAAAGATAGTATATACAGATGGTCACGAAGTAACGGTTACCAGTGATATGCTTAAAGTGAATAAGAAATGGTATACTCTAAATGGAATTATAAAGCATAACTTTTCTATTTTACCACCAACACGTGTTGCTTGTTATTCATTGATTGTTTTTGGAGCAGTACTCGAGGTAATTGGAGCGGCTGTGCAGATTTCCTCATCTGTCATTCCTGAAATATATGTTGCGAATCAATGGGTCAATGCAAATCTACTGGCGATGGGAGGCGGGATATTTTTCCTGTTGGCTGGAGCTGTTTGGATGATGTTTACGAAAGAAAGGTATGCTGTGAGCATTACCACCGCAGAAGGTGAAAGAAATGTAGTTATAAGTGAACACAAGGAATATATCACTCAGATTGTTAATGCT
>Ga0123338_10004854_pt1 | contig 11641 bp, 9 predicted proteins | sample grotaG_FD_89793 | JGI IMG/M metagenome (GOLD analysis project Ga0123338, IMG submission 89793) | Glacier valley bacterial and archeal communities from Borup Fiord, Nunavut, Canada, to study Microbial Dark Matter (Phase II) -... | ecosystem: Environmental > Aquatic > Freshwater > Ice > Glacier ... | reverse complement strand
TGCTGGTGCCGGAGCCATTCCAATCAGCGACGATCGGGATCTCTCCCACGTTGCCGCCGAAGCCGTAAAACTTGTCCTGACCCGCGCCGACACCGTCATAGGTGCCGTTTCCGTTGTTATCGATAATCCAGAACCCGCCGCGGAAGATGCCGATCTTGGTCTTACCGTCACCGGTCCAGTCGCCAGTTATGGGCTTATCTCCGGCTGCGTAAGGGAAAGTGGTGTAGTTCTTGTCGATGCTGCCGTTGAAACTTCCGTTGCCGTCGTAATCGAGCACCCACTGGCCGTTGAAGAAGTAACCGATCTTGGTGTGCTTATCCCCGTTCCAATCGCCGACCACCGGAATTTCACCCGCGCCATTGCCGCCGAAGCCGAAGAAGCTGTCACCGGCATCGAAGGATCCGTTGCCGTTGGTATCCAACGCCCAGAATCCATCTTTGTAAAAGCCAACTTTGGTGCGGCCGTCGCCGTTCCAATCGCCCACCACGGGGACATAACTGGAACCGGCCCCGCCGAAGCCGTAGAACTTGTCGCCCCCTGGCCCAGTGCCGTCATATACTCCGTTGCCGTTATAATCCAGTGCCCAGAATCCATTCAGGTAATAGCCCACTTTCGTGCGGCCATCGCCGTTCCAATCGCCCACCACTGCAATCGCACCCGGCTGCCCGGCAAAGGCGAAAACTCTGTCTCCCGCGTCGAAACCACCGCTACCGTTTGAATCGAGTGCCCATGTCGGGCCATTTGGGTTGAAGAATCCGACATTGTATTGGCCGAAGACTCCCGCCTGCTGGACAATGAAACTCTGGCCGCCGATCAGCACGGTGGCCGTCCGGTTCTGCCCGGGGTCGGCCGTGTAAGAGAAGGTCACGGTGTTGCTGCCGGTTCCCGAAGCGCCGCTCGTGACAGTGACGAAGGGGGAACTGCTCGAAACGGTGTAGGGGCATGAGGGGTCAGTGGCCGTGACGGTAATCGAACCGGTCCCGCTGGCGCTATTCAGATAGACGATCGGGCTGCTCACCGTGAAGAAGCAGGCAAGGACCGGAGCAGTCCGGAGCCGGCCGGAGATATCGGCTATGTAGAGATTCTGCGCTCGATCCACGGTGACGCTCAGCGGCGTGACACTGGCGGAGGTCGTAAGACCGCCGTCGCCTGAAAAATCAGCGATTCCATTGCCCGCAACGGTCGAGATGATGCCGGTGGCGGCGGTAACCTTGCGCACCCTGTTGTGGGCCTCGTCTGCGATAAAAAGATTGCTGGATTGATCGGCAAAGACGCTGAACGGAGCGGAAACCCCTGTGGCAGTCGCGGCAACTCCATCCGCGAACAGGTTGCCGCCATTTCCGGCAACGGTTGTAATCACGTTGTTGCTCAGCACAATTTTGCGCACCCTGTTGCCCTGTAGTTCGGTAACAAACAGGTTACCCGCGCCATCCAGCGAGAGACCATAAGGATTATTCAGAGTCGCGTTTGTAGCAAGGCCGCCATCGCCGGTTGACGTGCCTGCGCCGGTACCCGCGATGGTGCTGATGGTTCCGGATTGCGCGCTGATCACGCGGATTCGGTTATTCAAAGAGTCGGCGACATACAGATCGCCATTCGCCGCAACCGCTAAACCAGCCGGTGTATTCAATTGAGCGGCCGTTGCCGGTCCCCCGTCGCCAGCGAAGCCTGAGGCGTTGGCAGAGTTTGCAACCGTGGAATAAACACCGGCTGATATTTTCCGAATCTTATTCCGTTCGACAAAATAAATGTTTCCGGCGGCGTCGAAAATCGGTGAGGAGGGGTTGTTCAACGGGCCCGCCGTGGTGCCGCCATCGGGCGTAGTTCCCTGGAGGCCGGTGCCGGCAAGGGTACTTAAGATCCCCGTGCCAAGCGTTACCTTGCGAATGGAGGAACTGCCGTTGTCCGTGAATACAAGAGAGCCCAGGTTATTCGTCGTCACCCATGTCGGTACCAGCACGCTGGCGCTTGTGGCGGGCAAGCCTTCGCCGTTAAAATCCACGCTTCCGTTACCCGCGATTGTAGTCACCGTGGTGGCTGTGATTTTCCGGATGCGGCTATTACCGGCGTCCGCCAGGTAACCGTTCGCTCCGGAACTGTCTAATGCCAGCGCTGCAAGGAACTGGAAAGTGGCAGAGTTGGGTGGGCCGCCATCGCCCGAATAACCCGCTGTCGGCCCACCCGCAATCTTCACAATCGTACTCTGCCCGGATGAAATGGCCCGAAGGTCGTTAGCTTCCAGGATATATAGATTGCCCAGGGAATCGAGCGTTACCCCGGTGATAGTATTGAGCTGCGCGGAGGTGGCTGGCCCGCCATCTCCGCTGTTACCGGAAGTGCCGTTCCCGGCGACGGTCGAGATGATGCCGCCCGTTATTTTCCTGACGCGGAAATTGGCTGCGTCCGCGATATAAACAACTCCCGCCGAACTCACAGCAACGCCCGAAGGCTGATTCAAACTCGCGCTGGTGGAAGCCCCGCCATCTCCGGAGAAAGAGGCTGTGCCGTTGCCTGCAAGCGTGGAGATAGTTCCCGCGGCGGAGACCATACGGATCCGTTGATTCGTCTGGTCCACGATGTAGAGGTTATTTGACGAATCGAGCGCAACCGAAACAGCATTATTGAGCCGGGCCGCGATGCCTGGTCCTCCATCGCCTGAAAAGCCCGAAGTTCCATTTCCCGCAACTGTGGAGATCACGCCGCCGGTTGAGATTTTGCGAATACGGGAGTGCCCAACATCTGCGACGTAAAGGTTGCCGGCGGTATCAAAGGCAAGCCCTTGCGGCTGGCTCAGAGTGGCATTGACCGCCTGAATACCGTCTCCGTCGAACGGATCCGCACCGTTGCCGGCAAAAAGTGTAACGTTTCCGGAAGGGGTGATTTTCCAGATCTGGTTTAACTGAGAAAGGGATACATATAGGTTGCCGGAAGAATCGACCGCGGTACCCAACGGTTGTGGAAGCCCGGTTTGGAGCGCTTGAAGGTTAACAGGTCCGCCACCACCAACCGTTCGGATGATTTGAGCGTAGACGGGGAAGCTGAAAAGAGAGATAAAAAGTATAGCGACGGGTAGTTTAGTTTTGGGCACGCTTGTTCAGCATGTGGCAATTCGGGTGCCAGTAGCAACCGTGACTTCACCGTAGTGGAGGAAGCCAAGCCAAAGGCAAACCGGTCCGCTGAATGGTGCAAAGGCACCCGCTTCGGGTGAAAAGACCCAAAACCGAAAACCGGCTTTGGTAAGTAGTTCAAAACATTGAGCAAAAAGTCTTATATAGTTCTTGCTTACGGTTTGGGTATTCCCTATACTCAAACGAGTAATAGCAACAAAACTAACGGAGGAACCAAATCTATGAAGAAACTACTAATGGCGTCGGCGGTCTTAATCGCTGCTAGCGTCAGTTCGTTTGCTGCGAGCGTCACGTACAGCAGCAACTTCGGCCCCACCACCACAACTTTCCTAGCGGCCACGCCACTCAGCCAGTTCGATCCGGCTTTGGGCACCTTGACGTCGATCACGTTTGGGATCACAGGCACCTCAACCGGCAGTGTTACTGTCACTAATAGTTCCGGCTTTGACGACGTTTACAACGTAAATATTTCGACTACGTTGAAGATGCGAACGCCTCTCAATGTAATTTTGACCCAAGTGGTTCCTGTGTTCAACGATCCAGCGTTTGCCGTCGCTAACATGACCACCGGTACCGACAGCGGTATCAGTTCCCCTCTTAGCAATAGCAGCACGATCACTTCAGGATTCGCTCCCTACATCGGGACCGGCACCGTCGCTTTCAACGTTTTTGGATCGGGTTCCAGCACTGCGTCCGGCGCAACTCCGAACACGGTAACTTCGACCACCTCAGCCAAAGGCAACGACAGCATCATCTATAACTATATTCCTACCCCGACCGGTACCCCGGAACCCGCCACCATGGGTCTTCTCGGTTCTGCTCTCGTCGGCTTAGGCCTGCTGAAGTTCCGTTCCAAGAAAAGCTAATTTAAGTATCCTCCGGGATTTTGAAAGGGATCGGCTTCGGCCGGTCCCTTTTTTTGTTGTCTACACGTAAAAATAGCCGACCCCCTTAAAGGGCCGGCTATTTGTAACAAAACAATTTCCTTTACACGCTGAAAGAACTGCCGCAACCACACGTGCTCTTCACCTGCGGATTCTCGAACTTGAAGCCAGAGCCTTCCATTGTTTCCACATAATCCACGCGTGCGCCGTCCAGATACAACAAGCTCGCCTGATCCACGAAAACCTTCAGGCCGTCATAGTTGTAAGTCTTGTCTAGCATATTGGGCGCGGTTTCGAAAGCCATGGAATAGCTGAAGCCGGAGCAGCCTCCACCCACCACGGAGATCCGGAGCCCGGAAGGCTGCGGGTCCTGGCTGGAAATGATCTCTTTCACCTTGGATACGGCGTTGTCTGTTAGTTGAACCATATAATCCCTCGCCCTATTATAGTGCGGCAGCATGTCTAACGCGCATATGCCCGAAACTCGCGCATACCTTCCAGGTCGCGATAAAGAATATCACGGACCTGTGGCGGAATGGCTCCACGGCGCACAACGTCATCCGTTGCCCCGATGGCGCGGTCCAGATCGCGGCGGGAAAAACGACCGTAACTGAGTTTACGTTGAAACTCGCCGATTTCATGTTGAGCCTTCGCGATCCGGCGGCGGTCATACGACTGTTGCCCGGCGCGGGACAAATCCATTTGGGTACGCTCAAAAATCTGCCCTTGGGGCGGCCTGTTATAACGTTGCGCCGCCGCAGAACCGGCGAACAGGCACAATACTGCACAAAAACGCTTCATTTGTAGCTCCTCCATAATGTCGGACGCGGACTTACCCGCTACGGAATTCGCCTTTCATCGAAACTTAATAGCGTCGCATGGTGCCGGGGCCGCCATATGCATTCGAGCGCTACATATAATGGTGACGTGCCAACCCCCATTTCGCGCCGCAATTTACTGGCTGGAGCCGCGGCCGTGCCTTTTGCGGCCAATGCCCAAACACCGGGCATGATCATACGCCAGAAAGAGCCGGAAAATTTAGAATTTCCTTTCGATACGCTCAGTTCGTTCCTCACTCCAAATGACCGGTTCTACGTACGGAACCATCATGCGATTCCCAAGCTGGATTCCGCTACTTGGAAGCTGAGAGTGGAAGGTTCGGTATCGAAACCGTTCGATCTCAGTTATGCCGAACTGCGTGGAATGCCCTCGGTAACCATCCCGGCTACGCTCGAATGCGCCGGCAATAGCCGGGTTTTCCTGGTTCCTCAAACGCCGGGAGCCCAGTGGGAATTGGGGGCGGTGAGCACCGCCGAATGGACTGGGGTACCGCTGAGCGCCATCCTGGACCGCGCCGGTGTGGACGCGAAAGCGATTGAAGTGGCGCTGGAGGGTGCAGACCAGGGTGACGGCAAGAACGACCCCCATCCGCCCGGCCAAATTCACTTCGCGCGCAGCATTCCGCTTGAAAAAGCGCGCCGCCCCGAAGTGTTGCTCGCCTACCGGATGAACGGCAAGGATTTGCCCGCCGCGCATGGGTTCCCGGTGCGTGCCATCGTTCCCGGGTTCTACGGAATGGCGTCCACCAAGTGGCTAACACGCATCCAAGTAGTTTCCGAACCATTTACCTCATATTGGCAAAGCTCAGATTACGGCTACTGGGACCGGGTCGGCGGGACCCCGGTGCGCCGGCCCATCTACGGAATGCAAGTGAAAAGTTTAATTGCGCGCCCTGCCATGCGCGAAACCGTTAAGGCGGGTGTGGATTACAAAGTGTTCGGCTCGGCTTGGACCGGCGACGCCGATATCACGCGCGTGGAAGTGAGTGCGGACGGCGGCAAGACCTGGGCAGACGCCACCATGCGCGACAGACCGGTCCGGTTTTGCTGGCGAGCTTGGGATTACACCTGGCGCGCGCCCGTTGCGGGGCGGTACACCCTGATGTCGCGCGGCACCGATTCCAAAGGCAACACCCAACAAGCGCAGCACAATTACGATTACGGGAATTACGCGGTTCACCACACGTTGCCTATTGAAATTGAGGTAGCCTAGCTGTTGCTAACACCCACGTCGCCAGCGGAACTGGCCGAGGCACTTGTTGCCGCAGCTTCGAAAACAAAGAGCATCACTCTGGGAGGCCAGTTCACAAAGCGCCTTATGGGCGGCCCTATCGCGCCCTCGGACGTGACTATCTCCACCCGGGCGATGAACCGGATCTTGAAGTATGAGCCGCGCGATTTGACCTTAAGCGTGGAAGCGGGCACACCGTTTGCGGAACTGAGCCGCGTGCTGGCCGGAAACAATCAGATGATTCCTCTTGACCCGGCTTGGGGCGAAACCGCCACCGTGGGTGGGGTGGTTGCCACCAACAGTTCCGGCCCGCGCAGGCGATTATACGGAACCGCCCGCGATATGGTGATCGGCCTTCAGTTCGCAACGCTAGAGGGCAAACTGGTGCAATCGGGCGGCATGGTGGTGAAAAATGTGGCTGGCCTGGATATGGGCAAGCTGATGATCGGTTCGTTTGGAACGCTCGCTGCCGTTGCAGTGGTGAATTTCAAGCTGTCGCCCAAGCCCGAAGTGGAACAGACTTCCCTGCTCTCGTTCGAAACCGGAGCGCTGGCGGTGGCCGCGCGGGACCGCTTGCTGCAAGGTGTCCTGCAACCTTCCGCAGTGGATCTGCTGAACCCCCTGGCCGGCGTACCCATCAATTTGCGCGGATTCACCCTGGCCGTGCAGTACGGGGGGAATGAGCCTACCGTGGAACGCTACGCCCGGGAATTGGCTTCGTTTGGAAGCGCCTCACGGCTAACCGGGGCGGAAGAACAGCGGTTCTGGCGGCAGGTCCAGAACGGGTCACAGCGCTTTACGGAGAAATTTACCGATGGTGCGGTGGTCCGCATCTCAGCGCCGCTCAAGCAATTGGGAGAAGTGCTAGCCTCGCTCGACGTGCCTGTTGTGGCGCGGGCGGCGACCGGAGTTAGCTATGCGTATTTCAGCCGGGCTGACGCGGCGGTGAAGTGGATGGCTTCTCCGCGCGGCAAGCAGTGGCCGTCTGTTATCGAACTTTCTCCGGAATCAGAAAAAGAGCGGCTCGATCTGTGGCCATCACCGGGTAGCGATTTTGCGATGATGAAGAAGATCAAGCATCTCTTCGACCCTAAGAATCTCCTGAACCATGGCCGTCTCTACCGACACATCTAATAGCACGCTCACGCAGATCAACTCGCAGATCAGCTCGCAAATCCACGACAAACCGCAACAGGCGGATCTGGACAGGTGCGTCCATTGCGGACTTTGCCTGAACGCCTGCCCCACCTACCGGCAGCTCGGCGTCGAGATGGATTCGCCGCGCGGCCGCATTTATCAAATGGTGCAGGTCTCGCAAGGCGCTCCCATCACCGATGCTTACCGCGAGCATATGGACCTGTGTCTGGCGTGCCGCGCCTGTGAAACGGCGTGTCCCTCAGGCGTGGAATACGGCCGGTTGATCGAAGCCGCGCGCACTGAAATTGAAGCTCATACGGAACGGTCCTGGCTGGTGAAGCTGACGCGCCGTTTTATTTTCCACAAGTTGCTGCGGTCGCCAGGCTTGATGACGATGGCGGGCTCAGGCTTGTATCTGTACCAAGCCAGTGGGCTGCAGAAGTTGTTGCGGTTTTCCGGCATTTTCAAGTTGATGGGCACGCTTGGCAAGCTGGAACAACTATCGCCGGCCGCGGAAGTACCGTTCTTCTTCAACAAGATCGGCAAGACTTATCCGGCGGAAGGCGAGCGGCGCTTTCGTGTGGCGTTTCTGGCAGGCTGCATAGCCAACGTTTCTTTCGCCCGGCTGAATGAGGCGACCGTGCGCGTGCTGCAGAAAAACGGCTGCGATGTGGTGATCCCCGCCGGCCAGGGCTGTTGCGGTGCGCTGCACGTGCATTCGGGAGTGCGCGACGAAGCGCGTGAGTTGGCGCGGATCAATATCGACGTGATTCTGGCGGACAAGTTCGACGCCGTGATCAGCAATGCGGCCGGATGCGGCAGCACGTTGAAGGAGTACGACGAACTTCTGGAGCATGACGAAGCTTACGCTGAAAAAGCGAAACAGTTCGTTTCGCTCACCAGGGACGTGAACGAATTCCTTGCGGGCATTGAGTTAAACCCCGCCATGGGCAAGCTGGAGCGAAGCGTTACTTACCAGGATTCCTGCCATTTGCTCCACGGCCAAAAGATAAAAACCGCGCCCCGCAAATTACTGGCGCAGGTGCCGGGGCTTGAACTGCGGGAGATGCACGCCGCCGATATCTGCTGCGGCAGCGCGGGCATTTACAACGTGGTGCAGAATGAAATGGCCATGCAGGTTCTGGAAGAGAAGATGGTCAACGTGAACCGCACCGAAGCGGAGTGGATTGTTACCGCCAACCCGGGTTGCATGCTGCAACTGGAAGCCGGTGCGCGTTTGCACGGGCACAACCAAAAGGTAATGCACGTGGTGGAAGTGCTGGACCGGGCGTATGCGGCCGCGCGCTAGTTCAGCTTCTGGTTGAACCACTGCATCGTTTGCTTTGCCACGTCTTCAATATGCTTCGGATCGTGGAAACGGTGACCCTCGCCGGGATACACGATAAACTTCGTAGTCACGCCCAGAGCCTTGAGTGCGTGCCAGAACTCATAACTCTGCGGTGCCGGGCATTCTCCGTCCCGGTCGCCCACCACGATCAACGTAGGGGTCTTTACATTTTTGATAAAGGTGATCGGCGAACTCTTTGCGTATACCGCCGGATCATCGTAAGCCGAGGCCCCGAAATAGGGAATCATCCACTCGTCAATTGAGTTTTCCCCGTAATAGCTTTGCCAGTTCGCGATACCCGCACCGGCGACAGCCGCCGCGAAACGGTTCGTTTGCGTCACCGCCCACATGGTCATATATCCGCCATAGCTCCATCCGCCGATCCCGATGCGCTTGGGGTCCACAGGCAGTGTCTTGACAACCTCATCGACCCCGGCAAGAATATCCTGCAAGTCGCCGTGTCCGAAATCTTTCACGTTAGCGGCTGTGAAGGATTCGCCCGCCCCATAACTGCCGCGCGGGTTAGGATACAGCACGAAGTAGCCTTGGGCGGAGAATGCCGCGAAATCGAAGCCGGGAGCGGGCCAGGAAGGAGACTTTGCAGACGCAGGGCCGCCGTGGACCGAAACCACCATGGCATATCGCTTGGCGGCATCGTAGTTCTTCGGATACAGGAGCCAGCCTTGCACCGTCACGCCGCCACTTTGCCAATGCAGCTTTTTCGCGTCGCCCCAAGTGGGCCTGGCCGCTGAGTTGGCGCGTGTGGCCGGCTGTAGATCGCCGATGCGGCCGGTCCAGACCTCCGGCGCTCTGTTCCAGCTATTACGAACCACAGCGGCAGTTTTCCCGTCCGCAGCTATCGACAAGCTCAGATCGTCATCGTCTGCTCGAATGGTTTCGTCCACCTTCCAGAGCGTTTCGGTTGCGCCTGTTACGGGATCGAGCGTGGTTACCGCCGCGCCGCCATCCACCCGCTCCGTTATCAGCAGCCTCCCGTCCGCGGACCAGCGAAGCCACGAGGGTGAAGTCTTGCGCCCCGGGGTAATATTCCTGGCCGCGCCACCAGTTGCGGCCACGGTGTAAACATCGCCGCCGGTAGAACCCTCATCGCTCATAATGCCGCCAACGAAAGCGATTGTCTTCCCGTCGGGCGACCAGCGGGGCACCGCGATCTGAGTCGCAGGCTTCAGAATGTGGTTCACCGCGCCAGTTGCCGCGTCAATGCGAAACAGTTCCGCAATCCACCAGTTGTTGTCTCCGGAGCCCTTGGCGGCCGTGTAGGCGAGTTGCTTGCCATCGGGCGACCAGTTGTATTCATAGACGTACGTATCGGCGGGCGAGAGTTGCCGCGCCTTACCGGTTTGCGCGTCCACCAGCGTAAGGCGCTGCTCATAAAATTTCTCTTCCACCACACCGGCATCGGGCGTGGTTGCCTCCACCGCGCCCGCCATGCGGACCGCGTTCTCCGTAAAGAGCACCGCAATGGTCCGGCCATCTGGCGACCAGTGAATCGATTGAACATAACCGATGAAGCTAGTCAGCTTGCGGGGTGCCGAGCCGCCGGCCGGGACCACATAGACCTGAGACTGCTTGCCATCCGCGCAGTTCGAGAGAAACGCCGCCTGCTTGCCATCGGGCGACCAGTCAAGATCTTTTTCAGCACAGGCCTTGGTGCCGTCACCGGCCGTAACGCGTTTCGCCTTTGCGCCCGCATTCGCTAAATCGAGGAACCAGAGCGCACTGTTCGGGCTCTCACCGCCGTCCTTGCCTCGCAGAGCCTCCACGTAAGCAACGCGCTTGGCATCCGGCGAGATGGCGGCCTGCTTGAACTGGGTAACGGGAGTCTGTGCGGTGAAGGGAAGCGCGCACGTAAGGAACAGTAGGAAAAATCGCATGAAGGGCCAGTTACTAAAATACGACAGTACAGAAGATCGATTACGTACGCGGCAATAAACGCTTCAGGCGGTTGTGCGTGATCTGCAATTGCTGCTCGGCCGAAATGCGCAGTTCCGCGTCCGGTTCATGTTCCAGGCGTTCTTCAAGGAACTTCAGGATCTGGGCCGCGTTCTTGCCAAGAGCCGTCGAGACGAACGGGCGATCGAAGCGTTCCCGGTAAGAAGTGGCGAGTTGGGAGATTCTCTCCATCAGTTGCGGCGTGGATTCCGCCAGATCGGTGCGATCGCCGATCGGTACATGCGCGTCGAACGCCTCCTCCCAATCCTGCGGGGTCAGCCCGCGCCAGATACTATCGGCTGTGGCCAGTACCTCTTTCGCATTGGGGAAAGCGTGTTCGGCCATGGCGCGCGCCCATTTTCGCGATCCGCAGCACTTCAAAAGGTCGGTTTCCGCAAACTTGATCAACGCCCAAGTATAACTTCCCGAAGAGCATGTTACGTTGAGCTAAGGCTACCGTTTGCTTCCGAATCTGCTGGACCCAATTGAAGTGCGCGTGCTGGGCGCATTGCTGGAAAAAGAGAGCACCACGCCGGAATATTATCCGTTAACCTTGAATTCGCTGGTCACAGCCTGTAACCAGAAATCGAACCGGTTCCCGTTTGTGCAGTATGACGACACCACCGTCGCCCACGCCCTGGAGCTACTGAAAAACAAGCGTTATTCGGCGGTTATTGTTTCAGGCGGGCGAGCTCTGAAGCATGCACAGCGGTTTTCCGAAACGCTGAACCTGGGGCGCAGGGAACTGGCGCTGCTCTGCACACTGATGCTGCGCGGTCCGCAAACTCTTGGGGAGCTACGCGATCGTTCCGACCGCATGCATCATTTTGAAGACCTGACGCAAGTGGAATCCGTGCTGGACCACCTGGCCGAAGCGGAACTGGCCGTGCGTCTGGCGCGCGCCCCGGGCCAAAAGGAAAGCCGGTATGCGCATTTGCTGAGCGGCGAGCCGGCACAGCAGGACGCGGCACCGGATGAACCCACGCGGACCATGCTACCCGACCGCTTCGGCGCTCTCGAGATGGAAGTATCCGACTTGCGGGAACGGGTCCGCCGCCTGGAAGAATTGCTCGAGAATTAAAGCACCGGGGTTCAAACCCTCATGCCCATTCACTACCTGT
>Ga0123338_10004852_pt1 | contig 11642 bp, 7 predicted proteins | sample grotaG_FD_89793 | JGI IMG/M metagenome (GOLD analysis project Ga0123338, IMG submission 89793) | Glacier valley bacterial and archeal communities from Borup Fiord, Nunavut, Canada, to study Microbial Dark Matter (Phase II) -... | ecosystem: Environmental > Aquatic > Freshwater > Ice > Glacier ... | reverse complement strand
CAAGGAATTAAAAGCCAGATATGGATAGCCCTGATAGCAAACCTGATCTTCACTGTTATTTACTCAAGATTAAAAGAAGCAGAACAATTTGTAACCATGGTAAGCATGGCAAAAAATAACCTAGGCTCTTATATCTGTTTAATAACAATATTAAGGCCTCAAAAATTACAGGCCAATGAGCGCGATAATGGAAAAATGCAATTAGATATCTTTGAAACTTTAAAGGGGCGTGTTTTTGGAAAAATAAATAATTCTACTTAAATATACGTTAAAAACAGTTTTTTTGTAATTTTAAAAATTAGTCGGATGACAGTAATTCATAATTAACCTTTTTTAAGATGACAATAGATTCAACTATGCTAAATTCAGATTATAACCTAACTATAAATGAAATCTCAGAATTCCAAACTAATGGTCATGTTTTACTTAAAGGCATTGTTGATAATAATGAAATGATGAACATTAGACAAATAATTAATTATGCTGCTCATAAATACAATACTGAAAAGAGGAAAATAGAAGAAAGAGATACATAAGGAAAGGCATTTCTAAAATTATGAACCTTTGGGAAGTGGATGAATCAGTTTATGCCCTAGTTTTAAAACTGAAAATGGTTTTTTTAAAAGATTTTATGAAGATTTTGCAAGAAAACGTTTCTGAATATTATGAAAATCAACAAATCAAACTTTTTATTAATAGATTTTACCAATAAAACTTTACATACTTCTTATTTAAATTTCTTATGAAATATATCTTCTTTTTGTTTCAACTTTTATTATTTACTTCTGTGAATGCACAAAATAAAGAGCTCAAAATAAATTATTTTTGTCCGCGATGGGGCTTTGAGTCAATGGATTGGGAAACTTTTTGTAATAAAGTAAAGACGACCGGTTATGATGGTGTTGAAACCCCTATTCCAGCAAATCCAGTTGAAAAGCAAGCCATGCTATCATCATTGAAAAAATATAATTTATTATTAATCGGAATGTGTTTTTATAATCCTCAAAGTGATTTTAACATTTCGGTCGAAAACTTTAAGCATGATTTAAGAAACATTGCGTCACTAAAGCCATATTTAATAAATTGTCATACCGGAAAAGATTTTATGACTTTTGAACAAAATAAAACACTTATTGAAAATGGCTCATTAATTGCTAAAGAATCTGGGATAAAAATTGTTCATGAAACACATAGGGGAAGATTTACTTATGCAGCTAATATTACCAAAACATATATAGATAAAATTCCGGATATAAAGTTCACTTTAGATATTTCGCATTGGTGCAATGTTCATGAAAGTTTTCTAGAAGATCAAATTGAAAATGTCAACGCTGTTTTAGCACATACAGAACATATTCATTCAAGAATAGGTTTTCCTGAAGGGCCACAGGTGAACGACCCTCGGGCACCAGAATGGGAAAATGCATTAAATAAACATTTAGTATGGTGGGATAAAGTTATTGAATTTCAAAAATCAAAAGGTTCAACCATATTTTCTATCACTACAGAGTTTGGCCCCCCTGGTTATATGCCAACTTTACCATATACACAACAGCCTGTATCAAGCCAATGGGATATAAATGTATATATGATGAACACATTGAAAAAAAGATTTGCTAAATAATCATATTATTTAATATTAATATACAATTTTATCTTCTTAACTTTATAATTAATATTCTACTCAATGTTTAGTGATTAACTTTATCTTTTTACAATGTTTTTATTTTTTCTTAATGAAGTAAGTGAAACTGCCTTGTTTTTTGGAAGATTTCATCCATTAATAGTACATATGCCTATTGGCTTTTTAATAATTGGTTTTTTATTAGAAGTTTATTCAAGGCGGAAAAAAAATTTCAACTGGGATGGCGCAATAGAATTTACATTATTATTAAGCGCGATAAGTGCTGTTATGTCATGTATAATGGGATGGTTACTTTCATTAAGCGGAGACTATGATCCTCAGGCATTAAATATTCATAAATGGATGGGCATATGTCTTGCCATTTTTAGTATAATAATCTACTTCTTAAAAATAAAATCAAAATTCATTCCTTTTTCTATATCCAACCGCTTTTATATGCCAGGTTTTATTTCAGCTATGATTTTATTAACTGTAACTGGGCACTTTGGTGGAAATTTAACGCACGGATCTGATTATCTGACCATGTATATGCCTTCTCCCATTAAAAAACTTACTGGCGCTTCTGCTAAAAACAATATGCTGGCAGTTGAAATACCAAAAGACCCAAATCAGGTACTTGCCTACAAACATATAATTGAACCTGTGTTACAACAAAAATGCTTTTCCTGTCATAATAATGAAAAGCAAAAAGGTAATTTAAGAATGGATTTAAAAGATTTATTCTTAAAAGGTGGCAAACATGGAAAGGTTTTGATATCAGGACAGGCAGAGAAAAGTGAAATTTTTAAAAGAGTTATACTCCCAGCTGAAAATGAGGAACACATGCCTCCTAAAGGGAAAGTTCCTTTATCAGAAGAAGAAATTGCCTTATTAAAATGGTGGATAGACCAGGGTGCCGATTTTAATAAAAAAGTTTTAGATATTCCCGCAGAAGAAAATATTAAAAAAACATTGGCTATTTATATCGGAGGTGCACAATCAAATACTTCAAAAAAAGAATCTGAAGTTTTTAATAGTAAGATTGCACCACCAGATAATAATAAAATAAATGAATTGCGCAGATCAGGCTTAATTATAACGCCTTTATTAAATGGCGGGCATTTTTTAGAAGTAAGTTTCGTAAATGCTGGAAGTAAAGCAAATGAACTGATCCCTTCTCTGGTTTCTTTTGAGAAACAAATTGTATGGCTAAAGCTAGGTTTTTCAAATATTTCGGATCAGCAAATGATTAACATTTCAAAATTAAAAAATGTAGTAAGGCTAGGTCTAGAACATACTAATATTTCTGATGTTGGTTTGAAAGGAATTAAAAATTTTAAATATCTTGAATATTTGAACTTATATGGGACAAACGTTACTGATGAAGGTTTAAAACAACTTGAAGGGTTAAAAAATCTTCAAAACTTATATGTGTGGCAAACAAATGTTACCGAAAATGGGATTATTGAACTTAAGAAAAAGATTCCTAAGCTAGAAGTTGACTTTGGATGGAAAGAACCAGATTCAAATAAAGTTACACTTGTTAAGCTCACAAAATAAACTTCTATCCAATTTTATAACGCCATGTAAAATGAAATTTTTAAGCCACTTTTTTAATTTTTTTGCTTTCATTTTAATCTTCTTTTTATTAAGCAGATGCCAATCAGACCCTACACCCCCTGAGATTAAAGTAGAATTAGCAAAACTGCCAGAAAAAATTGATTACAGTTTACATGTTAAACCGATTCTATCCGATCGTTGTTTTGCATGCCATGGACCTGATAAAAATAAACAACAGGCAGGTTTACGATTAGATATAAAAGACGAAGCTTACAATTTCATATCAGATAATGGAAAGCATGCTATTGTTCCTGGTGATTTGGCAGCCAGTGAAGTTTTCCAAAGAATTATTTCGAAAGACGCTAAGTATATAATGCCTACAAATGAAAGCCATTTGAGTTTGAGCAATGAAGAAAAGGCAATAATAATTAAATGGATTAAGGAAGGGGCTATTTATAAAGATCATTGGGCATTTATTGCGCCAGAAAAAAAGGATTTACCCGAAGTAAAAAACATTAAATGGATTAAAAACGATATTGATAGATTTACATTGTCGAAGATGGAAAGAAAAGATCTTAAACCATCAAAAGAAGCGGAAAAATCTACCTTGTTGCGAAGGCTTTCTTTCGATCTTACCGGATTGCCGCCTAAGCCAAAAGAATTAGATGATTTCATTAAAGATAATTCGCCCAAAGCTTACGAAAATGTTGTTGACAGGTTATTAACTTCTCCGCATTATGGTGAGAGAATGGCATTAGAATGGATGGACGTGGCAAGATATGCAGACTCTCATGGCTATCAGGATGATGGGATGAGGAACGTTTATCCCTGGAGAGACTGGGTGATCAAATCGTTTAATCAAAATCTATCCTGGGATAAATTTACTACTTATCAACTGGCAGGCGATATGCTTCCAAATCCTACAAGAGATCAATTAATAGCCACATGTTTCAATCGAAATCATCCCCAAAGTCAGGAAGGCGGAATAATAGATGAAGAATATCGTACAGAATATGTGTCGGATAGAACAAACACATTTGGAAAAGCTTTTCTAGGTTTAACAGTTGAGTGCGCGCGTTGCCACGATCACAAATACGATCCTATTTCACAAAAAGATTATTATTCCTTATTTGCTTTTTTTAATCAAAATAAAGAATCAGGTGAAATACCTTATAATGGGGAAGCTTCACCAAGCATTATGTTACCGGATAAAGAAACAGAAGAAAAACTAAAATTTATTCGTGAAAAAATATCGACATACGAACAAACAATTAATCCAAACTTAACTTCCTATAAAAAAGATTTTGAAAAATGGTTAAAGCTAACCCATGATTCTAAAAGTTTATTTAATATTAATAATGGGCTTATTGCTTATTTCCCTTTTGAAGGTGGTAACGATTCAGTTTATATAAATGCATTAGATAAAAAAATAAAAGGTTATCCTTCCGGAGATAAAGATAAAAGGCCAAAAATGGTAAATGGTATAATTGGTCAGGCAAGGCAACTAAGTGGAGATTGCGGGATGGATTTTGTAATGAATTCAGATAAAGGAAGTAATGTTCTTTCCAAACCTGAAGATAAATTTGGAAAAGGTTTAAATTTTGAAAAAAATCAACAATTTTCTGTAAGTGCCTGGTTTAATATTTTAAAAAAAGGCTTAAAAGGCCCTCTTTTTAATAGGAATAACGGTGAATTTGAAGGCTTTAGAGGTTATGATGTTTCATTAAATGCAGATGGTACGCTTACTGTTTTAATGAGTTATGTATGGCCAGCTAATTGTATTGAACTGCATTCAACAGAAAAATTATCTTTTGGGAACTGGACAAATATTATCCTAACCAGTGATGGTAGTGGAAAAGCAAAAGGTATAAAGGTGTTTATTAATGGAAAAGAATCCCGCACAAAATTAATAACTGATCACCTGACGAAAAGTATCCTTCACGGAGAAAAAAAATCAAACTGGAATTTTATGCCTTTTGAAATTGGAAAAGATTTTGGAAGAACGATTGATAATTTGCAGGTGGACGAATTGAGAGTTTATAATAGAAAACTTACTTATCTTGAAGTTCAAAATTTAAACGGAAATAATAAAATTTCTACCTTAATAAATACAGATCAATCTAAATTGAGCAACCTGCAAAAAGCAGCCTTATTTGAATTTTATCTTTGGAATATTAATAAAGAATTCGCTACTAATTTAAATAATATTAACTGTTTACGGAGTGAAGAAGTGGAAATCTCAACTGACGTTCCTGAAATAATGGTAATGCAAGAACTGCCTCAAAATCAAAAACGCAAAACATTTATTCTTTCTAGGGGAGCTTATGACGCTCCAACAAAAACCGAAGTAACGGCTCATACTCCAGAAAAACTTTTGGAATTTAATGAAAAAGAGTACCCGGCTAATCGATTGGGATTATCCAAATGGTTGAATAATCCAAAAAATCCTTTAACAGCTCGAGTGGCTGTCAATAGGTTTTGGATAATGTATTTTGGAAGGGGTATTGTTAAAACCCAAGAGGATTGGGGCAACCAAGGCGACATGCCTACCCATCCTGAACTTCTTGATTGGCTTGCAATCAAATTTGTTGAATCAGGTTGGAATGTAAAGGCTTTGCAAAAGTTAATTGTAATGTCTTCTACCTACAGGCAGTCATCTTTGCCTGATAAAAAACATCTTATACTCGATCCAGATAATTTATTCCTGTCACGTGGTTCTGCATTCAGACTTTCCGCTGAACAAATAAGGGATAATATCTTGTATGCAAGTGGCTTATTAGTGGAAAAAATTGGAGGACCAAGCGTTTATCCTTACCAACCAGCAGGACTATGGGAAGCATTGGCGACAAGAAATAAAGTACATTATGAACAAAGCCATGGCGATGATTTGTATAGGAGAGGATTATATACGGTTTGGAAACGAAGTTCTCCTCCCCCAACATTAATGACTTTTGATGTACCTGATAAATATTTTTGTACAGTTCGCCGACAAAAAACAAGTACGCCTTTGCAATCACTTGTATTAATGAACGACCCTCAGTATATGGAAGCAGCAAGAGTATTAGGTGAGAGAATGATAAAAGAAGGAGGAAAAGAACCAGATAAACAAATTGAATTTGCTTATGAAGCCTTGGTTGGCCGCTACCCTAGAAAAGAAGAAATAAGATTAATGAAGCAATACTATTATGAAGAATTAAATGATTTTAAGAAAAATCCTGCAAAAGCAATGCAAATATTAAATGTTGGAGAATATAAAAGGGACAAAAATTTAAATACTGTTGAATTAGCAGCGTCATCTATGATCGCAACTACTTTAATTAATTTCGAAGAAACAGTAATGAAAAGATAAACCTACTTAAACTTTTATAATAAAGACCATTATGCTGTTTAAAGATAAAATATTAAATATAAAGAATTTAATTTATTCATTTTCTGCTTTAATATTAGTTGCTGTACTTGGAATTATATGGTATAAACCAAGAAAAGAAGAAATTGACTTTAATGCTGATATACGACCTATATTAAACACCAGATGTATTTCTTGTCATGGTGGTGTGAAAGAAAGCTCTGGTTTTAGTCTTTTTTCTAGGGAAGATGCGTTGAAAATTCCAAGATCTGGTAAGGCGGCGATCATACCTGGTGATCCCGATAATAGTGAACTAATTAAACGTTTGTTAATACATGATCCTGAGGAAAGAATGCCTTATCACGCCACTCCATTAAACGAAGATGAAATTAATAAATTAAAAACATGGATAAAAGAAGGTGCTAAATGGAAGGATCATTGGGCCTATATAAAACCAATTAATCCAAAAATACCAGTAGATAAATCCAATTGGGCTCTTAATCCTATTGATAATTTCATAATAGAAAAACTAAATCAGGAAGGATTAAAACATTCTCCTGAGGCAGATAAAGCAACACTTTTAAGAAGGTTAACGATTGACCTGACAGGCCTCCCCCCTACTGAAAAGGAATTTGAAGATTTCAGAAAAGATAAATCCCCTGATGCCTACGAAAAACAAGTTAACAAGCTACTTGCATCTCCACACTATGGTGAAAGATGGGCTGCCATGTGGCTCGACCTCGCAAGATATTCTGATTCTAAAGGATATGAAAAAGACCAACAACGCAATATTTGGAAATTTAGGGATTACGTTATCAGGTCTTTTAATGATGATAAACCTTTTAACCAATTTACAATTGAACAATTGGCAGGCGATATTCTCAATAACCCGAATGAAAGCCAATTAATCGCTACTGCATATCATAGAAATACTTCAAATAATGATGAAGGAGGTACAGATGATGAAGAGTTTCGTATTTCTTCAGTTATCGATAGAAATAATAATACTTGGGAAACCTGGCAAGGCGTAACTATGGGTTGTGTGCAATGTCATTCCCATCCTTATGACCCTTTCAGACATGATGATTTTTACAAATCACTGGCTTTTTTTAACAATACCAGAGATGAAGATATTCCATTGGAATACCCCAATTTAATTGATTACAAAACGGTTGACAGTCTTAAAATTATAAATATTAAAAATTGGATAAGGAATGAAGTACCACATATCGAAGCTAAAAGGAGTGCCAATTACATAGAAAAATTACTAAGCATAGGTGAACCGAAAATTCATGCCCATTCATTCGATTCCTTAACTAATGCAGGTATGATTGATGGAAAGTGGCTCGGAGTTGGCCACATGGGTTTTGCAAGATTAAAGAATGTATACTTAACAGGCGTCAACCAAATATTGATAAGTATAGGTAGTGAGCACAATAATGGTTCTTTAGAAGTCAGAAAAGATAAGATCGATGGTGAATTAATAGGTTCATTAAAAATTATCAACGATTCAAAAATGTGGGATGCAAGACTTTATAAGAAAAAATTAATTTCCATTAAAGAAATAAAAGGAAGACATACACTTTTTTTTATACTTAAAAATCCAAATTTTAAAAATCCACAAGATTATGTTGCTGCTATTGAATATATAATGCTGCTCCCCAACTTTCCGGGTTATAATAAACCTGGCTATCAATCTATTAAGGATACAATAATGTCTTTATTAAATAATACCAATACTGAAAAGACGCCTATTTTGCAGGAAAATAATATTGACTTTAAAAGAAAAAATTTCGTTTTCGTTCGTGGCAACTGGACATCAAAAGGCAAACAAGTAACACCCTCTACACCAGGATTTCTTCCAGGCTTAAAAAATTATCCTGCAAATAGGCTCGGACTTGCAAAATGGATTGTTGACAAGGATAATCCTTTAACAGCCAGAGTAGCGGTTAACCGTTTTTGGGAACAAATTTTCGGTATTGGAATTGTTGAAACGCTTGAGGATTTCGGTTCGCAGGGCGCTAAACCATCTCATGCTGATTTATTGGATTATCTTTCTTTAACATTCAGAGATGATTATAAGTGGAGCATAAAGAAAATTTTAAAGCTTATAGTGATGTCTAATACCTATAAGCAAGCCTCTATTGCATCAAAAGAACGTATTATAAAAGATCCTCAAAACAAATTATTAGCACGCGGATCCAGAATAAGGCTGACTGCTGAAGAAATACGTGACCAGGCATTATCAGTGGCTGGAATATTAAGTAATAAAATGTATGGAAAAAGTGTAATGCCTCCTCAACCTAAAGGAGTTTGGCAGGTAGTGTACAGTGGGATGAATTGGAATACTAGCGAAGGTGAAGATAAATATCGCAGGGCAATTTATACTTTTTGGCGTCGTTCTTCACCTTATCCGTCTATGATTACATTTGATGCTGCTTCAAGAGAAATTTGCCAGTCCAGAAGAATCAGGACAAATACCCCCTTACAGGCTTTGGTGACTTTAAACGACACAGTTTATATTGTGGCTGCAAGAGCTTTGGCTTCAAGAATGATTAAAGAAAGTAGTGGAGCCTTAAATGATAAAATTGCTAAAGGATATGAGATTGCATTGTTTAAAACAATTAGCACACAAAAACTTTCTGTTTTAAACAAATTATATCAGCAATCCTATAAATATTACAGCGAAAAGCCTGCTGAAATTGAAAAAATCCTTGGCCTTAAAACAATAAACAATAATAAAAATAAAGTCCAAGAAGCATCTTTAACCATAGTTGCAAATGCTATAATGAATTTAGATGAATTTTTGATGAAGGAATAGAGGATAAATGAGTAAATAGAAGAAGAATTATATAACTGTCAATTCTTCTTCTCAACACCTAATTTTTAAATTATTTAAATATAACGGCTAATGAGTATATTAGAAGAAGCTATTTATCGCCAAAGCGAATATTTAACCCGTCGCCATTTTTTATGGCAGTGTACTACTGGGATTGGAGCTATGGCTCTTTCTGGCTTGGTGGGTTGTAATATAAAATCAAATACTATTTTAAACCCTGGTGATGCCGTTGCTCGTGACCTTTCTAAACCTTTTGAAATATTGCCTACTCATTTTGCACCAAAAGCTAAAAGGGTAATATTTTTACACATGGCTGGTGCGCCTTCTCAATTAGAATTATTTGATTACAAACCCGAATTAAAAAAATTTGATGGTAAAGATTGTCCTGCTTATTTATTAGAAGGCAAAAAATTTGCTTTTATAAAAGGTGTTCCTAAAATGCTTGGCCCGCAAGCGGAATTTAAACAACATGGTCAATCGGGCGCCTGGATTTCGCATCATTTACCAGAATTTGCAAAAATGGCGGATGAAGTTACCTTTTTAAAAGCAATGCATACAGATCAATTTAACCATGCTCCGGCACAGTTATTAATGCAAACAGGCAATGCAAGGTTGGGCAGGCCAAGTATGGGTGCATGGGTCACTTATGGTTTAGGTTCAGAAAATGAAAATCTTCCTGGGTTTATTGTACTTCTCTCGGGTGGAAAATCTCCAGATGCAGGTAAAGCAGGATATGGTAGCGGCTTTTTACCAACAGTATATCAAGGTGTTGAATGCCGCTCCAAAGGAGAGCCCGTTTTATATGTTAATAATCCTGAAGGGATGAACAGAGACTTGAGAAAGGCTTCACTGAATGCTATAAATGAAATAAATAAGCTACAATACGAAGAAACAAAAGACCCAGAAACTATTTCAAGAATATCACAATATGAAATGGCTTTTAAAATGCAGGTTTCTGTTCCTGAAGTAATGAATATCAACGACGAACCTGCCTATATACATGAAATGTATGGAACACAACCTGGAAAATCTTCCTTTGCTAATAACTGTTTATTAGCCAGAAGATTAGTGGAAAAAGGTGTGAGGTTTGTTCAATTATTTGATTGGGGATGGGATTCTCATGGAAATGACCCAAATAATGCATTAGATAAAGGCTTTGGTAACTTATGCCATAATATCGACAAACCAATATCAGCGTTATTAAAAGATTTAAAAATGCGTGGCCTTCTAGATGATACACTGGTAGTTTGGGGTGCAGAATTCGGAAGGACACCTATGCAGGAAAATAGAGAAGGGAAAAAAATGGATTTTAAAGGTAGAGATCACCATACTGAAGCTTTTACTGTTTGGATGGCGGGTGGAGGAATTAAACAGGGATTTACTTTGGGTGAAACGGATGATATCGGCTACTATGGCATAAAAGACCGTACTGATGTTTATGACTTGCAAGCCACTATTTTACATCAATTAGGTATGAACCATGAAAAACTTACTTATTCATTCCAAGGAAGAAACTTTCGCCTAACCGATGTTCATGGAAAAGTTATTGAAAAAATATTAGCCTGATAATAAATAAAAATTTATTGTCATTAATGATAAAAAATAATATGACACCTGAAGAAAAGATTGCCTACCAGATAAATAGAAGGGAATTTTTATCCAAAACAAGTTTAGGGCTTGGAGCATTAACCTTATCAAGTTTAATTAATCCTTTTGAAGCATTAGCAAAAACCATGGGTGGTGGAGGCGAAGAATTAAAACTTCCACATTTTCCACCCAAGGTAAAAAAGGTAATTTACCTTTTTCAAAGCGGGGCTCCTTCACAATTAGAACTTTTTGATTATAAACCTTTATTAAAAAAAATGTTTGGTCAGGAGCTTCCAGAATCTATACGCAATGGCCAACGTTTGACAGGAATGAGCTCTGGGCAAAAATCTTTTCCACTTGCTTTTGGAAAATTTGAATTTGAACAATACGGTAAAAGTAGAGCATGGCTTTCTGATTTATTACCCTATCATAGGAAAATTGTAGATGAGCTCTGTTTTATTAAATCAATGCATACTGAAGCAATCAATCATGATCCTGCAGTAACATTTTTTCAAACTGGATCTCAGCAAGGTGGTAGACCAAGTATTGGTTCGTGGTTAAGCTATGGTTTAGGAAGTGACAATCAAAATCTTCCTTCATTCTGTGTTTTGCTTTCAAGAGGAAGGGAAGGTGATCAGCCATTATATGCAAAACTTTGGGCCAATGGATTTCTACCATCACAGCAT
>Ga0123338_10004846_pt1 | contig 11647 bp, 8 predicted proteins | sample grotaG_FD_89793 | JGI IMG/M metagenome (GOLD analysis project Ga0123338, IMG submission 89793) | Glacier valley bacterial and archeal communities from Borup Fiord, Nunavut, Canada, to study Microbial Dark Matter (Phase II) -... | ecosystem: Environmental > Aquatic > Freshwater > Ice > Glacier ... | reverse complement strand
TAATAAATTCACCGTCAATGAGTATCAATCTACTTACTAAAATATTGAAAAGTTTACTAGGAACAATATTTACTACTTTACCAACCCAAGCTAGAAGAGAATAACGCTTAAGTCATGGAGAATTTAGCAGGCCTAATCCTAACATTATTAAATAACACTAGCATAACTTCAGAAGAGTCTAGGCAAAATTTTATTTCTGAATTTAGTGCAAGTATTTATGGTCTTTCACTTAGCCTTCTGATATCAAGGCCTCAGCATTATATGCTAAAAGAACGATATGAAAAATTGTTTCCAGCAATAAAAAACAATGAGGATAAGTTAAAATTCATTTCCGGTTTGTTTGTAAATATAACAGCTGTAGAAAAGTTAGAATTATATGATGAAGTAGTTAAGAAAGTACTTGAGCAAGCCATAAATAGCTTACTAGCGAATAAACTAATTGATATTGAAAGAATAAAGAAATTCAAATCGGAATATGCAGAACTTATAAAAACTCAACAACTTGCTAGTGATTTGAAAACAGGTGAAGATAGTAATCAGTTATTGGAGAGATTAGCTAAGTAACTAATGTCTACTAGCTATTGATTTAGACTTTTAAAAATTAATATTTAAGGAGGATGTTTCTTTGAAAAAAGTCATCCTAAATAATCCGAAAAAACAATGCCAGAAAGTTTAGGTTTACAACTACTTGCTGAAAAAGAATTGAGGGAAACCTTTGATCCTCGAGATCCTAATTCAAAATTAGATCGGGAAAAGTTCGAATTAGAAAGACTTACTCTAATTAATGCTATTAAGAATAATGAATTAAGGATTAAAGCTTCCGAGGAAGGCACTTTTGCCTTAGGAGATATTATGTTTAAAGCTGAAGCTGCTGAAAGATTCATTTTAGGACTTGCCACTGAAGGTTATCTTCCTGATGACTATATTTACCTGAGTGAAATTAATCCTTATTATAGTTTCGTAAATGAAGATGATCCGGATAAGCCTAGCTATAATTCTATGACAGAATTTGTAGAGAGATTCATTACAAAATATCCTCGTCCAGTAGAAATTATTAAGACTGGAAAACCAAAAATAGCCCTAAGATTTGGTCAGCCTGATATATAGCTGCAACTAGAAGGGTAGGTTTAATCCCATCTGCTGAACCATTTATACCTCAGTTAAGAAGAATTCCAGGTATTCCAGCTTTTAAAGACTTTGAGGCCAAAACTGTAGAGAGATATTTTGATGAACTAATTGATACTTCACTTTATAAAACACCTGAAGGTGAATATAAAAATAATGGGATGGTTGATACTATTGTTTTAGTTCAAACAGGCTCTAATATATACAAAAGATTTAGTAATGAGCAATTAATTATGCTTGCTGATCATATCCAGGCAGTTAACCCAGATAAAAAAGTTTTAATAGTTTCTGATTCGGAAGTTGTTGAGGATGATAAAACAGCTACAGATAAGTTAATGCAACAAAATGGATTTGTAATAACTAGAGGAGAAGAGTTTAGTGATTTTTTATCAACTTTAAACAGACATGATCAATCAAGGCAATTTTTAGCAAGTAAAGATATAATGATAACTGCAGCTTTATTGAGTACAGCTGCTCAGACAATTACTACAGATAGCTTTCTGCTATGGGTTACTCTAGCAGCAAAACTACAAAGAAAAGGATAAGGTAGTAAGTTAAATGTCGCTGAAATTATTGCTCTAAACACTTTATATGGGGAAGAATGGCATATTTCTGATCCTACGGGTAAAGGTGCTATCCATATAGATTCTGAATTAGTAGCATCGGGAAAGTTAATGGCCATGAATATGAAAGATAGAGCCAAGGAATATGCTAGAACTTATTCTGGTTCTATTGGTATTAGTGCTGAAGACATGAATTTATTGTTGGATAAATTGGATCAGAAAATGGACAAGGACACTGAAACTAAAATCTAATCGACGGAAACAGTATTCCTATTTCTTTAAATTATTTGCTATTCTGGATATTAATGAAGTTAAACGGAGTATAGAAAGAGCTAAGTCATATATTTTTAAATACACATTCGAAGCTTAATAGTGTAAATTAATATAAGAATATGAACCCAAACGATATCAATTATTCACAACCAAATATTTCGAATCAAAACAATACTTTAGGACAGATCAATGGTAGTACTACTCTAAGAAATGATGAAGATCCTTTAGCTAAACTTATTAGTATAGTTAAAAAAAATAATGGTTCTCTTGATATTAAGAAAGTCGAGAAACTATTTGTAATATCAAGTAAAAAAGTTTCTCATGAAATGTTACAGGAGCTGGTTAGTCAGATGTATAAGAATAACGTTAGTGAACACGATATTATTCAAGTATTGCTTAATTTAGATTTATTAGCAGAAAGTGGTGAATTGGAAAATAGTTTTTTTACTCAAGCAGGTATAGATATAGATATTAAAGATTAAAAATGGCAGAAGGATTTCAATCAGAATCATATAAAATTGCTCGAATTGACCTTGCTAAGAAGGAAGCAGCGGTAAAAGCAGCGGAAACAGCCCACGGCGATCAAAGGGTAATATTGGAAGCCGAAGCAAATAGATCCACTGAAGAAACAATTACTTCTGAAGGTAAAAATAAATTAAAAGAAACTACCCGAAAAGTTGCACAGGGAACAAAGTTAACTCCCTATGCTATGTCGAAAATAGTTGGGGAGAGTAGAGATAAATTGAGCATAGCTCAGACTGATTTTGCCGAAGCTAAAGCTAAACTAGATCTGGTAGAGCAGGAAGAAAAAAATGCTTATGAACAGGCAAGAATCACTCAAGAAAAAGAGATAGTAGAACTAATTATGGAGGAAGCTAATAAGATTGATGGTGATGATATTGAGCAAATTTATAGTGCAATTGCGATGGGCGGGAAGTTGACTAGCGTGATGGTTGGTGGGAAGGCCGCCCCTGATAAACACTTTGAGTTGAAGAATGTACCTGATTTAAGAAATGATGTAAAAAGGTTAAGAAAAGCAGCAATAGAAAGAAATATTTCCCCAGATATGCTTTCTAATGATATAGACAAAATTAATAGTTCTTATCGGGACCTATTATCTCATCGATCAGAATTAGATAGTAAGGATTTCGCAGATGTTGAAACAAAAATAAGATCAGCCTTAGAAGAAGCTATAGCAGTTAAATTCAATGAGAATATTGCCGCGCCTGTTAACCCGTCTACAGACAAGTACGATGTGTTAAAGAGTATCCTTAATTCTGCTGAGCCGGCATTATTAACTTCAACATTGAGGACAAAGTTTTTAGAAAGAATTAATAGTCAAATGAAAAAAGACGTCGATCAGACTGTTACAGAAATTACTACAGCTTGGGCTAATATACAACGAGATGTCTCGAGTGATCCTATGCATGCTGAAGATGAAATATACAAAAAGATAGTTGCTGAAAGATTGGGTAATAGTCGTGAGGCAATATTATTATTAGATGCCTCACTACCAAATAGGTCAGAAGTTAATTTAGCTGATAAAATTGCCACCGAAGCTGCTTTAATCAGGGCGGGTTCAGGTAATGCCATAGATGATGCCGCTACTTATCTAATTAATAATGCTACTTTCAATGTTTCTCAATTAAGCAGATACAGAGAGAATGCGAAAAAGTGGGAAAATATAATTAAGAAAAAAAGCGAATATATTAGTGGTAATGGGAATTTATTAAGATTCGGTAATTTACTTAGAGGGATTAAGAATATACCATTTAAAATATTGGGTTATAAACCTAAGGGACAAGGAAATGTTTTAGACATCTCACGTCAACGAGAAATTATATTAAAGCAAATTGATGAAATGGAGGGTAATTTGGGAAGATATCAAGATATTGTTGCCAAAACAGCAGAAAATTATTTAATACGCAAATTCCCTGGTGCTAATGAAGTTATAGTAAGAGCGGCGGCGGCCAATCACCTAAATCAACTTAAGCCCGTATACGTTAAATTTAGTTAAATATTATGACACATTATATAGACAGATACATATTAGGAGCAATTCTAGGATTAAATGAATTAGAATTAGATGAGGCCTATGATTCTTATGGGCAAGCATTATTGGCGGTCTATTTTACAGTCTTAGCAAATTATTTAGCCGAGAAAGGTATTGCGGAAGCTGAAGTTACTGAATATATCAACGATGGTAAGTCTCTACTTGAATCAAGTATTGCTTTACCGGAAGGCACTCCGACTACTGAGTCAATTTTGAATCTTACAGTTTCAGCTTTAGGAAGTAAATACAAAAAGATTGATGAATTATTAACTGGAGAATTTGAAACAATATTAGATAAGGCTTTAGATACATATAAAGAAGGGATTTATCTACAAGCAAAGGAACTCTCTCCCGAAACTAAAGCTGAATTAAATAGCTATCTGGAAACAAGGGAAAAAGAAGCAGGTCAAGAATATGATCAAATGCAATCAGAATATAATCAAATATATAACCTTACTGAAGAAGAATTGAAAAAAAGGGGGACTATAACTAATACTAATCAAGTCTTACAAAATGACATTCAATCTTCCACGGTTAATCATCTACAGAGTACAGTTAATGACATAACTTCAAGTCCATCTATTGATAACAATTACCTTAAACCCTTAGATTCATATCCTAATCCTTGATTGTAAATACCTACCTATTCCCGACGCCTAGAGGGGGGATTGTTTAAACAATATAAAATCACCTTAACTGCAATTTAACAAATTAAGCTATTCCTAGAATAAAACTCTAGGTTAAACTTTGCCTTTAAAAGCCTATAGAATGCAGTTTCAAAAACGTTGCTAAATTTGGTTGACTATTGATTTTCATTTGCTATAATCTTTTTAAGTCAATCAAATAAAAGTACGTCAGCTTCATGGACCTCTACTTGACTAATTAATCTGGATTATAGAGATAAAAAGTAGTATACTACTTGCATCGGTTTTTCTTAACGCTGTTTAGAATCTAATACAATTTGGATTCTGAATTTTGTTCAGAATAATTTCTGAATTGAGTATGTTCTTTGAAAACTGGATATTTATAGATAATCACGAAGGTCTAAACACATTTTTAGTTGTCTGTTGTTTGTAAAAATTACAGCCAATTTCAATGTTCAGTTCCAAATGAATACCATGTAGAAAAGCAACTACGGGCAAGCAGTGAATGCCTTGGCACAGAAAGCCGACAAAGGACGTTAGGGTGCGATAAGCTACGGTCAGGTCCCTTTAACCGTTATTAGCCGTAGATTTCCGAATGGGAAAACCCAGCTCTTGTAAAAGAGTTACTTCTTACTGAAAACATAGGTAAGATAGAGGCAAGCTAGTGAACTGAAACATCTCAGTAACTGGAAGAAAATATACCAAAGGTATTTCGTGAGTAGTGGCGAGCGAAAGCGAAACAGTCCAAACCGATTACTGGAGTATTTTTATGGAGACCGCTTTGCGGTCGAAGTAAAGATACTGCTCTTACAGGAGAAGTCTCTAATCGGTGTTGTAGGAGATAGACGTTTTGAGATCTGTAATCTCATAAATATAGTTACAAATTAGTTGTATAGTCGAAATTACTGGAAAGTAATTCCATAGAACGTGACAGACGTGTAGACGAAATGCAATTAGCTATATAGTTTATGGTCCTGAGTACCGCCTGATAAGTGAAACCTGGCGGGAATCAACCCAAACCACTGGGTAAGACTAAATACTTTCTGTGACCGATAGTGAACTAGTACCGTGAGGGAAAGGTGAAAAGAACCGCGGGTAGCGGAATGAAATAGATTCTGAAACTGCTTGCTTACAAACAGTTGGAGCCTTATTCGCAAGAATAGGGTGACAGCGTGCCTATTGAAGAATGAGCCTGCGAGTTATTATGTATGGCAGCTTAAGCCGTTTTGCGGTGGAGGCATAGCGAAAGCGAGTCCGAAAGGGCGTTAGTCATATGTGATAGACCCGAAACTATGTGATCTATCCATGAGCAGGTTGAAGTCCCAAGAAATTGGGATGGAGGACCGAACCGGTAAGCGCTGCAAAGCTTTCGGACGACTTGTGGTTAGTGGTTATACGTCAATCGAACATAGAAATAGCTGGTTCTCTCCGAAACAGCTTTAGGGTTGGCCTCGAGTAGTAACAGACGGAGGTAGAGCACTGATTGAGTCTTAGGGGACTTCGGTCTTACTGAGCTCTCTCAAACTCCGAATGCCGTTTGCGTAATCTCGGGAGTTAGAAGGTGGGAGATAAGTTCCACTCTTCGAAAGGGAAACAGCCCAGACTAACAGTTAAGGTCCCTAATATATGCTAAGTGGTTAAGGAAGTGGAATTTCTAAGACAGCCAGGAGGTTTGCTCAGAGGCAGCCATCCTTTAAAGAGTTCGTAACAGATCACTGGTCGAGAAATTCTGCGCCGCAAATGATCGGGGCTCAAGCATATTACCGAAACTTTAGTTCCATTTTATCTTCGGATAAGATGGAAGGTAGGAGAGCGTTGTGTATGCAGCGAAGCTATGGTGTGAACCGTGGTGGAGCGTACACAAGTGAGGATGCAGGTATGAGTAGCGTTATGCAAGTGAGAACCTTGCACATCGAAAGAATGAGGTTTCCACAGCCATGTCAGTCAGCTGTGGGTTAGTCGGTCCTAAGCCGAGGCCGAAGGGCGTAGGTGATGGATAATAGGTTAATATTCCTATACTAGAAAATAATCGTTATTAACTAAGGGGAGACTGATTGGGAAACATATGGCCGGGCATGTCTCGGTCTAAGCAATAAGTTAGTAGTTCTTTGGTAAATCCGGGGATTACGTTGTCTGATTCGTCAGACTGAAAACGAGCTGCAAAAGATAGTCTGAAGCTACGGCAGAGGACAAAGTATATGAATTCTGGTTACAAGAAAAACCTCTATGTGAGAGTATTTTTTAACCGTACCGCAAACCGACACTGGTATTCAGGTAGAATATACCAAGATGGACGAGTGATTCCATGTTAAGGAATTCGGCAAATTACTCCCGTAAGTTCGCAAGAAGGGAGCCCTACTTATCGCAAGATAAGAGGGGGCACATAAATGATCCAATCGACTGTTTATCAAAAACACAGGTCCCTGCTAAACACGTAAGTGGATGTATAGGGACTGATGCCTGCCCAATGCCAGTCGATTATGGAAGGTGGTGATTTCAGAGCTTGCTCTGGATGAGCTGCTGACTTAAGTCCTGGTCAATGGCGGCTGTAACTATAACGGTCCTAAGGTAGCGAAGTTCCTCGGCGCTTAATAGGCGTCCCGCACGAAAGGCATAACGAGTTGGATACTGTCTTAACATGGAGCTCGGCGAACATTGAAATGGCCGTGAAGATGCGGCCTATCCGCACCCGGACAAAAGACCCCGGGATCTTTACTATATCTTGATATTGAGATAAGGCATTTGCTGTAGAGTGTAGGAAGGAGACTTTGAAACCTGGTCGCCAGATCGGGTGGAGTCGTCAATGTAACACTTCCCTGTAGTTGTTTTATTTCTAATTGCAGCCGTAATCCGGCTCGCAAGACAGTGTCAGGTGGGTAGTTTAACTGGGGCGGTTTCTTACTAAAAAGTAACGTAAGATTTCTAAGGTCGGCTCAAGCTGGATGGAAATCAGCTGAAGAGCATAATGGTATAAGCCGGCTTTACTGCGAGAGAGACATTTCAAGCAGTCACGAAAGTGGGACATAGTGACCCTTTGGCAACTCGTGGGAGTGCCATTGTTTACAGGATAAAAGATACCCCGGGGATAACAGGCTAGTCTTGCCAGAGCGTTCACAGCGGCGGCAAGGTTCGGCACCTCGATGTCGACTCATCACATCCTGGGGCTGTACAAGGTCCCAAGGGTTGGGCTGTTCGCCCATTAAAGTGGTACGTGAGTTGGGTTAAAACCGACGTGAGTCAGGTTGGTCTCTATCCGGTGTGGACGTTCGAATCCTGAGAGAACTGACCCCTAGTACGAGAGGATCGGGGTGAGGTAACCTCTGGTGCACCAGTTGTCTGTAAACAGGCATAGCTGGGTAGCTACGTTGCTATATGGATAAACGCTGAAAGCATATAAGCGTGAAGCCAAGCTCAAGATTAGGATTCGTCATTAATCCCCCAGTAGATTACTGGGTTGATAGGCACTAGGTGCAAGCATAGTAATATGTTAAGCCAAGGTGTACTAATCGGATGAAAGCTTTTTTACAACATTCATTTGGAATTACCCTTTTGATAAGTCTATGATATCCAGTTTTTAGTGAATTAATTGCAGTCAATAGAATTAAGTTTAGTTGCTAAATTTAATTCTGGTGATTGTAGCGATGTGGAACCACCTCTTCCCATTCCGAACAGAGAAGTGAAACATGTCAGCGCCGAAGATACTTGGATCGCAGGATCCTGGGAAAATAGGTCATTGCCAGAACATAGAGCCTCCGCAAGGGGGCTTTTTGTTGCTTTTTACACAACGTATTTTAATATTTAAGCACCTATACCTATAGAATGAGATTATATTTTGATGTGACGTAGGATATATTCAAAGTTAGGGAAAAGAATTAGTAAGACAAAATTATTTGCTTGATGATTAAAGATTTATTTCCCAAAAATGAGACTGCATATTTTTTTTCTTGGAAAAGAAGTAGTAAGAGTAAAGATAATCTTTGTACAAAATAGTTAGTATTAACAACCGAGATGTTTTATTATAAACTATCTATATTAAAGTTTTTAATATCTTAATGCTGCCCAAGTCGAGAAAAAAAGCTCAAGTTTTACTGTCTACTATATTGATATTGTTGGTAATTTCACTAACAGTAATTACTATAGTAGAAACAGTGGTAAGAAATAGTAAGCAAACTATTAGTGATACTAAATATAATCAATCGTATAACTCAGCCGAATCTTTATTATTAAAAGAAATAGGTAATCTTAGTAATCCGTTTTTAAATCTCGATGACCTGTTAACAAATCCTCCAGCTGGTTCAACTTGTGTAAAAAATACTGAAGGAATAGATTGCACCTTTGCTAATGGCATTACTGGAGGTGAAGATATATTAAGAATAGGTAATAATAGAAATGTTATTCCACAGCACTTAAAGACGGGTGACTATTTTGATATTGTTTTATTTGACTATTTGAATGGTTATTCTTATGGAAGCGGCGGATATCAATATGGTCAACCGACTGCAAACTCTGACATAGTAATCAATTATACTGGTGGACCATCCACTTTCGATGCGCAGCTAATTTATCTTAACAATAGTGGAGTATTACAAGCTACCCATCAAATTTATGATGGAGCAAATGTTTTTACTCATCCTTTGGTTGCACCTGCTGTTGCGGGAACATCACCAATTGATAATGGTTCCTTATTTAACCTAACGGGTAATAGTAACAGTATTACAGCAAGTATCACTCCAGTAATTGCAGGCTCAACTTATGATATACGCTCAGTCTTAAGAATAAGGCTAGTTGCTCCTTTAAATTCCACTACTGATATTAATGTCTCGTCTGTAGTTACTTTACCTTTTCAAAACAGAGAATTTAGCGTGGTGAATGTTTCAGGTAATGGTACTAGTTCATCACCAGTGCTTACATCTCAAGTGGCAATTTCTCCAACTACCCCTAATATTTTTAACTATGCTTTATTCACAGAAAAACTTGTAAATCCAGTTTGCGGTGATGGTCATATTGATAATAATGAACAATGTGATAATGGAGCGAGCAATGGAACTACAGGTAATTTTTGTTCTGCTAATTGTCAACTTAACCAAATAGTAGCTCCACCTGTAAAGCAATCCCCACTAGGTACTGGAGGTAGATGTGGAAATTCTTGTAATACTGATGCTGATTGTGGAGGGTTTACCTGCCAAGGTCATAATTCACCTAATCCTGTAGACGTAAGTTGCGATAATGCACAAATGCAATGTGATACAAATCCTAGTGACGCTCTTTATCGCACTTGTGTCAGTACTGTTTGTGTCTATAATGGGACAAACTATACTGTCCCAGGGGCCAATTGTGAATGTGGAGTTAAACCGGCTTGTGGCGCTCAAATATCTGAAGCGCAAGGGATTTGTGCGGACGCTAATACACAAAACATCTTTATAAATTCAGCCTGTACTGGTAATTTATTAATAACTCCAAATGCACCAGGGGACACATATTGTGTTGGTGTAAACTTACCTGCTGGATATAAGATAAACCCTTGCCCAGGATTTCCAGTCACAGGACATTATTTAACTATTAATGGGGTTGCACCAGGCGATGTACCAGGCCTTACGGTTCCCACTATTACTAAAGAAATAGAAGCTACCTGTTCTAAAGATCCTTGGATGTCAACTTCCAATGGGAATACGAACGTTTTAAGTGGAATTTCTTCTAACAATCAAGCTCCAGCAGGATTTCCTAATACGGGCCAATTTGCAGGTCCAAGTGGTGCTGACTATAAAAGCTCGAAAGATTCTGAATTCATATACAGTGAAAATAGTAATCCCGCTAATAGTCCTAATAGTAATATGTCATTTAATAATATGAATTTATTAAAGTATATTTCTCCAGATACAAAGCCGCCTGCTGATAGTAACATTACGAGTTGGTATGACTATTTATATAAATTAGCAGCAACAAACTCTCAAATAGTTACGAAAAATATCAGTACTATCGCAGGGCTATTTTCAACTACAACTAATCTAGGAATTGATCCTAATTCACACGTCTATTTAATAAATGGAGATTTAACTATTGCTGGAAATTCAAGATGTGACATGAAAGCCATAATCTTCGTAAGTGGGAAATTGACAATAGTACCTTCAGTCGTAATTGATCAAAAAGCATATACTCTACAAGAAGGCTGCATATTCATAGTCAAGGGTAAACAAATCAATGGGACTTTAGATTCTGTCGAAATTGTAAAACATATTGATACTAGTAATAATGTAAATATTGACGGATTTAGTTATGATTATCTTGAACTAGGAATTGTAGCGGATGGAAAAGTGACGGCAGATTTTGCTAGCGACGTTTGTAATCCAAATAATCCAATCAATGTAGATGCGAATGGTAATAATCGTTGTCCACCACCTCTTGTTGTTACAGATGTATTTTATGGGTTAAAGATAAATGGTTTTATTACTTCGAAAGAATTTGATAACTATAGAGATGATAAAAATAATAATTACCCGGGTACAACGATTGCTTTCGACCCTCGTTATTCAGAAATATTTAAAGATAGTTTTAAGCAAACAACTTATTCAGTAAGGGAGAAGGGAGTTAACTAATCGGATGAACATTATTGTATAATACAAGCGACTGTAATCTTGCAATATAGAGCAACTTTATTGATCGAATTAGTTAGTAGTAACCTAGTTTTCCAAGACATGTATTATACAAGTATAGTTATTTAAATTTACTATTACATATATGAAAAACATTGATTATTATTGGTTTGTAAAACAGCTAGCAGAAATTGGAGGTATTCTGGGGGCAACATATAGTGAAGATAGTCAAGATACTGGGAATGCATTTTTAGAGGGGTTAGAAATAGTAGAAGAATTAAAAACCAGCTTAAATAGTTTGGATAATCTACATCAAGATTTTAACCAAAGGGAAAAAGATAATTTAATCTCTTTATTAGATTATTTTAAATCGAAGTTAGAAAGAAGAGCTACAGCCGT
>Ga0123338_10004842_pt1 | contig 11649 bp, 8 predicted proteins | sample grotaG_FD_89793 | JGI IMG/M metagenome (GOLD analysis project Ga0123338, IMG submission 89793) | Glacier valley bacterial and archeal communities from Borup Fiord, Nunavut, Canada, to study Microbial Dark Matter (Phase II) -... | ecosystem: Environmental > Aquatic > Freshwater > Ice > Glacier ... | reverse complement strand
TTGACGAACGACTCGATCGTCACGCAGTTCGCATACGCAAGCTCGCAGCACGCATCGCTTCACAATCGCCATCTCGCCTAAGAAAAAGAACGACGGGCTCGTCGCAACGAGCCCGTCGTTCTTCATCGGTCAATTGACGCGAAGGCCTACGCCACCTCGAAGAGGCCTGCCGCTCCCATACCGCCGCCGATACACATCGTGACGACGACGTGTTTTGCTTTGCGGCGTTTGCCTTCGATGAGGGCGTGCATCACCATGCGCGCGCCGCTGACGCCGTACGGGTGGCCGATGGAGATCGCGCCGCCGTTGACGTTGAGCCGCTCATCGGGGATGCCGAGCGTATCGCGACAGTACAACGTCTGCACGGCGAAGGCTTCGTTGAGTTCCCACAGGTCGATGTCATCGATCTTCAGCCCGTGGCGTTTGAGCAATTCCGGCACCGCGAACACGGGACCGATGCCCATTTCGCCCGGGTCACAACCAACGACAACGAGGCCGCGATAGAAGCCAAGTGGATTGAGTCCGCGCTGTTCGGCAAGTTTGCTGTCCATCACGACGACGGCGGCAGCGCCATCCGAGAGTTGCGATGAATTGCCGGCCGTGATCGTCGAGTCTTTGCCGAGCACGCCTTTGAGCGAACGCAGTCCCTCGATCGTCGTCTCCGGGCGATTGCCTTCGTCTTTGCTGAGCGTGACTTGTTCTTCGGTGACGCCGCCGGTTTCTTTGTTGTCGACGTACTTCCAGGTCGTGAGCGGAACGATCTCCGCATCGAACCGGCCCGCGGTTTGCGCGGCAGCCGTTCGCTGTTGACTCCGAAACGAATATTCGTCCTGCGACTCGCGCGAGATCTTATAGTGTTTGGCGACGTTGTCGGCGGTCTGCAGCATCGGCATGAACACATCGGGTTTGTTGCGCAAGAGCCACTCTTCGGTGAAGCCCTTCATGTGCAGATCGTTCTGCACCATCGAGACGGACTCGCAACCGCCCGCAACGATCACTTTCGCGCCGTCGGCGGTGATGCGGCCCGCGGCCGTTGCAATTGCTTGCAAACCCGACGCGCAATAGCGGTTGATCGTCGTTCCCGGCACGCGCTCGGGGAATCCCGCGCGCAGTGCGGCGTTGCGGCCCAGGTTGTGGCCCGTCGCGCCTTCCGGCAGTCCCACGCCCATGATGACGTCTTCGATTTCCGCCGGATCGATCTTGGCGCGTTCCGCCGCGATCTTCGCGACGTGTCCGGCCATCGTTGCGCCGTGAGTTTGATTGAAAGCGCCGCGGAAGGCACGCCCGATCGGCGTGCGCGCGGCCGAGACGATTACCGCCTCAGACATGAACGAGCTCCTTGCTGTAGTCAGCGATTTTTCCACCGCGCTGCGCGATCCCGGCAAGCAGCGGTGCGACATCCCATCCGAATTCCCTCATCCGCGCGACGACCTTCGCCACGCCGACCTCGTCGGCGTACCACATCGGCCCGCCATGGTGCGGCGGGAAGCCGTAGCCATAGATGAAAACGATGTCCTCATCACCCGGACGAAGCGCGACTTCTTTCTGTAACAGATCGGCGCCCACATTGGCCAGTGCGTACGTGAGGCGCTCGATGATTTCCGCATCGGATACCTCGCGCGGCGCGATACCGGCCTTCGCGGATTCTTCTTTGACGAGCGCTTCGAGCACGGGATCGGCAATCGGTTCGCGGTTGCCCTTTTCGTACTTGTAGAAACCGGCGCCCGTTTTCTGGCCCCAGCGTTTCATCTCGTACATGCGATCGATGATGTTGGTACGTTTCGCGCCGAGGGCTTCTGCGCGCTCCTGCTGGATGTGCCAGAACACATCCACACCTGAGAGATCGAACGTCGCGAAGGGTCCCATGGCGAAGCCGAAATTCTTCATGACCTTATCGATGCGCGATGGCGAGATACCCGACTCGAGCAGATACATCGCTTCGCGCGAATAGTCGAAGAACATCCGGTTGCCGATGAACCCGAATTGATTTGCCGAGACGACCGCAACTTTGCGCAGCGTCTTGCCCAGTTTCACGGCGGTCGCTAGCGTCTGCGGCGAGGTGTCTTTGCCGCGCACGATCTCGAGCAGCTTCATGATGTTGGCGGGTGCAAAGAAGTGCAGGCCGACGAATTGCCCCGGACGCTTCGTAACCGCCGCCATCTCATCGATGTCGAGCGTCGAGGTATTGGAGGCAAGCATCGCGCTCGGCTTTGCGACGGCGTCGATCTTGGCGAAGACTTGCTTCTTCACGTCCATGTTCTCGAAGACGGCCTCGATGATGAGGTCGGCGTCGGCGAGTTCGGAAAAGTCACTCTCCCACGCGATCGACTGACCGCGTTTCCACGCATCTTCTTGCGTCATGCGGCCTTTGTCGACTTGATACTTGAACATTCCGAAGACCATGGTCTTGGAGCGTTCGATCGCCTCGTCACTGGTCTCGATCAACGTGACAGGAATGTTCGCGTTCGCAAACGTGATTGCGATGCCGGTTCCCATCGTGCCCGCGCCGATGACGCCGGCTTTCTTGATCTCGAGCGGTTCGGCCGGCGGGGCGCCGGGGATCTTGCCGAGCTCCCGTTCGGCGAAGAAAATGTGGCGCAGTGCGGCGGAGGGTTCCGAGCGCACGAGTTCATCGAAAAGTCGGAATTCGCGCGCGAGACCGTGCGCGAAATCGAGTTCGAGACCTGCCGCTACCGCATCGATGAGTTTGTGCGCGGCGAAGCCGCCGTTGCTTTCCGGCGGAACCATCTTGTGCGCTTGCGCGACGACGAAGGGAACCGCGAAGAGTCCCATGCCTTTGATGCCGAGGTCGGGCTTGCGTGCCGAAACGCGACGCTTCGGTACCGTCGCAATCATTTTTTCGGCAAGGGCAACGGCTGCATCGACCGCATTCCCGGATACGACTTCATCGAGAATGCCCATGGTCTTTGCCATATCGGCCTTGTGCATGTCGCCTTTGAGCATCACTTCGAGCGCGGCTTGCGCACCGATCAAACGCGGCAGACGCTGCGTTCCACCGGCACCCGGCAGTAAGCCGAGTTTGATTTCAGGCAGACCGACTTTCGATTTTTCGGTCGCAACACGATAGTCGCAGGTTAGCGAGAGTTCCAAACCGCCGCCGAGCGCCATGCCGTCGATTGCGGCAACGTACGTTTTCGCGCTCCGTTCGACCGCGGCGCACACGTCGCGGGCCGTTTTCGTTTCCGGTGTCGGCTCGGTGCTGAAATCGTTGATGTCCGCGCCGCCGCTGAAATTGCCATTGGCGCCGGTGAGCACGACCGCGCGCACCGACGCATCGGCTTCGGCTGCATCGATCGCCGCGACCAGCTCCGCCGAGAGGGCGAAGCTGAGCGCGTTGATCGGCGGATTATTGAGGGTGAGAATGCGGATGCCGTTGCGGTCATCCGTGCCGATCATCGACATGGTTAAGCAACCACCATGACGTTACGGTCGAGTTCGTACTGGTCTTCCGTCATCGTCATGACGTCTCCGGCGCCGTGCACGATCGTGTGTTGCAGCCACGAGGCTTGACTGAGGATATGATCGACGTAGAACTTCGATGTGACGATCTTTGCGGCGTAGAACGGATCGGTATCGCCCGCGGCGATCTTCTCCGCGCTGATTTGCGCGGCGCGCGCCATCTGCCAGCCACCGGCAACGATGCCCCACAGCTTGAGATAGGGAACCGAACATGCGAAGGCTTTGTTCAGGTCGCCCATCGCACTCATGCCGATCCAGCTCGAGACTTCCGCGAGCGTGTCGATCGCCTTGTTCATCTGGGTCTTGATCGCTGCAACGTCGGCGTTCGATTCATCGAGCGTCGCGATCGACTTCTTCATCTGCTTGATGACCGACGTTGCCGTCGTGCCCATGTCACGGATGAGTTTGCGGCCGACGAGATCCAGCGCCTGGATACCGGTCGTCCCTTCGTAGATCGTCGTGATGCGCACGTCGCGATACTGTTGCGCGATGCCGGTCTCTTCGATATAACCCATGCCGCCGAAGACTTGGACGGCCGTCGAGCACACTTCTTGTGCGGTCTCCGTGCACCAGCCCTTGACGACCGGGATGATCAGTTCGATGAAGGCCTTGTGTTGTTTGCGGACGGCTTCATCGGGATGTTTGTGGGCCATGTCGAGCGAGGCGGCGGCGACGTACGAGATCGCGCGCATCGCTTCGATTTGCGATTTCATCGACATGAGCATACGGCGCACGTCGGGGTGACGGATGATCGGCGCCGCTTCCTTCGATTTGCCGGCAACTTCGCGACTCTGAACGCGTTCTTTTGCATAAGCAAGTGCGCTCTGATACGCGCGATCTGCGATCGCGAGGCCTTGCACGCCGGTCGAGAAACGCGCGGCGTTCATCATGATGAACATGTACTCGAGGCCGCGGTTCGCTTCGCCCATCAGGTAGCCGACGGCTCCGCCGTCTTTTTCTCCATAGTTGAGCGTACAAGTCGGGTTTCCGTTGATACCCATCTTGTGTTCGATGCCCGCGCAGAACACGTCGTTGCGTTTGCCGAGCGATCCGTCTGCATTGACCATCATCTTGGGCACGATAAAGAGCGAGATGCCCTTGGTGCCTTCGGGTGCATCGGGAAGACGCGCGAGCACGAGATGGATGATGTTCGGCGCCATGTCGTGCTCGCCGAACGTGATGTAGATTTTCTGGCCGCTGATCTTGTAGTGATCGCCCTCGGGGATCGCCTTGGTGCGCACCGCGGCAAGATCCGAGCCCGCCTGCGGTTCCGTGAGACACATCGTGCCGGTCCACTCGCCCGAAACGAGCTTGCGAATGTACGTGTCCTTTTGCTCTTGCGAACCGCACATTTCGATCGCTTCGATCGCGCCTTGATTGAGCAGCGGTCCGTTCGCAAAACCGACATTCGCGCCGTTCCACATCTCGAGCGTCGGCCCGAGCAGTAACTGCGGCAAGCCCTGTCCGCCGAATTCTTCGGAGACCGGCAAACCGATCCAACCGGCTTTGGCAAACTTGTGATACGCATCTTTGAAGCCCGTCGGAACGGTAACCTCACCGTCTTTCCACGTACAGCCTTCCCGATCGCCCGTCCGATTGATCGGGTCGAGAACCTCCGAGGCGAACGTCGCGGCTTCTTCGAGAATGGAGTCGATCACCTCGGTGGTGTCGCCGAAGCCCGGCAACTGCGCGACGGCGTCGAGGCCGGCCAGTTCGCGCAAAACGAATTGCATATCACGCAGGGGCGCGCGGTAGGTGCTCATGTGATTTCTCCTAGCCTTGAAGTAGTGACGGGGTGGGGGGTCGCGCGGCGGCTGGTGCCCGGTCGTCGCGTGGTAACGGTACGCGGGGGAGTTGCGGATTCGGCTTCGCGGAGTGAAGCCCCGTAGAGTTCGGAACGTAGCCGCTCGATCGAGGCGGCGATCGTCTCGAGATACGGCAACATGTTGGCTTTGATACGTGCGAGGCGTTCGCGCCCGGCGGGCGTTATCGCGTACATCCGGCGCGAGCGTTTAGTTGGATGCTCCCACTCGCCGATGATGAAACCGCGCTCCTCGAGCCGTCGAAGCAGCGGGTAAATCGTATTGGTGTTCACCGCAACGAGGTCGGAACAAACCGCCTCGATCCGCTGCATGAGGCCGAATCCGTGGTCGGGCCCGCGTTCGAGCAGATGCAAGACCAGCGCCGGGAAGATTGTCTTGCTTTTGGCCGGCCCTTTGAGGACCTCATCGGCCCGCGCCTTCGTGCTCGTCATGATCGTACGAACAATGATAGATTTACTATTAGACGGAATCCTGCTTCAGAAAACCGCCACGTTCACGAACATTTTCTCAACGAGTACGGCAAGAGCAAAAAAAGAGCGCCTCACCCATTTGGTGCTGCGCTCTCGAGGATCGACGGAACGACGGCGATCTACTTACTGGTATCCATCCGGTGAGCGCGGAGGATTACCGCTGCTTCGGGACCGGCGATGAAGGCGACGAACGCTTTCGCTGCTGCGCTATGGGCCGAGGCTTTGACCGTCGCGACGAGCACCGGGACCGTGACCACATCTTCGGCTCCGAGTTTGATCATCGCCATTTTCGCCGGATCGATGTTCGATTCGTAGAGAATCGCGGCATCGGCGGCGCCGCTCTCGACCATGTCGGTGAGCTTGCCCGTATCGATCTTCTTCCCGACGACGTTGGCGTCGTATTTCGTTGCGAAATCCTTGCCGTAGTGCGCTGACATCTTCTCGACGACTTGCGCTTCCCACGCTCCGGTCGTCGTGCCGGCCGCACCGCCGCCGATGCGAACGCCCGGCTTGAGAAGATCTTTTACTTCACGAATTTTCGCACTCGCGGCCTTGTTCACGCCGATTGCCGCGCGGTTCGTGAAGATTGCGACCGGCGTATCGAGTCCGCTGCCGGCTGCGGCCAGTGCGGGTTGCGCGATGAGCACGACGTCGATTGCCGCGCCACTGGAAACTTCGCGGGCGATGACGTTGCTGCCGACATACGTCGGCGAGACGGAGATATCGGGATGCGTCTTGCTATACGCCGCGATGATTTCCGTAAACGGCGCTTTCGCGTTTGAGGCGACGAGCGCAATAAGCATCGTTTTATCGGCGGCAGCCGCTGGCAGGGCGAGATTGAACGCGAGTGCGAAACCGAGCGCGAGGGCAACAAGAGGGCGTGACAACATACGAGTATCCTTCTAACAAGAACTCGAGGACCCGACCTCAAGGGCTGGAGTGTGCTTAAACGAGCGAGGTAGTGAGTTCCGGAATATCGATGTAATGATCGAAGGCAATGTTCTCATCGGAGAGCAACGCGCGCGCATCGTGTTCGTTTCCAGAGACTTGGAACGCGGCGACCAGTTCGCTGAGGCTTTCGGCTTGCGAACGCAAGGCCGACGCCGTCGCATCGATCTCTTGAATTTGTGCGGCGAGTTCCGCGGTCGAGGCCGAAACTTCGTCGGCTTTTGCCGACTGATCGACGGATGCTGAGGCGACAGGCCGCAGAATATCCGACACGTTGTCGGTCGTCGATTGCATCTCACCGGCACCCGCCGCGTTCTGTTCGACCACGGCGGAAACGCTGCCGACATTTTGGGTGAGCGTGTCGCTGGTCGCCCGCATACGACGTGCGCGCTCCGCCAAATCATCGGCGACATCGCGCGTGCGACCGATCGCACCCGCCACGACGCCGAGCGAGCCGGTTGCCTTTCCAGCGAGCGTGCGGCCTTCGGCCATCGCACTCGTCGATGCGCTCATCGCGCGTGCGACGTTCGAGGTTTCGGCGCGGATCGCGCTGAGAATTCCGGAGATTTCTCGGGTCGATACCGCTGAGCGCTCCGCGAGCTTTCGGACCTCATCGGCAACGACCGCAAAGCCTCGTCCGTGTTCGCCCGCGCGTGCCGCTTCGATCGCAGCGTTGAGCGCCAAAAGATTGGTTTGATCGGCAATATCTTCGATCGCATTGAGAATCTCGACGACCGCATCGGACCGCTGCTCGAGCGTTTGCATCGCTGCGCTTGCGGCTTCGGACTGCTTCTGCAAACGTTCCATCGCGCGTTCCGTCTGTGCGACGGCGTCACTTCCGCTCTTGGCTTCTTCGTTTGCGGCGCGCGCCGCCTCGGAAAGCGTATCGCCAAGACCCACCAGCGACCGCAATTCTTCGTTGAGTTCTTGCACGGCGATCGCCGAGGCGGCAACCGCCGTTGCTTGATCGACCGACCCTTGCGCGATTTGCCTTGCAACGCGCGTGAGGTGTTCGAGCGCTTCGCCTCCGCGCCGACCGCGTTCGGCGGTGTCGCGTGCGCCGGTTGCGACGCTGAGCATCGCTTGCGAGATTCCTTCGACCGCGGTACCGGAATGCGCCGTCGCCGTCGAGACTTCGGTACTCGCGATGAGCACGTTGTTGGCTGTCAGCGCGACGGACCCGACGAGGTCGCGGAGTTTGAATGTCGCCGCACGATATTCGCGCGAGGTGTTACTCAGTTCGTTCGCTAGGCGATCGTAGTCGACCGCGAGATCCGCGATCTCATCGGTGCCGGACATACGCAGCGGATCGGGCGCGAGTTCGAGCGTCGAGCGCAGGTCGCCCGCAGCAAGATCGCGGAACGCCGCGGTGAGCGCCGTAAATTCTTGGTCGACGATCGAGCGCAGACCCAGACTCAAGCGACGCAGACGACGGGAGAGCGAGATGCTCAAAGCGATCGCAAAACAAGTGCCGAGCATGACCGCAACGATGCCGAGAGCGATGAACGCGATCCGCGCACGGTCTTGCTGCGAGACGAGCGCGGCGAAGAGATCGTTGAAGAGTGCGGGGGTTCCGATGGAACCGTCATCGACATAGGGGCCGATCGTTTGATACGCGTCGACGAGGCCTTTGAGTTTTTGAAGTCCGACGACCGCGCCCGCATGGTCGCCGGACTGTGCGACTTTGAGTACCGCGTCGAATTGCGTTTCGACTGCGGTGAGCTGTGGTTCGGCTTCGTCGGTCCACTTCTTGAAAATGGCATGGTTCGCGCCGAAAATCTTCAGCGCGGTAAGATCTTCATCGAGGCGCGTACGCGCGTTGTCCATTTCCTCGAGGAATTTTTTGTCGCCCGTCGCTACGAAACCGCGCAGCGCCGACTCCACGAGAACCACTTGCAGCACGGAGTCGCGCGTCTCGCGCGCGCTCGGAATCGTCTGCATGATGGTTTTGGTTTGAGCGAGCGACTGAACGATCGAGGTTGTCGAGAGCGTGGCCTGTGCGACGATCAAAATCACGCACACGCCGAACCCGACGCCCAGTTTCGCAGCGATGGGCCAACGCATCTTAGTTTGCCGCCTCGTGGCGGTGGGCGCGGAAGATTGCGGCGGCTTCGGAGCCGGCGATGAATTTTGCGAAGTCTTTGGCTTGCGAACCGTGGGTCGAGGCTTTCACCGATGCGACGACGGCCGGAACGACCACCTCATCTTCGCCGGTGAGCTTCACCATCGTAAGTTTGCTTGGATCGATGTCTGCTTCATAGAGGATGGCGGCGTCGGCGGCGCCGGTTTCGACCATCTCGGCGACCTTGGTCGTGTCGGTTTTTTTGCCGATCACGTTGGCGTCGTACTTCGCTTGAAAGTCTTTGCCGTAGTGTGCGCTCATCTTCGCGACGGCTTCGGCTTCGAAGCCTGCGACCGTAGAACCCGGTGTGCCTTCGGCGAGCTTCAAGCCGGGCTTTGCGAGGTCTTTTGCTTCGTGAATTTTGCCGCTCGATGCCTTGTTCACACCGATTGCCGTGCGATTTCGATAAACGACCGTCGGACTATCGAGTCCGCCTGCGGTCGCGGCGACCGTGCTCTGCGCCATGACGACGATATCGGCGGCGGCGCCGTTTGCGATTTGCGCGGCAATGATCTTGCTGCCGACGTAGCTTGGCGAAATGGTTACGTCGGGATGGCTCTTCTCGTACGCCTTGACGATATCGCCAAACGCGCTCTTCGCATTTGCGGCAACGAGCGCGACGAGAGTCGTCTTATCGGCGGCCTGAGCGCTCGTGCCCAGAGCAACGAGAATCGAGGCCGTACTCATAACGAGTGCGCCCAACTTGCGGCTAATCACAGTTTTTTGTCCCTTACAAAGTGAGTCTGCCCTCGATCTAAGATCGCAGGCGGCCTGGAGGAATGGTCGGCAGAAAAAGCGTTCGCTTGAGTGTTTCATACGGACGTACCATTAATTTTCCTAAACATACCCTGCGACACCTAGGCGCGCGGAGAGATGAGAGGCGATTTCGCGCACGCGAGCGATCGTCGCGATACGCGTAGGCGAGTCGAACTCGACCCGGACGGGGCTGATCTCTTCGCGATCCTGTGAGAAACCTTGCTCGCGAGCAAGCGAGCGGGAGCGAGACGATACGCTGCTCGGTGAGCGCTTGGAGACCCCCGGCTCCGCTCGGCGATTGCACGATCGGATTGAGGCCAGAGGTGCCTTGCCCGTCGCCGTGCATCGAGCTCGCGCAAATCCCGAGCGCCGTACTCTTCGGCAAGGCAACGCGTTGCCTACCTTATAAAGTTGAGAATAGTGCACGTCAACCAACGTGCTGAACGATCGGACCTTTGCTCGTTGGAGGCTCTCTCTCTCGTGACCACCACCGCTCCCGCCGTCGGCCTCGCTACCGTTCCACACTTCATTAATGGCGCGCATGTAGCAGGCACCAGCACCCGCCGCGGTCCCGTGTACAACCCCGCGACGGGCGCGATCGGTAAACACGTCGCTCTGGCCGACGCGACCGACGTCGATGCCGCGGTAAGGGCAGCCGTAAACGCCTTTCCCGCGTGGTCGGCGATAACGCCCCTCCGGCGCGCGCGTGTCCTGTTCAAATACAAGGCGTTGCTCGAAGAGCACCTCGATGAGCTGGCGGCGTTGATCACCGCCGAGCACGGCAAAGTCATTTCGGATGCCAGAGGAGAGGTGATCCGCGGAATCGAGGTCGTCGAATTCGCCTGCGGTATTCCGCATTTGTTGAAGGGCGAGTACTCCGAGAGCGTCGGAAACGGAATCGATAGCTGGTCGATGCACCAGCCACTCGGCGTGTGCGCGGGCATCACTCCGTTCAACTTTCCGACCATGGTACCGATGTGGATGTTTCCCGTCGCGATCGCGTGCGGAAACACATTCGTCCTCAAGCCCTCGGATCGCGATCCGTCCGCAAGCCTGCGTCTTGCCGAACTGTTTTTTGAAGCGGGCCTCCCGGCGGGCGTGCTCAACGTCGTGCACGGCGATAAAGAAGCCGTCGATGCGATCCTGCATCATCCCAAGGTTGCGGCGATCAGCTTCGTCGGCTCGACACCGATCGCCAAGTACATTTATGAAACCGCCGCCCACAACGGGAAACGCGTGCAGGCACTGGGCGGCGCAAAAAATCACGCCGTCGTGATGCCCGATGCGGATCTCAACATGGCCGTCGAAGGTCTGATCGGCGCAGCGTACGGTTCGGCCGGCGAACGGTGTATGGCGATCTCGGTTGCCGTTGCCGTGGGCAATGTCGCCGATACGCTCGTCGCATCGCTCGCGATGCGCGCACGATCGCTGAAGATCGGAAACGGAATGGACGATCCGGAGATGGGCCCGCTCGTCACGGGCGTGCATCGCGACAAGGTTCGCCGGTACATCGACACGGGCGTGAGCGAAGGCGCAACGCTCGTCGTCGACGGACGCACGCACCGCGTACCCGGCCACGACGACGGGTTCTTCGTTGGGGGGACGCTCTTCGATCACGTCACGCCGGCGATGACCATTTACAAGGAGGAGATTTTCGGCCCCGTCCTCGTCGTCGTGCGTGTGCCGGATCTGAACGCGGCGATCGACCTCGTCAACGCGCATCAATTCGGAAACGGCGTCGCGCTCTTCACAACGAGCGGCGATGCCGCGCGCGATTTCTCCCACCGCATCGTCGCAGGTATGGTCGGCATCAACGTGCCGATCCCCGTCCCGATGGCCTTTCATAGTTTCGGCGGCTGGAAAGATTCGCTCTTCGGCGATCACGCCGTGCACGGACCCGACGGCGTTCACTTCTACACGCGCTTGAAGACCGTCACCTCACGTTGGCCGCGCACGGTTTCCAGCAACAGCTCCTTCGTCATGCCCACCCATTAGCGATGCTCGTTCCCGCGCTCGGCGTTGCCGTGGTCGTCGTCCGCGCTCGCCGCGT
>Ga0123338_10004841_pt1 | contig 11652 bp, 10 predicted proteins | sample grotaG_FD_89793 | JGI IMG/M metagenome (GOLD analysis project Ga0123338, IMG submission 89793) | Glacier valley bacterial and archeal communities from Borup Fiord, Nunavut, Canada, to study Microbial Dark Matter (Phase II) -... | ecosystem: Environmental > Aquatic > Freshwater > Ice > Glacier ... | reverse complement strand
GCGCGCGGCTGCATGCGCTCCATCCCGGACGGGGCGTCCCAGGCGCTGGCGGCGCCGCCCGCCTTGCGGCACCATGCTTCCCATGCACACCCAACCCGTCCTCGACCACATCGAAGCCAACCTCGACGCCGCCCGGGACCGCTGGTTCGAGTTCCTCCGCATCCCGAGCGTCAGCGCCCAGCCCGCCCATGCCGGGGATTGCGCCGCCGCTGCCGTCTGGGTGCGCGACCAGCTCGCGGCGATGGGCTTCCAGGCCGCCGTCCACGACACGCCGGGCCATCCCATCGTGCTTGGCCACCACCCCGGCCCTTCCGCCACCAGCCCGCACCTCTTGTTCTACGGCCACTACGACGTGCAGCCTGCCGAGCCGCTGGAGCTATGGACCAGCCTGCCCTTCGACCCCGTGATGCAGGACGGCCCCAACGGCCCCCGCGTCGTCGCCCGCGGCGCCGTGGACGACAAGGGCCAGGTCATGATGTGGCTGGAGGCCCTGCGCGCCTGGCACGCCGTCCACGGCACCCTGCCCGTCCGCGTCACCGTCCTGGTCGAGGGCGAAGAGGAAGTCAGCAGCGAGAACCTGGAACCCTTCCTGGCCGCCCACCGCGACACCCTGCGGGCCGACGCCGCCGTCATCAGCGACACCGGCATGTGGGACGTGGACACCCCGGCGCTGACCACCCGGCTGCGCGGCATCGCCTACGTCCAGGTCGTGATCCACGCTGCCAACCGGGACCTGCACTCCGGCATGTACGGCGGCTCCGCCCTCAACCCGGCGACGCTGCTCGCCCGCATTCTGGCCGACCTGCACGACGCGGACGGCCGCATCCAACTGCCCGGCTTCTACGACGGCGTGGCCGAGTTGCCGGCGGCCCAGGCGGCGGAGTGGGCCGGGCTGGGCTTCGACGAAGGCCGGTTCCTCGGCGGCATCGGCCTGCACCACCCGGCCGGGGAGCGCGGGCGCGGCGGGTTGGATCGCCTATGGGCACGCCCGTCCGCAGACGTGAACGGCCTGTGGGGCGGCTACGCCGGGCCGGGAAGCAAGACCGTGATCGCGGCGGAGGCCGGGGCCAAGGTCTCCTTCCGCCTCGTGCCCGGCCAAGATCCGGCGGCCGTCGTGCAGTCCTTCCGCGACTTCGTCCAAGCCCGCCTGCCCCCGGATGCCCGCGCCGTGATCGAGGAGTTCGGCGCCGCCCCGGGTGTCGAGGTGCCGTCCGACAGCCGTTGGGTGCAGGCAGCGCGTGAGGTGCTGACCGAGGAATACGGCCGCCCGGCCGTGCTGATCGGCTGCGGCGGCAGCATCCCGGTGGTGGAGTCCCTGCATCGCCTGCTGGGCGTGGACAGTCTGCTGATGGGTTTCGGCCTGGACGACGACCAGGTTCACAGCCCCAACGAGAAGTTCGACTGGCGCTGCTTCCACCACGGCATGCGCGCCCATGCCCGGCTGCTGGGCCGGCTGGGCGCAAATGCCGGCACCAGCGCGTCAGAGCCTTGAACGCTGCCGCGCCAAGACCCTTGAACGCTGCCGAGCCAGCACTCTTGGACACCCCCGGCCGCCAATCCTTAAACACCGCCGGCGCAAGCTGTTCTTCTAGGTTCCACCCGCGCCCCCGTAGGCTAGAACGACGCGGCGCCGGCCAGCGAAGCGCGGCATCGCGGCTGGGCGGACGGCAGCGAGCTGCTCCGGCCTACGCGGACCGCAGCAATGCGCCGGCAATCGCGTCCCACTCGTCCCCGAGTGCGGCGGCGCATACGGGCTGGTGCGCCATCCCGTACCAATACCGCGCGTTCTCCAGGTCGCCCTCCACGCGGTGCAGGTAGGCATGGACCCAGGCGGCATCCTGGCCGGGATCGGACTGCGCCGCCTCGTGCGCCCGGTCCCAGTCGTCGCGGGCGGCCCACCACAGGGCTTGCAGCGGCGCGGCGGCCGGTGGCTGGTCCAGGGTGCGAAGCTCTGCTGGCGTCATGGCGATTCCTGTGGTGGGGATGTAGGGTGACGTTGCGCCGCGCCGCCGACCTCGTGGCGACGCCGTGGCGCAACGGCCGGGGCACCACGCGGGATATCATGACCGTGGCCGCTGCGGACGGCATGCTGCTGTGGCAGGCCAGCCTAGCGGAGCTGACGGAGGATTGCGACTTCTCGGACTATGCCGGCTTCGACCGCGTGTTCACCCCCGTTGCCGGCGACGCGATCACCCTGTCGCACGACGGCGGCGAATTCCTGCGCTGCCCGGTCCTGACGCCCCACGCCTTCGCCGGCGAAACCCGGACGCGCTGCCGGATCCGCGCGATGCCGGGCCGTGCGTTCAACGTCATCACCGCACGCGGCCGGTTCCGTGCGGACGTCCTGGTATTGCGGATGCCCGCCGGGACGTCCGCGCCGCAGGCCGAGGTGATCTACTGCTGGTCCGGGCGGCTGGACAGCGCGGCCGGCACGGCCGGGCCAGGGGACAGCCTGCTCGGCATGGGCGCAACCGCCGCCGTGCCGTCCGTCGCCATCATGGCCAGCATCTCCCCGGCCTGATGCCCGCCGCCCCGCAGCACCTGCCCGGCACCCTCGTGACCTGCACGGCTGAGGGCGCGGCCGTGCAGTTCTTCGTCACCAATGCCCGCGACCCCATCCAGGCCTGTCACCTGCGCGGGGAGTTCTTCGAGGTAGAGGAGCTGCGCCTTCTGGCCCCGCACATCCCGCCCGGCGCCGTCATCGCCGACATCGGCGCCAACATCGGCAACCACGCGATGTATTTCGACCGTGTTGCCCAAGCACGGCGCGTCGTGCTGTTCGAGGCGAATCCGGACGCCGCCACCCACCTGCGCCTGCATGGCCGCCTGAACCGCTGCACGTCGTGGGACGACTCCTTCCTTGGCCTGGCCCTGTCCGCCGGACCCGGCCGCATGGCCCGGCACCTGCCCGACCCGGACAACCTCGGCGGCGCCCAGTTCCAGCCGGATCCTGCGGGCGCTGTCCGCTGCATCGCAGGCGATGCCGCCCTGGCCGGGCAGCGGATGGACCTCATCAAGATAGATGTGGAGGGCGGCGAGATGGCGGTGCTGACCGGCCTGGCTGCCACCATCGCCACCTGGCAACCCGTGCTGTTCATCGAGCTGTGCGCACCGCACTGGCCGGGGTTCAATGCCTGGCTGGACGCCCAAAGCTACCGCGTGGTGGACAGCTACGAGCGCTACCCCGGCCTGCCCAACCTGCTCGTCAAGCCCGCCTGACCCGGCGCTCCGCCGCCTGCAAGCCGAGCGCCATCAGCCCGGCCACCAGACCCCAAAACGCCGCGCCGACCCCCAACAGCACGACGCCCGACGCCGTGACCCCGAAGGCGAGCGCCGCCGCGAACCGCTCCCGCTCCTGCGCCATTGCCGCGGCCAGGGCACCCGTCAGCGGCCCGATCAGCGCGACACCTGCCACGGTGGCGACCAGCGGCGGCGGCAAGGCGGTGAACAGCTGCACGAACGACGCGCCGCTGGCTGCCAGCATGAGGTACAGCAGCCCATAGACCGGCCCGGTCATCCAGCGGCGTGCCGGGTCCGGATGGGCGTCCGGCCCAGTGCACAGCGCGGCGGTGATGCTGGACAGGTTGGCGGAGTACCCGCCGAACGGCGCCGCCAGCAGGGACGCCGCGCCGGTGACGAGCAGCGCCCCGCGCACAGGCGGCACGTAGCCCGCTGTCCGCAGCACGGCCGCGCCCGCGATCTGCTGCGTCGCCATCGTCACCAGGAACAGCGGCACGCCCAACCCCAGGATGGCCGCAGGCACGAAGCTGGGCGGCATCAGCACCGGCGCCGACCACTCCAGGCCGGACGGCATCGGAATCGGCAGACCCAGCGCGAGGGCCAGCGGCACGCCGCACAGGATGACCACCAGCGGCGCCGACGCCGCATGGGCCAGCCGCGCCAGCAGGAACACCGCCAGCAGCGGCAGGACCAGGCCTGGCGATCCCTGCGCCGCCTGGAACACCCCAAGCACGAAGCGCAGCAGCAGCCCTGCCAGCATGGCGCCCGCGATGGACGGCGGCAGCCGCGCGATGGCGCCCCCCAGCGCCGGCACCAGCCCGGCCAGGATCGTCAGCACTGCCGACGCCAGGAACGCGCCGATGGCGGCGGACAGCGTGATCTCCGGCGGCGCGGAGGCGATCAGCACCGCCCCGGCCAGCGACCATGCCGTGACGATGGGCATCCGGTAGCGGACGCTGAGCACGATGCTGGTGCCGGCAATCGCCAGGCACAGCGCGGCGACCCAGGACGCGGTCTGCCCCGGCGTGGCGCCCAAGTGCCCGGCCGCCTGCACGACCACCGCAAGCGTGCCGCCGAAGCCGACCAGCACGGCAACCAGCGCCGCCGCAACGATGGAAAACCTCAGCGCCTGCTCCTGTGATGGTCATACGCCCGCAGTCCCATGCGGCAATGCCGCCCTGGTTCCCTGGTGCGCGTGCCGGTCACTCCATTGGGTCCACCAGGGCGCGCAGGGCCTCTGGCTGGCGGAGGATCAACTGCCCGTCCTCATCAGCCAAGATGCCGGCGTCGTGCCACTGCCGAAGCTGCTTGTTGACCCGCTCCCGTGTTGCCGCGACCTGCGCGCCGATGTCGCGCTGGGACAGCCGCAACCGCAACCGCACCCCGGTGCCAGACGGCACGCCGTGGGTGCCGGCCAGGGTCAGCAGCAGCCGGGCCAGCCGGGCCGGCAAGGGGGCGAGCGCCACGTCTTCGAACGCGGCGCTCGCCCGGCGCAACCGGTCGCACAGCAGCGACATCAGCCGCAGCATCAGGTCCGGGCGGGTACGCAGGAACGGCAGGAAGCTGGCGCGGTCCACCTGCAGCAACAGGCTGTCCAGCATGGCGACCACATCCATGCTGCGCGGCCGGCCATCCAGCAGCGCGATCTCGCCCAGGACCGCCCCCGGCTCCATCAGGCCAATCGTGACCTCCCGCCCATCGGACGACATCGCCCCTGCCCGCAGCCGGCCGTGCACGAGGACCAGCAGGCTGCTGTCCGGGTCGCCCCGGCGCACCACGATGCCGTCACGCGCCACCTGGCGTTCGACTGTCAACTCGGCCAGGCCGTCCAACTCGGCCCGGTCGAGCTGGTGAAACAGCGGCGTCGCAGCCAAGACGTCGCGCCGGGCGGCACGGGTCATGACGCTCATCGGGGCCGGGGGCGGGGCATGTGGTCCTTCTTGCGGCGGCAGCGGTTCGGACGGTCGTGCGGCGTCCATTGGCCGCACCATTACTAATGCCGTCAAGCGGGGCTGGTTCTACGGTTCCAAGTGGTCGGCGAACCTAGTTAGGTCCGGTCCAGCCTGTGCAGTGCTGGGGATCAAGCGCAACACACGGTTACAGGTTGTCGATCTCGGACCCTTGGCCTCGCCATTCAATAAGACGACTAATCACTTGGCAGACCTGTTGTCGTCCAATACGGCCACGGGACATCCCCGCCCCATGGCCACCTCACCCCGCAAAAACCTCGTCTATAGGCTTTAACCCATCGCCGCCCGCATGAACGCCCGCTTCAGCGCCGGCACCCGATGCACCCCCGCGATCCCCAAGTCCCGCACCGCCCGCACCACCCGGTTGTCGGTGCTGAACAGCCGGTCCAGCACGTCCGTCGCCCCCAGCATCAGCAGGTTGTCCGGCCGGCGTGCCCGCTGGTAGCGCGCCAGCAGGCTCGGCGCGCCCGGGTCCTCCCCCGCCGCCACGGCCGCAATCACCAAGTCTGACAACGCCATCACGTCCCGGAACCCAAGGTTGAGCCCCTGCCCGGCAATCGGGTGGATGCCGTGCGCCGCATCCCCTATCAGCGCCAGCCGGGTGTCCACGTAGCGTTGCGCGTGCATCGCCGACAGCGGATACATCCAGCGCCGCCCAATGGGGCGCACCCAACCCAAGTGGTTCCCAAGACGCCGCGCGACCTCCCGCCCGAAGGCGGCGTCGTCCAGCCGGATCATCCGCTCCGCCACTGCCGTGCGCTCCGTCCAGACGATGGCAGAGACGTTCGGGGCGCCCTCGGTCGGACCCATCGGCAACTGCGCGAAGGGGCCTGCGGGCAGGAAGTGCTCCAGCGCCACGCCGCCATGCGGATGCTCGTGCGCCACGGCGGCCACGATGCCGCGCTGGCCGTAGGGAACGCGGGTGACGGGGATGCCGGCTTGTTCACGCAGGGGGGACAGCCGGCCCTCCGCCGCCACGGCCAGGCGGGCACGCAGGCGGGCGCCGTCGCTGACGGTGATGTCAGCACCTTCCGTGTGCCGAGTCACGCTGGCCTCCGCCGGGGCATGTACCGCCAGGCCGGCCCGGTGCATGTGCGCATTCACCGCCACGCGGAGCGCGCGCGCCTCCACCATCCAACCGAACGGCTGGTCCCCCACGGCGCTGTGGTCGAAGTGCAGGAACAGCCCTGACGCCCGCCGTCCCACCCGCCCGTCCGACACGCGGATGTCCAGGATCGGCGACGGCGCCTGCGGCAGCCCGTCCCATACACCGGCCGCCTGCAGCAGCTGGCGAGACCCGGCGGCGATGGCGTAGGCGCGGCCGTCGAAGTCCGGGTGCTCCATCGGCGGCAGCGCAGCGCGGTCCACCACGGCCACACGCACCCCGCCCGCCGCCAGGCGGCACGCCAGGGTTGCGCCAACCGGGCCGGCCCCCACGACACACACATCAACATCCTGCACTGCCGCCGGGCCATGCAGGGCGGGTCCGGCGAGGATTCCCTGAGAGTCGGGCATCGGTCGTCACTCCTGTGCGTACAAACTAGGCAAGCGGCCGTGGCAGGGAAGTTACATCGTGGGGCAGCCACTGCCCATCCACCGGGCATCCCATGTGCCCCGCATTCAGCCCACCTAACCACTTCGTCGCGGCACGCTTCTTGAGTGGCAGCGGTCACAAGCTCCGAGCCGCATCTGGCCCGGGCGACGCGAAGGAAAAGAGGAAGGTGCGATGAAGCTGATCGTGGCGGTCATCAAACCGTTCAAGCTCGATGATGTCCGGGAGGCGTTGACGCCCTTGGGCGTCCAGGGCCTGACGGTGTCAGAGGTCAAGGGCTTCGGCCGGCAGAAGGGCCAGACGGAGATATACCGGGGCGCGGAGTACCACGTGAACTTCCTGCCCAAGGTGAAGGTCGAGGTCGCAGTCCCCGCCGACCTGGCCGAGCAGGTGGTCGAGGCCATCATGAAGTCAGCCCACACCGGCAAGATCGGCGACGGCAAGATCTTCGTCATGGACCTGGAGCGCGCCGTGCGGATCCGCACCGGCGAAACCGACAACGAAGCCCTATGAGGGGAACCGCCATGAAGCGTCCATCCGCGCTGCTGCCGCTGCTGGCAGCCGTGCTCCTGCTTGCCGGCCCGGTCCTCGCTGTCACCGGTCCCGCCCTGGCGCAGGGCGGCGCGCCCAACACGGCGCCGAGCACCACGCCTAGCACCAACTCCTCCACTGCTGCACCCTCTGCCGCCCCGGCTGCGGACGCCCCTGCTGCGCCGGCTGCGCCGGCAGCCGAGGCCAAGGTGGATACAGGCGACACAGCCTGGATGCTGACCAGCACCGCACTGGTGCTGATGATGACCATCCCGGGCTTGGCGCTGTTCTATGCCGGCATGGTCCGCAAAAAGAACATCCTGGCCACCCTCATGCAGTCCTTCGCCATTTGCGCGCTGGTGACGGTGCTGTGGATGGTGGCGGGCTACTCGCTGGCGTTCACCAACGGCACGCCCTACTTCGGTGACTTGAGCAAAATCATGCTCAAGGGGTTCGAGAATGGCTTCGACAAGCCGTTCACGCTGGGCGTGGGGACGGACAACAGCACGGCCAACACGATCCCCGAGTCCGTGTACATGATGTTCCAGATGACGTTCGCGATCATCACGCCGGCGTTGATCGCCGGCGCGTTTGCGGACCGGATGAAGTTCAGCGCCATGATGGTGTTCATGGGGCTCTGGTCGCTGCTGGTGTACTCGACGGTGGCGCACTGGGTCTGGTCGCCGATCGGCTGGCTGAACACGTTGGGGGCCGCGGACTTTGCGGGCGGCACGGTCGTGCATATCAACGCGGGCGTGGCCGGGCTGATGTGCGCCATCGTCCTGGGCAAGCGGCTGGGCTACGGGCAGGACAACATGAGCCCCTACAACCTGGCCTATGCCGTGATGGGCGCGTCCCTGCTGTGGGTCGGCTGGTTCGGCTTCAACGCCGGGTCGGCGGTGGGCGCCAACGGCCGGGCCGGCATGGCGATGCTGGCGACGCAGGTCGCGACTGCCGGCGCGGCGCTGGCGTGGATGGTTGCGGAGTGGGTCGGCAAGGGCAAGCCGAGCGTGCTGGGCATCATCTCCGGCGCAGTGGCTGGGCTGGTGGCGATCACCCCGGCGTCCGGCTTCGTGCTGCCGGGGCCGGCGCTGATCATCGGCATCGTGGCAGGCATCGTCTGCTACTACGCCGCGACGGCGCTGAAGCATGCGCTGGGCTATGACGACAGCCTGGACGCCTTCGGGGTCCACGGCATCGGCGGCATCATCGGCGCGCTGCTGACGGGGGTGTTCGCCTACGGGCCGCTGTCGGCCACGACGGACAAGCCCAATGGCGTCTATATCGGCGGCACCGAGCTGTTCATCGTGCAGTGCAAGGCGGTGGCGGCCACCATCGTGTTCAGCGCGGTAGCATCGTTCATTCTGCTCAAGATCGTGGATGTCGTGATCGGCTTGCGCGTCAACGAGGACGAGGAGCGCGAGGGCTTGGACGTGGTGCTGCACGGCGAGCGGCTGGGGTAGCGCCTTTCCCCTTTCCCACCTGGGGGAGGGGCACTCCCCAATGCTAAAGCGCCACACCACGGGGCTGCACTTCGGTGCAGCCCCGTTTGCTTGTTCCACGCGGGGCAGTAGGAAGCCTAGACTCTGGAATCCTAACAAGACCGGACCCGGCCATGGCTGCAGCCCTGCAGGCGCGAAGCTTCGCGTCACCCGAGATACGCTCGCTTGTCCGCACCCGCTTGGGGCGGTTGGGCGGGCTGGCGCTGGCGCTGTGCGCCTTGCTGCTGCTGGCGGCGCTGGCCAGCTACAACCCGCATGATCCGTCGCTGAACACCGCCACTGCCCAGCCGCCGCGCAACCTGGCGGGGTTGCCGGGCGCGATCTGTGCGGACCTGCTGCTGCAGGGATTCGGCGCGGTTGCAGGCCTGCCGGCGCTGGCGCTGCTGGCATGGGCGTTCCGGACTGCGACGGGACGGCCGCTGCGGCTGACGCTGCGCTTCGTCTGCACCGTGCTGGCGCTGCCCGTGGTGGCTGCGGTGCTGTCTGCGGCTGCGGCCCTGCCGGGGGCAGTCACGGCGGCGGCCTGGCCCACCACCGCCGGGTTGGGCGGGGCGGTGGGCAACGCAGTGTCGGCCTATGCCGCCCATACCGGATATGGATTGCTTGGGCAGGCCGGTGCGGCTGCGATGCTGGGCCTGGGTGCGTTGCTGGCGCTGGTGCTCACGGTGCTGGCCTTGGGCCTGACGGCGGGCGAGTGGCGGGCGGCGGGCCATGGGGCCATGGGCGGGGCGGCTGGCGTGGCGCGCGGGTCCGTGCGCGGCGGACGCGGCGCGGCCGGGCTGCTGGGCCGGGCCGCCCGGGGCGTTGCTGCCGCGGGACGTGGCACGGTGCGCGGCTTCAACAGGATTGTCGCGGCGCTGACCCGGCGGCAGAGAGCGCCGGAGCTGCCGCCCCTGCCCGCCGATCCCCGTGCCTCCATGGGGTCCCTGTCCGGGATGCCGCCCTCCGGGACCCCTTTGGCCGGTGTGCTGCCGGATGTCATGCCGCTGGTTGTCGCACCGGCTGCTATCACGCCCCTTGCGGAGGTCACACCGGCCATCGTCCGCCCGTCCGTGACCCCCTTGGTTATTTCGGGGTCGCTGGCTACGGGGGTCCCTCCCCTGCGTCCGCTCAATCCTATCGCCATGCCGGCTATCCCCGTTGTTGCGGCCCCTCTGGCCGTGGCACCCGGGCTGCGCCGGGTGCCGCCTGCGGCGGAGAGGGCGGTGCCGGCTGGCAGCGGGTGGCAGTTTCCGCCGCTGTCGCTGCTTAGCCCCGCGCCGGCCCGGGCCGGGTCGGGCGTCAGCACTGATGCGTTGCAGGAGAATGCGCGGCTGCTGGAGACCGTGCTGAACGACTATGGCGTGCAGGGCGCCATACGGGAGATACGGCCGGGTCCGGTCGTGACGCTGTATGAGCTGGAGCCGGCACCAGGCATCCGCAGCGCGCGGGTGATCGGGCTGGCGGACGACGTGGCGCGTAGCCTGTGCGTGACCGCCGTGCGTATTGCGACCGTGCCGGGCCGCAACGTGATCGGGATCGAGGTGCCGAATGCCCGGCGGGAGACGGTCTTCCTGTCGGAGCTGCTGGATTGCGAGGACTGGCGCACCCATCCGGGCAAGCTGGCGCTGGCGCTGGGCAAGGACATCGGTGGGACGCCGGTGATCGCGGACCTGGCGCGGATGCCGCACTTGTTGATCGCGGGGACCACGGGGTCGGGCAAGTCGGTTGGGATCAACGCCATGATCCTGTCCATCCTGTTCCGGCTGTCGCCGGACCAGTGCCGGCTGATCATGATTGACCCGAAGATGCTGGAGTTGTCGGTCTATGAGGGCATCCCGCACCTGCTGGCGCCGGTGGTGACGGAGCCGTCGAAGGCGGTTACGGCGCTGAAGTGGGCGACGCGGGAGATGGAGCGGCGCTACCGGGCGATGAGCCAGTTGGGTGTCCGCAACGTCGGGGGCTACAACGAGAAGGTGGAGGAGTACCTCCGCAAGGGCGAGGTGCCGACCCGGCGGGTGCAGACGGGCTTTGACGGCGAGACCGGCAAGCCGACCTTTGAGGAGCAGCCGCTGGCGTTGAAGACGCTGCCGTTCATCGTCGTGGTCATTGACGAGATGGCGGACCTGATGATGGTCGCGGGCAAGGAAGTGGAGGCCGCGGTGCAGCGGCTGGCGCAGATGGCGCGGGCGGCGGGCATCCACGTCATCATGGCGACGCAACGGCCGTCGGTGGACGTGATCACCGGCACGATCAAGGCCAACTTCCCGACGCGGATCTCCTATCAGGTCATCAGCAAGTTCGACAGCCGCACCATCCTTGGCGAGCAAGGGGCGGAGCAATTGCTGGGCCAGGGCGACCTGCTGCACATGCAGGGCGGCGGACGCATCGGCCGCGTGCACGGGCCGTTCGTGCGGGACCAGGAGGTTGAGGACATCGTTGCCTTCCTGCGCGCGCAGGCCGAGCCGACGTATGACGACGAGGTGACGGAGGGGGCGGACGAGGAGGAGGGCGGCGGGGGCAAGGGTGGCAATTCGGCGCTGTCTGGCATTGCCGGGGCGGGGGACGGGGAGCAGAACTTGTTCGACCAGGCCGTGGCCGTGGTGACGCGGGAGGGCAAGGCGAGCACCAGCTTCATCCAGCGGCACCTGTCCATCGGATACAACCGGGCCGCCAAGCTGATCGAGCAGATGGAGAAGGAGGGTGTCATCACGCCTGCGAACCATGTGGGCAAGCGTGAGGTGCTGGCGCGGGTGACGCGCGACGACGACGATTAGGCGGGGGCGGGCGGTTGGACGATGCGGCGCCCGGGGTAGGTTCTAACCCGGGACGATGCAGGGCAGGAGGTGCTCGGCATGATGCGGGTCTTCTCGACGTT
>Ga0123338_10004837_pt1 | contig 11657 bp, 7 predicted proteins | sample grotaG_FD_89793 | JGI IMG/M metagenome (GOLD analysis project Ga0123338, IMG submission 89793) | Glacier valley bacterial and archeal communities from Borup Fiord, Nunavut, Canada, to study Microbial Dark Matter (Phase II) -... | ecosystem: Environmental > Aquatic > Freshwater > Ice > Glacier ... | reverse complement strand
TCAGCGAAGCGGCATAGAACTCGGTCCTCCCGACACGACGTTCCGCAGACCGCGAGACCTGTTCCCCGCCGACGGTCAGAAGGTGTATCAGTCGACGCATTCGGTGCTGGATGAGGGCGGTGAGTCGGGCGAGGCGCTCGTAAAGGGTAATATGGGCGTTCCGGTTCCGCAGGCGTGGGGCGGCTATCACGACGCGGGCGACTGGAACCCGCGCCGAGTAACCCACATGAAGGTGACGATGCGGCAGCTCGAACTGATGACGCTCTTTCCCGCCTATTTCCGTACGCTCAAGCTTTCGATACCTTCGACGCAGGGCGTACCGGATATGCTCACCGAAGCGCTGTTCGAAATCGACTGCTTCCGCCGTCTCCAGAAGCCCGATGGCGGCGTGCCGTTCGGTATCGAAACGAATGGCGATCCGTATGACGGCGAGGTCAGCTGGAACCAGTCGATGACAGAGTATGTCTGGGCGCCCGATCTCTGGTCGTCTTACTACTACGCGGAAGTGGCGGCTTGCGCGGCGCGTGTGCTCGCGCCCTACGACGCGAAGCGGGCAGCGATCTATCGTGAAAGCGCGGTGAAGGCAGCGCGCTGGGGCGAGAGCGAGTATGCGAAGCGTAGGGCGAACGGCACGCTCGCCAAACTGCGCTGGGAGGCAAAAGACGACCGCAATTATGCCGCGCTTCAGCTTTATATCACGACCGGCGACAAACGCTGGCACGATATCTTTCTGGAGAACACCTGCCTGACTGACCCGAGGGCGAGCGTCTTCGCATGGGGCGATCATGTGCAGCGTGATGCCGCCTTCGAGTACGCACACCTGTCGGACAAATTCGCCGATCCAGCAATCAAAGCGAATGCCCGCAGACAGGTGCTGCTCGAAGCGGAGAAGTCGCTTACGTACGCGTCTGGCAACGCCTTCAATCTGACGACACCCGATAAGGGCAAGCCGATGTTCCTCGGCTTCTACAGCACTCCGGACGCGATCGAGTTGGCGCGGGCACATTACCTGACCCGCGAGGCGAAGTACCTTTCTGGGGCGGTGCAGGCGTGTCAGTTTTCGGCAGGCGACAATCCGAGCAACATGACCTACACGACGGGACTGGGCTCAAACTCCCCGCAGCACGTCCTGAACTTGGACGCGCGGCATACCGGACAGCCGACGCCGGTTGGGTTGACGCCTTATGGCAACATCGACTATTCGCAATGGCATGACAACTTCACGACATGGCCGATCACGTACTATCTCGACGCGATCTGCAAGCCATCACCGTACGAATGGCCGACTTCGGAAGCATACTTCGACATCTACCTCTATCCAGCGGTAACGGAGTTCACCGTCGATTTGTGGGCGCCGAACGTCTTCGTCTGGGGCTACCTTGCTGCGAGGAAGTGAACCACACTTGAAAGGCGTTCTCATCGGAGAGAAAAGCCTTTGCCTCCGATTTTTTGTGGTATTGCGCGACAGTATACCGATGATACTCGGGATGCTACTGACGTTCGTTCGCTGGATCGAGAGGTGACGCGCTCTGATTTATGACTGTTTCAGCTGCCAAAAATTCGGCAGTGCTGGCAGGAAAATGCCAGTTGAGCCGAGTGAGAACGTTTCCCAGGGCGAAACGAAGGTTGTAGCTATCGTACGAAAATCAGGCGCAGCTTGCGAATACACAGTCACTATTTCTCATTAACTGCTTCTGTTGATGCATTAAACTCGCCGTGTACAGCAGTTTTCGCTGCTGTACACGGCGTGTTTTTCTTTTTGATTCTTCAATTCTTTTGCTTCGAATCCGAAATGCACAGGAGGAGTCGTAACCCATGAAGGCGAACCGAACTCACAAGTGTGTGATGAGCCCGATCGGGCAATCCGGTATCCAAACAGGTTCTGCCGAATGTAGATACCAGAAAGACTCGATGTGATGCAGCTCAGAAGGTCAAAGGAACGCGTATCGGAACCACCGAGCGCTGCAAAGCAGAAACGGAGAAAACAGCATGACGAACCCTACGGTTGCTATCAGTATCGATTGCGTCTGTGCGACGAGCGGCAAATGCTACGTTTCAGAACTGGTTGCGGTCACCGAGCAGTACCGCATTCCCTGTACCTGGCTGATCGGAGTTGCCGAACACGAGCCGATGTCCAATATAAAGCTCTATCACAACGAATATCTCCATCGGATTCCTTCCTGGCACGAGATCGGTCTGCACCTCACCTTCGATACTTCCGTGAACAATGCGATGTCGCGCGGAGACCTGATTCGTATGGGCAAGGACATTCTCAAGCAGTTTTCGATCAAGCCGACTGCCTTCCGCGCGGCGAATGGCGATCTGGAAGCCGACGATCTGCGCGCACTCGAAGACATCGGGATACTGGTCGACTCGACGCCGGGTTCGAGTGCGGGAAGACCTCTTTCCGCTCCCAAAGACCCTTATAATCCTTCGTATACTTCGCTGCATCAGAAGGGCGATGCGCGTCTCTGGATCGTTCCTGTCGCAAATATCAACGGCGCGCGCGGCTATCTCGACGACGGTTTCGACCGCATCCGACCGGTTATCGATGGACATCTCGCAGAGTCGAACGTGATTAGCCTTGCGCTCTGCGACTGTGCCAACAACGCCGATAATCTTCGGCATGCGATCAGCTATCTGAAACAGAAGAATGCTCGCTTCGTAACGTTGTCGCAGCTCGTTTCGGAGCTTTCGTAACACACATCCGTATGAGACAGGTCGGTCGATTGTCGCCCCCTCTTCCTGATCGGGTACGGATGGCAGGGATCAGGGGGTCGGCTGGTGAGGGCTGATTTTGCTCAGCCATGTGTCGTGCCCATCGAAACGAGTCCATCGAAACGAATCCATCGAAACGAATCCATCTGAAGACGAGGAATGAATGGTATGACAGACGGGCGTAAAGTAGCGATTATCACGGGCGCGAGCAGCGGCATTGGCGCAGCGGCAGCGGTCGCACTGCATGAGGCAGGGTTTGACCTGGTTCTTGGAGCACGGCGTCTGGACAGGCTGCAGGCGATCGGTGAACCGATTGGCGCCAGAGTCATGGCGCTGGATGTGACAGATACTGCGAGCGTAGAGGCATTCTGCGCTGAAGTTCCACACGCCAATATATTGATCAATAACGCGGGCGGCGCCTGGGGACTCGCGCCTGTAGCGAGCGCGAACGATGCCGATTGGGAACGCATGTACGACACAAACGTGCTGGGGCTGATGCGCATGACACGTGCGCTGCTGCCGAAACTCGAGTCGTCGGGCGCGGGGCATATCGTCAATATCGGGAGCGTTGCCGGGCGCGATCCCTATCCAAACGGGGCGGGCTACAACGCCGTCAAGTTCGCTGTGCGCGCGATCACACAGGTGCTTCGTCTGGAACTCGTCGGCAAGACGATCCGCATCACCGAAGTCGCGCCCGGTCTTGTTGAAACCGAATTCAGTGAAGTGCGCTTTGCGGGGGATAAGGAACGCGCCGCAAAAATCTATGCCGGAATAACGCCTTTGTCTGCCGCAGATGTCGCCGAATGCATCGTGTGGGCGGTAACGCGACCGCCCCACGTCAACATCGATGAGATCGTGGTGAAACCGCTCGCGCAGGCATCGGCAACCGTCATTGTCAGAACGTGAACCGAATTCCATCGACCATGAGTATCGAAAAGCGGAATCAATGCCAGAAAATATAGTTCTCGACTCAGTGATCCGTGCACAGTACGATGCCGTCCATAACGATATGGGCTATTTCGACCGCTCGAATGTCGGCAAACTGGCGATTTTCGGAGCGGATCGCTTTAGCTGGCTGCAGGGCATGGTCAGTAATGACGTCACTCGTTTGCAAGCGAAAAATAACTATGGTGATTGTCGAGCGTGTGTCCTGGATGCCACCGGACATCTGCTCACGGACCTGGCATTGGTGCCCGTAAGAACGTTTCTGGGCAGCATACCGTTCGTGAAAGAGTTGAGACTGCCGGATGAAGAGTTTTTCATAGCCGATCTTCCACGAGAAAACGTCGCGAAAATCAGGGCGATTTTCGAGCGATTCATTATTATGGAGGATGTCGAAGTTCGGGACGTAAGCGACGCTCTCGGGTGTTTTTCCTATCAGGGTCCGGTGGCCGGAGAAGGATGGGAATACGGTTTTCCTCCGAGACCCGATCCGATAGCAGGTCTGGAGAAGATGACTTATACTTGGCCTGCCGATTATTCGGGAATAGTTGGTGAAAGTGGATCGGGTGGCTTCAACGTCTATTTCCCGATGCTACTAAGGAACGATATGCTTGGTGCCGCGCAGCTTGCGGGCACTCTTGAAATCGGGACGGAAACGCAGGAGATACTACGCATCGAAGCGGGTATCCCGAAGTATGGCGCGGATATGGATGAGACGAATATCGCGCTCGAAGCCAACCTTGGTCCGACGCATATCTCGATGAATAAGGGCTGCTACGTCGGACAGGAGATCATCGCACGAATCGATTCACGCGGACACACGAACCGTTCACTGACCGGATTAGTTTTCCAAAAAGGCTGCGTCCCGGCGGTCGGCGATCTAATTATAGCGACAGAATCCGATGGAAGCCAGAAAGAAACCGGGCGTATCACGAGCGTCTGCGCTATTTCACCTGCGATGCAGGATCGTCCTATTGCTCTCGGCTACGTCCGGCACGAACACAGCGAATCGCATGCTCGCCTGACGGTCGGCGCACATGCGATCGAGGCTGAGATCGTTCGCCTGCCCTTTTTTAAGCAGCCTCCTCCGAAACAGTATTGACCACAAGACGGTCGAGCCGAAGCAGCCTTGCCGTTAAGTTTGCCAGCCGGGGTTTCCCGCCCTACACACAGATCGAAGCGATAGAGAATGATGTACGCCGACCTTACTTAGTCGGGGTAAATTGTGTCCATTCGTCCATCATATTTTCGATCATCAGCTCCTGTGCATCTGTCCAGTCTGCAAGCCGATAATCCCTGCTCTGTGGCGGGGTGAGCGGGTTTTTGACTGCCATATAGGCGTGCAGAACTTCGGTTCCGTCGGCAAGCATAAAGTAGAAACCCGCGCGGCTATTGACGTGACCAGATTCATAGTTGACGCCGTAGAGTGGATCAAAATAGTAGTGACCATTGTCGTAGCGCGGGTCGTCGAGAACGCCAACGATTACGGCATCGACTTTCATTCGCACCGCCAACTTCTTCACCTGTTCAGATAACGGGTGCGGAAATTTCGTTCCGCGTGTCACTCCGCTCTCTTTAAATAGGTCTTCCGGTTTCAACTTGAGTTCGGCTAGTGCTGCGTTTGTTTCTTCTTTCGAAAGCACTTCATAAGGCAGGCGCGTGGCCACGCGTTCAGGGAGACGCTCGTTCGCGTGGCTCAGGAGCTCCTGTCGCTGAGCCTGGAACGTGCTGCGGCGTGTCTCCTGCGCTGCTGAGAGTTTGGGAGCAGGCTTCTCGCCCTGGGCGCTTTTCTTTTTGTCGGCGGCTGATTTCGCTGCGTCCGCTCCATAAAACAGGGGCATGACTGCTATGCGATGAACGCTCGCCAGAAGCGACCGTTTTTTTTCCTTTGGAACATCTGAGTCGGCAGGCGTGGACAATATCGCCGGACACAGTATAGCCAGCAACGAAACGGTAAGCGCAAACGAAAGTATTCTTTTCATTACATTCTCACGATACATTCTCACGATGGACACGATTATAAGTTTTAGTTCGTCGGGCAGGATTCAGCGTCTGGTCGCCTCACAGCGTACGAATATAGGCGTTTCCAGGGAGGCGTTTGATAACACCTGCCATCTCGAGATGAAACATAGCTACTCCAGCGTCTGAGGCGGATAAACCGGCAGCTTGCGCGATCGCGTCGATATGCTGCGGTGTCAGCGAAAGCGTTTCTACCAGCCTGCGCTGTTCAGCCGTCAGCGCTTGCAGAAGGCGAGCGCGGCTCGCGGAAGCGGCGGCGCGTCGATCGGCTTCTCCAATGGGCAATGCGGGGCGGCGAGAAATGCGCAGGCTGTCCGCGTCGTTATGCTCGTCATCATTCCCAGCTTCCTCATTCGATCCATTGATGTCCAGAAAAGTCTGTATGCTTTTGGGAGCGGACAAGACCACCATCCCGACAGCGCGCAGGATATCCTCGGTCTCGGTCACAACGATATGACCGTCTTTGATGAGCTGGTTCGTTCCCACGCTCGCAGGTCGATCGATGTTCCCCGGCACTGCCATGACGACCCTGCCCTGCTCGACCGCATGACTGACAGTATTCAGAGCGCCGCTTCGCTCCGGGGCTTCGACAACCAATACGCCCTGCGACAGCGCACTGATCACTCGGTTGCGATGAGGAAACCTCCAGCTTTCCGGCTGAGCGCCGGGGGGATACTCCGAAATAAGCGCGCCATTCCGGACGATTTCGTCGAAAAGCAGTCTATTCGTGCGAGGATAATCCACATCCAGTCCGCAACCGAGCACTGCAAGAGTGCGCCCGCCCCCGCTGAGCGCACCGCGATGCGCAGCCGTGTCGATGCCTATTGCTCCGCCGCTGATGACCGTCAAACCATGTCCGGCGAGTTCCCGTCCGAACCGTTCTGCAGAAGCTTTTCCATACGGCGTAGCGCCGCGAGAACCTACGATACCGATACCGAATCGATCTAATTCCTGAAGTGTGCCACGCACAAATAACAGCGCAGGGGCATCCTGCATCTCAGCAAGAACAGACGGGAAATCCGAATGACCCTGCCATAATATGCGGACATCGAGTTGCTCGATCACTGCCATCTGTCGGGCAGTCGGTTCGAGCAGTGGGTCTCGCAGGCGAAGCAGTTGGGCTGCGCGCATCTCCTCTATATCGTCCAAATCTCTGTCGGAGGCGGCGAATATCGCCTGTGGATCGGAACCGAATGCCCTTAGCAACGCAGCTATCAGACGGGGAGATAGTTGTAGATTCGCCAGATGGAGCCATGCTCGAAAAATATCGTCGGTGCTCTCAGACCCCGAAATGCATCCCAACGTATCGTCAAAAGTTGCGCCTCGCGTCTGATCAGAAATAGTTTTCGTCTCCCCTGCCACTGGGTACTCAATGGCTAGTTATCACGCTACGCAGATATTTCCAAAACCAATCACTGGGTCATTAACCTCAGAACTGAAAGGCTTGGTCTCTGTATACATACTATCTGTTGCTCATCCGAAACCGGAAACGCCTGCCCAACTATTTTTGAGGATTGAACAGTATGCATCCGCTCGATATCTGATCTGTGTCTCCCGCTTCCCGATAATTCGAAGTGCTTTGGCGGTGATCCTCAACGCGCAGCCTTGTTCCAGGAAAAGCAGCACCCGACCATTGAAATAGATCAGCGCACGTCCGCAACACTCGAAAGCTGCGGACGTGCGCTCAGGATTACGACCTGTAGATGGATACCACTCCTCACGAGCAACTCCATTGAGAATTGCCGCAACGGAGCAGGCAGCAGGAGCTTATTCCCCGCTTCCACCGCCTGCGCCGCCCTTATCTCCGCCGCCCGCGCCACCGCCACGACGACCCGATCCACCTGTCAGTCCGCCGCCCCCACCCACTCCGGGACCGCCGACACCGGGTCTGCCGCCCGTTCGCTGCTGGCTCTTGCGCTTCATGCCCCGCAGCGCGCTGTCGACAGTGAAGGTCCATGCTTTCGTTACCTTGTTGCCGAACCAGTCCTCCGCTATCAATGTCGCTGTATGATGTCCGTCGGCAAGCGTATTGGATTTGCCCGACTCGCTTTCGATGATAGTATATTCGAGCAGTCCGGTGTCTTTATCGAATGTATAAGAAGCTTTGGCGGAAGCCAGCACGTCTGTCTCCCGACGGCGAGGTACATCAGTCGCGTCGATCTTGAAAACCATCGTCGCTACATTGAGGCCTGAACCATCATCGAGCACTTTTGCGCCGATACGGAACGGCAGTTGGTTTCCTACATATTCACCCTGTTCCGGATCCAGTCGTGTGACAGAAGGCGGAGTATTGTCTGCGGCATCGTTGCGGAAGGCGGTCAGTGTTCCGTCATCGGTAAGAACAAACAGACCATTGCCAAACGATACAGGTCGGGACGAGACACGTACGGCGATCGGAACATTGAAAGGATCGATCGAACTCGGGCGTACGGCATAGTTCCATTTCAGCTCGCCCGTAAGTCGATCATAGCCATAAATGCCACCGCCGCGCGTCCCGACGATCAGCACATCGCCAGCGATGATCGGGCGAGCGGAAACTTCATAATCTACCCGGGGCGCGATTTTCCACACGGACCGCCCGCGTGAATCGATTGCATAGAGGTAGCGCTCGGAGGTAATGACGAAAGCATTGTCGTCGGCATCGACAGCTACCGGTGCAGAGGCATTGCTCGGAAGCGGAAGCGTCCAGCGAGGTTCGCCATTATTCAATCGAAAATTCGAGAGGGAACTCCCGGCGGCGACATACAGATTCTCGCCAGCCGCGACGGGAACAACTTTGCGAACGTCGGCATCCATCCGATGTGCCCAGCGCTGCGAGCCCGTCGTAGGATCGAGTACACGCAGTACCTGATCCGTGGTTACTACGTAAAGGAGTCCATTATCAACACTGAAATCGCCTGCCAGGTCTGCGCCGAAGTCGAGGCCCTTGGCGTACGCAGGTGTGATCGGCTCGCCCGTCTTAGTGTTGAGGCCATAGACGCGTCCACTGCCCGCCCCAAAGTACACGCTGTCGCCGATCACAACTGGAGAAACCGCAACTCCGTTCGGAACGATAAAACCGGGGTATTTCAATTTTCCGGTTTTTGCATCGAGAGCATAAAGCCCCTCACCCGTTCCAACGAAAAGCGTGCCATCGGCATAGACTGGCGTGGTAGTGGTGAGACGCTGCAGAAAATTATCGGAAGGGTACTTCCATTTGAGCGATCCGCTGACCGTATCCACAGCATAGACACGGCTGCCCGAAGCGAAATAGACCGTGTCCTCCGTGACGATCGGAGTCGCGTCGTTGTTGGCAAAACTGACACCGGTGAATTTCCACTCTACTGCGAGCGGGATCGTGAACTTGCTGTCGGCGGCAGCCCGTTTTTTACTCGCGGGAGTTTCCTTCGCCTCTGCCGACACAGCCGTCACCGCAAATACTGTGGGCAGCAGTAGCGCCGTCATCATTGCGCAGTACGTCCTGCGTGTGTAGCATCTACTATCTGGATTAAAACGCGGCATGATCGGTATCCCCTCGGATTGGAAATTCGGGTTGAGTTAAAGTTTTGGTCTTGAATCGATCTTGAATCGGTCTTGAATCGATGAAAAGCGGCATCGGAATGCCGATTTCAAAACCTACTTCGTGCAATGTCTGAGAAGCACAAACATTATGACACTGCAGTATGACGACAATGCAGTATGACACTGATTGGACGACGCTCGCGGCAGGAGGTTACATTCGTCCTGGCGAACGGCATGGGTATTGACAACACAAAACGATTCAGCCTACTGGGCTGTGACGCGGTGCAATGATCCCATTATAGAGGACGAGAAGCGTACTGTCAAGGGTTCGGTGCGCCAACATGGAGGTGAAGAAACACATGCTCGCCTCGATCACCCAAGCCGCTGCATTGGATTGAGTTCAACCATTGACAGAACTCTGCGAATCCGGGTATATGGAAGGGCAGTCGAATCGACTGATGAGCGGCTGATCTATGCTCATGAATCTAAACCAGACGCGCAACTGGCGTTCGCAGGGCTGACCCTGGGGAAGCGCGTTCTGGAGCAACTGTCGCGCGCCTGGGCAATACTCATCACTCTGTGGGATTGCCCGGGCAGTACTTTTGTGTCTGTCCGACATCCCCGCGCAGCACAAAGGAACCGTTGCAATGACCACGCATTCACCATCTGACGGCAGTATCGCCCTGCGCCGTGCGCTGCTCAGCGTTTCCGACAAGACCGATCTGATACCATTCGCTCTGGGCCTCGCAGCCGCAGGATATGCGCTGCTTTCGACCGGAGGCACTGCCGCCGCCCTCGCAGCAGCCGGTGTTCCCGTCCTGAATGTCAGTGACGTAACGGGCTTCCCGGAAATGCTCGACGGGCGCGTGAAAACCCTCCACCCCGCCGTACATGGCGGCATCCTCGCCGAACGCAGCAAGCCTGAGCATCTGGCAGCAATCGCGCAGCACGGCATCCTTCCGATCGATCTCGTTTGCATCAACCTTTATCCGTTCGCTGCAACAATTGCAAAGGCGAATGTGACGCTGGCGGACGCGATCGAAAATATCGACATCGGTGGACCTGCTATGATCCGCTCCGCTGCAAAGAACCACGAAAGCGTTACCGTAGTCGTAGACCCCACCGACTATCCAGAGATTTTGCATGAAATAGAGACCAACAGTGGCGATACAACACTTGCTACCCGGCGCCGCCTCGCTGCAAAAGCCTACACGACAACGCACAACTACGACGGCACGATCTCCAATTGGCTGACCGCGCGGTTCGCTGAGGAGGGCAGATCGAGCCAAACGCATCCCGTGACCGAAGCAGAGTCCGCGCCGACTGCCTTTCCCTCAGAGTTCACGATCCGGTTCCAGAAGGCTCAGGACTGCCGCTACGGCGAAAACCCCCACCAACAGGCAGCTTTCTACATCGATCCCGCCGTTACCGAACCCTGCGTTGCAACGGCGAAACAGATACATGGCAAAGAACTTTCGTTCAACAACCTCTATGACCTGAACGCAGCCCTCGAAACCGTCAAAGAGTACAGCGAGGAGGCGATGCCCGCTGCCATAATCATCAAGCACACAAATCCCTGTGGCGCGGCGCTTGGCTCTACTCTGGCAGATGCGTTTCGCAAAGCCCGGCTCGGCGATACGACCTCGGCGTTCGGAGGCATACTCGCCGTGACACGCCCGATCGATGCAGAAACTGCCGAAGAGATCACCGCCAAAAACACGTTCTTCGAGGCGATCATCGCCCCCGGATTTACAGCCGATTCGATTCCGATTCTGACAGAAAAGAAAGCCTGGGGTGCGAACCTCCGCCTGCTGGAAGTGGGCGATCTGCGCGGATGGCGCACAAAATCAGCGACAACCGGTATGGATTTCAAGCGTGTCACCGGGGGACTGCTCGTCCAGACGCCAGACCAGATCGTGATCACCGCTGACAGCCTGCAGGTCGTCACAGAACGCGCACCTACCGAGGCGGAAATTCAGGAACTGCTTTTCGCCTGGAAGGTAATGCGTCACGTCAAGAGCAACGCGATCGTATTCAGCAAAGGATTTCAGCTGCTGGGGGTCGGGGCGGGGCAGATGAATCGCGTGCGCTCCGTAAAGCTGGCAGTCGAACAGGCAGGTGAGCTGGCACAGGGTGCCGTAATGGCTTCCGACGCCTTTTTCCCATTCCCGGACGGTCCCGAAGCGGCCGCAGCCGCTGGCATAACCGCGATCATCCAGCCGGGCGGCAGCAAGAAGGACCAGGAGACGATCGACGTCGCGAACCGAAACGGTATCGCGATGGTCACGACGTCGATTCGCCACTTCCTTCACTAGTCTGTCCCTCGATAGACTGTCCCTCGATCCTTCCCGCGCTGAAGCCAGGGCAAGTTCGATGCACATTCGAAAAGCGCTGCCTCTCTTCTCATCTGAGAAGAGAGGCAGCCTACACCCTATTAGTCAAAAGCGCCAGAAACCCACACTGCACAGCTTCCCGAT
>Ga0123338_10004836_pt1 | contig 11658 bp, 11 predicted proteins | sample grotaG_FD_89793 | JGI IMG/M metagenome (GOLD analysis project Ga0123338, IMG submission 89793) | Glacier valley bacterial and archeal communities from Borup Fiord, Nunavut, Canada, to study Microbial Dark Matter (Phase II) -... | ecosystem: Environmental > Aquatic > Freshwater > Ice > Glacier ... | reverse complement strand
CCTTGCGCTCCTCCAGCTCAGAAAAGTAGGCGAACTGTTCCTCCACCGTGCGGATCTGCACCTCGTCAAGCTCACCGGTATGCTCCTTGCGATAGCGGGCGATGAAGGGTACCGTGGCCCCCTCCTGCAGCAGCAGGGCGGTCTGTTCCACCTGAAACGGCTTGAGGCCGGTTGCTTCGATGATATAGGAAATCAATTTTCTGGTTTGTTCGTCAGTCAGCTTCATTACAGCTCCACTCCGTAGGGATCGGGATTCATCGTGTTACGGCAGTTGCAAATTGTACCACGACTGAGACATGCTACACATGCAGATTTACATCATGACCTGAATTTTTACATTAGTTTCTGTTTATTATATTGCGGTTTTCCTGAATTACCAGCTGCTGCAGTAAGCGGCCAACAGCATATAATTGAGCATATTTATCCTGCTAATACATCCGGTTACCATATGTGCAGGACATTCGGCCCTTGACAGTTCATTTTTACTGCGCTAGGGTTGATCGATACATTACTGCATACCGATTTTCGATAATCGATACTACTAAACCATCCGCGAGGATGGGACAGAAAGCCTACAGGATCTCTCAGAGACAGCCGGGTCGCCGAACTATCAATAACTACGATAGCAGGCGACCCGGTTTTTTTATGCGTTGCGGAACAAAAGATATGTTGACTGCAACAGTGGGTACAAGGAGTAACGCACATGAAATTCAGCGAAAGCATATACAACATGGCGGTGTTCATCGAATTCCTGGCTGGTGCCGGCCTCGCCATCTTTTTCCACTTGGTTCTACACTCTCCTGATATTGCCTACAGTATTTTCGGTATCGGCATCCTTCTCTCCCTGGCCACCTACCTGCTTCGTGAGGATCTGGAGAAAACCCGCCATGAATTAATCAGCCAGTATCACCAAGCCCACGAAGTCACCTTCGCCATGGCCCAGATCTGCGATCCGGAATGCCATAGCAAGGCGGAGGCGATGCTATCAGGGATCAAACGCACCATTGCGCAGTTGCAGCAAGGGTTCATCCCGCTTGACGAAACCGAATTCTATCTGGAAGGGGCCAAGTGTTCCGACCAGGCCGTTCGCCGGATGAAGAGTGTTGACCCGATAAACAGTGGCTGGCATACCAATGGCTGTCATACCCGGGGAGCATTGGCCAACTACTACCAATCAAATCTGCGGGCGCTGGAACGGGGCGTGGCCATCTCCCGGATCTTTGTCATGAGCCATGAAGAGCTAGCTGATCCGGATTCGCAGAAGATTCTGCTCGCCCAGCACCGTGCCGGCATCGAAGTACGTATCGCCTTTCGTGAGGAGCTTCCCACCGCCAGTAACATTAGTGGACGCGATACCAACAGCTCCTTTAATTTTGCCATCTACGACGATCAGGTGGCGACCGAGGTTTTTCCCCAGAGCGGCACCTATTATGGCAGAAAGACCAGTCAGGCTGTCAATGTGGAAAAATTTCTTCGTTTTTACGAGCTGGTTGAGCACAGCTCAAATGTTATTGCCGTTGAGGACGAGCGGATCATCATCGCCTCCGATATACTTAAAACTGCGGCATAATCACCAGGCATGTCACAGGAGATGCCTTAGAAATACTCCGCCAGACCGCTCTCGATCCGTTCAAACCGTACTACCCGTTCAGGCGGCTCACCCGCCTCCAAAGCGCTCCGTTCAGCATCCGACAGCTCAAGTTCCGGTGTCAGTGGTCGTCGCTCCAGATACAGGGCGCGGCCGGTTTCCAGCACGATCTTTTCGAAGGGGTAGCGGTAGCTCGGATTCTGCAACAGGGCCGCTTCGCAGTAGCGTACACCCGTAGCTGTCAGGGTGCGCAGATAGCCTGGCTCCGTCACCGTCTCGCCGGCAACGCAGACGGTCTGGGCCGCACGGCGCCGGGCGGCAGCGTGCTGGAAGCGCCGTTTATAGGGGAATGAGCAGTAGTTCACCGGCAGCGGAATGCCCCGTTCCAGCCCGAAACGAACGCTCCGCAAGGCAGAGAGCTCCGACTCCAGCACCGTGACCTTCTCACCATGGAGAAAGGTATACCCCCGCTCCGTCAGCGGGCCGAAGTTGTGCGGCGTCAACCGCATCTGGTGCAGATTGAGGTGATTGACCCCCGCCTCGCCCATTTCAACCATCTTCCGCTGCAGCAGCTCTTCATCCTCCGGCACCGCCGGAATTTCCACCGTTACCGTACTGATGCACCCCACAGCCAGGCGCAGCTTTTTGAGATTGTAGCGGACAGCACCCAGGTCGAAGCGGATTTCGTTCACTCCGGCATCCCGCAAACGGCTGCAGAGATCGGCGGTCAGCAGTGTACCGTTGGTATAGAGCCAGAGATGCACACCATCACCGCACCGCTTGCGAACGGCGTCCAGGTAGGCCAGGGTAAGATCCGGCGTCATCAACGGTTCGCCGCCGCTGATGCTGACGCCGCTGAACCCCATGGCGGCCACATAGGATGCATAGTCATCCGGAGTGGTAAAAGCCACCCCGTTGGTTGCCGGCGGGCCATCATCGTCCTGTGCCGTGGGGCAGTAGAAGCAGCGCCCGTTGCAGCGGCCATTGATGAACAGGCAGGACCAGCCGCCATCGCCACAGCGCAGGCAGCCGGGAGAGAGGCCGTTACAATCCACCTTGGTCCCGGCGCAGCCGAAACGGGCGCGCTGCTCCAGCCACTGCAGCAGATCATTCCGCTCTGCAGAGGCCGCAGCCAGCTGTTCGGGGCTTGCAAAGGTCAGCAGGTCGTACAGACTTCCGTACTCGCGGCGGTTGGAGTCGATCAGGAGCTGCCGAATGGTTTCGTTGAGACCGGACTGGACATAGGGGGATGATGGTGATGGCATGTGGTAATCCCCTCGGGGTACGGAGTTGTTTTTACAGATATAAGCATCCGGATTGATTGTTGCGGCCAGGAGAGCAGAGAGCGGGGTTCATCCTGCCGCCGCCTCAGGAAGCAACGATATTCCAGGTTTCCGTCGTGACATCGTACACGACCTTGGCGGTATTCGCTTTCAGCTGCTGAAGAACCTGTGTGACCTTGTCATGGAGCGTGCAGTCGGAGTCACCCGAATCGCTCCACTCCCGTGTCACAAACTCCCGGAGCATATTCTGCAGGGTATCGGGGTTGATCTGCTCAAAGGGGATTTCTATCCCTTCCTCATGCGAATCGCACTTGTCCTGATTCATACATCTTCCCCCAGCAGCCCTTTTCTTCTGATACTGACAGCAGCGAATCTGCCGCATAACCTCAAATGTTGATAAATGCGCTCAGAACAGCCCACCCCAGCACACCAATGGTAACCAGGCCACACAGCAGCGCCAGAGCCTGATCGAAGTTGTTTTCTCGTCTCCGTTCGTTGTAGCCTACCAGTGCGCCGACAATAATTCCGCCGATGATGCCGCCGCCATGCCCCCAGTTGTTGATCCCTGGAAATATCAGTCCAAAGACGAAAAGGCTGATAACCCAACCGCTCACCTCGCGGTATACCGAGCTTCCATAGGCCCCGCCCCTGCTTTTCCCGTAATAGAGCAGGGCGCCAATCAGGCTGCAGACCGCTGCCGAAGCGCCGATGGTGAACGGCACTCCGGCCAGGTAAGAAACCACGAATCCGAGTACGCCCCCCACGGTGTAGATGCTGAACATGCGGCTGGCGCCGTACTCGCTGGAGACCAGTGGTGCTATCTGTTTCAAGGCCATCAGGTTGAAAATAATGTGAATAATGCCGCCGTGCAGATAGTTGGCGCTGATAACTGTCCAGTACCGGCCGAAATGATCAATCGGATAGGTACCGGTTGCCCCCAGCAGTATAAGGGACGTCTGTCCGGGAGACAGAAATCCACCGGATCCGCCCGCGCGGGTGGTTATCAGAAGAGACAGGGCAAAATAGAGCACGTTGACCGTGATGATGGCTTTTATCAGCCAATCGCCATCAATAGCACCCCGCGTCCAGTTCATGAACTGCCACCACGACGCCGAACGGGATGTGCCGCACCATGAACAGACCGTCTCTTCGCTCCCTATCAAACGCCTGCAACGCGGACAGAGAATCGCCCGTTGTGTCATCAGAATACCTCGCCACTTCCGGCTTAAGCGTAGAAATGCACGTACCACACAGCTCTTCATATCAGCTCTCTCACCATACTCCAGCGCTCCCCCCCTGTCAAAGGATCACATTAAAACAACAGCGCTCTCACACGACGACCCTACGACGCCGATCACGGGCAATCCGAGCTTCTTTCCGCTCAATTCCAGCTGCGTCAGCATCAAGGAGGGGGACAGACCAAGTGGCATGGTCAATGCCCGCGCAACAGGGATGGGTGCCGCGAATAAATGTGTTTGTAAAAAATATTTATGAGGATTATTATAGGTTCTGCATAACATGGTTTTCGTTATCGGCCATGATTTTGAAAGGGAGGTGCGTTGTGACACCAGCCATGGTTTCGGGCATAGCTCAGACGCTCCCGCTGCTTTCGAATGCAAAATTGAATTCATCCCCACAGGAGGGGAAGGGAGCCGCTCCTCCGAATGCAGGTGCGGTTCCAACCAAAGACAGCACGCCTGTTACTGTCGATACGGTCAGCATCTCCAACCAGTCGCGACAGACAGTAACTGAGGTGAAGAGAGAAGATGCAGAAAAGGAAGAACCGAACAAAGTAAAAAACAGCGAGAAATATGACAGGGCGATAGCCAAAGTGCAGTTTGTCTACAATCCGAAAGGTGATTTAAGCATAAGGTATATGGATACTGCCAGCAGGCTTGTCTACCAGATACCTTCCGAGCTTATGTTACGACTGAAGGAGGCTGTTTTGAAATCTGGTTCATCGGTGGACACGAAGGCGTAGGTGTCGGGGGTTGTATAACCAAATAAACCGCCACTCACTGTGGCACAAAATAGCAGCAACGAATTTTATGTCCCATAAATCCGAAATTAAAAGAGGAAACCAGCTAAATGGTTTCCTCTTTTCGTTCCTGCAGATATATCAGCGCGTCAAGTTGCCGGGTTACAGGTTAACACTTACAGCGGCATACGCCTTTACCGCATTTTTCTGTGTCTCATTTTTTACGGCATCGGCTTTATCTTTTGCCAACTGCAAAGCCAGTTGCTCATCCCTCTTATTAGCGGCTTTTTCGGCGGCAGCGTTCTTATCGTCAGCCATCTTCAACGCTTGCGGTGAAATAGTGACCGTATCGGTCTGCGCAGCTTTTATAGCCTTCTGCGCATCCTGATCAACCTGAGGCGCTGAGGCCTGCTGGTCACTCTTAACCTGCGGGTTAACCTGAATAGGAGCAGCCAAAATACTGTTCGGTGATAGTGCCGCCATAACCATGAGCTTCACCCCCTCATAACTGATTCTCTCGCCATCTTTACGGCTTCATTTTCTGCTTATCCAAAAAGTTATGCAAGACAAAAGAGTTTTTCAGGATTTTCGGAGCGAAAAGAGCTCGATATCCAACCACTGCGTAAGGTCACGCAGCTCCAAACGCCTAAACAGGTTCTGTAGCGACAATGCATGATTGATCCTCATCCGGCGCGCATGCCTCTCCATCGAATTCTTCATCGTCCAGATACGGCTCTACCCTTCTTCCCAGGACCGCAATCACCTTGCCGCTGATCAGCCCGCTGCCGGCGGCGATCACGACCGTTATCAGTATCCCGGTCAGCTGTGCCCCGAAATTGATGCCGCTGACGACAAACAGGGCGGCAATCCCGCCGAGGAGCCCCGGCAGGCCGTGCAGATAGAGCACACCGCAGGTATCGACCTTTTTGGCCAGATTCGTCAGCCGTGATTGAATGATTGCAAAGCCGAAGGTGGAGACAATCCCGGCGAGGATGCCGATCCCAAAGGCTGTGCCGGGAACGGCCAAGTCACAGGTCGAGCCGATGGCCACCCCACCCGCCAGCGTCGCGTTGGCTATATCAGCCGCCGATATCTTGCCCCTCAACTTGACCGAAGCAAAATAGGTGGCGATCGTTGAACCACAGAGTGCCAGTATGACGTTGACGGCTGTCCGGGGCACATCCGCCGGTGCAACCAGCGCCGCACAGAAGCTGGGCCAGAACACCCACAACACCATGCTCCCCAGCAGGGAATACCGGTCGCTGGTGTCATCGCATTCGATCGGGGTTTCATACTCCTTCAGGGTGGTCATTGAAGCCGCCACCCCCAGGCCGAAGATGGCGCCAAAGGCGTGAATGACGATCGATCCGCCGGTGTCTACCACCTTGCCACTAATCAGCCCTAATCCGCCATTGATAACGATCCATTCATTCAACGCATAGAACGGGACAAACAGGATGCCGAGCAGCATGTATTGACCCATTTTCAAACGTCCCAGCACGGCCCCGGCGCAGATCAGCAGGCTGGCAGCGGCGAATTCGGCCAGGATCAGTTTATCGATAAGCCCCTCTGAGCTTCCGATACCGTTAAAGCTCTCTTTCAGGAAGTACAACGGGATTGAAACACTTACCAGCAGATAGGTTGCCGTCAATGCAGAGCGGCCATACTTTTTGACAAACACCATCAGGAAACCGAATCCTACCAGCAACATGGCCATGATATGAATGGCGCGCTCATATTTCTGGACATCGCTCAGTGCCGCAAGAGTGGTGCCTGTAGTTTCGGCAGCACAGACTGTTCCGCATACAGCAAACATCAACGTAGCCAGTAAAAGTACATTTTTAATACGGTTTTTCATGGGGAGCTCCTTTGTACATACCCCATTAGCACATTATTTGTGCGTATACAATAAGCGATCGCTTTTAAATTAGTCATCATCTGAACATAATTTAGTCATGCCTGGTGGCGATCAATTCTGGCTGCCTGCCTTATAATCACGGCTTTTCCAGAGCTACCTGATTCGAGCGTTTATTCTTCTCCATTGACATAAAATATATATCCATCCATAGTATGCAGGCTAATTATAATACTACATAGATATCACAGAAAAGGTAAAATCCGGGGGACCGGATGGCGCAAAGCTACCTGCCCAGAACGGGAAGAGGGGTTGTCTAAGCGGTAATAAAGGTGTTGCAGATTTGCAACATCGATTAAACCTGCCTTTTCTAATGAAAAGCAGGTTTTTCTGTTTTGGCGTTCCAGCAGAGCAGATAGGTAACGTGGTCGCAAGATCATGGATAGATATATCTCAAGCTAAAGGAGGTAAGCAGTATATGCCATTGTCATTAATTGACGTGCCCAAAGGGGCTGAGGTCACAAGCCAGCTCATTGAAAAAACTCTGAAGAGCGGGATGCTGGTCGAGGTCTATCTTGTCAAATATCCCCGCCAGTACGAGGCGGCCCTCTTCATAGATGGTCATTATAAACCCGGTCCCCCCGTTCCACGTCCATTAGAGAATCCTACCGAAATGGCAGCATACTGGATGGGTGTGCGCCCGAAAGTGGGTTTGAGTCAAGAAGAGGGAGATGAAGTTCTGGGGGCGGTGAATGTCCAGAATATGCTTCACCACTGCTACTTTACGGATAAGTGGGGAGTTGCGGAAGATTAGAAGAGTAGCGTACCAGCGTTACGCTGCTAAATCCTGGGCCACGATATAATTGCCTGTTATTTAACTATCGGCACCTTGCAACCGATAAACATTGGAACGTATTTTTTCCGATGCAACATAATAAAAACCGGGTGGTATGACATGAGACCTCTAAATACATCTATTGCGGCTCTTCGTAGAGAATTGAGGACATCCATGGGGGATCGTAACAAACTGAGTAAATTGCACACGGTTGTCACTGAAAGCGTTAACAACAGTTATGGCGAAGAGAAAGAAATTCTTCTTAAATTCAGGCAGGAGGTGAAGGATGCTCTTAACTGCAGAGTTTTTGACAACTGGGGAAATAATTAGAATAATTAGTGGCCGGTGTAGGGTTGCTGTTGACAGGGATGTTTGCCCAATTTCAAGGCGCATGCCACAGACACTTTAGCCGAGGTATTTGTCGGATTCAGCCTATAAACAACCCATTTTAGACGAGTTTTAAAGTTGTACTATTTTACAGCCCTGTCTGTTGAAATTTAGAAACCGCTTCTTCTGAAAAAGCGGAAAGTTCGGCAGATTCCTGGTGAAAATCATTGGCCCCAATAAGGGGCCTGATTAGCATTATTCTTCCGCCACCCCCCTCACCCTGGCATTCTTCCTCACTGAGCGTTAGACTTGTTAAAATTTCTGCATTGGCATAAATAGTTCCCCCCTCCATAAAGCCGTTTAATTCAAACCATTACCGCAACCTCCATCAGTCGCTAAATAAGTTTTTAACATCTCCAGTCAATTTTCACATCCATAACATACTGAAGTAGCAGATATTTCACAGAGTCACTCTGGCATGGAATATGATTGGAATCTCAACTGACAATTAACCGCAAGTGGATGAAAACAACATGGCAAACTCTCAGGGAGAGTGGACTGTGTTATGGCAGGACGGAAGACAGACGCTTTTGGATATAGATGGATATTTGGTAGTGGCACTCCTGATTTGTCAAGACAACACTCTTAGTGGCAAGGATTTACTATGAGTAAAGATCGCTTCTGGCGAGCCATCAGCATTGATAGCATCTCTCCGGACTATTTTCCTAGCGTGGCTCTGTATCTCAGAACCGGCGGCAATTACGTGCTCTACAAAGATCCAGATAGGAAGTTCACAGGAGAGGACAATTGCCGCCTTGAGAGAAGCTTTACAGAATTCCTCTATGTACGAAGCGGCGATATGGAGATACTGAACGACTTTATGGAAAACAGTCTGACAGAGATGCTCGCCAGAGACGATCTCAACTGTGCCACCAAGGGTAAGATACTCTATCAAACATCGGTGAACAGTGTCATTGACATGTTCGAATCGCCTGAAACTTCAGCCAATCTGCTCCGATGCCGTAATATGGTTCAACATATATTACAGCACGTGGTCACTGACCCCTATGCCTTGACCGCGCTTCAAACGGTCATTGATAACAACTTCTTTATCTTTGCCCACGCGGTGCAGGTAGCCGCTCTTTCGTTATTAGTACACGAAAAACTCTTTGATCTGGCACCCGACGAGATGATCGATATAGGTATCGGGGCACTCATTCACGATTACGGCATGACCTTTATCACCAGCGAGGTCCTCGAAAAGAATGATGCTCTTTCTGATATCGAATACTACAAGGTCAAGCAACACACCCAAAGAGGGTACGAGTATTTTAAGCACGCCGGGAATTATAGTGAAATTGTGCTCAACATTGTCCGGTACCATCATGAAAGGTACGACGGTAACGGCTATCCGACCGGAATCAAGGGGAACAACATCCCGCGCAGCGGTCAAGTCGCAGCAATCTGCGATGCCTACAGCGCCTTGACAATGGACCGTGCCTATCGCAAGGCAAGCACCAATGCCGATGCACTCAAGGTCATGCGTGAAGAAACCAGGAATGGGGCTTTCAACCCAGAGCTATTCGAACAGTTTGTTACGATCATCAAAGAAAGCAACGGTGCGTGTTGATTTATTCAGAGCAAAAATGGGTATGATCTGTGCGAGCAGATTAGACCTCTGAACGAGACAAATCCCGCTCTGCTGAGGTTCAGAGTCGTATGAACGGGATATCTTTCTGCATGCAAATCACCGAAAAAGACCAAACAGGTTCCTGAAGAGTTCCTTCACCTTTCCCGTAAAACTTTTGTCCACCTTCTTTTGCATGCCCCCGATATTGGGCGTCTCCGCCAGAGCCTGACGGTACTCCGCGCCGGTCAGCACCCCCTTCTCCCGCAGTAGGCGCAGCACCATGTCTGAGCGTTTCAACACCCGGTCCAGATGCCGGTACGGATTGTAGACCTTCTGCGGCCCGGGGAGCATTGCAGCGAGGAAGGCGCATTCCCGGGGGGTGAGGGAGCTAGCCGGCTTGCCGAAATAGTAATGAGCGCCATGACCGATTCCGTAGACCATCGGTCCCAGCTCTACGATGTTGAGATAGAGTTCGAGGATCCGCCCCTTGGTCAGTGCCTGCTCCATCCGCATGGCGAGGCAGATCTCCTCGATCTTGCGGGTCACGCTCTTTTCACGGGAGAGAAAGAGGTTCTTCGCCGTCTGCTGGGTGATTGTCGAGGCACCGCGGGCTAAGCGTTTCTTCTCCAGGTCATACTTGATGGCATCCTTGATCGCCCTTACGTCGATCCCCTCGTGCCGGTAGAAGTTGGCGTCTTCCGCCACGATGACCGCCCACTCCATCTCCGCCGGGATGCTATCCGACGGGGTCCACCAGGGGTTCCGCGGACCGACGACAAAGGGGTGGGACGCCCCCTTCCAGTCCTTCACCTGGATGGTCAGGTTCGTCTTGCGGTCGGCAAGCGATGCCACCGATGGGAGACGGTAGAGGGCAATGCAGATGTAGATAGCATAGAGGGCGATGCCGCAGAGGACGATTGCAGCCAGCCATTTTACTCTTTTCAAAGGTACCTCGCATGGAAAGAGTTTATCCTCCGCACTCTATCAGAAAAGGGGAGATGATGGTAAAGTTCTGGCATACTCGCAGTACAGCATGAGAGTGTCGGCAGTTGACGGGACACCAAAAGAATAGATATAATAAGGGAAGGAAAAACGTGCTGTTACAAACAATGAATACCAGAAAAAGGTATCTCCGGAATCAATGAAGCGCCAGTACCGTACCGCTGGAAAACCTTTGACCTTGCCAGCAATTTGTATTCTAGATTGTGAACCAGAAGGTCGCCCCCTTGTCCGGTTCCGCTTCCGCCCACACCCTGCCCCCGTGGTGCCGGATGATCCGCTCCACCGTGGCCAGACCGATGCCGTAGCCTCCGCATTTTCCAGCGCCAGGGAGGCGCTGGAAGGGGACAAAGAGCTTGTCCGCGTTCGCCTTGTCAAAACCTTCCCCGTTATCCCGGACGAAATATGTCGGCACTCCGCCGATATCCGTTACACCGAACTCAATGACCGCCTTCTCTCGCATGCCGGTGTACTTCCAGGCGTTGCCGATGAGGTTGTCAAGAACCACCCGCAGCAGGTTTGCATCACCGTTGGCCACAATCCCATCGTCGATTCTAAAATCAACCTGCCGCTCGGGTTCTGCCAGCTTCAGCACCGCGCCCACCTCATGAGCCACGGCACTCATATCGACCACCTCCCGGCACGGTTCGACGTGCCCCATACGCGAGAAGTTGAGCAGGGCATCTATGAGCTGGTTCATGCGTAAGGCGCCGCTGTAAACCTCCTGAACATACCCCTTGCATTCCTCTTGGAGTTGGTCGCCGCACAGCATATTGATTGCCTGGCAGTTAAGGCCAATTACGTTCAATGGTTGGCGCAGGTCATGGGCAACCGTGTAATTAAATGCCTCCAGCTCCCTATTGGCGTATTCCAGATCGTCGGCCCGCGCAGCAAGGTCGGTGTTCAGTCGCTTGATCTCCTCCTCGGCCCGTTTGCGCTCGGTGATGTCTCTTGCCAGGCTGAGCAGGTACCGTTCATCACCAATATCGAGGAGTTCCATAGAAAATAAGACTGCCACGGTCTCGCCGGTTTTGCTTCTTAGGTTGACTTCAAGATCACGTACCGTTCCTTGCTCTTCCAGCGCCCGTATCGCCAGGTCCCGCTCCTCCTGACATCCCCATATTCCTATTTCCAGCGAGGTGCGGCCGATTAACTCTTCACGT
>Ga0123338_10004835_pt1 | contig 11659 bp, 11 predicted proteins | sample grotaG_FD_89793 | JGI IMG/M metagenome (GOLD analysis project Ga0123338, IMG submission 89793) | Glacier valley bacterial and archeal communities from Borup Fiord, Nunavut, Canada, to study Microbial Dark Matter (Phase II) -... | ecosystem: Environmental > Aquatic > Freshwater > Ice > Glacier ... | reverse complement strand
TTGCTGGTGAGCGCGGGCACGGTTGCCTGGGCGCTGGGTTTGTTGAGCGTGGGTGTCTGGGCCGTAGGAACCGCATCGGTGCGGCGGGTGCCACGCACGTCTGCCGGCTATGGGCTCGGCTTCGCGCTGACCACCGCCGTCAGCTTCATGGTCTTGCCCAATGCTTGGTATCATTACCTGACCTTGCTGCTGTTGCCGTTGGGGGTGGCCTTGTTCACGCTGGACGACCTGGGTAGCGCGTGGTGGGCCACCGCGCGTCGCCCGCTGACAGTCGTGCTGGTGGCGTTGGGCGGCGCGGCGGTGGCGCTGGCCGTGGGCAGCTTCCCGCTGGTCTGGCCCGGCCTGAACTTAGGCGGTCCCTGGAAGCTGGGTCTGTCCTACAAGTTCTATGCAGCAGTGGCCTTGTTGGGCTGTCTGATCTGGATGCTGCGGGCCGTGCGGCGGCCGACCTAACCCCCCTTCCCTCTGCCGGAAGGGGGAGTTTACCGAAGCCGAGCATGATCCGCAAGTCAACGATCTACGCCGTCTTGCCTCCCCTTCCTTCGTAGGGAAGGGGGCGGGGGGGTTAGGTCGGCCGCCGCAATTGACAAACCGCCGGCTCACCCATACAATGGGGGGGACAGCCTGATGGCTGCTAGTCTGACCGCCCGCTAGCTAGGAGTAACCGATGCCCGACGCAGCCGCTCGCACCCTTTTGAACTTTATTATCCACAGCCGCTTGGCGACCATGGAAGAAAAACAGGCCGAGTTTGCCGCCCGCGCGCTGGACCCCGACGATCAGCCGGCCGCGATGGCGAGCCATAACGTGCAAACCGAGCAAGAGGCCGCCGAGCGGCTGTTCCCGTCCTTTGTCGCCGGTTTGCGCCACGTTGCCGCGACCCGCGAGAGTGGCGGGGCCACCGTGTTTGACGATGCCGACCCGGCGCAGAACACGATGGCCGATGCGCTGATCCGCTTCCTGGTCAAGCCGCTGTTGGCGACCGTGGACACCGAGGAAGTGGCCGCAGGCCATTATCGCTACCATGTCACGTTGGACTGGGCCGGAATGCAGCGCACCGCGACCCTGGCCGGTGTGGACCTGAACGCAGCGCTGGCAGGCTAATGGACCCCAGCCTGGGGTCGCCGGGTGCCGCGCCGCCCCCGTTGGAGGCGGCGTTGGGCTATGCGTTCCGCGACCCCGTTTTGCTCCGCACGGCGTTGGTCCATCGCTCCTACCTGCATGATGTGGGCGCAGGCGTGGCCGCGTCGAATGAGCGGTTGGAGTTCTTGGGCGACGCGGTGCTGGGCTTCCTGGTCACGCGGCGGCTCTACACGCGCTACCCAGAGCAGAACGAAGGCCAACTGACCCATCTGCGCGGCGCGTTGGTGCGTCTGGAACAACTGACGGCCTGGGGCACCGCGCTCGACCTGGGCCGCTATCTCTATCTGAGCAAGGGCGACGATGCCCACGGCGGCCGGGTGAGCGCGCGCATCGTGGGCCGCGCCATGGAGGCGCTGATCGGCGCGGTGTATCTGGATGGCGGGGTGCGCGCCGCCGACCGCGTCTTGGGCCGTTTGCTGGCGATCACGCCTGACGCTGCGGTGCAAGCCATCGTCACGGGCGACTACAAAAGCGACCTGCAACACGCCGTCCAGACGCGCCTGAACCGCCACCCCGACTATCGCCTGGCTGCGGTGAGCGGGCCGGACCACGACCGCCGCTTCACTGTCGAGGTCTGGGCGGCGGATCGCCGACTGGGCCAGGGCGTGGGCCGCAACAAACGCCAAGCCGAACAGGCCGCTGCCCAGGCCGGCCTCGTCGTGCTGGCTAACCTACCGCTCGCCGCGTCCGCCGACCCGGACCCGGCCCTATCCCCCGGTGAGGACCATGTACGGAGCCAATAACGAACTGGTGATCTTTTCCGGCAACGCCAACCCCCGCTTGGCCGCCGATATCGCAGCCTATTGCGGAGTGCCGTTGGGCAAGGCCGATGTGTTTTCGTTCAGCAACGAAAATATCTTCGTCAAGCTGAACGAAAGCGTGCGCTCCACCGATGTCTATATCATCCAGCCCACGTCCAGCCCGGTCAACCGCTCGATCATGGAACTGCTGATCATGATTGACGCGGCCAAGCGGGCCTCGGCGTCGCAGATCACGGCGGTGCTGCCCTATTATGCCTATGGCCGCACCGACAAAAAGGATCAGCCGCGCGTGCCGATCACCGCCCGCCTGATCGCCGACATGATCACCGTGGCCGGGGCCAATCGCGTGCTGACGGTGGACCTGCACGCCGGTCAGATCCAGGGGTTTTTCAACATCCCCCTAGACGAACTCACCGCCGTCTACCTGCTGGCCCAGCATTTCCGCCAGAAAGCTCTGCCCAACCCGGTGGTCGTCTCGACAGACATTGGCAACGCCAAACGGGCGCGTAACTTCGCCGAACTGCTCGGTGTGCCGCTGGCGATCATCGAAAAGCGCCGCTTGGGCGGCAATGACGGGCACAGCCAAGCGCTCAACCTGATCGGCAGCGTGCGCGACGCGCAGGCGATCCTGGTGGACGACGAGGTGGACACCGCCGGCACGATGGTCCAGGCTGCCGCGCAGGTGATGGAGCAAGGTGCCAATGCGGTCTACGCCTGTTGCGTCCACCCGATCCTCAGCGGCCCAGCCCTCGAACGCCTCCAGGCCAGCCCGATCCGCGAACTGGTTTGCACCGACAGTGTGCCGATCCCGCCTGAAAAGGCCGACCCCAAGATCAGCGTCCTCAGCATCGCGCCACTGCTGGGCGAAGCGATTCTCCGCGTCCACCGGGGCGGCTCGGTCGGCGAAATGTTCGACCACGAACGGCAGCAGGCGCAGCTCGAACTCGCCGTGCTGCGCGGCGCGGGCACCGTCTTCTAGGGGTCGGCACCGGGGCCGGGCGGCGCAAGCCGCGGCTACCGCTCTGCCGCCTGCCTTCGCCGGCTGACCGGGGTCGGCCTGTCATGGGGAGCGCCGCGCAGAATGCAGCCCGACCCCGATCTGGCTGTGCGTCGCCGCATCCTGAACGCAGTGAAGAATCGGTCGGGGTGGGTACACGGTTGCCCGTAGGCACACCCAGCGGAGTGAGCTGCTATCAGGAGCTGATCTGCACCCCCAACCGATTCTTCACTGCGTTCAGAATGACAAGATCTTCTTGGCTTGGATCAGACTGCACAGTTACGTTGGCATTAGAAGTTGACAGCGTGCGCCTGATCTGGTATATTGAGCGCACATAGATGCGCCCGGCGACGTAGCCAAGTGGTAAGGCAGAGGTCTGCAAAACCTCCATCCAGCGGTTCGAATCCGCTCGTCGCCTCCCCTGATCCCCTGTTGAAGGCACTGCCCGCCCGGTAGTGCCTTCGCTCTTGCCGGCCCCCGGCAGAAAGGAACCCGCCGCCATGCGTGATCCCAGCGCCACCCCGGACATCCACACGCCGCCGACCTTGCTCGCCGAGGAGCGCGCCTTTAACGGCAAGCTGTTCCAGGTGGATGTGCAAGAGGTGCGCCTGCCCAACGGCAACTTGGCGCGCCGCGAGATCGTGCGCCATCGCGGGGCGGTGGCGCTGGTGGTGGTAGATAGCGACGGCCACCTGCTGCTGGTGCGCCAGTATCGCGCGGCCGCAGGGCAGGTGTTGCTCGAAATCCCCGCCGGCACGCGCGAAGCCGGCGAAGACGCGGCCGCCTGCGCCCGCCGCGAGGTGCAAGAAGAGACCGGCTATGCCGCCGACCGTATCGAGTCGTTGGGTGGCTTCTTCTCTGCGCCCGGCTTCTGCACCGAATACCTCTATTGCTTTCTCTGCACCGATCTGCGCGAGTCGCGCTTGCCCGGCGACGAAGACGAAGCCATCGAACTGGTGCGCCTCAGCCCCGCCGCCGCCTGGGCCGCCGCCGCCCGTGGCGAAATCCAAGATGCGAAAACCCTAGCCGGGCTGGGTTTATACCAAGCGCAGCACGCGCAAGGCTAGGCGGGCCCGCGCTGGTCGCCCGCGCTGCTAGCCGCGCTGCATTCAGGGAGATCGGGCGGTAGGTGGCGGTGCCCCCCGGCGCGCCGGGCTGTCCTTGATCTTTCTCGCTGCGGATCGGCCTGCGTGCTAGGCGGCTCGCGGGGCGGAGCCCCCTCCCACAGCTTGACCAAGTGCGGGGGTGGGCGGTCGCGGGGCGGAGCCCCCTCCTACAGTTCGACTGCGTGCTAGGCGGGCTCGCGGGGTGGAGCCCCCTCCCACAGACGATAGTGGAGCGTTCCGCGTCGCCAATCCGCAATCCGCAATCCGCAATCCGCAATCGTCAGAGCCGGCCAATGTCCGTGCGATAGGCCATGCCCTCGAAGTGGACGCGGGCAACCCCGGCATAGGCGTGGTCGCGGGCGGCGGCGAGGGTCGGGCCGCGGCCCACGACGGTGAGGACGCGGCCCCCGGCGTTGACTAGGCGCGGGCCGTCGAGCAGCGCCGCCATGCGCGCTTCGGGGCTGCCCTGCGTCAGGCGGTCGGGCAGCGACTTCACGCGCAGGTAGCGGAAGATGCCGGTGGCAGGGATCTCAGCGCGCTCGCTCAACTGCGCGTCGTAGAGTTCGGGAGCCGCGCTGGGGGTGCTGCTGCCGGGCTTCACCCATTGCGCGCCCGCTGATTGCAGCCGCGTGCCCGCGTGGAAAGCCAGCACGCCGGGCGGCAGGTCGCCCAGGCCACTGATGGGCCGCCCGGTCAGGCTTTGCGCCGGATAGCCGGCCGAGGCCAGCACCACGCCACAGGTCGCGTCCGCGCTCCAGCGGATCGTCGGCGCGACTTCGTGGAGTCGTTCCTCGTGCATGGCCCGCAGGATGTCGAGCAGATCGCTGTCGAGGCGCGGCAGCAGCAGTTGGGCTTCCGGGTCGCCCAGGCGCACGTTGTATTCCAGCACGCGGGGTCCCTGCGCCGTCAGCATGATGCCCGCATAGAGGAAGCCCTGAAACGGGATGCCCTCGGCAGCCATGCCCGCCACGGTCGGCCACAGCACCGTCGCCGCGATCTCGGCCCATTGCTCGTCTGTGACCCACGGCGCGGGGCTGTAGCCGCCCATGCCGCCGGTCATCGGGCCGCTATTGCCGTCGTAGCGCCGTTTGTAGTCGCAGGCCGACGGTAGCGGCACCACCACTTTGCCGTCGGTGAAGGCCAGCGCGCTGACTTCGCGCCCCTCCAGAAACTCCTCGCAGACCACCGTCTCGCGGCCGGCCGCCTCGCTCAGGATGCCCGCCTGCTCCATCGCCAGCAACGCCTCGCGTGCCTCGGCGAAAGTGGTAGCTACCACGGTGCCTTTGCCCCCCGCCAGCCCATCGGCTTTCAGCACCACGGGGAACTGTGCGCCGGCCAGATAGGTGCCCAACTCCTCGGCGCTATGCGTCACCTGGTAGCGCGGCGCGGGGATGCCGTGCCGCTCCATGAACGCCCGCGCCCATTCTTTGCTCGATTCGAGTTGCGCCGCCGCCTGGGTCGGTCCGATGATCGGCAGCTTCAATTCGCGGAACAGGTCCACTACGCCCAGCGTCAGCGGCAGTTCCGGCCCGACCACGGTCAGGTCAATCTGCTGCTCAAAGGCCCAGCGCGCCAACGCTGACACGGCCGACTCGCTATCGGCGCTCATCGGCAGGTTCTCGGCCAACAGCGTCGTGCCCGGATTGCCCGGCGCGCAATAGATATGGGTCACGCCCGCACTGCGGGCCAGGGCCAGCACCAGCGCGTGTTCCCGCGCCCCGCTGCCAATGACTAGAACGCGCATTCATCTCTCCTTAATGCGGAATGCGGAATGCGGAATGCGGAATGCGGATGGAGACCAATAAGGAGTATAATTAGCCTGTTTTGCGGTTACGGGCGGTGCGGATCGAGGCAACAGTGACGGCGACAATTTCGTTGCCTTCCTTCATCAACTCTGTCAACCGATTCTGTTCGACAAGGCCGCCCGCAACTAACAACTCCATCCAGTATAAAGATTCGTCCGCCTCTTCTTCCACGATGCCCATTTTAGCAATAAAATCGGCGTTGGATCTGGCACGACACGCTGCCCGATAGTTCGCTCCCACGGAGGTAGCACAGCGGAGAAGCTGCTTACCGAGAACATCGGCTGTGCGGTTATGTAGGTAGCGACTCGGTCAGATGTATAATTCGCAGGGCATAGGCTCTAGTACGCTGCTTCAAGTCCTCGCCTACCATGTGTTACTTCCTGTCCTGTATCCGCCTGCATCGTCACCGCCATATTCCGCATTCCGCATTCCGCATTAGCCGGGGCCGTGTGTCTCGCCCGTCGCCGTTTGGATCGGGCGATTGGTGGCATCCACGAAGACGAGGCGGGGTTGGAAGGTACGGAGTTCGTCGGGGCTGAACAGGGCATAGCTCATCACGATCAGCTTATCGCCGGGTTGGGCGAGGCGCGCCGTGGCCCCGTTGAGGCCGATCACGCCGGAGCCGCGTTCACCGGCGATGGCGTAGGTCTCGAAGCGCCCGCCGGTGGTCACGTTGGCAACGTGCAGCCACTCGAACGGTACCAAGTCGGCGGCATCCATCAGATCGGCATCGAGCGTGATGCTGCCGACATAGTGCAGGTTGCTCTCGGTCACGGTTACGCCATGTAGTTTGGCTTTACACAGTTGACGGTACATCGGGGTAAGGGTCCTCTTTTCTGGGGCTCAGGAGTTGCGGCGGGCCTCGTCAGCTTGGCGCACGCGCTGGCTGAGGACCGGCAGCATCGCCACCGCGATCAGCGGATCGCTCCGCAATGTGGTATTAAACACCCACCGTGTCAGTACCAAGCAATCGGTCACGACCAGGGCGGTGACGGTGGCCGAGCGCGGCGACCCGTCGAGCAGCGTCATCTCGCCGACGAAGCTGCCGGGGCCGAGCGTTTGCAGGTGCAAGTCGGCCCCGCTTGCCGTGCCGCGCTTGGTGACAGACACCTGCCCGCTGACAACGATGTAGAGCGCCGCATCGGTATCCCCTTCGCGGATCAATACTTGGCCGCGCGCAAACTGGCGCTGCACCACTAGGCGCGCCAGCCCGGCCAACTGCTCCTTGCTCAGGGGAGCGAAAATGGGCACGCGGGCCAGCAACTCTTCAATGCTCACAGTGGCGATGTCCTCATAACTAGCTACGGCGGGGGCGACTAGCCTAAAGCGGCCCGCTATTGGACGGGTCGCGATTAATCCCGTTGACAGTTGCGCGGATACGCTGCCACGCTTCTTCTGCGATGTGGAGAAACGCATCCATCACCATAGGATCAAAATGCGTGCCGCGGTCGGCGGCTAGGCGCTCTACCGCTTGCTCGTGGCTCAGGCCACGCTTGTAGGGCCGCTCCGAGAGCAGCGCATCAAACGCATCGGCGAGGGCGAAGATGCGCGCTTCCAGTGGGATGGCCGCGCCGGCGAGGCCATGCGGATAGCCGCTGCCGTCCCAGCGCTCATGGTGATAGCGCACAATCGGCAACGCTTTTTGCAAGAAATCAATATTTTTCAGCATTTGGTAGCCGATCTCCGGGTGCTTCCGCATTTCGATCCACTCCTCGGCGGTCAGGCTCGTCGGCTTGCGAAGGACGGCATCGGGCACGCCGATTTTGCCGACATCGTGCAGCAGCGCGCCGTATTGGATGATCTGCAACTGCTCGCGGTCGGTGATGCCCAGCGCGTGAGCAATTGCCAGCGTATACTGCACCACGCGCTGGCTGTGGCCCTGCGTCGAAGCATCGCGCGCATCCAGCAAGGCCGAGAGGGCGTGCATGGTGCCGACATAGGTGCGTTGTAATTCGCTGACCATGGCCGCCAGCTCGGCGGCGCGGCGGGCCGTCTCTTCGTAGAGGCGCGCGTTCTCAATCGCCACCGCCGCGCTGCCCGCCAACGCGGTCAACAGCGCCACATCGTCTTCGCTGAACCGTTCGCCGGTGACTTTGTTCAACACTTCGATCACGCCAATCGTCCCCGCTTGCCCGTGGAGGGGTACACAGAGGATGTTGTGCGTCTGAAAGGCCAGCGTGCGATCTACCTCGCCCGAAAAATAGGGGATCTGGTTCACGTCGTCCACAATCAGCGGCTCGCCGGTGCGCGCCACTTTGCCGGCCACCGATTTGCCGTCTAGCGGCAGGCGCAAACCTTTCAGTTGTGACCCCTTTTCGCCGAACGCGACCTCGAAGGTCAGGTATTCGCCACTGGGGTCCACCAGCATCAGCGAGGAGGCCCGTGCCTGCATCACCTCAGCGGCGGCGACGACAATGCCGTTCAGCAGCTCATCCAGGCGCACCAACGAGGCCAGCGAGCGCCCGACCTCGTATAGCAGGGTCAGGCGGGCCAAGCGGCCGTTAATGATCCGTTCTTCGGCGATCAAGCGTGCGCTGTTGCTATTTGACGGGTCCATGGGGCGAGTCCTCTAAGCGCGCAGGAGCCCGGTAGGGGCGGTGCCCTCGGCCGGGTCCATCTGGGCGTTGGTGCTGGGGATTTCCAGCGTGACCGTCGTGCCCGCGCCCGCGACCGATTCGAGCGCAAAGCGGCCCCCCACCGCCGCGCCGCGTTCGCGCATATTGATCAGCCCCAGGCTGCCGCGCGTCTCGTAGGCGGCCAGCACTGCCGCCACATCAAACCCGCGCCCATCGTCGCTGATGGTCACGATCCAGTGGCCGGGTTCTTCGCGTAGGCGCACCGCCGCGTGGCGGGCCTGCGCGTGCTTGCGGATATTGCCCAGCGCCTCTTGCACGACCCCGAAAGCGGCCTGCTCGATCTTGGGATCGAGGCGTCCACTACAGCCGTGTGCCTCACAGATAAACTCAATGCGCTCGGTCTCGCGTAATTGATTGACATAATACTCGATTGCTGCTCGTAGTCCGCGCGTTTCCAGCAGAATGGGGCGCAATTGGAACTGCATGGTACGGACTTCGCGGTTGGCTTTGCGCGCCAGCCCTTCCAGCGAGTCGAGTTCGGCGGGCAGGCGGCTAGGATCACGTTCCAACAGCTTGCGTAGGATCTGGATCTGCATCACAATAGCCGCTAACCGTTGCGCCGGCCCATCGTGCAAATCGCGGGCCAGCTCTTTCCGCACCTCGGCTTCGGCGGCCAGCAGGCGTTCGTGTTCGTCTTGCAGAGAGCGATAGAGTTCAGCGTTGTCGAGCGTTACGGCGGCCTGCCCGGCCAGGGAGGTCAGCAGTGCTAGGTCGTGATCGGTATACGGTTCGCGCCCTTGCTTGTTCAGCACTTCCAGCACCCCGCTGACTTCGCCGCGTACCAGTAGCGGCACCGCCAGCGCATTGCGTGTCTGGAAGCCGCTGTTGGCATCCACCTGCTGATCGAAGCGGGCATCGCTGCGCGGATCGTTGACCAGCGCCGGGCGACCGGTGCGCGCCACCCAGCCACAGATCCCCTGGCTCAACGGCACGCGCCACTGATGTAGTGCGCTGCCCGCCGCGCCGGTAGGAATCTCGAAGATCAGCGTGTCATGCGCGCGGTCCAAGCGCATCAGCGTGCAGGCTTCGCTGCGGAGCGCCTGCTGGGTGCGCTCCACGATGGTCCGCAGCAGCGCCGCAAAGTCGAGCGTGGCCCCCATCGCGGTGGCGATCTCGTAGAGCATCCCTAATTCGGCCAGTCGGCTGTCGCTGCGGCGCACGCCCAACAGCAACTCTAGTGTGTAGCCCGCTGCTGCCGCCAGGGTCGTCAGGGCGGCGGCTTGGGGGGCTCCCAGTGCATCGCTGACGCGCAAGGCCAACCCGCCGGCTGCGCCCAACGGCACCCGGCAGATACCGGCGGCGGCGGCCCCGTCTGCGTTGCGCGCCAGCGCCAGCAGCTCTGCGTCGGCAATCGGGGCGACTATCGGCTCCACGCCCGCCGCCCAGGCCACGCCCGCCGCCGCCGCGGTCAGCGCCAACGCAGTCGTCAGAGTCTGGCGTAAGGCGGCCTCCGGCGTGTGGCAATCGGGCAAGCCGCGCACAAACCCGGCTAACGCCTCTGCCGTGGTCGCTTCAGTCACTATCATTATACAAACCCAGCTAATCCCTCGGTCGGCGGTCGGCAGAACTAAACACTAAACACTAAACACTAAACACTCGTCCGCCTTATTGCAGGTGGGCCAGCAGGTGATCCATGCGCCGGCTGAGTTCGGCGTGTTTATCGGGGCCAATAAAGACGCGGGTGGCTTTTTTGGCGCGCTCGCAGGCGTGGTGCAAGGCACGCGGGTCGCTGCCGGCTCCGTTGATCAGCGTCAGCACTTGGCCGGCTTTGACCCCCAGCACGGCGACGGCAGTGCGGCGCAATTCGTCGGCCACGCGCTCCACCGGCCAGGCGGCGGCGTTGAGGGCCAGCAGTTCGGCGGGGCTGGGCGCGCTGTAGAGGTCTACGAGGCTGCCCGGTTGGCGCACGAGCGTCAGCGCCCGCCCTGGTGCGCTTTCCAGCCCGTCGGGCAGGGCGCGAAACTCGCCCAGCGTGCGCCCGTTGCACAAGAACAGGTAGGCCGCTTGGTGGCCGGCGACCACTTTGACGCAGCCGGTCTGCCCCGCCGCCGCCAGCCGCTCAAGCAACGCCGGCAGCCGCACATGATCCATGTCCTGCATACTCGACTGCGGCGCGCCATAGGCCAACGCCGAGTAGCTCCAAACAAAATCGGGGTCCAACTGATAGACGGCGACAGGGCGATCCACCCCCCGGTCGGCCAGCGCGGCGGCGGCAAAATGGCGGACCGCGTGCCCATCGGCCAAGGTGGTCGGCGTGTGGACTTCGGCCCAATGGGCATCAATCACCTGACCCTGATAGAGCAGCAGCAACCCTTCGGCGGTGTCGGAGAACCAAGTGACATAGCCGGAGACCTCTTCGCGCTCCAAGCGGTCCAGGATGGGCATCAGCCCGCTGCCGGCCGGCAGATCGATCTCCAGCGGCGTGCCCGGTGGCAGCGGGATGCCATTGCGCCGGCGAAAGGGGCGGGGCGGGCGGCGGGTCGCGGGCGGGGGCGGCGCGACCGGGGCCGGCACGGCGGCCGGCGCACTCGGCGCGTTGGTCGCCGCTGTGAACGCCGCTGCTTGCTGCGCGGAGGGTGGCGCGGTGTCCTCTTCTTCCAGCACCCCGATGGCCGCCAACACCAGCAATTCTTGCAGGCGGCTAATGCTGCGCGTGGTGGGCAGCGCGTCGGCGGCCAGGCGCTCAAACGAGTAGCCGGCGGCGCGGTTGCCCAACAGGCGATACACCAGATCGTCGCCGCTTTCATCGTCGCGGCGCGCATCCAAAAGCCGGCCTTGCGCGAACAGCAGCGCGGCGGGTGCTGTGGGACCGGTCGCCGGGTCCGGCGTGCGGACATGGAGGCAGCCCGTTTGCGCGGTCTGTTTGATGTAGGCAATGATTTCGGCCAGCGTGACTGACGCGCTCTGTAGCTCACCCATGCGCGGTGTGTCTCCTGTGGCGGCGCGAACTCCCTGCCGGGGTCGGTGGATGGGCGGGCAGGGGCGGGCCCGGCTGGGTCCGCTACCGATCCAAGCGTATGATAGCGCACGCCTGGGGGGTTGTCAAGCTACGGTATCGCGTAGGGTGTGCTGCAAGGTTTTGCGCGCCCGCCGACCTAACCCCCCAACCCCCTTCCCTACGAAGGAAGGGGGAGTGTACTGAATCCGAAAATGGTCCCTAAGTCAACGATCTACGTCGTCTGGCTCCCCCTTCCTTCGTAGGGAAGGGGGTTG
>Ga0123338_10004831_pt1 | contig 11664 bp, 6 predicted proteins | sample grotaG_FD_89793 | JGI IMG/M metagenome (GOLD analysis project Ga0123338, IMG submission 89793) | Glacier valley bacterial and archeal communities from Borup Fiord, Nunavut, Canada, to study Microbial Dark Matter (Phase II) -... | ecosystem: Environmental > Aquatic > Freshwater > Ice > Glacier ... | reverse complement strand
GTTCCCAGGTTGCGGACCTCGGTGGCAAGCTCAAGCGCCTTGCCAACGAGATAGGTGAAGCGGTGGTACGCCTCGACGGGCGGTCCCGCCGACGTCACCGACCCGAGGTCGATGCCGAGCGCTTTACTCCGCACAAGCAGCATCGGATTGATGGGCGGCTCGAACAGCGCCAGATTGCGCACCCGCCCCGAGATGTCCTTGCAGTTGCGGACTTTGGTCAGCCGGTCCGTGACCGTGTCCCAAAGCACGAACAGATCTGCATTGGGTGGTACCTGAAAATAAAGCGCACCGGGCAACGGGCCAGGAGGCGACGTGCCCGTACCGGGCTTGAGCGGCGCGGAGGAGGGTGGCAAGGCGAGCTCGAGTGCGTTACTGAGTGCGTCGAGGTGGCCGCGCAGATCGGCAAACGTCAACGCTGGTGCCTCGTCGCCACAGACGCGCGTCGGTGGCGGGCCAAGAATCTCCGCCGCCAGCGCATAGCGCAACACAGCCATATCGATGGACTCGGCGGTGTCGCGCGCGTAGTACATGTCGCCTTCTTCGATCAACGTCTCGACATACAGCTTCACCGTAGCCTTCTGATAGGCGACAGGCCGCATGCGTGCCAGATGATGCGGATTAAACGGATCGTTCTGGTAGGCAGCGATCTCTTCAGAGAGCTGTTGGCGAACCGCCGTGTTCGCTGGGTCGGTGTCATCAAGCAGCGCGACGAGCCGCTGGATCGGCAGTGACAACGTACTCGGGCTTACCGCCTCATTGTAGAACGGCAAGAAATTCCAAAAGCGCGACAGATCCGTCGGTGCCGTGCCTGCGGGAGCTGCCGCCTCCGGCCGAAAGATCGCATGCAGCCAGCGACGGGCGTCTTGGAAACGACCGGCCTCTTTGAGCTCCTGGCCGAACAGGTACGGCACATGGAAAAAGGTTTCGTAGTTGTCAGCGCCGCATGACTCGGCGCGGTCGAACGTGAACATCTCGCGCGGATAGGGGGTCGCAATCGCCGACGTCGGCCCATAGGCGGCGAAGGCACTGTCGGCGCTGGTCTGGTTGCTCGGGAAGCGCTGTTGTACCTCCCGTTCAAACACCGCATCGATTCCACGAAAGCGGAGGAGCTCGAGAAGATCGCAAGTGAGTGGGTGATACATCGCCGAGAGCTGGTAATCCGCCGGTCGGTTGAAATAGATCGACAGCGGATTCGCGCGGGCATTTCGGACGGCGCCTCCAGTCGTCGCTGGCGCCACAGGACCCACGGGATCCGTTTCCTTCAGCGGGCTGTAGGGCGACATCCCAAATGGCGGCAGCGGCGACTGCTTGAGCTGCATCTGGGCCGCGGTCACATAACCCTGAAATCCCTGCGCGAGCGTGCTCGGGTCCGCAGCCTGTGCCCTCATGTCATTGGAACGGATGATGGGCTCGACGAGAAAGGTCCGGTCGCTATCGCCGGCAAAGAACGGCCGCTGCGCACCGAACTCACCACCGGCCCAATCGGGTACGAAGCTCCACCCCGGGAAGCTGAGCTCGGGCGGACTGAAGGCGAGCTCTGGAGGATCGCTCGTCAGCGTTCCTGTCGGGAAATTGATGTAACTGAGGCCGGCGTTGTTCGTTTGGTAGTGATTGTCGATGACCTCGTTGTGCACCCCATCCTCGGCCTGCAACCAGGTAGACCCCGTTGTGGGTTGCACGTAGGCGCCGGGGGTGAACGGCGCATCGTGGCAGCCGTCGAATTTGTAGAAATCGGCGGCATAGCGGACTGGTGTGGCCTTCAATTCCGATCCCGAAGCGAATTGGAGCGCAAGCTGAACTACGGGTCCTGCGACCGATGGTCGCTGCAGCAACATGGGACGCAACAGATAGTGATTTCGGCGGCTCGACATCTTGTCGACCTCGATCGCCCGCGTGGGATCGGAGAGCCGCTTCGGCGTCCATCCGTCGCTGCGGAGCTCGCTCCAGCCGAGCTGGACGGCAAGCCTGGTAACAGGGGGCTGACCTTGCGACGTGGAGTCGTACGACGTTGGCCTGGGCGTCCCGGGTCGCTCGCTCAGTACCGCCCAGAAGAGATAGAGCCGTTTCCCGAAAACCACAGGGCACAAGAGGTCGCTTTGGATATCGAGGTCGAGCTTCTGCCACGGCTTCCAGTCGGTCTTGCCAACGCGACTGCGGTAGTAGTACTTGCCCGGCTTGTCGCGGGTACGACCAAAGATATGCAGCACACCGAACGTGCCACCCGCAGGATCGTCGAGGTCCACGGCGTGAGCCACGATCTCCAGGCGGCCGAGCGCGTCTAGACCTTCGAGATACGTCTGTAGCGCCGACTCCGTCGACTCGACGGTGACATCACCCTTTCGCAAGCGGCCTTCGAGTGCGACGAAGAGCTCCGATTTGTCGTCGCGCAGCCGGGCATCGATGTACGTCTCCGGATACAGAAAGACTTTGCGGTTGGCCTCCCACACCCGATAGCGATCCATCCAGTCGGTCCACTGCCTGGCCACCGATGGGTCGAGCGCGACCTGGGGCTCGAGGCCCATGAGCGAGCGCTGAATGAACACCTGGGTCGACGCAATCGCCTGGCGGATACGCGAGGTCTCGACGCACGAGCTCACCGCGACATCGAGACAGAGCTCGCGATACACCGCCTGGGTCGGGTCGCCGTCGTCGGGGTGATGGAGCCCGCCGAGGTACGCCACGAGGACATCTCGACGCCGTTCGCGCAGGCCATCTTCGATGGGCGTCGCCAGCTTGGCCCAGTTGGCTTCGGCAATCCCAGCGCGCAGCGCCTTTCGGAGCTCGAGCGCGTCATGCAAAAGCACGCGATCGGCGGCCCAGGTGGTGATCTCCGACGGCGAGGTCGAGAGCCGCGTCGAGAGCTTGAGTAACTCCACCGCGCGCAGCCAGATCATCGGATCGGTCAACACTGCCGGCGTGGCGCCAACGGCGGTCAAGGCGGCCTGGACGGTGCCTGCGTCGACGCCCAGCATTGGCGCCATGAGACCCGCCAGGCCCGACAGCGTCGGCGCGGGCGAAACCACGGCGGCGGCCAGTAGCACGTTGACCAGATCGTGCCTGATCTCGACGAGCTGAGCCCGCAGCGCGCAGTACTGGACAATCGCCACCATGCCTGCGAGCGAGGCCGGCGGCGACAGCACCCAGCCGAGCTTGCCCTGCAAGAGCGCATCGAGCTCGCCGTCGCGCAGATCGAGACGCACCACAAGCGTGGCCACGAAGCTGAGGCCGTCGTACGCGGAAAACGCAGCACCATCCGTTGTGCGCGACACCACGACATTGGCTGCGGTCGCGCCGAGGTTGCTAAGTGCTGCCGCCGTTCCGAACGCCGCCAAGATGGCCGACACGGCCGCCGGAGAGATGCCAAGTGCACCGGACAGCGATTGCGCCACGGTTGTATTGCCCGGCGCCTGGTGCAAGGAGGTGCGCAGCTCCTGCAACACCCGCGTCGCGCGCGTTTCTTGGTCGACTGACACCGAGGTCGGCTGGAGGAACGCCTTGAACGCGTCGAAGGGCCAGCCGGCAGCAGTGAGCGCGGCCAGATCGTTGCGTAAGCCGCGCATCTCGTCGAAGGTCCACGGCAGCGCCTTTGGCGCGGCAAAACGCAGCGACCGGGCGGAGAGAAACGACACCACGCGAAGGCCGAGCGCCCGGCTGATCGAGACCACCCGATAGAGATGCGTGAGGTTGGGCAGCGACAGCGCGTCGCCGCTGAGCTCACCCGTTATGGCCTGGCTGATGATCGCGTTGACATCGTCAGAGGACACGCCGAGCGCCGAGGCGATCTGGCTCTTGTACGCCGACAAGGTCGCCCCGGGCGTCGTCAGATCGAACGCCGGCTCGGGCGGATTCACCTTGGAGGGATTGCGAAACACGCGGTCATAAAGCGCGTCGCCAGGCCCGCCCAGCGTCGACACCCACGCCGCCAGCTCATCGCGCGGCAGGCCCGACTCTTGCGTCCACTGTTCGATGGCGCCAAGCAACGGTAGCACCGTCGCCAAACTGCCCCCGAGTAAGGTCACCATGCGCTCGGTCTCTGCCACCGACCAACCAAGCCGCTGACGCAGCCGCAGATACGGCGTCGCAGTCGACAGGCCAGCCAGAGTGAGCCCGCCGATCTGGACCTGATTCACATCGCAGCTCAAGAGGCCATCGATGGTCAAGGTCATGCCACCCGACAGATGCGCCGCATCGCGCAGCGCCGGCAAATCATCGATAGAGAGGCCTGCCCGCGAACAAAAGCGCACCGCCGGCGTCAGCTCCGTCGGCAGATCGCTCCCGGCCGGGATGCTGCCCGGTGCAAAGCCCCAAGCCGACGCCAGCGCATCTCCCGTCAGCGTCGATAGAAGTCGCGTCCATTCGGTGGTCGGGATATCCAGCCACTCCCGTGCGCGTGCGTCGGTGGTCGCGCCACAGAGCTCCATGAGGTGTCCACGCTTCATGTCGACAAGCGCGAGATACGCCCGCGCCGCGACAGTCCCAAACGCAAACGGCAACGCCCACGGAAACACCGCATTGGCTAAGGTCGTGTCATAGACCGCGGCGTTCATGTATTGCGGCGCAACCCGGATTTCCTCCGCGCTGCCGGTGGTCGTCGGCGTCGACGGCGTCGACGGCGAGATCGTCGCCTCCAGCACCTCATTGACCAGATCGATGGTCGGCATCACGGTTGTGGTATTGGGACAATCGAGCGGAATCCGCGCGATATCCGGACGCCGGCCTGACAGCACATCGAACCCGCTGACGCCCGCGGTCTTCTTCATGTCGAGCATGCCGAGCAGATCGGTCAGATAGGCTGCCGGTGACAACAAGCTCCGACACTCCGCGCAGCCGCAGGTCCCGAGGTCGGCAAACAGCCGCCCCCACGATGCCTGCGACAGATCGACCGGGCCCGGCACCGGCGTAAACGTCTGCTGATTCGCTGACGGCCCGCCTGCAGTCACCAGATAGTCAGCAGTCACCGCGCGCTGGTTCATGGCGTCATAGAGCTGCGCGCCGCGATCTGCACCGACGGTAGGCGCGACGAGCTCGACGAACGTCTCCCGCGGCATGCGCGCCGCCTGTCGCGCCGAGGTGATCCCCAGCGCGTCGAACATGCGTACTTCCGAAAAGCGCGGTGACACCTTGAACAAGCGCTGCCAGGCCTCGAGTCTCTGCCGTGTGCCCGGCTGCACATCCTCGAACGCGTGCGGATTCGACGCTGCGTAGTCCGCGACCGACATCCCACCGAGATCGAACTCTGGATGAGCGTCGAAGAACGCGCTCATATCCGGCAGCGCGTTTTCTTTGGCCAAGAGCGACTTGAAACGGCCAAACGGAAACGCATCCTCCATCGCCCGCACGATCGCGGTGGCATACAGCGCAGACCGTTCGGCCTCGTTTGCGCCCGGCACCGACGCCGGCGCCAAGACTTGATTCGGCGCAAACGCCGCCAGCCAGTCGGCCTTCTTCCAGCCGGCCAGATCTTTCAATGCCGTCCAGGTGGTGCCGCGCGTGCTCCAGACTGCATCGAAGGCCGGCTGGTGCATGCCGAAGATCGCGCCGAGCCGCAACGATTCTTGCAGCGTCGTCACGCCAGACGTGCCCACGCCCGGCAGCGCCGCCGCCGCCGTCCAGAAGCCGGCTACATCGTCGCGATGGGCCGCGTAGAGCGACACGAGCGACGAGGCTGACATCGACGGCAGGGCAGCAGTTGCCAGCCGTGCGAATGTTGCCTGTGTGGCGTCGCTTGGCACAGCCGTCGCGTGCTGCGTCACCAGCACCTGCCAACGCGCCATGAATGCGATCAGGGTCGCGTCGGGTACGGTCGGGATTGCACCACCATCGACGCCACTCTTGATAGCGGCACGAATGCGTGGCTCGGGCTGCGCCAGCACGGCCTCCAGCGACGGTGAAATACCTTTGCGAAACAGCGCATAGAGAAGCTCTGCGTTGAGATCGGCCGGCCCACCCACCTTGGCCGCGGCCACATACGCGCGCAGCCAGATCTCCGGCAACCCCGTCTCGCCGATCAGAAACGCGACATCGTTTTCGGTAAAGTCGATCGTTCCCACGGCGCCGACAATCGGCGCCAACATGGCGACAATTCGCTCCCACTCCGCCGGCAACGGGTCGCCGGCACCGAAGACCAGCGACACCATTGCCCCGGCCGGCGCATTGAACACGATGCCCGAGTCGACCTGGACGTCGTTCCAAAGCGCGCGCACGACCAGATCGGCGCTGCCCTTTTCCGCGAGTCGAAACTGATCACGCGAATAGGCGATGGCATAGCCACCCGTCGCGTCCGTCTGCGTGGTCCCCAATACCTGCTCGGCGCGGAAATCAACGTCGACGACGGTCACGGCCACGCCGCTCTTCGGCGCACCCAGCCGGTCGCGCACGAAGCCGGCCACACCATAGGCGCCGTTGGCGAGCGCCCGCCCTGCGAGCGCCTCTACCTCCGCGCTCAGCTTGGCCACGGTTGATGCGTCGAGTGTTCCGTCCTGCCGCAGCTCGAACTGCGACTGAAATGCAGTCAATGCCACCTGCATGCTCGGTCCCACCACGCGATCTTCCAGCTCGCCGGCCTCCACGACAAACCCTAGCTTCAGCAATGCATCCTGTGCCTGCACTACCGTCGCTGTTCCCGACAAAGCCTCGCTCACGCTCATCGCTCCTCCAACGGTGGGAGGAGGGTCAGACGCAGCGATGAAAGAGTCAATCGCTAACTGTGCGAAATCTCGGTGACAGACCCTCCCGGTGACGACGCCGGTGGTGTTGATCTGCTGGCTCGCAGTCCCAAGTTTCAACCATTTCAAGGGCCCCAATCCCACAGGATTGGAGCTGTAAAGTGGACCCAGTGAAGGCGTTTGGAGAGCAGCTTCCCTGCCTTCTTTCGTCGGCCGGTATTCGGACACTGGCCGGCTCCCGGACACCGCCTCCTCGCGGGCGCGTTTGATATTGAGCCTTTGGCGACGGCACGCCGCGTGCTTTGGGACGAGGGCATGCCATCCAAGCGAACTCGACTTTCCCTTCCCATCACGCTTCCAGAGATGTTGGCCACGGACGTCAGCTCAAACGTCGGTCCCGTTCCGAACCCCAATAAAGCGTCAAGTCTCGTAGGCCAGACCTTCGGCCACTACGTTCTCGAGTGTTTGGTCGGCGCAGGCGGCATGGGTGAGGTCTATGCGGCCCGCCACATGAGCCTCGGCAAGCGGGTAGCCATCAAGGTCCTCACTCCCGCCTATGCTCAACACCCCGAGGCAATCGGCCGCTTCTACCAAGAGGCCCGCGTCGCCAGCGACATCAAGCATCCATCTATTGTCGACATCTTCGACTTCGGCACCACCACCGACCACATAGCCTTCTACGCGATGGAGCTGCTCTCGGGGAGAACCCTTGCCGATGCCATCGATGAACGGGCACTGACGACAGCCGTCCGCTAACTTACTGCCCGCCAGCCGGAGTCGGGCCGCAGACGGCGGCCCGCGAGCATGGCGGCGCTATAGTCGCGGCGGTTGCGGGCTTGGGCTCGTGAGCGCGGTGAGGATGTGGTCACGCCAGGCACCGTCGATGTAGAGGTAGTCGCGGGCATATCCATCGACCGTGAAGCCGAGGCGCCGCAACAGGCGGGCACTGCGCTCGTTGGTGGGCAGATAGTTCGCCATGATCCTGTGCAAACCCAGCAGTCCGAAGACTTGGCCGAAGGCGGCCCGCAGCGCCTCGCCCATCAGGCCCCGACCGCCTCCAGGTCGAGGCTGTAGCCGAGCTGGCATGCCTGGAACGGCCCGCGCTGGATGTTGGTGAAGTTGACCAGACCGATCACTGGGCCATCCTCAGCGCCGCGACCGAACACTACCATCCGTAGTGCGCAATCCTCGGCGAGCTCGCGGACCTGGGCCGACAGGCGCTCTTGCCAGAACGGCACGGTCAGAAAGCCGGGCGGCCGCGGCGGATCCCATGGCGCGTGGTGGGTTTGGTTGCGGACAAAGTAATCGACCAGCCGCGGCGCTGCATCAGGGCCAGCCAACGTCAGAACCGTCCGCGGAGTCTCCAGTCGAAGTAGACATGAATCCATGAGTCCACAGATAGCGCATTCCGTGGCGCGCTGGACGATTTGCGGCTCTCCGGCGCACGTTTCAACCAGGGCCTGACGCGCCACTCCTGTTTTGTCACCTGGCCGAAGACAGCTGGGGAGCTCGTCGTTCTTTGGGCCGAGGTCAACCAACAGAACCGGACCCAGGGGCAATTTAATCCACCCGAGCTCCACTTTCTCTCCTCATCACGCTGCCAGAGATGTTGGCCACGGAGGTCAGCTCAGCCGGCGCTCCTATTCCGCACCCGTATCCAATATTGAGCCTTGTTGGCCAGGTCTTCGGCCACTACGTGCTCGAGTGCGTGGTGGGTGTTCGGCGGCATGGGCGAGGTCTACGCTGCCAGCCACGTGAGCCTTGGCAAACGGTGGCCATCAAGGTCCTCAAGCCCACCTACGCTCAACACCCCGAAGCAATTGGTCGCTTCTACCAAGAAGCCCGCGTCGCCAGCGACATCAAGCATCCATTCATCGTTGACATCCTCGACTTCGGAACCACCACCGATGGAGCTGCGTACTACGCGATGGAGCTGCTCTCGGGCAGGACCCTTGCCGATGCCATCGACGACCGGGAACTGCCCGTGGCCGAGACCTGCCATGTCCTTCGCCAGGCCTGTGCCGCCGCCTATGCCAGCCACCAGGCTGGCGTCATTCATCGGGACATCAAGCCGGCGAACATCTTTCTCGTCGACCAAGGCGACGATCGCATCTTCGTGAAGCTTCTCGACTATGGCTTGGCCAAGCTGACGAGGCCGACCAGCTCGCTCAAGACCACGCCGCGACGGCCGATCGGCACGCCGCACTACATGAGCCCGGAGCAGGTAGCGGGCGATCCCGAGCTCGGCCCTAGCGCGGACGTGTACTCGATCGGCGTCGTGATGTACGAGCTCCTCACTGGGCGACTGCCATTTGACCTGCCGACGACAGCGGAGGTCCTTCATGCTCAAATCGCGAGCACGCCGGTGCCGCCACACAAGTGGAATCCGCGCATCCCGACTGCGCTGGAAGCGGTTTGCATGCAGGCGCTTGAGAAGGAACCCGCGCGCCGTTTTGAGAGCGCGCAGGCGCTTGCTGACGCGATCTCCGAGGCGGCATCGGCCAACACCAGGTTCCGATCGGCTTCGCCTCTGCGGCGTCCCCGCAACACACGCGAGCGGGCGAATTCCGTCCGCGCAGGCGGTCGGGTCAGCGGTGGTCGTGCTCGGGGTCGTCTTCCGAGACATCGTGATGCAGCCGCGCCAGCGCGGCCAACAGCGTGTACCCCTCGACCGAGGGATGTAGCCGAGGTGCTGCCACGATGACGCGCGCCCATTGTCGGCACGTCTCGCAGCTACGGGGTGTCGCGTGAGGCCGATCTGGCAACGGTGCGCGGACAGGGCGATCTGGAAACGGCCTCCGTCCTTCCAGGCAGGCCAAGGCCGCCTCTACGAAGGCTTGCGCGGGTGCCTTCCGCGGGCCGACGCGCCGGTCGTCGATCGCTTGGGGCATCCGGCCGAGGTGGTCGATGGTTCGCAGCCTGCGCGCTCACACGCGCCTTGGGCGGCGTTCATTTGGGAATCTCGTTATCCAACGAAGGGTCCAGCGACGGGGCTGGCTCGGCGCGGCCACCGTCAACAATCGCAGAAAAGCGCACGCCCGCCGCCTCGTGACAGATGACGGCCACGCGGCCATGGGTTCGCTGTATTTTGCATGCTATCCATTTCGGCGGCGAGTTGATCGGTCGGCCGGCTCGCATACGGCCTTGGAAGTTCGGGTTGCGGGACGATTGCCTTTTCGCGGTCCAGGTAGACCCAAAAACTGTCCGCACCAAACCGGCGTGGTCCTCTGACCAAGGTGATTCGGACTAATCATTAAGCTGAGCAGTCTAATGAACGGCTGGTGAAGACGAGTCATCCGACCTTGGGTTATGCCTAACCTTTTTCACCAGGTCTCGACCTAGCTGTGACCTGGTCAGTCGCAGACGAGAAAACCATTCTCGTCTTCATAGCAGTCGGTCGAACCTCCACCACCACCACCACCGACACAACTTGCCCAACAATTCTTACATTCGTTGCTGTCGTCTCCGTGTTGACCGCACACCCAAGCGCAAGTTGAGCACGATCGCGCCCGAGTTTTTGTTGAATGCTGGGAGAGAAAACCTTCTGGCGTGTTTCGGGACGAGGGACTTCGCCGAGAAGCCATGACCGCGCGATATTTTCGAACCAAACCATGCTGCGAGCTGAGCGCCGTCAGAAGCTGACACAGCGTATTTGCCGCTGAACCCGGACTATCAACTACAGAGATGGCGGCAACTGAATGGCTATGGTCGTCACACGTGGCCTGTCCGGTCACCCGGACCTCGCTAATAATCGCTGTTGGCAAGTCGATCCAAAGCTCGCAGTTGCTCAGCGGCGCGAAGCTGATGCAGTCGTTCGCCGAAGACAGTTTCACCCAGCCGCGGAATGTACGACGAATCGGCTGTCCTCCATCGGACAAGTGTTTCTGTAGATCAGCTCCGGACATCTTCGAGGGCATGAAATAAGTGCCCTTCTTCTGATCGTTGCCATCTTTTGCGTTCATCGTTTGCTCCTTTGGTTGAGAATAGCAGCAGGTATCGGCTCTTTGTCAAAGGCACCAGTCGATTAAAGGCGTCCTCGTCGAGGTCTCTTCCGCTCTCTTCAGGAAGCGCATCCCTTTATCATCGACATCTTCGACTTCGGTACATCACCGACCACGTAGCCTTCTATGCGATGGAGCTGCTCTCCGGCAGGACCCTGGCCGATGCGATCAAACAACGGGCACTGACGGTAGTCGACAGCTGCCATGTGCTGCGCCAGGTCTGTGCCGCTTCCCATGCCAGCCACCACGCCGGCGTCGTTCACCGTGACATCAAGCCAGCAAACATCTTTCTCGTCGAGCAAGGCGCCGCTCGCCCCTTCGTCAAGCTGCTCGATTTTGGCTTGGCCAAGCTGACGAGGTCGACCAACCCGCTCAAGACCACTCCTGGCCGTCCGATCGGCACGGCGCACTACATGAGCCCGGAGCAGGCCGCGGGCGATTCTGAGCTCGGCCCTGGAGCAGACGTGTACTCGATCGGCATCATGATGTACGAACTCCTCACCGGACGACTGCCATTCGAACTGCCGACGACGGCGGAGATTCTTCATGCCCAGATCGCGACCATGCCTATGCAACCAAGCGCATGGAATCCGCGCATCCCCTCTCTACTCGAAGCGGTGTGCATGCGTGCGCTTGAGAAAGACCCGGCACGCCGTTTTGAAAGCGCGAAGGCTCTTGCTGACGCGATCTCCGAGGCGGCATCGGCCGATACCAAGTTTCGATCAGCTTCGTCGCGGCGTCCTCGCAGCACACGCGAGCAGGCGAATGCAGTCCGCGCAGGCGGTCGGGTCAGCCGTGGTCGTGCTCGGGGTCGTCTTCCGAGGCATCGTGATGCAGCCGCGCTCGCGCGGCCGACAGCGTGTACCTCTCGACCGTGGGATGTAGCCGAGGTGCTGCCACGATGACGCGCGCCCATTGTCGGCACGTCTCGCAGCTGCAGGGTGTCACGTGAGGACGATCTGGCAACGGTGCACGGACTGGGCGATCTGGAAACGGCC
>Ga0123338_10004830_pt1 | contig 11665 bp, 10 predicted proteins | sample grotaG_FD_89793 | JGI IMG/M metagenome (GOLD analysis project Ga0123338, IMG submission 89793) | Glacier valley bacterial and archeal communities from Borup Fiord, Nunavut, Canada, to study Microbial Dark Matter (Phase II) -... | ecosystem: Environmental > Aquatic > Freshwater > Ice > Glacier ... | reverse complement strand
GCTGTCGGGCATCAGCTCGTGGCGGTACGGCGCATCGAGCGCGGTGTCGCCATGCATCTCGCCGTCGACTTCGAGCCAGCTTGCGCGAGCCCGAAGCAGGGCCAGCGCGTCTCGCATCTTGACCGCCGACGGCTGGTTGCTCGAGCCGTAGTTGCTGTGCGAAAGCAGCGCCGCCTTCGGGAGCAGGCCGAAGCGCATCATCTCCTCGGCCGCCATGACGGTGATCTCGGCGAGCTGCTCGGCCGTCGGGTCGTAGTTGACGTGGGTGTCGACGAGCATCACCTGGCGGCCGGGCAGGATCAGGCCGTTCATGCAGGCGTAGGTCTTCGCGCCTTCGCGCAGGCCGATGACCTGGTCGATGTAGTGCAGGTGGATGGCCGTCGAACCCCAGGTGCCGCACAGCATGCCGTCGACCTCGCCGCTCTTCAGCAGCATCGAGCCGATCAGCGTCAGCCGGCGGCGCATCTCGATCTTCGCGAGTTGTGCCGTGACGCCCTTTCTCGCCGTCATCTGGTGGTAGCGCTGCCAGTAGTCGCGATAGCGGTGGTCGTCTTCGGTGTTGACGAGGTCGTAATCGCGACCGGCCGTCAAGCGCAGGCCGAACTTGGCGATCCGCTGGGCAATGACCTCGGGTCGGCCGATCAGTGTCGGCCGCGCCAGATTTTCGTCGACGACGACCTGCACCGCGCGCAGCACCCGCTCTTCCTCGCCCTCGGCGAAGGCGACCCGCTTCTTGGCGGCCGTCTTGGCGAGGTTGAAGATCGGCCGCATCGTCGTGCCGGACGCGTAGACGAAGGTCTGCAGCTTGGCGCGGTAGGCCTCCATGTCGGCGATCGGCCGCGCCGCGACGCCGGAGTCGGCCGCAGCCTGTGCGACCGCCGGCGCGATCCGCATCATCAGGCGCGGATCGAACGGTTTCGGGATCAGGTACTCGCGGCCGAAGCTCTGGGTCACGCCGGCATAGGCGGCAGTCACGACCTCGCTCTGCTCGGCCTGCGCCAGTTCGGCGATGGCGTGGACGGCGGCGATCTCCATCTCGACGGTGATCGTCGTCGCCCCCGAGTCGAGGGCGCCGCGGAAGATGTACGGAAAGCAGAGGACGTTGTTGATCTGGTTGACGTAGTCGGTGCGGCCGGTGGCGACGATCGCGTCGCTGCGCACCGAATGCACCTCCTCCGGCAGGATCTCCGGCGTCGGGTTGGCGAGCGCGAAGATGACCGGATTCGGCCGCATCGTCGCCACCATGGCGGGCTTCAGGACGCCCGCCGCCGACAGGCCGAGGAAGATGTCGGCGCCGGCGATCACGTCGGCCAGCGTGCGATGCTCGGTGGGCTGCGCGTAGACGATCTTGTCGTCGTCCATCAGCTCGGTGCGGCCCTGATAGACCACGCCGGCCAGATCGGTCACCCAGATGTTCTTGCGCGGGATGCCGAGCTTGACCAGCAGGCCCAGGCAGGCGAGCGCGGCGGCGCCGGCGCCGGAGGTGACGAGCTTGATCTCGTCGATCTTCTTGCCGCTCACCTTCAGCGCATTGAGCACGCCGGCGCCGACAACGATGGCAGTGCCGTGCTGATCGTCGTGGAAGACCGGAATCTTCATCCGCGAGCGCAGCGCCCGCTCGACGTAGAAGCAATCGGGCGCCTTGATGTCCTCGAGATTGATGCCGCCGAAGGTCGGCTCGAGCGCGGCGATGAGATCGATCAGCTTGTCGAGGTTCTTCTCGGCGACCTCGATGTCGAACACATCGATGCCGGCGAACTTCTTGAAGAGCACGCCCTTGCCTTCCATCACCGGCTTGGCGGCGAGCGGGCCGATCTCGCCGAGGCCGAGTACCGCGGTGCCGTTGGTGATGACGGCGACAAGGTTGCCTCGCGAGGTGTAGCGAAAGGCGTTGGCCGGATCGGCGACGATCTCCTCGCACGCCGCGGCGACACCGGGCGAATAGGCGAGCGCGAGGTCGTGCTGGTTGACGAGCTGCTTGGTCGCCGCGATGGCCACCTTTCCGGGCGTCGGGAACTCGTGATAGTCGAGCGCGGCGCGGCGCAGTTCGGCGGCTTTTTGTTCGGAGTTGGACATGGGTGCCGGTTCTTGGCCGAGAGTCGATCAGGCGTACCGCCGCCAGGGCAGGCGGCCGGCCATCATTGCAGACTTGAGCCGGTCCGCGACCGGGATCTTTCCCCGGTAAACCTGCGCCGATAATCGGCCGCGACCATGGCCACCCTCGGCGAATTCGAGCTCATCGAGCGCTTCTTCACGCGTACAGCGCGCCGCGTCGCGCTCGGCATCGGCGACGATTGCGCGCTGCTCTCGCCGGCCCCGGGCATGACGCTGGCGGTCTCGTCCGACATGCTGATCGAGGGCCGCCACTTCCTCTCCACCGTCGCCCCCGACCGGCTAGGCCACAAGGCGCTGGCCGTCAACCTCAGCGATCTCGCCGCCTGCGGCGCCCGGCCGCTGGCCTTCACGCTGGCGTTGGCGATGCCGCGCGCCGAAGAAGACTTTCTCGCCGGCTTCGCGCATGGCCTGTTCGCGCTCGCCGAGGCCCACGAATGCGAGCTGATCGGCGGCGACACGACGCGTGGGCCGCTGGCGATCTGCATCACGGTCTTCGGCGAGGTGCCGCCGGCGTCGGCCTTGCTGCGCTCGGGCGCCAGAAGCGGCGACGACGTCTGGGTCAGCGGCAGCCTCGGCGACGCCCGCCTCGCGCTCGAGGCCTTTCGCGGCACGGTGGCGCTCGGCGAGTGCGACTTCGCCACGGCGCGGCGGGCGATGGAGCTGCCCGAGCCGCGGGTCGCGCTCGGCGTTGCCCTGCGCGGCATCGCCACCAGCGCGATCGACGTCTCCGACGGTTTCGCCGGCGACCTCGGTCACATCCTCGCCCGCTCCGGCGTCGGCGCTGCCGTCATCGTCGCCGACCTGCCGCGCGGTGCCGCCGTGAGCGAGCAGCCGGCGCCGCTGCAGCGGGAATGCGTGCTGGCCGGCGGCGACGACTACGAGCTCGTCTTCACGGCGCCGCCCGACCGCCGCGATGCCGTGCGCGCCGCGGCGAGGACCGCCGGCGTCGAGGCGACGCGCGTCGGCCGCATCGAGGCAGCACCCGGCCTGCGCCTGGTCGACGGCGACGGCGGCATCGAAGGCGTCGCCCCCGCCTCGTTCGACCACTTCCGCGCATGACCACGCCGCGGCCGCAGCCATGAGCAGCGACGATCCGGCCCTGCACCGACCCTTGCAGGGCGCAGGCCGCAAGCCCGGCTGGCGCTTCCTGTTCTCGCACCCGGCCCATCTGCTGGCGCTCGGCTTCGGCAGCGGCCTGTCGCCGGTGGCGCCGGGCACGGCCGGCACGCTCTGGGCCTGGCTGCTGTTCGCGCTGTTCGCGCCGGCGCTGACTGCGCCTGTCCAGCTGGCCGTCATCGTCGCCGCGACGCTGGTCGGCTGGTGGGCCTGCACGGTGACGGCGCGCCACCTCGCCCAGGCCGACCCGTCGTCGATCGTGTGGGACGAAGTCGTCGCCTTCTGGGCGGTGCTCTGGCTGGTGATGCCCGCCAGCTTCATGGCGCAGGCGATCGCCTTCGTGCTGTTCCGCTTCTTCGACGCTGCCAAGCCCGGCCCGGTGGCGTGGGCCGACCAGCTCTTCAAGACCCGGCGCGGCCAGCCGATCGGATGGGCCCAGGGCTTCGGCATCCTCTTCGACGACTTCGTGGCCGCGTTGTGCGCCCTGCTGGTCGTTGCGCTCTGGCGCTTCTTCGCATGAGCACCGCCGCGCTTGTCGAGCGGCTCGCCGCGGCGCTGCGCGGCGCCGGGGCGACGATGGTGACAGCCGAGTCTTGCACGGGCGGCCTCGTCGCTGGCGCCTGCACGGACCTCGCGGGCTCGAGCGAGTGGTTCGAGCGCGGCGTCGTCTGCTATTCCAATGCGGCCAAGTTCGAGCTCCTCGGCGTCGCCGCGACGTTGATCGCGGCCCACGGCGCCGTCAGCAGCGAGGTCGCGCGTGCGATGGCACACGGTGCGCTGGCGATGTCGCCGGCGCGCTTCGCGGTGGCCGTCACCGGCATCGCCGGTCCCGGCGGCGGCACCGAGGCCAAGCCGGTCGGCACGGTCTGGATCGCTGTCTGCGAGCGCGGCCGCCCGGCCGAGACGATGCTGTTGCAGGCGAGCGGTGATCGTGCCGCTGTCCGCTCGAGCGCCGTCGAGCGTGCCCTCGAGTTGCTACTCGCTGCCGTCGAGCGCAGCGCTGCGAGCCGGGTTTAGGGCGACAGCGCCAGCCGCGCCAGCGGCCGGTTGCCGGCGCGGCCGGTGTGCTCGACGAGCATCAGCACGAGCCGCTTCAGTCCGTCCCACGGGTCGCTCGGCCAGTCGGGATGCTTGAGGCCCTTGACGAGGCCGTCGCAGACCTGCGCGGCATCGAGCAGGTGGGCCAGCGTCGCCTCGCTGAGCAGCGTCACGGCGCGCTCGAAGATGCGTTCCTTGGCGCCCCAGACTCGCGCTTCGCGCAAGGCCAGCGGCAACGGCCGGCCGGCAACGAGCGCGTCTTTCACGCGCTTCAGGCTGCGGATGTCCTCGGCCAGCGTCCAGTGCACGTAGACCGCCGATTCGCCTTCGGCCTGCAGGCCGCCGAGCATGCGCAGCGCCCGCGCTGCCTGGCCGGCGAGCACGGCCTCGCCGAGCTTGAAGACGTCGTAGCGGGCGACGTTGAGGACCGCGGCCTCGATCTGCGCAAAGGCGAGCTCGCCGGCCGGATAGAGCAGGCCGAGCTTTTGCACTTCCTGATGCGCCGCGAGCAGGTTGCCTTCGACGCGGTCGGCGAAGAAGGCGAGCGCCTGCTGGCCGTCGCTGCCCGAGGCGACGCGCTGGCCGTTGGCAGCGAGGCGCTCGGCGATCCACTGCGGCAACGCCTTGCGCTCGACGGGATAGACCGCGACCGTGATACCGCTGCGATCGAGCGCCGTGAACCAGGCACTCGACTGCTGCGAGCGATCGAGCCGCGGCAGTTGCACGAGCGTGATCACATCGCGACCGGCGCCGGCCTCGGCACTCTCGCAGTAGCGCTGCAGCGCTTCGGAGCCATCCTTGCCCGGCTTGCCCGACGGGATGCGGATTTCGACCAGCTGGCGGTCGGCGAACAGGCTCAGTGCCTGCGCCGCGCCGAGCAGGCTACTCCAGTCGAAGTGGGCGCCGGCAACGACGTGGACCTGGCGCTCGCTGCAGCCGCCGGCGCGTGCCGCGGCGCGGACCTGATCGCCGGCTTCCTGGGCCAGCAGGGGTTCGTCGCCCCACACCGTGTAGATCGGTCGAAGCTCGCGCTTCAGGTGCGCGGCCAGCTGTTCGGCTCGAAGCTGCATCGGCGGGTCCTCGGTCGTGGCCGCGCTGGCTGCGGCCGCTACAGCACCTGCACCGACGCGAGCCGGCGCAGCACCTGGGAGACGATGTCGGTCTGCATGGCGCGGTACAGGAAAGCCTCTTCCTGCTCCTTGGCGAGCGCCGCCGACTCGGTGTAGGTGAGCGAGCGCTTGAGCAGGATCTCCGCCTCGGGGATGAGGTCCTTGCCGGTGGCGCTGCGCAGCTGAAACTGGAAGCGCAGGCGCAGCTCGAACTCGCGGATCTGGTTGGCCGCCGTTTGCGCGACGACGCTTTTCTCGCGCGCTTCGGTGAGTGCATGCATTACGACCTGGGCGTCTTTCAGCGACTCGACAACACGCGTCGTCGGGCTGGCGTCGAGGCTCCGCACCAGCTCGGCGGCGAGTGGCGAGCGCAACGCGAAACCGGTCAGCTGGATCGTCTTGAAGCGCAGCTCGGGCGGCCGTTTCAGCTCGAAGCCGCAGCCCGCCAACGCCGCGGCCAGGGCGGTGGCTGCGGTCCGGCGCGTCGTCATCAGAAGACGACGTTGACGAGCCGGCCGGGCACGACCTTGATGCGCTTGACCGGGCCGCCGTCGCCGAACTTCGCGACCTCGGGGCTGGCCAGCGCGATCCGTTCTATCGTCTTCTCGTCGGCATCGGCGGCGACGGTGATGCGGCCGCGCAGCTTGCCGTTGACCTGCAGCACGAGCTCGATTTCGGCCTGCACCAATGCGCCATCGTCGACCTCGGGCCAGGGCGCGTCGAGCAGCGGGCCGAGTACAGCGTTGAAGCCGAGCTCGCGCCAGATCGCGAACGTGGTGTGCGGGCACACGGGGTAGAGCACGCGCAGCAGCACGCCCAGCCCTTCGCGCAACGCGGCAGCGTCGGGCTCGGCGGTGGCGGCGTGCGACTCGAGGGCGTTGAGCAGCTTCATCGCCCCGGAGACGACGGTGTTGTATTGCATCCGCTCGTAGTCGTAGCGCACCTGGCGCAGCAGCGAATGGACTTCGTGGCGCAGTGCCGGCGCACGGCCGTGCAGCGCGGCGCGGCCGGTGCTCGCCGGCGCCAGCATGGCGAGCGCGTCGACGTGCTTGACCGCGAATTTCCAGAGCCGGCGAAGGAACCGGTTGGCGCCCTCGACGCCGGCGTTGTTCCAGTCGAGCGTCTGCTCCGGCGGCGACGCGAACATCACGAACAGGCGCGCCGTGTCGGCGCCGTAGCGTTCGATGATCTCCTGCGGGTCGACGCCGTTCCGTTCCGTCTTCCCCATCTTCAGCATGCCGCGGTATTCGACGGTGGTGCCGTCGGCGAGGCAACCCGTCGTCGGCCGGCCTTCGCTCGAGGCATCGGCAGTGACCTCGTCGGGCGGGAAGTACTCGATGCCGCCTTGTTCAGTCGTCCTAGCCCAGACGTGGTTCAGCACCATGCCTTGCGTCAGCAGCTTCGTGAACGGCTCGTCGATCTCGACCAGCTTCAGGTCGCGCATGACCTTGGTCCAGAAGCGCGCGTAGAGCAGGTGCAGGATGGCGTGCTCGATGCCGCCGATGTACTGGTCCATCGGCATCCAGTACTTCGTGCCTTCGCCCACCATCGCGCTGCCGAGCTTCGGGTCGCAGTAGCGCATGAAGTACCAGGCGCTGTCGACGAAGGTGTCCATCGTGTCGGTTTCGCGGCGCGCCGGCCTGCCGCAGCTCGGACAGGCAACGTCGACGAAGGCGGCGCACCGGGCGAGCGGGCTGCCCGCGCCGTCGAGGATGAGGTCGTCGGGGAGGACGACCGGCAGGTCCTTCTCCGGCACCGGCACGACGCCGCACGCCTCGCAATGCACGATCGGGATCGGTGTGCCCCAGTAGCGCTGTCGGCTCACGCCCCAGTCGCGCAGCCGGAAGGTGGTGCGCTTGCCGCCGAGACCGCGCTGGGCGAGGGCGTCGGCGACGGCCTCGACGGCAGCGCTGAAGCCGAGGCCGCTGTAGTTGTCGGAGTTGACCGTGACGCTGCAGCTCGTGTCGGCGTACCAGTCCCGCCAGTGGTCGTACGAGAACTCCTCGCCGTCGACGTGGATCACCTGCAGCAGGTCGATGCCGTATTTCTTGGCGAACTCGAAGTCGCGCTCGTCGTGCCCCGGCACGCCCATCACGGCGCCGTCGCCATAGCTCATGAGCACATAGTTGCCGACCCAGACCGGTACCTTTTCGTGACCGAGCGGGTGTTCGACGACGAGGCCGGTGTCGATGCCGCGCTTGTCCTGCACTGCCAGCTCGGCCTCGGTGGTGCCGCCGACCTTGCACGACTCGAGGAAGGCGGCGACGGCGGGGTTGCTGGCCGCGGCATGCAAAGCCAGCGGATGCTCCGGCGCCACGGCGCAGAAGGTCACGCCCATGATCGTGTCGGCCCGCGTCGTGAACACGTAGAGGCGACCTTTGCCGATCAACTCGCCGTCTCTGCCGCGGATCTGGTGAGGGAAGGCGAAGCGCACGCCTTCGCTCCTGCCGATCCAGTTCTCCTGCATCGTCTTGACGCGCTCCGGCCAGCCCGGCAGGCCGGTCTTCACGCAGTCGAGCAGCTCTTCGGCGTACTGCGTGATCTTCAGGTAGTAGCCGGGGATCTCGCGCTTCTCGATCGGCGCACCCGAGCGCCAGCCGCGGCCTTCCACGACCTGCTCGTTGGCCAGCACCGTCTGGTCGACCGGATCCCAGTTGACGATCTGCGTGCGCCGCTCGGCGATGCCGGCCTCGAGCATCTTCAGGAACATCCACTGGTTCCAGCGGTAGTAGTCCGGGTCGCAGGTGGTGACCTCGCGGCTCCAGTCGAACGCCAGGCCGAGCGCGAGCATCTGCGCCTTCATGGCGGCGATGTTGTCGCGCGTCCATCGGCCCGGCGGCACGCCGTTCTTCATCGCCGCGTTCTCGGCCGGCAGGCCGAACGCGTCCCAGCCCATCGGCATCAGCACGTTCATGCCGGTCATGCGCAGCTGCCGCGCCAGCATGTCGTTGATGGTGTAGTTGCGCACGTGGCCCATGTGCAGCCGGCCGCTCGGGTAGGGCAGCATCGAGCAGGCGTAGAACTTGGGCCGCGTCGGGTCTTCGACGACGCGGTAGGCGTCGCCCGCGGTCCACGCCGCCTGCGCGGCACGCTCGATCTCGTGGGGATCGAAGTCGGCGTTCATGCGGGCAGGGCGAAGCGGCAAGGCATCGACCGATTATAGAAAGCGGGCGCTGTCCTCGATGTTGCTGGCGACGCGGCGACACGCCCGATCGGGGGTCCTGTTCCCACCGGCGCGGGCGATGGACGACCGCGCCGCTGCCGATGACGATGCCGACATCCGCCTGCCAGGCGTTCGCCGGAGCCCTTCGCCATGAATCCATCGTTCGTTTCACGCCGCCGCATCGTGCTCGGTGGCGCCGCTGCAGTCGCGTCGTCGATCGCGCTGGATGCGTCCGCTCTCGCGCCGGCCCTTTCGCCCACCCTCGCGACGGTCTATCGCGGCCAGGTCGATCCTTCGCTGTGCCTGGTGAGCGAGAAGTACGACGGCGTTCGCGCACTGTGGGACGGCGAGCGGCTGCGTCATCGCAGCGGCCGCCTCGTTGCTGCGCCGCGCGAGTTCGTCGCTGCGCTGCCGCCCGTGCCCCTCGACGGCGAGCTCTGGCTCGGCCGCGGCCGCTTCGACGCGCTGTCGGCGATCGTCCGCAAGGCGGTGCCGCGCCGCGACGAGTGGGCTGGCGTTCGCTATATGGTCTTCGAGCTGCCCGGCGCTGCCGGCGACTTCGCAGCGCGCTCGCAACGGCTGGCCGCCGTCGTCGCCGCGGCAGGATCGGCGCAAGTGCTGGCGGCGCCGCAGGAGCGTGTCGACGGCATGCCGTCGCTGCAGCGTCGGCTCGACGCTGTCGTCGCCGGCGGCGGCGAAGGGCTGATGCTGCACGTCGCCTCGGCGCCGTGGGCGGCCGGTCGCAGCGACACCCTGTTGAAGCTGAAGCCGCACCTCGACGCCGAGGCCGTCGTCGTCGGCCACCGCGGCGGTGCCGGCAAGTACCAGGGCCAGATCGGCGCTCTCGCCGTCGAGGCAGCCGACGGCCGCCGCTTCCTCGTCGGCAGCGGCCTCAGCGACGCGCTCCGACGCGATCCGCCGGCACGCGGCGAGACCATCACCTATCGCTACCGCGACCTGACATCGAGTGGCCTGCCGCGCTTCGCGACCTACCTGCGCCGACACGATGCGCCGTGATGGGCTGAGAGGCGGTCAGGGCGAAAGATATAGTTCGCGGATCGTTCCTCGACCCATGAACATGAAGTCCTTTTCCTCCCTCAGCGCCTGTGCGGCGGCCGCCGCGGCCATGCTTTTTTCGGGCTGCGCCGGCATCGACGACAAGTCCGCGGCGGAAGCCAAGCCGGCTCGCGAATTCCGGACCGGCTCCAACATTCCCATCAAGGACACGGCACCGCCGGCGACGCCGGAAGAGCGCGAGCGCACGGCCGAACAGATACGCGCCTTGCAGCGCATGGGCCCGATGGGCAAGCCGGGCGGCTGATCCTGCGATTCGCTAGCGCGGGCCGCTCGCTGCCGCTGCGGGTTCGGTGACAAAGCCGATGCGCGTGAGCCCGGCCTTCTGCACGATCCCGATCAGCTCGGCGACGCGGCCGTAAGGCACGCTGCGATCGGCGCGCAACTGCACCTCGGTCTGCGCGTTGCGCTGGGCCGCGGCGGCGATCCGGCTCGTGAGGGCCGCGGTGTCGAGCACCTCGTCGCCGAAGAAGTAGCGACCGTCGCGATCGAGAGCGACGGCGATGAACTGCGGCGTGTCGCTCGGCTGTGCTGCATCGGTCTTCGGCAGGTCGAGCTTCAGGCTCGAGGTCATCAGCGGCGCCGTGATCATGAAGATCACGAGTAGCACCAGCATCACGTCGATCAGCGGCGTCATGTTGATGTCGCTCATCGGCGGCGCGCTCTGGGCGCGCTCGAGTCGGCCGAACTTCATGCGGTGTCAACAACGACGCTTCTATCGATGATCATTTCTCTGAGGTCGTGGGCGAAGCCTTCGAGCTCGGCCTCGCTGGCGCCGACGCGCTTGCCGAACACGTTGTAGGCCAGCACCGCGGGAATGGCGACGGCGAGACCAGCCGCCGTCATCACCAATGATTCGCCGACCGGCCCGGCGACGCGCTCGATCGTGATCGCGCCGGCCGCCGAGATGCTCAGCAGCGCGTGGTAGATGCCCCAGACCGTGCCAAACAGGCCGATGAAGGGCGCGGTGCTGCCGATCGATGCGAGCAGCACCTGGCCGAACTGCAGCTGCGCGAGAACGCCGTGGAGCGCGTCGCGCAGTCGCCGCGTGAGCTGCGAATTGGCGTGGCCGTGCGCTTCGAGCGTGCCCGGTGGCGGCGTCGTGAGCGCGGCGTCGACGAGCGGGCGCAGCGTGCCCTCGCGATCGAACGCAGCGAGTTGTTCGCGGCCGGTCTCGATCGAAGGCGCCGCCCAGAACGCCGGCACCGCGCGCTGCAGGTCGACATGGACGCGGCGCAGCAGCCAGCCTTTCCAGAAGATCACCACCCAGGCGCTGATCGACATCAGCAGCAGCAGCAGGGCGACGCCGCGCGTGATGGTGTCGCCTTGCGACCAGAAGTTCGAGAGGCCGGTCATGGGCGGGACCCTTTGTCGTCGAGGCCGAGCACTTGCTCCATGCCGAACAGGCCGCTCTTTCGGCCGGCCAGGAAACGCGCCGCGCGCAGGCTGCCGTCGGCATAGGTGGCGCGGCTGGTCGAACGGTGCGTGATCTCGATGCGCTCGCCGCTGCCGGCGAACAGCACGGTATGGTCGCCGACGATGTCGCCGCCGCGCAGGGTCGCGAAGCCGATCGCGCCGGGCGCGCGGACACCGTTGCGGTCGTAGGCGGCGCGGTCGTCGAGGCGGGTGCCTTGCGCCTCTGCGACGACTTCGCCCATTTTCAATGCCGTGCCGCTCGGTGCGTCGGCCTTCAGGCGATGGTGGGTCTCGACGATCTCGACATCGAAGCCGCTGTCGAGGGCGCGCGCGGCGACGTCGAGCAGCTTCAGGACGACGTTGACGCCGACGCTCATGTTCGGCGCCATGACGATGGGGATGTACTCGGCGAGCGCAGCGATCTCGGCCTTCTGCGCGGCGCTGAAGCCGGTCGTGCCGACGACGGCGGCGACGCCATGGGCGCGGCAGGCGGCCAGGTGCGCGAGCGTGCCGTCGGGGCGGGTGAAGTCGATCAGCACGCTGTTGCCGGCGATCGACGCGCTGATGTCACTGGAGACTACGATGCCGCTCGGCCGGCCCAGGAAGGCCGTGGCGTCGCTGCCGATCGCGGCGC
>Ga0123338_10004827_pt1 | contig 11667 bp, 10 predicted proteins | sample grotaG_FD_89793 | JGI IMG/M metagenome (GOLD analysis project Ga0123338, IMG submission 89793) | Glacier valley bacterial and archeal communities from Borup Fiord, Nunavut, Canada, to study Microbial Dark Matter (Phase II) -... | ecosystem: Environmental > Aquatic > Freshwater > Ice > Glacier ... | reverse complement strand
TATTTCAGATTCCCTCTATGAAATTTTAAAATTAGCAGACAGACAAGGTAAACCTGATCCCTTTGCCATCAGCTTAAGATCAGAAATTCGCGCTGATTACGAACAATACGCCCATGATGACGGATTTCCGATCAAGCCGCAAAAGTTAATTTATGACTTACGGCAAGTGATGGGACCAGATGATATCGTCATCTCTGATGTTGGCGCACATAAAATGTGGATGGCTCGTCATTATCATTGCCATAGCCCCAATACTTGCATAATTTCCAACGGCTTCGCGGCCATGGGTATTGCCATTCCTGGTGCTTTAGCAGCAAAACTCGTTCATCCTAACCGCAAAGTCGTTGCTGTAACAGGCGATGGCGGCTTTATGATGAATTCTCAGGAATTAGAAACAGCCTTGCGTGTCGGTACACCCTTTGTCACCATAATTTTCAATGATGGTGGCTATGGGTTAATTGAGTGGAAGCAAGAAAATCAATTTGGCAAAGGAAACTCATCTTTTGTGCATTTTAGCAATCCTGATTTCGTTAAATTTGCCGAAAGTATGGGTTTAAAAGGCTACCGAGTTGAATCAGCTCTAGATTTGATTCCCACACTTAAAGAAGCCCTCGCTCAAGATGTACCCGCCGTGATAGATTGTCCCGTAGATTATCGAGAAAATCACCGCTTTAGTCAAAAAGCCGGCGAGTTGACTTGTGGGGTGTAAAAAGTAGAGACGCGATTAATCGCGTCTCTACAAGAGTTAGGAGTTATTTATTCCTAACTCCTTATTAATTTCTAGTCCTTTAGTGTTTTGGTAGGGTGCGTTACAATACGATTCGGTTAAAAAAATTGTAGGTTGGGTTAAGCAAAGCGCAACCCAACAAAGCCCAGGAAATGTTGGCTTACTACACCTGCTTTTGGGCAATATCTTCTACTGCTTTGCATTGCCTTTTATCAATATCTAACTTAATAATAAGTCCCTTAGTATTGAGCGCTATTTCAACTCGGTATTGACCATTCACCATATTAATAGCAGGCTACACCGCATATCTGGGAGCATTGACTGAGATAAAAGCGCGAGAATTGATAGCGAGTTCGCCCATTGCTTTCACTGATGAAGATGTAGAGTGGATTTTGACACAAAGTCGCTGCTGTCCACTGTTGTTACAAATTCTGTGTAGAGAAAGATTATTTAACTCAGAAGAAGGGGAGAATGATGATAATTGGCATGAGGAAGGATTAAGACAGATAGCACCATTCGTTTAAATTGGATTTCGCTCGCTGATAAATTTAAAGAAGAGTTGCAGAGTAACTATGAAAGCACACCGAATTGAAACAAAGTTAACTGAAGACGGAACTTTGATTATCAAAGACTTACCATTTCAGGCTGGGGAAGCCGTTGAAATTATCATTCTAGAAAGTCACACTCATTCCCAAGAAGCGAATTTGTATCCTTTGCGTGGCAAACAACCGTACCGTTATGATGATCCTTTTGAACCTGCTGTGCCTCTGGAAGATTGGGAAGTCTTGCAATGATTATACTGGATACCCATATATGGGTTTGGTGGGTTCAAGGTGATACAAAACTGACCAAACAACATCAGAACTGGCTGCAACAATATGAATCACAAGGGTTAGGAGTCAGTATTATGTCCTGTTGGGAAGTTGCAAAATTGGTAGAGATTGGCAAGCTAACTCTACCGTATCCAATTGAGGAGTGGTTAACAGGAGCTTTAGCTTATCCAGCAGTGCAGCTACTCGAACTAACAATTCCAATTATCGTTGAATCAACCAAACTCACAGGTTTTCACCGAGATCCATTTGACCAAGTTATTGTAGCGACTGCCAGAATTTACAGCTGCCCGTTACTAACTAACGCACCCTACCAAAACTACTGCTAAAAATAGAAGTTAGAATACAGGTACATTAGGCTTAAGTGGATCTTTACTGCTTATGCTGGCGTAATTGCTCTACTATATAGTCTTCTAGTTCTTGTTTTTCTCTGTTACTAGCATTTCGTTGATAAGTTCTTCCGGTTTCTTGAATAAACTTGCGTTTCTCGCTTGGAGAAGATTTGATACCTCCAGTTCCTTGCAGCTTTTGCTGTAATTCTTCCCAAGTCTTTTCACCCACACTTTCACCTAGTTTCACCAGTGCCTTTGGTAGTAACATTTTTGCCTCTCTTTGAAAATCTTCTTCTGTCTCAAGGGAAGCTAAATCTATATTGCTGAAGTCGATATCGATTTGAAACTTACTCATAGAATTGTATTTATTCTGTTCACAATTATTACCACTATCGGGGGAAGATAGGTTTTAAATTTTCAGCTATAAGCCGAAGATAGTAGAATTCTACTGTTTGATGCTGGTAACTGAAGTTGAAAACCTCAATTCCGAAAGTTGATTCAATACTTTGGGTAGTATAGCCCTACTTAATCATTCACAACAAGATTCCCGATTTCTTAAAATAATTGGGAAATCTCAGCCTTTTGATTTTCCTTTATAAAAGAAGATTGCTATATATTCAGAAAGAATACACATAAGTAATGACCGTACAAGCAGGTTAGCAATGTTATAAATGCTATCTTAAAAGCAAGGTCATTTGCTCAATTGTTGAGGATAATACTATGACTACAACGCTCAAAGAAGCTACTTCTATCGAGTCATTGCTAGGTAAAGAGGCTGAAGACCTGCTTACCTACAAAGCAAAAGTTTCTCATGATTTAATACATTTGCCGGGGCCAGACTTTGTAGATCGAATCTGGCTCAACAGCGATCGCAATCCCCAAGTATTGCGAAATCTCCAGCTACTTTACTCTAGTGGTCGTCTAGCGAATACTGGTTATTTGTCTATATTACCAGTAGACCAAGGGATTGAACACTCAGCAGGTGCCTCTTTTGCGCCCAATCCGATTTACTTTGATCCAGAAAATCTTATCAAGCTAGCGATCGCCGCAGGTTGCAATGCTGTTGCTACCACTTTGGGAACATTAGGTATCATATCGCGCAAATATGCCCACAAAATACCCTTTATTGCCAAAATCAATCACAACGAATTGCTGACTTTCCCGAATCAATTTGATCAGGTATTGTTTGCTGATGTGGAACAAGCTTGGAATTTGGGTGCGGCGGCGGTAGGTGCGACAATTTACTTTGGCTCAGAGCAGTCTACCAGACAAATTCAGGAAATCAGCAAAGCTTTTAAACGCGCCCATGAATTAGGTTTGGTGACTATTCTCTGGTGCTATCTGCGGAACAACGCCTTTAAACAAGATAAAGATTACCACCTTGCGGCTGACCTCACCGGACAGGCGAATCATTTGGGTGTAACTATTGAAGCTGATATCATCAAACAAAAGTTACCCGAAAATAACAATGGTTACGGTGCAGTTGCCAAAGCCACTGGTAAGAGTTACGGCAAAACTGATGAGCGCGTTTACACAGAATTAACAACTGATCACCCAATTGATTTAACTCGTTACCAAGTACTGAATTGCTACTCTGGGCGTGTGGGGCTGATTAATTCTGGTGGCGCGACTGGTAAAAATGACTTCGCCGAAGCAGTTCGCAGTGCTGTAATTAACAAACGGGCTGGTGGTTCAGGATTAATTTCTGGGCGAAAGACGTTTCAACGCCCGTTTGAGGAAGGTGTGAAGCTATTTCACTCCATTCAAGATGTTTATTTGTCGCCGGATGTGACGATCGCTTAGGGAGTGGGCTTGCCGTGAGCGTAGCCGAATGGGAGTGGGGAGTAGGGAGTGGGGGAAGAAGAATATAATAGCCAATGCCCCATTGTTATCTAACGTTTCTCAATAAGAAATCTGGCTGACCACAACTTTTTCGCGATCGCTTCAAAATCTCCGCGCTACAAATACCAGCTTCACCGTTTTTGGAATAACAAAAGTAGACTTCTTGCAAAAATCTTCCCGAACCAGAACAAAAAGGTGCTATACCATCAGCACTAATTTGATTATTAGCATTTACAAATGAATTTTTAAAATCTGCAATTGTGGTACGCAAGGGTTTATTTGGACGATTATAACTTCACAATTATCCAATTGAAAATAGATTCAGTTAAGGCTTAACTTTTTGTCAAAGTCAATTTTTTTAACGTAGACGCGCAGCGTCTCCTTGGCGCAGCCTCTCGTAGAGAAGAGTTGGAAGAGAAGAAAGAGAAGGAAGAAACCCTTAGCTAAACTATATTGCTATATCAGCCCGATTATTTCCAATTCCAAATAAAAAAGTTGGGGAAATGACTATATTCAATTCCCCATATCTCGTAGATTATAAAATATTTAGAGTTGACTAAAATTATTCTGAAAGCAAGCTAGGAGAAGTCAGTACAAAAACATCTCTACTTCCTTGAGCGTCAATCTGTGGTTTTATGGGAGTGGTGAAGTGGAAAAATTTATGGTCATTGATCAATAAGAGTTCTCCTGGATTTAGAACTTTACTAAACACAGGCTTTTCTTTTTTTGCAGTATACAAATGTGTTTCTCCACCTTCAATATTATCTCTATCTACTGAGAAGATGCCAATAAAATCAGTGCCATCTTTATGGATACCTTCAGGCGCTGGATTACCCAAATTATCTGGTGAACAAATAGTTCTAATTTGATGAACTCCGATTTCAGCTTCAGGATGAAGTTTACAAGAATCACTAAATGCTAAGACAAGATTTCTGAAAATATCAAGTTTTATGAGTGCATCATCTAATTCTGCAAACTCTCTTTTTATATCACCCGCTAATGGATTATACTCTTTACTTTGGAAGAAGTAGCCATGAGGTAATTTGATTAACTCATTTCCAGAGACTGTGAACCGAGATAATCTTCTCGAACGATAGTTGCCTTTGATATAAGGGTCAATAGGCATATTACTAAAAAATGGCTTAAAACCTTCTAAATTGATCGAATTTACCTTTCTTAAAGTAAACAGAAAAGCATATTCTAATTCCGTTGCTGTTCCCACTTTTTGCATAGGATTTACCTCCTTGCACGTTGAAATTCTCCCAGATTTTTTTATGGGAGGCTTATAACATCTAGTATATGCTACTTTTTATTAAGATATTGTCAATTCAATTACAAAAATTGACACTTTATGATATATAAAATTACTTAAATTCTGTCACAAGGCGGAGTAATGCTCATGGGTGTATGAGTAACTGCTGAAAAGATTTGCTGATGGGGGTTCGGTGGAGAAGAAATCGACGTATATTTACTAGCAGCAACAAGGTTTCATAATGATTGATTGGCTTTACCGTTACCCGCCTTTATATCCAGGTATTCTGCTAAAACGCTACAAGCGGTTTTTTGCTGACGTTCAACTTACTTCTGGCGAAATAGTGACAGCACACTGTCCAAATACAGGGCCAATGACTGGAGTCTCGACTCCCCAAAGTGCTGTACAGCTTTCCAAAAGCGATAATCTTAACCGCAAATTGGCTTACACTTTAGAACTAATTCAAGTACATGACAATGAGCCAACTTGGGTAGGTATAAATACTTTTTTGCCGAATCGGGTGATAAAACTGGCTTTGGCGAAACATCTTTTCCCAGAATTGGGCGAGTATAGCCAAATTAAGGGCGAGGTGGTTTATGGACTTGATAAAAAAAGTCGAGTGGATTTTTTCTTGACGGGGAGTGATGAAGAACGCCCGATTTATTTAGAAGTGAAAAATACAACTTTCTGTGAGGGGAGATTAGCCTTATTTCCTGATACGGAGACTACAAGAGGACAAAAACACTTGCGAGAATTAATGGCGCTGCTACCTCTAGCTCGTGCGGTGATGCTTTACTTTATTAATCGCAGTGATTGTACTGAGTTTTCCCCTGGCGATCGCACAGATCCTATATATGGTAAATTATTACGGGATGCGATCGCTCTTGGTTTAGAAGTCTTACCTTGTCGTTTTGACATTTCCCCTGAAGGTATCCGTTATTTAGATTTGGCAAAATTAAAAATTTAATTACATCTAAATTAAACAACAAATCCATCTAGATTCTGTCTAGATGGATTTGTTGGTAGATGTGTTTACTAAAAAGCATCCAAACAGTGATGGAGAAACGACTATAAATAGTCGCCGCCCCACAAATAGTATTCGCTAGTCTGAAGCTTGCTTATGCAGGAATCAAAACTGTGTCAATCACGTGGATGACACCGTTATCAGCAGCAACATCAGCTGTTGCAACTTTTGCATCATTTATCTTGACGCCATTAGAAGCATCAATTTTGAGATCTGAACCTTCAACTGTTTTAGCTGTCTTCAGTTTAGCTACATCAGCAGCCAGTACTTTGCCTGAGACGACATGATAGGTCAAGATTTTCTTGAGCTTAGGAATATCTTTCAGTAATGCGTCTACTGTACCTGCTGGAAGCTTTTTAAACGCTTCATCAGTGGGTGCGAACACGGTGAATGGACCAGGGCCTTTGAGTGTATCTACCAAACCAGCCGCTTGGATTGCTGCAACTAGTGTTTTGAAAGAACCATTATTAGTAGCAGTGTCAATTATGTTGGCCATGTGTTTTACCTAGTTCTGTGTAACCTGTTACAAATTTAAACTATTTGTTCGATAAAATCTATCTATCGTTAGGCGTATGTCAAATCAAATTTTCTATTGATAACATAAAAGTTTATATATATTTTTATCCGAAGAAAGAATAATATCTGGATTATTTTGGGCGGATGAGTTATGAGCATTCCTGGATGCATAGTTTTTCTACACAAAGGTAGGGGCGATCGCTGTTCACTACCATTAACCTACTTTTACCAAAAAAGTTAGTTAAACCGCGTCTATCTTGAAACCGTAGTTCTTCGGTGATCAAAAGGATTTGCCCTCATCCCCCAACCCCTTCTCCCAGATTTGGGAGAAGGGGAGAGAATTTCAAAGTCCCTCTCCCATATCTGGGAGAGGGATTTAGGGTGAGGGCAAAAACTACGGTTCTCAACTTAGATGAGGTTTAAACAGATAACTAAAACTATTTTGTTGGTAAATTTAGGGTTTTAAATATTTAATAATATCTGGTAAGTTTATACTAATACCTATACAGGGCAATAAATCCAGCCTTTTTCCAGGATTTAGATGCGCTAGCTTTTTGTCAGGGTTCTTTAACCAAAAAAGTTGGTAATAAGCGTATTTAACTGATATTATTTCATCACTAAAGACATTTCACTCGCTGTTTGTGTAATTCTACTTGGAAATAATAAATGGTTGATCACACTAATGCTTTTAGCGATTGTGATTGACCGTTTATTTCCAGAATACTCAAACTGTCATTTTTCCATGTCCTCTGACATCTCTGTGGTTGGTTTTTCCATTGCCTGCGTGTAAGTCAGGTATCTCAACGATGAGACTTTTAGGTAATATTTTCCTCGAACTATAACTTTTATGAACAGAAGAAGACTCATTGTTTGGATTGCTACGGCAGTTAGCAGCATGACGCTGGTAATAGGCTTGCAGTTTGTGAATTTCTCCCCAGCAAACTCCGTAACCACACTTAACGTGTATGCGGCTGTCAGCTTAACAAACGCCCTGAATAGCATTAAGACTCAGTACCAAAATGCTAACCCAGGTGTCAACGTTGTTTATACGTTTGGTGCTTCTGGTACCTTACTGAGCAAAATACAAGCAGGAGCTCCAGCAGATATTTTCATTTCTGCCGCCACCGACCAAATAAATGTCTTGCAGAATTCAACCCCAAGTAAATTGGTTGCAGGTAGCCGTAAAAACGTTGTCAAAAATAGTCTAGTTTTGATTGTTCCTACGACACCTGGCGTTAGTCCTGGTAGTGCTGCTCTCACTAGCTTCAATGGTTTGGTCAATGCCAACATTACTGGTATTGCTATCGGTGACTATACAGGTACTCCTCCAGTTGTGCCAGCAGGAAATTATGCCAAACAAGTTCTCACTAGCCGAGGTATTTTTACTGCTGTCAGTCCTAAATTATACCGTGCTAGTAATGTGCGTAACGTTTTAACTGCTGTTGAAAATAAAACTCTTCTAGTTGGAAGTGTAAATAAAACTATCAGTGCAGGTGCTGTTTACAAAACCGATGCTGCCATTTCTAACAAGGTAAGAATCGTAGACATTGCCCTCACAACAGAGAGTAATCCGATTGTCTATCCACTAGGTATACTCACCAGAACTACAGCTTTATCGACGGCACAGAGTTTTTCTAACTACTTAAGTGGTAATACTGCCAAGAATATTTTCAAAAATAATTATGGCTTTGTCCTGCCTTAATCACCACAAAGTAAATCAATTAAGTAAATACTCGTTGTCGTGAATTTTGAACTATTTGGAGTAATGTCTCGTGAAGTTGACTAAAAAACTTTCAGTTATTGTTTGTAGTTTGACTACTGCCTTCCTTTATACTGCTGTGATTACCAATACTTATAAGTCAGCAGCACAAGCAGAAGGACAATTGATTATCAACGGGGAATTTGAAAGCGATCCTCTCGTAGATCCTAATGATCCCACCATTGCAAATTCTGCAGAAGGACAATTGATTATCAACGGGGGATTTGAAAGCGATCCTCTCGTAGATCCTAATGATCCCACTATTGCAAATTCTAATGTTACAGGATGGGTTAAATCTGGTGATCCGATAGATATATCAGGTATTACAATTAGCAACTTTCCTAAAACTGGTAATCAAGGTTTATCGCTTGGTGCATTTTCAGGCATTAGCTATATATCACAAATTATCCATACAGTTCCTGGTCAACACTACCAACTTACTTACTATTTAGCATCCATAGAGGAAGCACCTGGCCTGAAGAATAAATTTAAGGTTTTTATAGCTGGGAAGAATGTTTCTGTTAAAAACAATACTCCTTTCCAACCCTACACACAATACAGGTTAGATTTTAAAGCCGAAGGAAGATCCACAGAGATCAAGTTTGGTTCCTTAGCAAAGTATGGGTTTTTATATTTGGATGATGTGAGTGTCAAAGCTACACCTTAACATCAAGGAGAAAACTATGGGGATAAATAAACCCCAGATGACAAGCTAACCCTCATTCTCAATGTCTGGCTCCAAATCAGGAGGTGCCGAATCCTATAAGTGATTTGCTCCTCCTGCCACGTTGAATGACAATACTTAGAGCCAGCATGGATGTAACTATTTACTTGTTTTAATTGTCGTAATTTGGAATTATTTGGAGTCAAGTTTTATGAAGTTAACTAAAAAACTCTCAATTATTGTTTTTAGTTTTACCACTAGTTTAGCTAGCACTGCTGTGATTACTACTACTTATATTCCAGTAGCGCAAGCAGAATATGATCCCAACTACGTTTTAGATCCTATAAACCTTGTTTTTAACGGAGGATTTGAACTCGATCCCCTCGTAGATCCTCATAATCCCGACACTACAAATCCTCATGTTACAGGATGGACTAAGTTTGGTGATCCGATGGATACATCAGGGATGAGAATTAGCAATTTTCCTCAAAGTGGTAATCAGGGCTTATCAGTTGGTGGATTTATAGACCTCAGCTACATATCACAGACGCTTTCTACACAACCTGGTCAGAAATACGAACTTAGTTACTATTTAGCATCTACAGACGAGCCATCTGACCTTAATAATCAATTTCAGACATTTATAGGTGGAAAAAATATTTTCGATCAAAAAAATATTTCTTTTCAACCATACACGGCATATAAGTTCAATTTCACGGCAGACACATTATCTACAGAGTTAAAGTTTGGGTCTGTGGATAGACGTTCATTCTTATACTTGGATAATGTAAGTGTAAAATCTGTGCCTGAGCCATCAACTATTGGAGGAATAATAGTTACTGCTGGGTTGTTGGGAATATGGCTGAAGAAAAAGAAAGCAATTAGTTAGAAAGCTCAGAAAAAAACAGGGAAGCATCTCACTTTTCTAAAAAGCCTTGTCAAACCTCACCCCAGCCCTCTCCGTGGTTCGGAGAGGGAGCAAGAATCTTGTTTCTCATCGGGTATATTTGTTCAAATTTGATAATCCAATGCAGCTAAAATTCTGCCACAATGTTGATTTGCAGGTACAGCTTCTAGAATTTTTTTCGGTTGGGGTAAGTTGAGGTTTTTCATTAGTTCGATAAACTGGTTGCGACTGTGTCCAGCAAAACGAGGATTCCAGCACTTTTCTTCGCCAATGGTGGATACTGTCTGTCCTTGGTAGTCGTGACCGGGATATACCAAGGTGTCATCTGGTAATGTGAATAGCTTTTGAGTAACGGCATCATACAGTGATTCAGCGTCGCCGTTTTGGAAGTCGGTACGACCACAACCCCGGATAAACAGGGCATCTCCAGTTAATAGGTGAGTGTCGTTGACTAAGTATGCCATGTGGCTGTCAGTGTGACCAGGGGTAGCGATCGCTCGAATCTGCACGTTCCCTAATTCCAACATATTTCCATCGGCAATGTAGTGGTCTACACAGGTGGCTGCAGCATTCTCAGGCAAAATCGCTAAACAACCCGTCAGTGACCTCAGTTGGTCTGTTCCAGTAATGTGGTCAGTATGAATGTGAGTTTCTATACAGTAGCGCAGGGTCAGCCCCAATTGTCGCAATATCTGAAGATCACGTTCGACTTGCTCCAATACAGGATCAACTAGGATAGCTGTTTTGGTTTCTGGGTCAGCAATTAGGTAAGTATAAGTACTAGATTCTTTATCGAATAGTTGACGAAATAACATACTAGGTTTCTTCAACCCAAAAGTAGTAGCATCGGGTTTTGAATTGAGAGATTTCAGTAACTCCTGTGCCAAATTTGCCGCCTGAACGCGAATTTCTGGAACAGCAGTGGTTTCCCAAAGATTACCCTTACGCGGTGTCCCCAAGGTGTAGAGCATTTGAGATGTATTTCCATCTGCATCGATCAGCGCACCATTGGGGGCGGTGTCGATTCCCATTGACAAGATGTTGGGACGGATCAGCCGTTGTTCTTGGATGCTAGCGACCAATGGGTGCTGCAATCTGCGGTAATCACAATTCGCGCCGGTACAGTTGATAATCCGCTTCACCTGCAAAAGGATATTTTTCTGCGTCCCGCGTTCGCAGATGCTCACATTCACTCCATTCTCTAACTCCTGACAACTTTGAATCCGACCTGCGTAATGGTTCAGTTGACCAGATTCCATTGCAGCATCCATTACTTCGGCAATTCCTTCAGCAATCCGATGACGGTGAACTTCCCAATATGCTTTGACATGGCGCAGAAATCGCTTCTGTTCCGGCAATGGCAGTGCTTGCCAAAGTTCTGGAATAATTGGGCGCATGGCATCGATTACCGCCCGCCAATCTTGAGCGTGTTCTTGGGTAAGGGCTTGGCGCAGTTCTTGACGTACCAGATGCAGCAGTCCTCGCGCCGTTTTTGGCGCAGTTTCTAGATTAATAAATGCCGGATAAGCTGCTGTTGATTTGTGCTTAAAGGGCATCAATCCGTGGCGCGAGACGGTATGAATTTGTCCCTGGAACCCTTGTTGATGCAGGGAAACAACCGCATCTACCATTGTTAACCCAGTACCCACCAGCAGAATAGCATCCTCTGGATTTAAGTCGGTAATTGCATCCGCAGACCAAGCATCTTTAACATAGCGGTTGTCTAAAACGGCGAGCGGTGCAGGCAGAATTGCCGGGAAATTACCCAACGCTAATACCGCTTTTTGCACATACAAACATTGACCACTGCTCAG
>Ga0123338_10004825_pt1 | contig 11673 bp, 9 predicted proteins | sample grotaG_FD_89793 | JGI IMG/M metagenome (GOLD analysis project Ga0123338, IMG submission 89793) | Glacier valley bacterial and archeal communities from Borup Fiord, Nunavut, Canada, to study Microbial Dark Matter (Phase II) -... | ecosystem: Environmental > Aquatic > Freshwater > Ice > Glacier ... | reverse complement strand
GTGTTGCGCGGCGAGGGCGTCGACCGCGCGCTGGTGTTCAGCCGGACCAAGCACGGGGCCGACCGCATCGTCCGCCAGCTCGGCAATGCCGGCATCGAGGCCGCCGCGATCCACGGCAACAAGAGCCAGGGCCAGCGCGAGCGCGCGCTCGAGATGTTCAAGAAGGGGCAGGTCAAGGTCCTGATCGCGACCGACATCGCCGCGCGCGGCATCGACATCGACGCGGTCAGCCACGTCATCAACTACGAACTGCCGAACGTGCCGGAAAGCTACGTCCACCGCATCGGCCGGACGGCGCGCGCCGGGGCCGGGGGCAGCGCGATCGCGTTCTGCGCCGACGACGAGCGGCCGTTCCTCCGCGACATCGAGAAATTGACGCGGATGAAGATCGACATCCTGCCGCTGCCGGAAGACTTCCGCAGCCAGGTGGCGAAGACCGCCGCGGTCGAGAAGGCCGCCCCACCGGCCGAGCGTCACGTCGATCCGCGCAGCATGGCGGCGCGCCCGCACGGCGGCGGTGGACGGCGCGGCGGCTCGGGCGGCGGTGGACGTGGCACGGGCGGCGGGGGCGGCGGCGGTGGTGGCGGCAAGGGCAGCGGCGGCTACACCGGCCGCGGCCCGGCGCGCGACCCGCGCGTTGTCGTCAATCCGGTCCGGTCACGCGGGCCACGTTAGGTCAAACTGCACCGCTCCAACGGGCGGTGTCGCCACTACGCAGCATCGCTGGATTTCACGTTCTTGTCCTCGGCGTTATTTCCGCGCCAAGATCGTCAGGATGGCGACGAGCATGAACACCACCAAGGTACCGATCGCAGTGAAAATCGACGGGGCGATGTTGAACGTCGCCTTGGTTTGCTCGGCAACGCGGCCGAGCAGCTGCGGCCAAGTATAGCTGACGAAATCGCCTTGGCTCATGATGTTGACCAGAACGCCGTCATCGTCGACCACAGGCAGGTGGCGGAATCGATCGTTCGACATCTGCCGCAGCCAGTCGAGCAGGTCGTCGTCCTCGCGCGCCAGCTTGAGATCTGTGGTCATGATCTTGGCAAGCGTCGTCGTCTGCGGGTCGAGCTGCTCGTTGAGCAAGCGCCGCATGAAGTCGCGCTCGGTGACGATACCAACTGGTTTATGGTCGGGTGAAATGACCACAGCCGCCCCATAATTCTTTTCGCTCATGACCTTCACGGCCGCGAAGACAGTTTCGTCGGGCGCAAAGGTCAACACCGCCGATTTTCGCTTGTATTCGGGACGATCCTTGATCTTCAAGAGGTATCTCCGCACAGATCGCTGTCGCACCGGGTCAACCCAATCGCCGTCGAAGTCAACCGTCGGTGCGCCGACCGCTGCCGGTCGAGCCGTCCCGTCCCAACGCTGACGAGGTGCCCACCGACCCATGCCGGCGGGAACTCCTAGTTGGCGAAGTAATGCGCATACGCCGGTAGCGTCAAAAACGCTTCCAGGGCGTCCGCCAGCACCAGAGCGCGGAACACGTCGGCCGCCTCGGAGAACTTGCCGGCGGCGAAGAAGTTGTCGCCGACGTCGGCCTTCCACACGTTCATCTGCTCGGCGAGCACCCGCTCGATCAGCGCGGTGTCGACCAGCTCGCCGCTGTCCAGCCGCGTTTCGGTCATGCGCCACTGCCACACCTGCGTTCGGCTGATCTCGGCGGTCGCGGCGTCCTCCATCAGGTTGTGGAGCGGAGCCGCCCCCTGCCCGCGGAGCCACGACGCGATATAGCCGATGCCGACGTTGATATTGCCCGTCAGCCCGGCGAGCGATTTGGGGCCGGGTGCGGGGGTGGTCAGCGCCTCCGCCGTCGCCTCGCCCGCGGGCATCACCGACAGCTGGTTCGCCCCCGGCATCGCTCGATCGAACACCTCGAGCGCGACCGGCACCAGCCCTGGATGCGCGACCCACGTCCCGTCGTGCCCGAAGCCGACCTCGCGCTCCTTGTCGGCACGCACCGCGGCGAAGGCTTTGGTGTTCGCCGCCTCGTCGTTCTTGACCGGGATGAACGCGCTCATGCCGCCCATCGCGTGGGCACCGCGCTTGTGGCAGGTACGGATGACGTGGAGCGCGTAGTCGCGCATGAACGGGACGCCCATGTTGACCGCGGCACGGTCGGGCAGGACCTTTGTCCGGTCGGCGCGGAACGTCTTAATAAAGCTGAAGATATAGTCCCACCGCCCGCAGTTGAGCGCGGCGATATGGTCGCGCAGCTCGTACAGGATCTCGTCGGCCATGAACGCAGCCGGCAGCGTCTCGATCAGCACCGTCGCCTTGATCGTGCCGACCGGCAGCCCCATCGCCGACTGGGCGTGGACAAAGATGTTGTTCCACAACCGCGCCTCGAGATAATGCTCGAGCTTGGGTAGATAGAAATACGGCCCCGAGCCCTTCGCCACAAGTGCGCGGGCGTTGTGCCAGAAGAACAGGCCGAAATCGACCAGCGCAGCGGCGACGACCTCGCCGTCGACGACGATATGCGCCTCGGGCAGATGCCAGCCGCGCGGGCGGACGAGGAGTGTCGCGGTGCGCTCGTTCAGCCTGTACGCCTTGCCCTTGTCCTCGAAGCTGATCGTCCCGGCGACGGCATCGCGCAGGTTGACCTGCCCCTCGATCATCGTTGTCCACACCGGCGACGAGGCGTCCTCGAAATCGGCCATGAAGCAGCGCGCGCCGGAGTTCAGCGCATTGATGACCATCTTGCGGTCGACCGGGCCGGTGATCTCGACGCGCCGGTCCTGGAGGTCGGGCGGCGAGCCGGCGACCGTCCACGTTCCCGCCCGCACCGACGCGGTTTCGGGCGCGAAGTCGATCCGGTTGCCGGCATCCCACCACGCCGCCCGCGCCTCGCGCGCGCGCAGCAGGGCGAGGCGCGTGGGATCGTACTGGCGGTGGAGGTTGGCGACGAAGGTCAGCGCCTCGTCGGTCAGGACCGTATCGAACCCCGGCCGCATCGCACCCCTGATCTCGACGCCGTGAACTGCCATCAATCTTCTCCCGGGGTGACGAAGCGGAACGGTGACAGGCCGCGGCTGCGCTCGTCGATCGCCAACCGCGCACCGGCGGGCGCGAGGCTCCGCTGGCGGCACGCGGCGCGGGTGCAACGCGCACAGCCGATCCCGATCGGTGTCGCCGCACCCGGCCCCGTATCGAGGCCGTCGGCGTAGATCATCGCACGCGCCGACGCCAGATCGGCCGCGAGCAGGATCGCGAATTCGGGTTTCACGCTTCCGTACGGCGTCGCATAGGTCCGGACCGTGCGCGCAACCGACAGGAAGCGGGCTCCGTCCTCGGTCTCGACGACCTGGCGCATGATGCGCCCCGGGCGGTCGAAGGCAGCGTGGAGCACCCACAGCGGACAGCCGCCGCCGTCGCTCGCCAACGCCGAGCGGACCGCCGAGAAGCGCTTCGAGATGTTGCCGGCACGATCGGTGCGGATCATCAGGAACGGGATGCCGCGCATGCCCGGTCGCTGGAGTGTCGTCAGACGGTGCGCGACCTGCTCGAACCCCGCACCGAACCGCGCCTGGAGCAGCTCGAGGTCATAGCCCAGCGCCTCTGCGGCCGCGTGGAAGCGCGCGTACGGCATCATCGTCGCCGCCGCGGCATAGTTCGCCAGCGTCTGCACCGCGAACCGCTCGTGCGCCTTCGACGGCAGCGCCGCAGTCGCGACGACCGCGTCGATCGCCGGCTTCAGCTCGATCAGCGCCAGCTGATAGGCGACCGCGAACGTCCGCGACGCCGCGTCGAGCCCCTCCGCGAGCTGCAGCTGGCGCGCGTGGAGGTCGAGGCGGCGGAGCAGCTCGGGCATCACGGCGTGCGGCAGGACACGGACGGTCAGCCCGTGGCGCGCGCGGAGCCGCTCGGCGAGCGCAGCGGCGAGGTCGGCTCCGGCGAGGCGAAGCTCGTCGGCGAGCGCCTCGCACGCAGCGTCGAGATCGGGGAAGTGGTTGCGGCGGTCGAGCAGCAGGTCGGTCACCGCCTCGACCGGACCGGCGACGACGGGATCGGCGGCCGCGCCGCCGCCGCTCGCGAGCCGCAGCAGCGCCGCCGCGACCCCCGGCGCACTCGCGGCGACCTCGGCAAGTTCGGCGCGGCCGACATCGAGCCCGGCAAGGCGCGGGTCGGCGAACAGCGCGGCGAGCTCGGCCGCCACCGCCTCGCCGTCGTCGCCGGTCAGCTGGCGCAGGTCGAGATCGTACGCGCTTGCCAGCTTGAGCAGGAACGACGCCGTCAGCGGCCGCTGGTTGCGCTCGATGAGGTTAAGGTAGCTGACCGACACACCGAGGTCGCCCGCCAACCGGGTCTGGGTGACGCCGCGCTGGAGGCGCAGGCGCCGCAGCCGCGCGCCGGCGAACAGCTTGCGATCGGCCGTCATGACCGAGCGCTGATCATTGTCGATGCTTTCACAACACGACACGGGCGGGTTGCCTGCCCGCACACACCTCGACACGATTTCGACAGCACGGCCATTGACCGCGCCCTACGCCGGCGCGCATCGCGAAGCAACGGCTTCCGGGGAGGAGCGTCGGCGCGGGCAGGTCCGAACGACCGCCCGCGCCATCTTGTCAAGACCGGTCAAAGGACCCGACGATGCTGTACGACGACCATATCGCTTCGGCCGACGCACTGATCGCCGCGCGCGGGGGCACGTGGGACGGCATCGGCGCGGAGGCGGTCGCCCGCATGCGGCTGCAGAACCGCTTCCAGACCGGGCTCGACATCGCGCGCTACACCGCCAAGATCATGCGCGCCGACATGGCCGTCTATGACGCCGACCCGGCGAGCTACACCCAGTCGCTCGGGGCGTGGCACGGCTTCATCGGCCAGCAGAACATGATTGCGATCAAGAAGCATTTCGGCTCGACCAAGGGGCGCTACCTGTACCTGTCGGGGTGGATGGTCGCGGCGCTGCGCTCCGAGTTCGGCCCGCTGCCCGACCAGTCGATGCACGAGAAGACGAGCGTTCCGGCGCTGATCGCCGAACTCTACACCTTTCTGCGTCAGGCCGACGCGCGCGAGCTCGGGATGATGTTCCGCGAGATCGACGCCGCGCGCGCCGCCGGCAACGTCGGGCGCGCGAAGGAGCTGCTCGCCGCGGTCGACAAGTACCAGACCCACGTCGTGCCGATCATCGCCGACATCGACGCGGGCTTCGGCAATGCCGAGGCGACGTACCTGCTCGCCAAGAAGATGATCGAGGCGGGGGCGTGTGCGCTGCAGATCGAGAACCAGGTCAGCGACGAGAAGCAGTGCGGCCACCAGGACGGCAAGGTCACCGTGCCCCACGAGGACTTCCTCGCCAAGGTTCGCGCGTGCCGCTACGCCTTCCTCGAACTCGGCGTCGACGACGGCATCATCGTCACGCGGACGGACAGCCTCGGTGCCGGGCTGACCAAGCAGATCGCCGTCAGCCACGCCCCGGGCGACCTCGGCGACCAGTACAACGGCTTCCTCGACTGCGAGGAGATCGACCCTGCCACCGCGAAGAACGGCGACGTCGTGATCAACCGGGACGGCAAGCTGCTGCGGCCCAAGCGCCTGCCGTCGAACCTGTTCCAGTTCCGCGCCGGCACGGGCGAGGACCGCTGCGTGCTCGACTGCATCACCAGCCTGCAGAACGGGGCCGACCTGCTGTGGATCGAGACCGAGAAGCCGCACATCGAGCAGATTGCCGGGATGGTCGACCGCATCCGCGCGACCGTGCCGAACGCGAAGCTGGTCTACAACAACTCGCCGAGCTTCAACTGGACGCTCAACTTCCGCCAGCAGGTCTATGACGCGATGGCGGCCGCGGGGCAGGACGTGTCGGCGTACGACCGCGCGCGGCTGATGAGCGCCGACTACGACGCGACGCCGCTCGGGGCCGAGGCCGACGAGCGCATCCGCACCTTCCAGGCGGATGCGGCGAAGCGCGCGGGCATCTTCCACCACCTCATCACGCTCCCGACCTACCACACCGCAGCGCTGTCGACCGACAACCTCGCACGCCAGTATTTCGGCGCGGCGGGGATGCTCGGCTACGTGCGTGACGTCCAGCGCGCCGAGATCCGTCAGGGCATCGCCTGCGTCCGCCACCAGAACATGAGCGGCAGCGACATCGGCGACGACCACAAGGACTATTTCGCCGGCGAGGCCGCGCTGAAGGCCGGCGGCACCCACAACACGATGAACCAGTTCGCAGCGTAGCGCGGCCGAACGCAGCGAGCACGCCGCAGGCGCGCACAGCAGCGCGCGGCCTCGCGCAAGCCCGGCCGGCGGGTCGGCGGACTTTCTCCGCCAACCCGTCCGACGACGCGGCTTTGCCGCGACGCCCGCTAAGCTCAGCCTGTCACCCCCATCGCCGCCGCCGCGTCGGTGATCTGACGCGCGCGCGCCGGCGTATCGGCGAACGCCGCGCGCCCGTTTGCCAGCGCGGCCTTCGCCGCCGCAGCATCGCCCATCACCTGCCGCGCGCGGATCAGGCGGATCCATCCGTCGGCGTCGCGCGGGTTGGCCTTGAGCTTGGCTGCAAGATTGTCGACCATCCCGGCGATGAACGCTGCGCGCCCGGCGTCGGTCATCCCCGATGCGGCAGCGACCTGCCCGGCGTCGGGACCGCGCGCGTTGGCCGCTCCCGCAAGCACCGGCGGTGCGGCGGCGAGCGTTCCGGGCATGCCATGCAGCCGCCCGGCAAGATCGATCTTCGCATCGCGCGCGGCCTGCATGACGAAACGGCGCAGCTCGGGAGCCCACGGCGCGTCGGGCGCGGCCGAATTGAGCAGGGTGACCCACGCATCGATCGCGCCGCGGTGGTCGCCGTGCTGGTCGGTCTCGAGAGCGAGAAAATAGCGCGCGCGCGGATCGGTTGCGTCGGCGGCGCGCGCGGCACGGAATGCCGTCGCGGCGGCGGGGGTGACGACGCCGCCCGCCCCTTGCGTCAGCGCCTCGCCCTCGGCCGAGTGCAGCTCGGCGGTCGCGGGCGACAGCGCGACCGCGCGGGCAAACGCACGCGCCGCTTCGCTGAACCGCTGCTGCTGGAAATAGGCCCCGCCGAGCAGCCGCCAGCCGGTGACGTCGCCCGGGTTCGCCGCCGCCTTCGCCTCGAGCTTGGTCAGGATCGTCGCGACGCCGGTGTCCGTCGGCGCTGCGGGCGCGGGAGTCCCCGTCGCGGCGGCGACCTCGCCGGCGACGATCCGGTTGGCGGTCGCAGCGGGTAGGTCGGGCCGCCCGGTGACCGCATAGATGCCGGTCGCGACGAGCGCCGTCGCACTGCCGGCCAGCAGCGCCAGCCGCGCGGCGCGGCGATCGCCGAGCAGGCGGACCGGCAGGCTCCGCGCCCGCGCCTCGACCAGCAGCCGGCGCTTGAGCTCGGTGCGCAGCGCATCGGCGGTTCCCGGCTCGACCTGCCCGCTCGCGACCTGCGCGTCGACCTCTGCAAGCTGACCGCGGATGATCGCAGTGACCGTCTCCCCCTCGCGCGCGGCGGAATCGTAGCGTCGGACGAGCGGGATCGCGAGACCGACGGCGGCGACCGCGCTCATCAAGGCGACGATCACCCAGATCAGGCTGGTCATGTCAGCCGCGACCCTCGAGCAGGCGCGCCGCCGCGGCGGCCTCGTCGGCGGTCAGGCCGGCGTCGGGCACGCGCGCCTTCCGCGCCGCAAGCCGGGCGACGACGATGCCGCCGCCGACGAGCAGCACCACGGGGCCGAGCCACAGCACGAGCGTGGCGGGAATGACCGGCGGCTTGAGCAGCACATAATGCCCGTAGCGATCGACGAGATACTGGACCGCGGCGGCGTCGCTGTCGCCTGCCGTCAGTCGCTCGCGGACAATGACGCGCAGGTCGTGCGCCAGCGGAGCATCGCTGTCGTCGATCGACTGGTTCTGGCAGACGACGCAGCGCAAGGTCGCGCTGATCGTTCGCGCCCGTGCCTCGAGCGTCGGATCGCGCAGCTGCTCGCTCGGCAGGACGGCGGCGGCAGGCCCCGAGCTCGACATTGCAAGCAGCAGCGCGGCGGCGAGAACCAGGCGTCTCATGCCTCGGCGCGCAGCCGGTCGAGCATCGGTCGCAGCGTCCCCTCCCAGTCGGCGGCGGTGATCGGCCCGACCTGCTTGTAGCGGATGCGGCCATGGCGATCGACGACGAACGTCTCGGGCACGCCGGTAACGCCAAGGTCGATGCCGGTTCGCGCCGTCGGGTCGCTGGCAATGCGCCGATAGGGGTTACCGAGCTGCGCCAGCCATGCACTCGCCTTGGCGGGCTCGTCCTTCCAGTCGAGGCCGTAGACCGGCGTACCGCCCGCCGCGATCTTGAGCAGCATCGGGTGCTCGACCGGGCACGCCGCACACCACGACGCGAAGACGTTGAGCAGCCGCGGCTCGTGGCCGGCGGTGAAGTCGGCGGCGGCGAAGCCCGGGGAGGCGGCATCGAGCCCTGCGAGCGCGAACGGCGGCAGCGGCCGGTCGATCAATGTCGACGGAATGCGCGACGGGTCCTTGGTCAATCCGTGGGCGAACACCGCGACGAGGACGGCGAGGAGCAACACCGGCACGCCGTACAGCCACCGCGTCATGCTGGGGCCAGCCGCCCCGCCGGCAGCACCGCCGGCCGCGCCGCGCCGATGCGGAAGCGGCGGTCGGCGAGCGACACCGTGCCGCCAAGCGCCATCAGCACCGCGCCCGCCCAGATCCAGTCGACCAGCGGATGGTCGTACAGCCGCACAACGATGCCGCCGCCGTCCTGCGCCTCGCCGATCGCGACATAGGTGTTGCCCGCGAGCGCCGGGGCGATGCCGGCCTGCGTCGTCTGCGTCCGGCTGGCTGGGTAGAAACGCCGCTCCGACACCAGCGGCGATTCGCGGCCGCCACGGTCGAGGGTGAAGCTCGCGATCAGCGAGACGAAGTTCGGCCCCGTGCCCTGCGTCAGCGCGTCGAGCGTCACCGCCGCGCGCCCGATCGCTACCCGCTGGCCGGGGTGCATCACCAGCACCTGCGACGATTGCCACGCCGACATCGCCGTCACCCCGGCGACCAGGAGGCCGAGCCCGGCGTGGGCGAGGACAAGGCCGTAGGTTGCCGTCGGCGTCGTCCGCACCGCACGCACGAAGTCGCCGCTGTGCCGCCACCGCCGCGCGAGAATCGCGCCCGCGCCAACCACCAGCCAGGCGGCAAGCGCGATCCCGAGCGCTGCCGTCACCCGCGCGACCGGGAACAGCGCCAGCCCGAGCGCGAGCGCCGCGCCGCACGCGACCAGCGGCCAGCGAACCCGCGCGCCGACGCCGGCGAGCGTGTCGCGCTTCCACATCAGCATCGGCCCGAACACCACCAGCACGAGCAGCGGCACCGCGATCGGCGCGAACGTCAGCGCGTAATAAGGCGGACCGACCGAGATCTTGTCGGTCGAGAACGCTTCCATGATGACCGGATAGAAGGTGCCGAGGAAGACCACCGCGGTCAGCGCCATCAGGAACAGGTTGTTTAGCGCAAGCCCCGTCTCGCGGCTGACGCGGCCGAACAGCGCTCCGGAGGCGAGCACCGGTGCCCTCGCGGCGAAGAGCGCCAGCGCTCCACCCGTCGCGCCGACGATGATCGCGAGGATGAACACGCCTCGCCGCGGATCGACGGCGAAGGCGTGGACGCTCGTCAGGATGCCCGAACGGACGAGGAAGGTTCCGATCAGGGACAGCGAGAAGGTCAGGATCGCGAGCAGGATGGTCCAGCCGATCAGAGCGCCGCGGCGCTCGAGGACCAGCGCGGAATGGAGCAGCGCCGTGCCCATCAGCCACGGCATCAGCGACGCGTTCTCGACCGGATCCCAGAACCACCAGCCGCCCCAGCCGAGCGTGTAGTACGCCCAGATGCTGCCGAGCGCGATGCCGCACGTCAGGCAGACCCAAGCCGCGAGTACCCACGGCCGCACCCAGCGCGCCCACGCGGCATCGACCCGCCCCTCGATCAGCGCGGCGACCGCAAACGAAAAGGCGACCGAAAAGCCGACGTAGCCGAGGTAGAGCAGCGGCGGATGAATCACCAATCCTGGGTCCTGGAGCAGCGGGTTCAGTTCGGCCCCGTCGAGCGGCGCCGGCGACAGCCGCGCGAACGGGTTCGACGTAAACAGGAGAAAGGCGAGGAACGCCGCGCCGATCATCCCCTGGACGGCGAGCACGCGTGCCTGGAACGAATCGCGGAGGTTGTCGCCGTACCACGCGATCGCCGCGCCGAAGACGCTGAGGATCAGCACCCACAGCAGCATCGACCCTTCGTGGTTGCCCCAGACGCCGGCGAAGCGGTAGGCGAGCGGCATCGTCGAATGGGTGTTGCTGGCCACCGCGGCGAGCGAGAAGTCGGTCTGGACGAAGGCAAAGGCGAGGGCGGCGAAGGCGCACGTGACGAACGCAGCCTGCAGCGTCGCCGCCGCGCGGCCGAACGCCATCAGCGCAGGGTCGCCACGACCCGCGCCAATCATCGGCACGAGCGACTGCAGGCACGCGATGACCAGCGCGAGGATCAGCGCGAAATGTCCGATCTCACCTGCCATGTTGGTCGCCGTGCCGCTGCATCGGAGTGACTTAGCGATTTGTCGGGAGCGGTGGTAGAGGGTGCGCCGAAATGGTCGACCTGATCACCAGCCCCGCCAACCAGACGCTGAAGGGCCTGCGCGCGCTTCACGAGAAGAAGTTCCGCCGTGCCGACGGACGCTTCCTTGCCGAAGGGCTGCGGATCGTCGCGGAAGCGGTCGAAGCCGGCATCGCGCCCGAGGTGCTGGTGTTCGCCGAAGGCCATGCGGGCCACCCGCTCGTCGCGCGGCTGATCGCGACGACCGAGGCGAGCGGGGGCCTCGCGATCGCCACCACGCCGGCGCAGCTCGGTCGGTTGACGCTGAAGGACAACCCGCAGGCGGTCGTCGGGGTGTTCCGGGCGCGGGCGGTACCGCTCGCCGCACTCGATCCGGCGGCAGCGCGGCTGTGGCTCGTCGTCCAGGCGGTCAAGGACCCCGGCAACCTGGGAACGATCCTGCGCACCGGCGACGCGGTCGGCGCGGGCGGCGTGATCCTGCTCGACGACTGCTGCGACGCGTTCGGCACCGAGGCGGTGCGCGCGTCGATGGGGGCGATCTTCACGCAAGGCGTGACGCTGACGAACGGGCCGGCATTCTTCGAGTGGGTGCGCGGCCGTGGCTTCGTTGCCGGGGCGACGCTCGACGACGCAGCAGACTATCGCACGATCGCATACCCCGCACCGACTTTCCTGCTGCTCGGCAACGAGCAGGCGGGGCTTCCGCTCGACTATGCCGCGCGGTGCGACGTGCGGGTGAAGCTGCCGATGCGCGGCCGCGCCGATAGCCTCAATGTCGCGGTTGCCGCCGGTGTGCTCGCCTACCACGTCGCCGGGTAAGCGCCCGAGACGCCGCGCCGTGTGTTATGGCGGCGTATCAGAGGAGAACGCCCATGACCCGCATCGCCTACGAAGTCGTCGAGCACGACGGCGGCTGGATCTACAAGGTTGGCGACGTCTTCACCGAAACCTACCCGACGCACGAGGCGGCGAGTGCCGCGGCGAAGGCGGCCGCCGCCGAGCACGCCCTCGCCGGCGAGACTGTGCCGATCGAATACGAGGACGCCGACGGCCGCTGGCACGCGGAAACCGCCGACGGCGACGACCGGCCGGAGGTCGAGGTCCGGG
>Ga0123338_10004824_pt1 | contig 11674 bp, 11 predicted proteins | sample grotaG_FD_89793 | JGI IMG/M metagenome (GOLD analysis project Ga0123338, IMG submission 89793) | Glacier valley bacterial and archeal communities from Borup Fiord, Nunavut, Canada, to study Microbial Dark Matter (Phase II) -... | ecosystem: Environmental > Aquatic > Freshwater > Ice > Glacier ... | reverse complement strand
CTGTAAGCAGGTGATACAAATGAACTTAAAAGAAACAATGTTGTGCTTATCCGAAAAAGGAAATGATTCTTTCAAAAAAATCTATCTGAGCCATGGAGCCAGAGAACCTTTATTCGGTGTAAAAATGGGAGATCTTCGCTCCTTAGCCAAAAAAATCGGCATTGATCATCCATTGGCGTTGGAACTCTATACCACCGGAAACAGTGATGCGATGATGTTGGCTTTATTGATTGCTGATCCGCAACAAGTCGATGAAACATTATTGGACCACTGGGTTTCTTTGGCTTATTGGGATATGTTGAGTGAAAGAGGTATTGCCGAATTAGCTTCATCAAATGTGAATGCATGGCTGTTGGCTGAAAAGTGGATTCAAAGTAAGGATGAAATGACAGCCTGTGCAGGATATTCGATCTACATGACGCTCTTTACAAAGACTGATAATCAGTTGTTGGATGTTGAGAAAATAAAAACGATGCTGATATCGATGTCACTTCGGATTCATGACGAGCTGCCGCATCTGCAATATGCGATGAATAATTGCTTGATCATGGCCGGAATCCACATAGATCCGATTTATGAATTTTGTTTGGAACTTGCGAATGAGATCGGTTATGTAAAACCGACGGTAGCGATCAATAATTGCAATATTCAATCAGCCAGTGACTATTTGGTAAGATACAGAGGGAAAAAGAAGGTCAAATCAAAATAAAAGGTATTCACTCATGTAAGTGAATACCTTATTTTATAATGTAACGGTCGTTTTTGTTACACCGACAGGTTCATCTGGATTATACCCGCGGCTGATTGATAATAGACAGGCGAACATCTGTGAAACGACGGCTCCGGCATAGACGGCTCTTATTCCATCCATGTCTTCCGGAAGTAAAATCGAGATATCACCCAGTTTGGCTATTTCCGGTTTATTGGTAACGATCAATGAGAAAATGGCTGTTTCTCTTTTTAATCGGTTATGCAGATCGATCGGACAATAATCGGTAGCTTTGTCGGCAATAAAGAACATCGTCGGTACGAAACGCTGTGCCGTTGCGATCGGTCCGTGGCGATAATCACTGGAAGCATAGCACCGAGCATCAAAATAACTGGTTTCTTGAACTTTAAGTTCGGTTTCCATCCCCAATGCATAAAGCAGACCGCGGCCGAAGATCATCATGTGTTCACTGTTGCGAAATAACGGAATGGCACTGCGAACTTGATTTTCAAGCAATAACGCCCGTTCGGTGACTTCGGAGATATCATTCAATGCATCGAGCAGTTCAGTATTTCCACTGATTTGCGCTGCGAAGGCCGTAAGAAGCGTTACCTGCGTCAAATAAGATTTGGCGGCCGTTATACTGGTTTCAGGTCCGCATTCGTTGTTGAGTGCGTATTTACCTGCTGTGGTCATCAAACTTCCGCGATTGTTGGTGATCGAAACGCAAAGTCCGCCTTGTCGATCACATTCTTTCATCACTTCAAAAATATCGCGGGCAGCGCCTGATTGGGAAACTGCAATCATCAGAACGTTGGAATAGTCGACATTACCATGATAGGCGGTAACAACGGCCGGAGCCGAAATACTTACGATCATTCCGCAATAGGTTTCAAACAAATAACGGGCGACCATGTTGGCATGATCACTAGAGCCGCGTCCTACCAAAACAACTGTTTTAATATTACGAGTTTCAACTTCACGGGCTATTTCTTTAATCAGAGGCACATTGATCTGCAAACTATTCCGGATGGCGGAAGGCTGTTCAAAAATTTCTTTCCACATTTTCGACTGTTCGGTTGTGTACATTGGTTCCTCCTAATGTAGGTTTGATAAATGTTTATGTAAATATGTAAGTACAAAGTTTGATTTACGGTGTTATAAACGAGAATTCTACAGTATAATAATTAAAAAGGAGAATTGCGATGAACTGGGAATATGTTTTATACTCCAGCACGATGGTGTTGGTATTGGCACTCGTGATCTACGGAGTGTTTATCTATCAGAATGTAAAGATGATGAAGAAAAGCCGAACGACCTGGGTCAAGATCCAAGATTCCGTTGAGGTAGGCAAGAAAGTTCTTGTCAACGGAATGGTGGGTACCGTTAAAGCAATCGATGAAGAATACCTTAGCGTCGAACTTGCCCCAAATGTTGTTGTCAAAGCAGCTAAATATACTGTTTCAAAAGTATTCGATTGACTCCGATATCGGAGTTTTTTTTATTCAGGTTTCCGAATGAACGTAACTGGCACTCTTCGCATCGACTTTGTTTTGGAATTCCGCAAACAACGGATGCTTGAGCCATATTCTCAATTTGTCGGTCGTTAGATAAGCGATGACTTGGAAAAACGGCAGAAATGCTAACGGACTGAGAAGTTCGGAAACAGTTCCGGTGTAGCGTACTGCATGCTCTTCATCGATTTCGGGATTGTTGGAAAGAACAAAAACACGATCGGTAACGGCTCTTGAAGCATGATAAATCTCCGCAATCCGATGACTCGAAATATCATTACCGTCGATAAAGAACAACGTATAGTTCGGAGTGATTTGAAGATTAGGACCGTGTATGAATTCTTCCAGTTCATAAGCAACTGAAGGAACTTGAACCGTTTCACCGATCTTGAGCGCCCCTTCTAATACTGTTCCGAAATTAGCTCCGCAACCCATTGTATAAGCATTGGTCATCGAAGTGAATGTTTTGATATTTTTTTCGAATAAAGCAATCGTATTTTCCATGACTTCATGATTGATCACAGCTGTTTGGGTAATCTCTTGTTTAACAGCATCTGCTTCCGCAACCGTTAACAATTTTTTGCGCAACGCGGATTCGATACTGAACAACATCAGATACTCGGCCAATGTCGTAACACCTTTGGTCACATAACCGACCGTTTCCACACCGACACCGTATTCGATCAATACATCGCTAACATCTTTGAAGTCGCTGTTAAGATTACCGGTCAGTCCGATTCCCAACTTGCCGGTTTGTTTAAGATGTTTAAGTGCATCGATCGCATTGGTACTGCATCCGCTTTGCGAAACTACAAAGACAAAATCACTTTCATCGACATCATTTTCATAATTAACGAATGTATAAGGAGTCACGATTTTTACTTCAGTCTGCAGATAATGACGCATGAACATGCGGGCACAATAGGAACCATTATAGGATGATCCCGAAGCAACGATCCAAATCGTTTTGTATTCACGTTCGACATAAAGATCGACCAGTTGTTTCGTCAGATCGTACGATCTTTTGACATTATCACCGATCAGATGGGAAGATTCTTTAACATAATCCATCATTGTTAATTTTTCGCTCATGTTACCTCCAATGTTGTAATGTTATTACAATATGATTATAGCACTTACATTCTCGATTTCAATCAATATAAGATCGATTTTGTAATCTGAAAGGGCTTTCCATCACATTGTAATAACATATTGACAAATACATGATTTGACCTATAATAAACTTATATTGAAGATATAAATATTCATAACGGAGGTTAGAAAATGGCAGAACCGAAAATTTTACTGACTCGGATCGACAACCGTTTAGTTCATGGACAAGTGGGTATGTCATGGGTAGGCGCCATTCATCCAAACTTGATCGTAGTAGCCGATGACGAAGCCGCAAACGATAAAGTACAGCAATCATTGATGCAGATGACAGCTGAAGCAGCGGGAGTCGGGATTCGTTTTTTCTCGTTGCAGAAGACGATCGACGTAATTCATAAGGCCAGCCCGACCCAAGAAATATTCATTGTGACCAAAACACCGGCCAGTGCTCGAGTACTTATCGAAAATGGTGTGCCAATCAAAAAACTGAACATCGGCAACATGCATTTCACGCAAGGCAAACATATTGCCGGGGAATCACATGTTTATGTTGATGACAAAGATCTTGAGGATTTACGTGCGATCCGTAAATTGGGTGTAGATGTTTACATTCAAATCGCACCTGGAGACAAGAAGTACGATTTCGAAAATTAATTTCATACGAGAATGTGGTTTTTACTGCAAAGTGCTTTTTTTGATGTGCACATAAGCAGAAAAATAGATGGCTGTGCAACAGCCGAAAAAGAAAGGGGAATACAAATATATGCAAATTTCTTTGATTCAGGGGATATTGCTGGCATTGATGGCATTCGTAGCCGCAGTTGACCAACAATGGGAAGCCTTCTTCTGGTTCCGTCCGATCGTCGTCGCATTTTTCGCAGGTATTATCCTCGGTAATGTGCAGCTGGGTTTACAAGCCGGTGCTGTCGCAGAACTAGCTTATCTTGGTTTACTGACAGTCGGGGGAACTGTTCCGCCGGATCCGCTTATCGCCGGTATCATGACGACTGTTATTGCTTATACAACAGGACAAAGTGCTGAGACAGCTTTAGGTTTGTCTTTACCGTTTGCCCTATTGGCACAATGGGTCGGAATATTCTTCAACTCAGCCTATTCCGGATTCATGGGCCCTCTTGACAGAGCCGCTGAAAAAGCTGATGTTAAAAAATTCAAATTCATCGTTTACAGTGCGATCGTTATCAAAGCAACCGTTGTTGCATTGATCGTCTTCTTGTCGGCGTATGCGATGCAAGCTCCGATCAGTAATTTCGTTTCTACATTCCCAGTATTTTTGATCCACGGATTCGAAATCGCCGGTGGTTTATTGCCTGCCGTCGGATTAGCGTTGTTACTGCGTATAATGCTTAAAGCGGATAACGCAGCTTACTTGTTTATTGGTTTCCTGATGGCAACTTATTTGAAACTCGGTAATGTATTGCCAATCGCAATTGCTGGTATCGCTGTCGGATATATCGGTTACATGAACGATAAACATCACGCAAAACTATCAGTAGCTACAGAAGGAGGATCTGAAGATGACGGTATCTAGAAAAAAACTGACGAAGCAAGATATTACGAAGATGGGTCTGTATTCCATCATTGAACAATCCTGCTTTAACTTTGAAAGAATGCAAGCAGCCGGATTTACATTATCGATGGTTCCTTGTTTCGAAAAAATCTATGGTGATCAAAAAGATGAGATCGCCAAAGCAATGGTCAATAATATGGATTTCATCAATACCGAACCTCATATGGCGACATTCTTACAAGGATTGGTTTTATCACTTGAAGAAGCCGGTGAAGACCGTGAATTGATCAAGAACCTTAAAACCGGTCTGTTTGGACCGTTGGCCGGACTTGGAGATGCGATCTTCTGGTTTACATTACTTCCTATTTCAGCCGCAATCAGTTGTTCAATCAGTCAACAGGGTTCAATCTTAGGCCCATTACTTTACATGGCCATCTGGTTTGTTGCCGCTATCTCACGTATTTGGTTCGGACAGATCGGCTATTCGCTGGGTGTCGGAGCTATCAGCAAAATTCGTGAAAATGCCAATGCGATCACGAAAGCAGCCGGTATCTTGGGTGTTATGGTCGTCGGCGGATTGATTCCTTCTTATATCAAATTAGCCTTCTCATCGGAATTGAAACTTTGGAAAGTTGTTTCGGTTCAGGGAATCTTTGATTCTATCTTGCCGAATCTGCTTCCTTTGGGATTCGTATTCCTGTTATACTATCTGCTGAAGAAAAAGAACATGAACGTTATTGCGTTGATCATTACGATCATCGTTTGCTCGATCGGACTTTCTTTCTTCAAATTGATGTAATTGACACTGCCTGCAGGTACTTCGGTATCTGCAGGCATATTTTTGTTTAATAGCCGCATAGACACTGTTATAGGTTTATTACTGCAATGTTTGACAAGATAACAAGGATGTTATAAAATGTAATTACATTATTACAATGTGGAGGAAATTATGGAAACCCAATTAACGAAGCCAATTAATAAGTACATCGATCATACCTTATTGAAAGCGTACGCAAGTAACCAAGATTTCATAAAAGTATGCGATGAATGTAAAAAATATGATTTTATGATGATTGCCATCAATTCATCACCAGTCGTTTTTTGTAAGGAACAATTGAAAGATACGGATGTTCATGTCGGAGCTGCTATTGGTTTTCCGTTAGGTCAAACCACCATAAAAACAAAAGTAGCTGAAACAGAAGATGCAATCGCAAACGGTGCGGATGAGATCGACTATGTGATCAATATCGGACAATTAAAGAATAAAAACTATGAATATCTCGAAGAAGAAATGCGTTCGATCGTCGACGTTTGTCGTGCTCACAATGTGATGTCTAAAGTGATCTTCGAGATTTGTTATTTAGAAAAAGAAGAAATCGTTATCATGAGTGAAATCGCCAAGCGTGTCAAACCTGACTTTATCAAAACATCGACCGGTTTCGGAACATCGGGAGCAACGATCGAAGATGTAAAATTGATGAAACAGACAGTCGGAAATGAAGTTAAGGTAAAAGCTGCCGGCGGTATCCGTGATCTGGCTACTTTCATGGCCATGATAGAAGCAGGTGCCGAACGTATCGGCACAAGTAACGGTGTTCAGATCGTCGAAGAATATCGCGCTTTACACAAACATGATTAAAGCAGTCATTTTCGATATGGATGGTGTCATTGTCGACAGTGAGATTGTCTATTTAAAATTCGTACGTGATTTCATCCGTAAACAAGGTGTTTATGTTGAACTTGAAGATCTTTATCCGATCGTTGGTACCTCACTGCAAGTAACTTGGCAGATGATGTCGGACGCTTTACACGGTCTGATGAGTCCGGATGAAGTTCAACGTGATTACAAAATTTTTACGGCTGATTTCAATGTCGATTTTCCTTCGATATTGCGTGAGGAGATTCATGATCTTCTGAAACATTTTACCGAAAACGGTTTAAAAATCGCTTTAGCCTCTTCCAATAACATCGAAACGATCGAAGACGTTTTGACAACGTGTTCGATTCGCCATTATTTTGATTCGATCGTCAGCGGTGACATGTTTATCGAAAGTAAGCCGAATCCTGAAATCTATCATTACTCGGCTGAATGTTTAGGTGTTGATTATGATGAATGTGTGGTGATCGAAGATTCGACCTACGGGGTGCAAGCAGGACTTCGTGCAGGAATGACAGTGATCGCTCTGATCGACGATCGATTCAATGCCGATCAATCGTTAGCAGATTATTGCATCGAAAATTTATTACAAGCGATTCCGTTGATCGATTCACTTACCTAGTAAAACGGTACCTTCCGGTACCGTTTGTTATTTATAGACAGTTAAGTCAAATTGATTTCGTTCTCCCGGATAAATGGCAACCGATACTTCCAACATACGCTCATTTTGGTCACTTGCGACTGTCTCAACATGATGAACAGCGGTATTTTTTGCGACTTCCAGTAATTTCGCCGAAGCATCATCGATGATCTGCGCATCAACCACCCGATGGGCAAAGCTGACATAAACTTTGTAGTGTTTTTCAAACACATCATAGAGGGATTCATTCTCGAGATCGATTTTTTCTATATCGGGAAAAATATTCAGCGGCAAATAAGTGTCAACGATGACTAACGGTATCTTATCGCCGTAACGCAAACGTTTAAGATGAAGGACTGATTGTGATGAATCCAATTTTAATAATTCATAGATTTTTTTATCAAAGGTGATCTTTTCCTTAATTAGAACTTTCGTCGAAGGAGCTAAACCGGCTCGTATCATCTCTGAATTGAAATTCGATAAGTCAGAGAAAAAGTTACTTCGGATCTCTTTGTCTTTCACAAAGGTACCTTTTCCTTTATAGCGAGCGATGATCCCCTCGGAAATTAGTTCGGAATAGGCTTGACGGATGACCGGACGAGAGATATTGAAAGCAGTGCAGAGTTCTTCTTCAGTCGGTATCTTATCATTGGGTTGTAAAATTCCGTCGGCAATTGCCCGTTTGATGCTGTCTTTTAATTGTGAATACAAAGGTGCGGAACTGAATTTATTGATACTGATATAGTGCATGTTTGTTTCTCCTAGTCCTTATCCCGACGGATAACGATATCAAACTGATTACGATCTCCGGGGAAAGAAGCGATGGAATATTCCATTAATTTATTTTCCGCATCGTACGTAAATGTCTGGACACGGTGAACTGCGGATTTCTTCTTAACTTCTAACAGAACAGCATCGATATCACTGACGACCTGTGCATTGAAGGTATTGTAAGCTTTAGCGACCGGCAGATGATAATCTCGTTCAAAAACACTGTACAGCGAGTTGACGGCAAAGTCATATTTTTCCAATCCCGGAAACATTATCAGTGAAATATAAGTGTCCTCCAAGTAAATGGGGACATCGTCACCGTATCGGATGCGTTTGAAATGCAGACACGGCGATTCTTCATTTAAATTCAACAAAGGAAAAATTCGCGGTTCTGAAGTGAGAATCTCAACATTTAAAATCTTCGTTCGCGGCACGATTCCTTTTCGTTCCATCTCCCCGGTAAAATTGGATAGTTCATTGAAAAAATTACGTCGGATGAAATTCTTGATGACAAATGTTCCTTTACCTTTCATTCGAACGATCGCACCCTGAGCGATCAGATCGGCATAAGCTTGTCGAACAACAGGTCGCGAAACATTGAAGGTATTGCAAAGCTCTTCTTCGGTCGGAAGTTTATCTTTGTCTTTCAGTATTCCATCATCAATGGCTTTCTTGATACTCTCTTTTAACTGAGCATAAAGTGGGACAGATGAGAATTTATTGATGGTTATATAGTGCATGAGATCCTCCAAATCATTGTTATAGATATTATATCATAATGTCACATCAAAACTATGACAACATTAGTCATATGTTGTAACTAATAGAGGACACAAACGGAGTATTTTCCACAAAAAAAATCTGATTCAAACTATATGTTACTTATTGATGTCAAAACGTCCCAATAAAGGTATAATTAAAGGGAACTATTAGACACAATTAGTATCAATCAAGCATTAAATAAACACTCAAGTGTAACTTACGAGTTTTCAATGATTTTATTATCGATTTGGAAAGTGAGGAGGATAACATGGAAATTTCAATTAATCAATATCCGGTCGGTGTGATCGCAGTTTTTGATCAACTTGAAAAAGCCGGATTTGAAGGGTATTTAGTCGGCGGTTGTGTTCGCGATCTTTTATTGGGAAAGGAACCGCATGATTTTGATTTTGCCGGCAATGCTGTTCCCGAAGAGATACTTTCCGTTTTCAAAGGATACAAAACTATCAGAGACGGTGAAAAACACGGAACAATCGCAGTTCAATCAGATGGATTGTGGATCGAAATAACAACTTACCGAACGGAGTCTGACTATGCAGATTTCCGCCATCCGACCCATGTGGAATTTGCCGACGATATTCGGAAGGATCTCGCGAGACGTGATTTTACGGTGAACGCAATGGCTTTATCAAGGGATGGTAACGTGATCGACTTGTTTGGTGGTAAATCCGATATTGAAAAACGGGTTATCCGTTGTGTCGGAGATCCAAAAGAACGTTTTACTGAAGATGCGCTTCGAATCATGCGCGCACTTCGCTTCTCGGCAGTTCTCAATTTCGAGATTGAAAAGCAAACATCGAATGATCTCCATCGATATGGTTATTTGTTGAAGGAAATTGCTGTCGAACGAATTCTGACAGAATTTAAAATCCTATTATTGCAAGCTGACTGCGGTCAACTGCTGCGTGACTATTCGGATGTATTGATCCAGTTCATTCCTGAACTGGCGGAGATCATCGGCTTTGAACAATTCAATCCTCATTATGAGGACGATGTTTACACACACAGTGTCAAAGTGACTGAAACGGTTCGTGCGGATATTGCCCTGCGACTTGCAGCTTTTCTCCATGATATCGCGAAACCCAACGTACTCAGTTTGGATACGCACGGCAATGGAACTTTCATTGACCACGCCGAAAAAGGTTCGATCAAAGTTAAAGAGATATTGACGCGTCTCAAAATCGATAAAAAAACAATGGAACTGGTTTGTAAACTTATTTCGTTGCATGAAGTCGAATTTCCGAAAACTAAACCTGAGATGCGCCGTTGGATGAATCGATTTCAACCTGAAGTACTCAGTTTGGCGATGGAACTGCAAGATGCGGATCTGAGATCTCATTCGACCGACCAACAGTTAAGACTAGAACTCATTAATGATTCGCGAAAACTTTTGACTCAACTCATCAATGACAAGGTTTGTTACTCATTGAAAGACCTGGCAATCAACGGAGATGATCTAATCAAACTCGGATACAGCGGTAAGAATGTCGGTGAATTACTGAATCACCTGTTGGAAGAAGTGATTGAAGAACGATTGGAAAACGATAGAGAAAGTTTGATAGTATCGCTAAAAGGGGCATCAACTTGACATCAGTTGCCTTTGTAAGTAGAATAAGGATGTTAACTAGCCTATAGGAGGACAATATGACCGAAGACAGTGGAGGATGCGACCGAAGTAGTGATACGCATCATCAAAGCAAGCTAAATAATCGATATTTCCCGCGGAATTAGGACCACAGAAGTGAATACGACGTGATTCCTAAACAAACGGAGGGATAAATATGTTTGTGCAATTTATTTTACTAATCATTTTAACAGGCATCAACGCATTCTTTACAGCATCAGAAATTGCGCTGATCACCTTAAACGATAACAAAATTCGCCTGATGGCGGAGGACGGAGACAAAAAAGCAATCATCCTGACGAAATTATTGTCGGAACCGATGCGCTTTTTATCTACCATACAAATAGGCATAACGATGGCCGGCTTCTTGGCCAGTGCTTTTGCGTCTGATTCTTTTTCGGGACCGCTGGTACTGATGCTTCAACAGTTGAACCTTCCGTTTACGACAGCCGTACTTAAAACATTCTCGATGATCTTCATTACAGCCATGCTTTCGTTCTCTACGCTGGTTTTAGGAGAATTGGTACCCAAACGAATTGCGATGAACATGGCTGAACCGATTGCGTTCGGTGTCGCCAAGACATTGCGTTTTCTCTCAGTTGCCTTATCACCGATCGTTCGATTACTGATTTTTACCACTAATTTCTTTATCCGCTTATTTGGATTCGATCCGAATCAAGAAGCAGATAATGTTACCGAAGAAGAGATTCGAATGATGGTCGACGTCGGCGAAGAAAAAGGCACGATCCGTGATACAGAAAAAGAAATGATCAATAATGTATTCGAATTCGACAACATGATCGTTTCTGATATTATGACGCATCGTACTGAGATTTCCGGAATCAATGTTGAAGCAACGCTTCAAGATGTCAAACAATTGGTGTTTGAAGATAAATACACACGTTTTCCGGTCTATGAAGACAGTATCGATGATATCATCGGTATCCTGCACGTAAAAGACCTAATTCGTTTCATTGAGAATCAAGACATTGAACAGTTTTCTTTAAGTAAAATTATTAGGACACCTTATTACGTACCTGAATCAAAACGCACCGATGTCTTATTCAGAGAATTGCAGAAAACAAAAACTCATATGGCGATCGTAATCGACGAATACGGTGGAACGGCCGGTATCGTAACGATTGAAGATCTCATCGAAGAGATCGTCGGCAATATCTTTGACGAATATGACGAAGACGAAGCTGAGATTCAGAAAATCGATGAAGTTACTTATGATGTGGACGGATCCGTAAATTTGGATGATATCGAAGAAGACCTTGAAATCAGCTTGCCGATTGAAGAATATGACACACTCAGCGGTTTCATCATCGGTCAACTGGG
>Ga0123338_10004822_pt1 | contig 11675 bp, 10 predicted proteins | sample grotaG_FD_89793 | JGI IMG/M metagenome (GOLD analysis project Ga0123338, IMG submission 89793) | Glacier valley bacterial and archeal communities from Borup Fiord, Nunavut, Canada, to study Microbial Dark Matter (Phase II) -... | ecosystem: Environmental > Aquatic > Freshwater > Ice > Glacier ... | reverse complement strand
GCTTCTTCGGCCATCACGGTGTCGATCCCACCGGCCTCGGGCGCGCGGTCTGGCTCGATCTGCGACGGCACCGGCTGCTCTACGGCGGCTCGACCATCACCATGCAACTGGTCAAGCTGCTGCACGGCAACGAGACCCATCGCAACCTCGGCAACAAGCTGCGTGAGGTGCTGTGGGCCTTGCGTCTCGAGCGCGCCGTCGACAAACAGACCATCCTCGAGCAGTACCTCAACCGCGCTTACTACGGCCACGGCGCCTACGGCTTCGGTGCGGCAGCGACGACCTACTTCAACAAGCCCGCCGAATCGCTGACCAGTGGTGAGGCGCTTCTTCTCGCCATGTTGCCGCGCGCACCCACGGCCTACGATCCACTCTTGCACCTCGACGTGGCCCTCCAGCGACGGGACGACACCGTCGAACGGCTCTTTGCCGACGGCCTCATCGATGCCGACGAGCGTGACCGCGCCCACCAGCCGGTGAGTCCGGCGCTACATGCCCAGCCCTTTTTGGCCCCGCACTTCGTCAACGCGGCGCTGGCGTCCCTGCCTCCCGACGTACAACGCCATGGCGGCCGCATCCGCACCACCCTCGACGCAAACCTCCAGACCGCGCTCGAGGCACGCGTCAAAGAACATGTCGCGTCGCTCGCCGCGGCGGGCCTCCAGCAAGCCGGCGTCGTCGTCCTCGACACGCAGAACGGCGAGGTCCTGGCCTATGTGGGCTCGGCCGACTTCGCCAGCGACGACGGCCAGGTCGACATCGTCACCCGGCTGCGCCATCCCGGTTCGGCACTCAAGCCCTTCGTTTACGCCGAAGCCATCGAGGCTGGGGCCAGCCCGTCGAGCCTCGCGCTCGATCTGGCGGATGTTCCATCCGCATACAAAGCGCATCACGTAAGCGGCCAACCCGAGCATGGCCAGGTCCGTTTTCGCCAGGCGCTGGCCGGCTCGTACAACCTCGCCGCCATCCACGTCCTCGAGGCTGTCGGCGTCGAGAAAGTCCTCATGCGCCTGCGCCAAGCCGGCCTCGGCGACCTGGACGAAGCGCCCGACACCTACGGCCTCCGACTCGCTCTCGGCTCAGCCAAGGTGCGTCTCCTAGATCTCACCGCGGGCTACGGTTTCGTCGTCCGCTCAGGCACGGTGATCCCGCCACACCTCGTCATCAGCGCCGACGCACCAAGCGGCCGTCGCTGGACCGCACCCAACACAACACCGCGCCAGGTCTTCACCGCCGACACCAGCTGGCTCACCATGGACATGCTCGCCGACGCCGACGCCCGCCACCAAACCTTCGGCCACGAATTGCCGCTCGATCTCCCCTTCCCCGTCGCTGCCAAAACGGGTACCTCGCGCGGCTTCGCCGACACGGTCACCGTCGCCGCCACGCGCGAATACACCGTCGGCGCCTGGGCCGGCAGCTTCGACGGCAAACCCACCAACGGCCTAGTCGCCATGCAATCCGCCGCTCCGATAGCGCGCGCCGCCCTACTCCTCGTCGCCCACGGCAAAAAACTCACCTTACCGCCGCCACCCACCAACCTGACCCGCCACGCCGTATGCCCTCTCTCAGGCCAGCCAATCGGCCCCCACTGCGATCACCAAATCCTGGAATGGGCCCGCACGGACCAGCCAACAACGCCTTGCAACTGGGACCACAGCGACGGCCAACGCGCCTTGGCCGCCTGGCACCTGTGACCCTGCGGCCGACCAGGACTAAGACCGATCCCGGTCTCCGTGCACGCCAGCTTCGCCCGCAGCCTCGAGGAGCTCGAGGGGATACCGCGCCTTCATGTGGCGCTCGACCAGATCTTCGATGTCTTTTGCCGTCGCCATCTTGAGCGCTTCCTCGGCCAACAGGCGCGCTTCAGCGAGCTTGGCACCACGCAACACGCTCTTGACCACCGGCAGCGCCGCCGAGTTCATCGACAGCTCGTCGACGCCAAGACCAAGGAGCACCGCGGCATACATCGGCTCGCCGGCCATCTCGCCGCAGATGCCGACGCGAATGCCGGCATGATGGGCCGCGTCGACGACCATGCGGATCATCCGCAAGATGGCCGGATGCAGCGGATGATACAGATACCCGACGTGCTCGTTGACGCGGTCGATGGCCAGCGAATACTGAATGAGGTCGTTGGTGCCGATGGACATGAAGTCGGCCTCGGCCGCCAGCATGTCGGCCACCATCACCGCCGACGGCATCTCCACCATGATGCCCACCGGCAGCTCCGTGTCGTAAGCCACGCCCTCGCGATCGAGCTCGGCCTTGGCCTCCGCCAGCACGGCCTTGGCCTCCCGCAGCTCGTCGACGCCGGAGATCATCGGGAACATGAGCCGCATGCGCCCATGCTTCGACGCCCGCAACAGACCCCGTAGCTGCGCCTTGAACAACTTGCGCTCTTTCAAGCACAGCCGGATCGACCTCAAGCCCAGCGCCGGATTGGCCTCGCCGGCATAGCCGCCAAACACCAGCGACGCTGGGGCCTCCTTGTCACTGCCGAGATCAAAGGTCCGAAACGTGGCCGGAAACGGATGCAGCCGCCGCAACACGCCGCGCGCATGCATGAAGTGCTCGTCTTCACTCGGGGTGTCGGTGCGATCGAGAAACAAGAACTCGGTGCGATAAAGCCCAATGCCCTCGGCGCCGTGATCGAGGGCCACCGGCACCTCTTCCACGATCTCCACGTTGGCATAGAGGCGCACCCGCGCACCGTCGACAGTCTCGGCCGGCAGCTCGCGGTTGTCGCGCAGCGCGCGCACGAAGGCCACATGCTGCTGGCCGCGCCGCCGGTAGTCGTCGCACTCCTCTTCGGTCGGCCGAATGATCACCTGGCCGCGCATGCCGTCGACGATCAACAAGTCGCCGCTACCGACCTGCTCCGTCAGATGCTCGAGCGCCACCACCGATGGAATCTCGAACGCGCGCGCCAAGATCGCCGCATGCGACGTACGCCCGCCTTCGTCAGTGGCAAAGGCCATGACATGGCTGCGGTGCAAACTGGCGGTGTCGGCGGGCGACAAATCATGGGCCACGATGATCGCGCCGTCGGGCGGCGCCGACGGCGTCATGTCCATGCCCAACAAGTTCTGCAAGATGCGGTCGCCGACAAAATCAACGTCGGAGCGCCGCTCGCGGAAGTAGTCGACCTCGATGGCCTCGAACACCGCCTTGATATCCTCGACGGTCTTGCGCAGCGCCCACTCGGCGTTGATGTGGTCCTCACGGATGCGCCGCTTGGTCGGCTCGACCAGATGCTCGTCGCGCAGGATGAGCTGATAGGCGTCGAGGATCAGAAAATGGTCGCCGCCCGTATGCTTCTCCGACAGCCGCCGCTTGATACGCTCGAGCTGATCCGACGACGCGGTCAGCGCCGACTCCAGACGCACGAGCTCACTCTGCACATCGTCGGGATCGATGTGCCGCTTCGGCGCCTTGATCTTGCGCCGATCGATGACGAAGGCCCGCCCCACCGCCAGACCCGGTGACGCCGCGGTGCCCTGTAAAACCCTCCGCCCCTCATTCATGTATGACGAAACCTCTCACTCTTCTCCGAATTTCCCTTTGACCAACGCGCCGAGCGCCTCGAGCGCCGGCGTCGCATCGTCACCCGAGCAGGTCACCGAAATGAAGGTGCCTTTGGACGCCACCAGCATCAGCACCCCCATGATGCTCTTGCCGTTGACCTCTTGGCCGTCTTTCTCGACGCTGACGTGGCTGGCGAACTTGTTGGCGGTCTGGACGAACTTGGTCGCAGCCCGGGCATGCATGCCGAGCTCGTTTTGAATCTGTAGCCGGACCGTGACGGTCGGCGCCTTGGTGTCCACAACTATCCTCTCTATCCTCTCGTTCGGATGTGAATGCTCTTCTTGCCCGTCGCCAGGAGCTCCTCGGCGAGGGCTTCGGCGCCGACATCGCGCGCCGCCGTGCTCAGCTTCAACAACATGGGCATGTTCATCCCGCTCAGCACCACACTGTGACTGGTGCAGCGACGGCAACACAGGTTGAAAGGCGTCGACCCTTCGAGGTCGACGAGGAACAAGACATCGTCGACATGCAGCTCTTCGACGGCCAGCGCCAGGCGCGCCTCGGTCTCGGCGCGCGTCTCACCGGCCTTGACCGACACGGAGCGCACATCGGCCAACGGCCCAGCCATGGCCTCGATGGCCGCGACCATGTCGACCGCTGCCTCACCATGAGTCACGACCACGACCCCAGTCTTACTCATGGCTGGTCTCCTTTGGGCTCGGCACTGACATCCGCGCTCGCGACCGGACCACGCGCCAGATCGCGATGCCGAACGGTCAAAGGATGGCGCGGCGGGAGCCTGGCCGCCAGGGCCTTGACGACGGCGACCGAACGGTGTCGTCCGCCCGTGCAGCCAATGGCGACGGTGAGATAGCCTTTGCCTTCTTTCTCGGCCCTCGGCAACAGAAAGCTGACCAAATCCACGGTCTTATCCAAGAACGCGCGGGCGTCGTCATTGTCCAGCACGAACGACGCCACCTCGGCCTCGAGCCCCGTGTGCGCCGACAGGGCCTCGACAAAATACGGATTCGGCATCCAGCGCACGTCGAGCACCACGTCGGCCTCGGCCGGTAGCCCATGCTTGAAGCCAAACGACAGCAGCGTCAGACCCAAGACGTCGCCGGTGCGACGATAGCGTTCCTGGATGACACCCTTCAGTTGATGCACGTTGAGATTGGCGGTGTCGACGACGGCGTTGGCCTCTTCACGCAGGCCGCGCAAGAGCTCACGCTCACGCATGATGCCCTCGCGCAGGTCCTCGCCGGCCAGCGGATGCCGCCGCCGCGTCTCCGAAAACCGCCGCACCAGCGTGTCGTCGTTGGCGTCGAGAAACAGCACCTCGGGCGGATACCCGCGCCGGCGCAGATCGGCAAACGCCGACTTGTACCCGTCGAGAAACTCGTCTTCACGCGCGTCCACGCCGAGCGCGATCTGCGGCAACGTCGACGTCCGCTTGCCCTCCTCGACCATCAGATCGACGAGGTTCGGCAACAGCGGCAGCGGCAAATTGTCGACGCAGAAATAGCCAACATCCTCGAGCGCCTTCAACGCTGTCGACTTGCCGGCGCCAGAGACGCCGGTGACGATCACCACCCGCAGCGCATCACTCGACATCGTCGAGACTCGGCGGCGTCAGCACACCCGGCGTACGCGCTTCGGCTTCGATCAAACGCCGATTCAGGCTCTCCTGAAACTCACGCGCCGAATGTTTGCCCTGCACCTTCAAGAGCTGATTGCGCGCCGCGACCTCGATGATCGAGGAAATGTTACGGCCCGGCCGGATCGGCACGCGCAGCATCGGCACAGCCACGTCCAAGATCGAATGTCGCAAGTCTTCCACGCCGAGCCGATCGTACTCGTCGTCTTCGTTCCAGTCGACCAACTCGACGACCAGCTCGATCTTCTTGTGATCGCGCACCGCCGAGATACCGAACAAATCCTTGATGTTGATGATACCGAGACCGCGGATCTCCATGTGGTGCTTGATCACATCCGAGCCCGATCCAAACAGGGCGTCGGGGATGCGTCGCTGGATCTCGACGATGTCATCAGCGACGAGACGATGGCCGCGCAAGACCAAGTCCAAGGCCGCCTCACTCTTGCCGATGCCGGACTTGCCCATCAGCAAGATGCCCACGCCGAGCACGTCGATGAGGACGCCGTGCGCCGAGGTCGTCTGCGCCAGCCGATCGGCCAGCAGCTTCGACACCCGATTGATGAACACCGACGACATCAGCGCCGTGGCAAACACCGGCACGTTGTGTCGCTCGGCCCCTTCAATCAGCTCGGGCGGGACTTCGAGGCCTCGGGTGATCACCACACAGCTCGGCTCGAGCCCAATCAGCGCGTCGAGCCCAGCTCGCCGCGCCTCGGGCGTCACCGAGCGCAGATAAGAAATCTCCGTCAGGCCAAGGACTTGCAACCGTTCAGGATGGACATACTGGGTGTAGCCGGTCAGCGCCAGGGCTGGCTTCTGAATCCGCGATCCAGAGATGCGACGCCACAATCCGCCCTTGCCGCCGACGAGCTCAAGGCCAAGCCCCGTCTCGGTGACCGACGCCTCGAGCAAACTTTCGACGCGCAGGCTGGGCATGACTCAGTTGCAGCTATAACTATTGATGCTGCCTTTGACCTGGCTGCCACCGATGGTGACGTCGAAGTTGCCAGTGGTCGGCTTGGCGCCGGTGGGGTCGTAGGTGCCGAGCTTGATGCTGCCGACAGTGGCCTTCATGGTCGTGTCAGCGACCCCGTTGGCGTTGGCCGGGACGTGCAGGAAGGTGACCGCCGCGTTGGCGCCGCCCGCGTCGCAGTCGCCGCTGGCGTCGAATGCCTTGGTCGGCCACATCGGGTTGCCAGTGAAGCTGATGACGATGTCGAGCTCGGTGTGCTCTTTGGTTGCGTCGAATGGATCCGGTGCGCCGTTGCGGTCGACCGCGCAGGCCGGCCCGTAGTCGACGAAGCGGAACTTCACCTGGTCGGCGGCGAGCCCGTTGCAAAAGTAAGTCGCTTTGGACTGATAGATCTGGTCCTTGACCACGAGGTGCTGGCTCCCCACGGTGAATGCCTGATCGCTGCTACACCCCGAAGCCAGGACCGACGCCACAACCACCGCCACCGCAAGCATCCTCATATGATCACCTATCCCTAGTAGCGCGCGTCTTCGTCGGCGATGATGCGATACATCTCCGCAGCGTCGGGCGCAGCGATGAGCCGGGTGCGAAACGACGGATCTTTGAAGAGCCGACTGATCCGCGCCAAGGCTTTGAGGTGCACGCCAGTCGAGTTCTCCGGCGCCACCAGCACGAAGAAGAGCTGCGTCGGATGACCATCCATCGACTCGAAATCGACGCCTTTGGTCGAGCGTCCCACGCAGGCCACGAGCTTGCCCACCGCGTCGAGCTTGCCGTGCGGAATGGCCACGCCTTCGCCAATCGCCGTCGACGCCAGCCGCTCGCGCTCCATCAACACCTTGGCCAGCGTATCCCGGTCCACCCCGGGCACATGGCCCGCCAGGTGATCGGCCAACTCGCGGATGATGTCCGCCTTGTCTCGTGAGACCAGCTCTTCAATGACGAGCTCGGGCCGCACGAAGTCGACGATCTTCATGGGTGGCTGCTCCCTGTGTTGCTCAGGGTAGATATCAGACTTACTGGAAAATTGCGATTTTCAAGCGTGAAGCCGGCGTGCGCAGCTTAGTGAATTTCGGCTGTGGCCGCCTTTTCGGAGGCCTTGTCCGGTGCGCTGGTCTTGCCAGCGGCGCCGGTCTCGATGAGCCCATACGTGCTGTCTTCGCGACGGTAGACGACATTGACCTCGTGCGTGTCTTCGTTGGTGAAGACGAGGAAGTCGTTGCCTAGCAGGTTCATCTGCATGACCGCCTCGCGCGTCGACAAAGGCTTGGCGAAGAACTTCGATTTCTTGATGATCTTCGGCTCGTCCTTGGCGGACACCATCGTGGCAGCCTCGGCGTCTTCAGCCTCATGCGGCACTTCGACGACGGAGTGGATGATCTCCCGCTGGCCGTGGATGGTGGGCTGGCCCTTGTGGTGGGTGATCTTCTCTTTATAGCGACGGACCTGGCGCTCGATCTTGGCCATCACCAGATCGATCGAGGAATACATGTCCTCGGTGGTCTCCTCGCCTTTGATGATGATCCCGTTGTGTAGCGTGATCATGACGTCAGCAATGTGGTTGTACCCGCGATCGCAGGCGAGGACGACGTGGGCCTTGAGCGGATCCGGGAAGTACTTGCGGATTCGCTCGACCTTGTCGCGCGCATATTCCTTCAATGCGTCGCTTGCACCCATGTGACGGAACGTGACGGAGAGCTGCATGTGCGGTGCCTCCTCGCAGTACGGGTGAACTCAGAACAGCTGGCGCCTCTTGGACGACGAGAGGATGCCCAGTTGCTCGCGATATTTGGCGACGGTGCGACGCGCGATGTCGATGGTCTGATCGCGTAACAGCTCGACCAGCTTCTGGTCGGAAAACGGGTGTTTCAGATCTTCGGTGGCGATGAGCGTCTTGATCTTCGACTTGACCGCCTCCGACGCCAGCTTGTCGTCGTCGTTGGTCAGCCGGATGCCGCTGTTGAAGAAAAACTTGAGCTCGAAGATACCCTGCGGCGTGTGCACGTATTTGTTGGTCGTCACGCGCGAAATCGTCGACTCGTGCATGCCGATGTCTTCGGCGACCTCGCGCAAAATGAGCGGCTTCAAGTGCGAAATCCCCTTCTCGAAGAAGTCGCGCTGAAACTTGATGATGCTCTCGGTGACTTTCACGATAGTCCGCTGCCGTTGCTGAATCGATCTGATCAGCCACTGAGCCGAACGCAGCTTGTCCTGGATGTATTCCTTGGCCTTCGGTCCGCCAGACAACGCCGACCGATAGAAGCCGGAGATCTTCAGCTTTGGCAGACCGTCGTCGTTGGGCACCACGAAGAACTTGTCGCCGACCTTGTGGATGTAGACATCCGGCGTGATGTAGTGCGGCTCGTCGCTGTTGTACTCACGGCCGGGCCGCGGATCGAGCTGCTGAATGACCTTGGCCGCCTCGTAAATCTCCTCGACCGATTCCTTCAGGTCGCGGGCGATGGCCTGGTAGTTCTTCTTCTCCAAATTGCCGAGATGGTTGGTCAGCATCTCGACCAAAATCGGATCGTCTACTTGAAGGTGCCGCGCCTGGATCAGCAAGCACTCTGCGAGGTTGCGGGCACAGACGCCGACCGGGTCGAGGTTCTGCAGCCGATGTAGGACGCTGAGCGCGACCTCGATGGTCACCCCGGCTTCCTCGGCGATGTCGAGAAGCGGCGGCTCTTTCAGATAGCCGTCCACGTCGAGGTTGCCGATGATCAACATGCCCACCGCCTCTTCGGCCGGCGGCATCTTGGAGAGGCGCAGCTGCCACTCGAGGTGGTCGCACAGCGACGCCTTCTTGGTCAGCGTCGACTCGAGGGTGGGCATCTCCTCGGAGCTCGACTTGTAGTTGGAGGCCTGCGGGCCTTCCTTGGAGTAGCTGTCGATGTAGTTTTCCCAGTCGATCTCCTTGACCGCTTGGCTATCGGAGCTGGAGTCGGAGCCGGAGACTTCCTGGGTGTGCTCCGAGGTATCCATCGCGGCGGGGCCGAGCTCGGTCTCGCCCTGCAGCGAGTTCTCGGCCTTGGACTCTGGGTCGTCGCGGGTCCGCTCTTGCTCCTGATCGAGCCCATCTTCGAGGATGGGGTTCTCCATCATCTCTTCGCGGACCAGATCGACCAGCTCCATTCGAGAGAGCTGCAGCAGCTTGATGGCCTGCTGGAGCTGGGGCGTCATCACCAGCTGCTGGCTCAGCTTGTGGACCTGTTTGATCTCGATGGACATGAACGCCTCTTCTAACCCCCTGAAATGTCAGCCACATTCAGGCGCAAAACCCGTGCCCGTAGAATCAGCATAGACAACGGAAGGGTGCCTGTAAAGGCCCCCCGAGCCCGTGGTACGAAAATTGCTGGAAATTTGTCGAAAATTGCAGCTGGTGTGCGGTTTTGTGTTGCGAAAGGACGCTAATTGCGTACGGGCAACGGCGCCGGGGCGACGGCGGCCGCGACGACCTCAGGCGTGCCCGGCAGTGCAACCTTCGAACGTGCCGAATGCTGGATGGCCGCACGCACGAAGTTGCGGAACAGCGGGTGCGGCGCAAGCGGCCGGCTCTTGAACTCGGGATGGAACTGGCACCCGACGAAATACGGATGATCGCGCAACTCGACCATCTCCACCAGCGACTCATCCGGGGACAATCCCGACAACCACAGCCCCTGCTTCTCGAGCTGGGCGCGGTACTGGTTGTTCACCTCGTAGCGATGACGATGACGCTCGGAAATCTCGAGCGTGCCATACGCCTCCGCCGCGCGACTGCCCTCGGCGAGGACACAGGGGAAGGCGCCGAGACGCATGGTGCCGCCCTTGTCGGTGACGCCCTCCTGATGGTTCATGAGCGCCACCACTGGGAACTTGGTGTTGGGGTCGATCTCCGTCGAGTTGGCCCCTGCCATCGAGGCCACGTGGCGCGCAAACTCGACGACGGCCAGTTGCATGCCGAAGCAGATGCCGAAGAACGGCACGCGTTGCTCTCTGGCATAGCGAATGGCCGCGATCTTGCCCTCGGTCCCACGCGCGCCGAAGCCGGGCGCGACCAGGATGGCGTCACAGTCGGCGCAGGCCGCCTCGGCGCCAGCCCGCTCGATCTCCTCGGAGTCGATGTAGCGGATGGAGACCTTGCAGTCGTTGGCGATGCCGCCGTGGGTCAGCGATTCGTTGAGCGACTTGTAGCTCTCGGCGAGCTCGACATATTTGCCGACGAAGCCGATGGTGACCTTGGTGGCCGGCTGAGTGACCTTCTCGACGATCTTGGTCCACGCTTCCAGCGACGGGGCGCGGGACCAGATGTTGAGCAGCTCGCACAGCTTGTCGTCGAGACCCTCGGCATGCAGGTTGAGCGGCACCTGGTAGATGGTCTTGGCATCCTGGCTGGTGAAGACCGCGTCGCCGGACACGTTGGAGAAGAGCGCGATCTTCTTCTTCAGAGCTGGCTCGAGCGGGCGATCGCAGCGGCAGATCAGGATGTCGGGCTGGATGCCGATCTCGCGCAGCTTCTGCACCGAGTGCTGTGTCGGCTTGGTCTTGAGCTCGCCAGCGGCGGCGATGAACGGGACCAGCGTGAGATGCACCGAGACGACGTTCTGGATGCCCTGCTCGATGCGCAGCTGGCGAAGCGCCTCGATGAACGGCAGCGACTCGATATCACCTACGGTACCGCCGACCTCGACGATGAGGACGTCGTTGCCCTCCGCACACCGCAAGATGTTCTCTTTGATGGCGTCGGTGATGTGCGGGATGACCTGCACGGTGCCGCCGAGATAGTCGCCGCGGCGCTCTTTTTGGATGACCGACCAGTAGATCTGTCCGGTGGTGAAGTTGTTGAGGCGCGACATGCGCGCCGAGATGAAGCGCTCGTAGTGGCCGAGGTCGAGATCGGTTTCGGCGCCGTCGTCGGTGACGAAGACCTCGCCATGCTGCAGCGGGTTCATCGTGCCTGGATCGACGTTGATATAGGGGTCGAGCTTCTGGATGGTGACCTTGAGGCCTCGGTTCTCGAGCAGCGCCCCGATGGAGGCAGATGCGAGACCTTTGCCGAGGGAAGACACCACCCCGCCAGTCACGAAGATGAACTTGGTCTGCTTCCCTTGCCGGCGGTTCGTTGACATCCGAAACTCCTGATTTTGCTTGGTTTTTCTAGAACCAGCCGGACCCCAACGTTAGTCGGCGACACGCATTCTGTCAATTGGTCTTTGCTTAGCATTTCACACCATCTCGCAGACGGCTCTGTCTTCCAGCGGGCGCGAGATCCAGGCAAAATATCCCGCGGAGGAGTCACGATGCGAATGGTCTATGTGTTGCTCATGGGGTTGGCGTTGGTTGGGTGCGGCAATTCGCCGGCATCTGGCGACGATGCAGGAACAGACGTAGATCTTTCGGCCAACAGCGACCTCAGTCAGCCGACGGCGGATCTGACCGCGGGGCCGGATCTGTCAGTGTGTACGGCGCTCGGCGGCGCTTGCATGACGTCGACCGGCAAGCACGGGCTCTGCGACGGGACTGGCTGTAAGGAGTGCG
>Ga0123338_10004821_pt1 | contig 11679 bp, 7 predicted proteins | sample grotaG_FD_89793 | JGI IMG/M metagenome (GOLD analysis project Ga0123338, IMG submission 89793) | Glacier valley bacterial and archeal communities from Borup Fiord, Nunavut, Canada, to study Microbial Dark Matter (Phase II) -... | ecosystem: Environmental > Aquatic > Freshwater > Ice > Glacier ... | reverse complement strand
CCGGTAACTGTGCAGTCTGGGTCGCCGGGCCGGGCGGCCCAAGCCGCGTCTACCGCTCTGCCGCCTGCCTTCGCAGGCTGACGGGGGGGGTTAGACTGAACACTTACCGGCGCAGGCGGTCTTGACACCCGCGCCGGTTGCAGTATAGAATGCACCATTCAGGCGCAGCGCTTCTGAGCGCGCTGTGCTGTGGCGAATAGCGCAATGCAGCTCTATCCGCGCCCAGTGGCGGCTTTGGCCGGCTACTGGGCGCTTTCTCTTGCTAGGGAGTAGCCGATGCTGGTCATGAAATTTGGCGGCACCTCTGTCGGCACGGCGGCGCGCATCGGCGAGGTGGCCGCGCTGGTGCTGGCGGCTCAGGCCCAAGAGCCGGTGCTGGTCGTGGTGTCGGCGGTCAGTGGGGTGACCGATGGCCTGTTGGCGGCGGCGCACGAGGCGGCGGCACGCCGCCGCCTGCCGGCCTTGCAGCGGGTGATCGGGCTACAGGAGCAGCACGCCGCGCTGATCGCCGATCTGCACTTGCCGGCGGACCTCGACCAAGAACTGGCCGGCGAATTACACCCCCTGTGGGTGGAGTTGGAAGGCTTTATCCAAAGCGTCGGCATCCTCGGCGAAGCCACCCGCCGCACCCTCGACTATATCAGCAGCCTGGGCGAGCGCATCAGTTGCCGCATCGTCGCCGCGACCCTACGCGCCCGCGATTGCCCCGCCACGGCGGTGGATGCCGGCCGCGTGGTGGTGACCGACAGCACCTTCGGCAATGCCTATCCCTTGATGGATGCCACCCGTGCCCAGGCGGCGGCGGTGCTGGCCCCGTTATTGGCGGCGGGGCGTGTGCCGGTCGTCACCGGCTTTATCGGCGCGAACCGCGACGGCATTGTGACCACGCTGGGGCGCGGGGGGTCGGACTACTCGGCTTCGATCCTGGGCAGCGCCCTGGATGCCCGCGAGGTGATCATCTGGACCGATGTGGACGGCGTGATGACCGCCGATCCGCGTGTGGTGCCGGATGCGCGCACTCTGCCGCGCCTGTCCTATGAAGAAGCCGCCGAAATGTCCTACTTCGGCGCGAAAGTGTTGCACCCCAAGACGATTGCGCCCGCCGTTGAGCGTGGTATTCCGGTGCGGATCAAAAACACCTTTGCCCCCGACGCACCCGGCACGCTGATCACCGCCGATCCCGCGCCGGCCGGCGACTCGATCCATGCGATCACCGCTATTTCGCAACTGGCGCTGCTGACCTTGCAGGGCAAAGGCATGGTCGGCTTGCCGGGGGTCGCGGCGCGGCTGTTCTCAACCATCGCGCGCGCCGAAATCAACGTGCTGATGATCTCACAGTCCTCTTCGGAGTACAACATCTGCGTGTTGATCGAGGAAGCGCACGCCGCGCAAGCCCAGGCGGGCATCGAGCGCGAGTTTGCGGCGGAGCAAGCGCAGGGGCTGATCGAGGGGCAGACGGTGCAGACCGGGGTCGCTATTATCGCCGTCATAGGGGCCGGGATGCGCGGCAAGCCGGCCGTCACCGGGCAGGTGTTTATGGCGCTGGGCGCGGCAGGCATCGAAGTGTTGGCAATCGCGCAAGGGTCGTCCGAGCTGAACCTTTCCTTTGTCCTCGCCGGCAGCCGGCGGGATGCGGCGCTGCGCGCCATTCACGCGCATTTCGGCCTGGGGCGCGCATGAACGATCCCCAGCCGCCCACGTCGGCGGTTTGCGTCCGTGTCCCGGCCACATCGGGCAACCTGGGACCGGGCTTCGATGTCCTGGGCCTCGCCTACACGCTGTATAATACGTTCCAGGTCCGCCTCGCGGCAACGGGGGTCTTGCATATCCAGGCAGACGGGGATCTGCCGACCGATAGGACCAACCTGTTCTATCGCGCCTTTGCCACGCTCTGTCACGCCTACGGTCGCGAGGTGCCGGGGTTGGACATCCACATGGACATCCATATTCCGGCGGGTCGGGGGCTGGGCAGCAGCGCGACAGCCGTGGTCGGCGGCCTACAGGCGGCCAACGCGCTACTGGGACTGGGCCTGACGGCGGCGGCCTTGCTGCCCCACGCCGTCGCCCTCGAACATGGCTGCCACCCCGACAATGTTGCGCCGGCTCTGCTCGGTGGGCTGGTCGTCAACACGTTCGATGGGCCACAGCTACTGAGCGTGCCGCTGCTGTTCCCGGCAGACATCCAGGCCGTGGTCTATATCCCGGACTTTGTCATGGATACTGTGCAGGGCCGCGCCTTGATGCCTGCCCACTACGCCAAAGCGGATGTGGTGTTTAATACCAGCCGCGTGGCGCTGCTGCTGGCTGCCCTCAGCAGTGAGCGCTATCACTTGCTCGGCCCCGCAATGGAAGATCGGATGCATCAGCCCTATCGCGCGCAACTCTTCCCAGCTCTGCCCGATCTGCTGGCGGCGGCGCGGGTGGCGGGCGCGTATGGTGCCTGCCTATCGGGGGGTGGCTCCACCGTGCTGGCCCTCAGCGCACCCGCTGCAGCAGCCCAAGCCGTTGCCGCTGCCCTATGCCGGGCTGGGGATAGCGCAGGCTTGACCGGCAGCGCACAGATCCTGGACATTGATCGTCAGGGAGCAACGGTAGCACTAATAACTTAACGGAGATCGATTTTGATGCAAAATATTGATAGGGATATGTCACCCAACAACCCCTCCTCTGCGCCACGCCTAGCGTGCAGCGCCTGCGACCGACAGTACCCACGCGACGAAATCCGTTACCGCTGTGCGTGCGGCGAAACACTGGAAGTGGCGTATGCCGCCGACGATGCCCTGCGCCAAACTGTGACGCACGCCACGTTCGATAGTCGGCGGGCAGCGCGGCGCGGCAGCGCAGCCAGCGGCACTTGGCGCTTCCGTGAGTTGCTGCCGCCGTTTGCCGACGCGGAGATCGTCAGTAAGCTGGAAGGCAACACTAACCTCTACCCGGTCGGAGCCACCGCCGGCGGCGGACCGAGCACGATTGGCCGCTATGCGGGGCTGGACACGCTATTCTTCAAGCACGAGGGCGAGAATCCGACCGGCAGCTTCAAGGATCGCGGCATGACCGTGGGGGTGAGCCAAGCGCGGCGGCTGGGCGCGCAAGCCGTCGCCTGCGCCTCCACCGGCAACACCTCGGCGGCGTTAGCGGCCTACGCGGCCCAGGCCGGTATCCCCTGCTTCGTCTTTATCCCCGCTGGGGCCGTGGCGCGGGGCAAATTGGCGCAGACGGTCGGCTATGGCGCGATCACCGTCCAGGTGGCGGGCGACTTTGACGACGCGATGCGTCTGGTGCAGGAGGTCTGCGCCGACCTGGGCATCTACCTGCTGAACTCGATCAACCCGTTTCGCATTGAGGGGCAAAAAACCATCGGCTGGGAACTGCTCCAGGATCTAGACTGGCAGCCACCCGATTGGATCGTGCTGCCCGCCGGCAACCTGGGCAACACCGCCGCGCTGGGCAAAGCCCTGGCCGAGGCGCGACACCTGGGTCTGATCGCGCGCCTGCCGCGCGTGGCGGCGATCCAGGCCCGTGGCGCGGCCCCGTTCTACCAGAGCTATCAAGGCGGCTTCGCCGGTCCGGTTGCGCTGAAAGCTGAGACCGTGGCGACGGCGATCAAGATCGGCAGCCCGGTCAGCTACGGGCGCGCGGTGGGCGTGATCCGCGCAACCGGCGGAGTCGTGGCCGCCGTGGACGATGCCGAGATCCTGGCGGCCAAGCGCGTCATTGATCGCGCCGGCATCGGCTGCGAGCCGGCCAGCGCGGCCACGCTGGCCGGTATCCGGCAACTGGTGGCCGCCGGCATGATCGCCCGCGACGCGACCGTGGCCGGCCTGCTGACCGGCCACATCCTCAAAGACGCAGATACCACCCTGGCGGCAGCGGAAGCGGGCCGCAACTTAGCCGACGTGCCCGCCGAGCGACAGGCTGTGGCGCGGGCGTTGGCCCCATTTCTCACGCAGCCTGTGGGGTGAGCCAAGCGCACCGCAACCCGTACCTATCAGCAACGCCTACGTGCTGCACGTTAGCGGCGGCGTTATGGTATATTAGCGATACGCCGCGTGCCTAGATGGTGGCGCGTCGGTCGCCTGCGGACCCCCGCCTGATGCACTTAGAAAGGACTCTGCCTGTATGCCCGCTTCGCCCTCTGTGCCCACCGCCGGCCCGGCGTGGCCCCAGCGCACGCTTGCCGCGATTGGCTTGGATTTAGCGCCGGCTGCCGACACCTCGGCGGTTACGAAGGGGATCTATGCCCTGTTGGTGTTTGTCCCACTGGCCGTGGCGGTCCACTTCCTAAACATTGGCGGTTTTTGGCTGTTTCTAACCGCCGCCGCCGCAATCATCCCGCTCGCCAAAATCCTCAGCACCGCGACGGAAGAACTGTCGCACAAGGTGGGTGCGGGGGTGGGTGGGCTATTGAGCGCGACTTTCGGCAACGCCGTCGAAATGATCATCGCCTTTTTCGCCTTGCAAGCCGGGCTATACGAAGTGGTGCAGGCATCTATCGCCGGGTCGATCCTGGGCAATGTGCTGTTTGTGTTGGGTCTGTCCATGTTTGTCGGGGGCTTGGGGCGCGAAAAACAAACGTTCAACCGCACCGCCGCCGGGTCCGCTGCCACCCAGTTGACCCTAGCGACCGTCGGCCTGTTTATCCCCGCCGCGTTTGTGCTGACCACACCCGCCTCGCTGCTGACCACCGACCTCAAGGAGGAGCTGAGTCTGGGGGTGGCCGGGTTCCTTTTGCTGGGCTATATCGCGCAATTGCTGTTTAATCTCCGCACCCACAAACACCTCTATCAGGAGGAAGGCGGCACAGCGGAAGCGGGAGCCGGCTGGTCGCGCCGCCATGCCACGCTGGTGTTGCTCGGCACCACGATTGTGGTCGCGGTCGTGGCGGAATTGCTGGTGGCGGGGTTGGAATACCTCACCACGACACTGCACTTCAGTGAGCTATTTGTCGGCGTGGTGCTGGTGGCGCTGGTGGGTGGAGCCGCCGAAAGTGTGACCGCCGTCACCCTGGCGAGCAAAAACCAGATGCCGTTGGCGGTCAACATCGTCATGAGTTCCACACTACAAATCGCCCTGTTTGTCGCGCCGGTGCTGGTCTTGCTCGGCTTCGCCATCGGGCGACCGCTGGACCTGAACTTCAACCTGTTTGTGATCGCGGCCATCGTGATGACCATGCTGATCGCCAACACGATCACCCACGACGGGGAAAGTACGTGGTTCGAGGGCGTGCAACTGCTGATTGCCTATGCGATCCTAGCCGTCGCCTTCTTTTTTCACCCCTAGTACATCTTATTCCGCAGCAGCTACGAAAAGGATCAACCTAGCACATGGCACTACTTGCCGAAGGCACCCCGAATCCACCGAGCGAGAGGATGGTCGCGGAACTCGCTTATGTACACGGCATTATTCGCGAGAATCTAGCGGCAATCCAGGCGCTCACCGATCAGGTGGTCACAGGCGTACCTGCCGCGCAAGTGCAAGCCGCACTCCGGCAGCTTGCTGCAACCAACATCGTCTGGACGCTACGCACAGGCTGCTTGCGCTATTGCACGCTCGTCCACCATCACCACGGCGCGGAGGACACCCAAGTGTTCCCCGGCCTGCGCCACCTCAATCCCGCCCTGCGCCCGGTCATTGATAAATTGGAAAGCGATCATGTGGTGGTGGCGGGGCATTTGGATAAGGTTGAGGCGGCCGCTCGACGGATCGCCGACGAGGAAGGGGCCAGGGCGGATCTCGCCGCTGCCCTACGCGGATTGGCAGACCACTTGCTGACGCACCTGGACTACGAGGAAGCCAACCGCAACCCAACGCTGCGGCGGCTCACCGGCTGGCCGTTCGGCTGATGCCCGCCGGACAGAGGTCGGTTAGTCTCCAACAGGAGGACGGCCTTCCCGACCAGACGGATCAAGGCTCAATAGGCTTTCATGGAGACCACCGACCTCCCGCTGGGTCAATTCGCCTTCGGGAGTTACCTCCAATAAGGCCCAGCAGGGTAGATCGTCTAGATCCTCCCCGCCCGTTTCGCCATCCAGCGTTGTTAAAACGCCAAACGTCGCGTCAAAGGCCGCAGAACGGGCCACTTTAGCAATATCGCTGGCTGACACGCCCAGTGCAAGCATACGCTTCATCGCACGCCCAGCATCAGCGAAGGCATCATCGGGGTGTGCATCTGTATAGGCAATCGTCCTCCCCACACAACCAGCACTGTCCTGCGTCCACGTATCAATGTTTTGCCAGAGGGTACGCAAGAACAAAAACCGAGCGGTTTGTGGTATGTTCTCTTGGATCTCTGATTGAATCCAGCTTTCAGCATCCGGCGCACCTAATGCCTGTAGGCGTGTAATCCGGTGTTCCGCTGTTACGCACGTTTGAGGATCTAACGATGCCAGCCAATCTTCTGCCATTATTCCTACTCTCCTTTTTGATAATCCTTCATGGTGCCAGTGTGAGGTCCGGCCCCAATATACGTGATTGCTCTATCCAGTTATCCATGTCAATACCGGAAGGTTGCATATACAGAAGATAGAGAGCATTAACAGCGATGGTCAGGCGGCTAATCTACTGCGGCCCCAGCCAGATCGCCGTGCCAGAGGTGTTGCATTTCGGCGCAGGTCGCCAGCAGATCATCGAGCCGACCCGTCGCTTCGATGTGCCCGTCTTTGAGGACGATGATGTGATCGGCGCGGCGTAGAGCGGCGCGGCGGTGCGAGACGGCGAGACAGGTGAGGTCGGGGCGGCGGGCCAAGCGATCCCAGAGCGCGTTCTCCGTCTCCACGTCCAGGGCGCTGGACAGATCATCCACCACCAGCAGATCGGGCACGCGGACAAACATCCGCGCGGCGGCGCTGCGCTGGATCTGCCCGCCGGAGAGCTTCACGCCACGCGGCCCCACGCGCGTCGCCAAGCCGTCTTCCAGTTCGGCCACATCGCGCTCCATGACGGCGGCTTGGATCGCGGCGGGCAAGTCCACCGTCGCTTCGGCCAAGCCCAGCAGGATGTTATCGGCCAGCGGATCGCTGAACAGGCGCGGCACTTGCGGCGTGTAGGCGCTGTGCGGCGGCACGAAAAACGTGGCCGGGTCGCCCACCGACACGCTGTTCCAGCAGATCGTGCCACTATCCGGCGGCAACAGGCCCAGCAGCGTCCGCAGCAGGGTCGTTTTGCCCGCGCCAATGCGCCCGGTGACGACCACGAACGCGCCCCGATCTAGATGCAGATCAATACCCGCGATGCCATGTGCGCTGCCGGGATAGTGGTAGGTTAGCCCGCGCACATCCAGCGCGTGCAGCCGATCAGCGGGCGCAAGCACGGTCCGTAGGTCTGTTTGCACGGGCGTGCGCTGCGGGTCCAGCGAACTGTGGGCCACCAAGTCGGCGGGCCGCCCGCCTTGCAGCAGGCGGATGAGCCGCTCGAACGAGACTCCGGTCTGGCGGTATTGAGTGAGAAAGTTGCCGAACATACTGGTCACCTGGGTCAGCCAGCCGAGGTAAGAGATGAACAGGGCGAAGTCGCCGATGCTGAACCGACCACTCCGCATCCGGTCGGCCACCAGCAGCAGGAGGATGCCGGTGCCTAGGTTAGCGGCGTTGGTGGACATAGACTGGATGAATTGGGTGAGCAGCAGATCGTTGAGCGTGGCGCGGCGGCGGGCTTCGTTGAGCGTGCCGAAATAGGCGACCACCCCGGTTTCGGCGTGGGCCGTTTTCACCGCTTGCACCGCGCCAAACACCTCGCCCAGCAGCCCGGTCACTTCACCGATGGATTGCTGATTGGCGCGGCGGTAGCGTTCGATGCGTTTGCTTGCCATATTCACCGCCGTCAGCACCGCGACCAGCGGCACAAACACAACCAGGGTGATCCAGGGGTCAATTTGGATCAGCACCCAGAGGGCGATGCCGCTGACAAGCGCTTGACCCACCGGATCAAGCGTCCAACTGAGGAAGCGGGCGATAATGTCTACATCGTCGCGGAAGCGGCTGATAGCCTCGCCGGGCGACCCCGGCAGCGCCCTGGCTCCCGGCCGGCGCAAGATGTGGGCGAACAGGTTTTGCCGCAACAACGAAGCCACGACGATGTTCAGCGTCGTCTCGGCAGCTACGGCCCCGACCAGGGCACCCACGCGGGCCAGCACCGATCCCACCAGCAGCGCCAGTAGGCTCCACAGATTCCAGCCGGCCGAGGTGCCGGCGGCCAGCGCATCCAGAAAGGGGCGCACGATCAGACCGGGCACCAGTGGGAAGAGGTAGAACATCCCGCTGGCGAGCAGGCCACTGAGCAGATAGAGGCCAGGGCGATAGCGGATAAGCCGCCAGAGCAACTGCCGACTCGTCATGCCGGCACCTCTTCCAGGCCCGTCCGCAGCAAGGCGGCAAAGCGCGAGGTGGGCTGGGCGGCCAGGGCAGCGCGGTCGCCGGTCTCACCGATCTGCCCGTTCTCCAAGATCAGGATGCGGTCGGCGCGGGCCACGGTGCCCAGGCGGTGGGCGATGATAATGGCGGTGCGTCCGGCCAGCAGGCGATCAATCGCCCGTTCCACCTGCGCTTCGGTGGCCGGATCGAGGCGCGACGAGGCTTCGTCGAGGATGACCAAGCCCGGATCGCGCAGAAAGACGCGAGCGAAAGCGACCAGTTGCGCCTGGCCCGCCGACAACCCGCCGCCGCCCGGAGCCAGCCGCGTATCCAACCCCTGCGCCAGCGAACTATACCATGCGCCCAGGCCCAGGTCGGTCAGCACGGTCAGGATTTGCGCGTCGGGGATGCGGCGGTCGAAAAAGGTCAGATTGTCGCGCACCGAAGCGTGGAACAGGTGGATGTCTTGCGTGACCAAGCCCACGCGCAGGCGCAGATCGCCGAGCAGCGTGTCGCGCAAGTCCACGCCGCCCAGCCGGATGCGGCCACCATCAGGATCGTAGAGGCGAAATAGCAGGCGGGTGAGCGTCGTCTTGCCGCTGCCGGTGCGCCCCAGCACGCCCAGCACGGTGCCCGGCGGCAGGTGGAACGAGACCCCGGCCAGCACCGGCTCGGCGGCCGCATAGCCGAAGGTGACGGCGGCAAAGTCCACGCTGAGGGGGCCGGTCGGCAACGGTACGCCGGAGCCGTCGCGGATCGCCGGGCGCAGTTGCAGCAGTTCGCTGACGCGGCGCAGCCCGGCGCTGGCCTGCTGCAAATCCTGCAACTGGCGGGTGATCTGCTCCACTGGGCGGCGCAGGAGTTCGGTGTAGCTGAAGATGACATAGACTGTGCCCAGCGTGATCGCGCCCGCCGTGAAGCGGTAGGCCCCCACGCCCAGCGCCAACGCCGTGCCCAGTGTCAGAAACACGGTGGTGCTGAGGCCGGTGGCGCTGCCGACCACCGCCGCCGCCCGTTGGCGCTGCAACAGGTGCCGTGAGCGCGTTTGCAAGCGGCGTAGCGCGTCATCTGTCGCGCCGTTAGCGCGGATGTCTTCGGTGCCTGCCAGCCGTTCTTCGAGGAAGCCGAACAGATCGGCGCTGGCTTGGCGGGCGGCGCTCCAGCGCGGCACGCCCACCCCGCGCAGGCGGTTGACAACCAGCAGTGCCAGCCCGGTGAAGCCCGTCACCACCACGCCCACCAGCGCATCAATGCTGAACAGCATAACCAGCACGCCGATCAGCAGCAGACCGTTGCCCAGCAACTGCACGGCGAAGCGCGAGAAGAAATTGCCCAGCGTCGCCACATCGCCGTCCACGCGCTCGATCAGTTCGCCGGGTGTGTGGGCGTTGTGGAAAGCCGGGTCCAGATCGAGCAGGTGGCGGGTCAAGTCGGCGCGCAAGCCGTTGGTCGCGGTCAGACCGACGTTCTGGGCGACGTAGGCTTCGGCCACCGTGATAGCCTGGGTCAGCAGCGCCACGATCAGAAACAGCCCGGCCAGCGCGATCAGCGCGTCGGGCGAGGTCGCGTGGGGCACCGTGTCAATAAAGGCACGCAAGATGAGCGGGTTGGCGAGATCAGCAACCAGCGCAGCAAACAGCAGCGCCACGAGGACCGCGACGCGCCGCCGTTGCGGCCGCAGGTAGACCGCCAGCAACGGCCGATAACGGGGAGTGGACATAGGCCCATTATACGCGGAAACGGCGGCGGGGGCAGGCCAGCCGCCCGCACCCCGCTACTGTCATGCGGAGTAGTCCGGCAACCAAACTAAACGCCGGGATGGAATCTACCCATCCCGGCGCGTAGGGTGAACAGGCCGCCCCGCTACGGCACCGGGGTCGGCGCGATGCAGGGCGCGGTGTTCGTTATGCCCAAATAGACAATCTTGGCGATCTGGGCGCGGGCGGCGGGGTTGACGGGCCGGTAGTAGGGCCGGCGCGTGCTGTCGCAGGGTTCCCCCACCCCGCCGCAGTCGTAGCCGCTGATGATGGTGCGGCAGGCGGCAGTCTCGACGTATTTGTAGAAGACCGAGGTGGTGGCGACATCGGTGAACGAGCCACGCGGCGGGTTGATCAGCGCCCAGCCGGCGGCGATGACCGTGATCTTGGCAAGTTGGCCGCGACTGACATCAGCCCCCGGTCGGAAGTAGGGCCGGCGCGCAGTATCGCAAGGTTCGCCAACCCCACCGCAGGTGTAGCCGGTGACTATGGCGACACGGGCCGCTGCTTCGATAAAGGGGTAGAAGACATAGCTCACCGGCACATCGGCAAAGGTGGGGGTGCCACTCGGCGGCGTATAGGCCGGGACATGGAAGCCGCCGACCACGATCTTGACCATCTGCCCGCGCGAGGTGTTGCTATAGGGGCGGAAGGTGTTGTCGCTATAGCCGGACAGGATGCCATGGCAGTAGAGGTACTGCACCGGTGTGTAGAAGTAGACTCCGGCCGGCACATCGGTGAAGGTGATGGTGCAAACCACCGGCGTGGCGGTCGGACCGCCCGGCGTTTGCGTCGGGCCACCGGGCGTAGCGGTGGGACCACCGGGCGTTCGCGTTGCCACTGGCGTGCCGCATTGGGTGATCAGTTGGCCGCGAATTTCGCCGTTGGGGAAGGCCGCGCTCTTGACGGTCAGATAGATGTTGCCGGCATACAAGGCGGCAAGTTTATCGGGTGGAAACGCGAAGGAGCCGTTTTTCGGCGTGCCCGGCGGCAGGGTAAAGAAGGGCGTGCCGTTGGTGCCCGGCGCGCCAACAACGAGATCGGTGGTGGTTTCTGCGGCCACCAGCCCCTGGTAGGTGACATTGTAGCTCATGGTGTTGTTGGTCAGCAACAGCGAAAAGCTACCCTGCCCGATGGCGGGGCTGTTGTTGCTCGGCACCACGTTGCGGCCGTTCAGCGCCACATTAAAGCTGGCGTGCTGGCTGTCGCAGATCGGCGGCACGGTGGGGCTGCCCTGCACCAGGGTGGGTATGGCGGTGCGCGTCGGCGAGTTGGTTGAGGTGGGTGTGATGGTCGGCGTTTTCGTGATCGTCGGGGTCGCGCAGGGCACCTGCACATAGGTGATGCGTAGCCCAGGGGTCAGGGCCGGCGTATTGCACGAGAAGGCGCGCACTAGGCTGCCGGTGGTCTTTTGCACACCAACCGAGGCCGAGTTGCCGTTCTGGAGCATCGGCCCATAGACCAGATCCATGCGTTGTGTGCCCTCGTAGAGCCGCACCTCAAAGTTGGTGTCGGCGCTGCTGCACCCGGCGCTGGCAAAGACACAGGCGCGCCATTCGATGTTGAAGATGCGG
>Ga0123338_10004820_pt1 | contig 11680 bp, 8 predicted proteins | sample grotaG_FD_89793 | JGI IMG/M metagenome (GOLD analysis project Ga0123338, IMG submission 89793) | Glacier valley bacterial and archeal communities from Borup Fiord, Nunavut, Canada, to study Microbial Dark Matter (Phase II) -... | ecosystem: Environmental > Aquatic > Freshwater > Ice > Glacier ... | reverse complement strand
TTAAAAAAGATACCTCATCTATTAAGCATTACTCCACTGCTCTAGATGCAATTAAGGGTTACGACTGGTTAGGAAGTTATTATCATTTATACACAGGTAGTGTTCAAGTACAAAATACTTTAAGCTGTCAGCTTAAAAGCTACATATTAAATTCTATAGTTGAATATAATAATCATCAATATACACAGTATTTCCCAAAGATTAATTTAAATCTGACTAAATACTATCTAATTACAGGAACATATATTTGTGCGCAAGCAAATAAAATCCAAGCTAGTGGGGTTGTAAAAGTAATTAACGATCAAACTAATGGGTGGTCAGTTGATAATATAACTGTGGTAACTAATTGAATATTTAATCATATATACTTGCTTGTTATAGTGAGTAGCATTGTCTCTGCAGTTGTTTAGAATCATATTTTATGTTAAGATCACATCATGCCTAAAAGAACATATCATCCATCAAAAAGAAAGAGAATAACTAGTCACGGGTTCAGAATGAGAAATTCTACACCTACTGGTAGAGCAGTACTTAAGTCGAGAAGGCTTAAAGGAAGGCACTCTTTAACTGTATCTGATGAAATTAGAGCAGATAAATCAAAAAGACTAAGTAGAAGAAGGAAATAAATTGTTATCCAAGCTTCATAGGTTACATCACAAGGATATTCAACAAATATACTCTAAACGTAGATATTTTAAATCCAGTAAATTTGTCGCCTACTTCGACTATTCATCACCAAATACGAGCAAATTTGCTTTTGTAATTGCTAAAAAATACGGTGAAGCCCATGATCGTAATAAATTGCGGAGGCAGTTGAGATCAATAATCAGTAACTCTCATTTATTAGATATACCTAATCTACGTTTAATAATAGTTATAAAACAACCTAGCGCTCTCTTAGAATATACTAAGCTAAGCGCAGAAGTTAACACAATACTGAATAGAGTTTAGGCAAATTGAGCAAACGCTTTATTAGCATCTGCCATTTTCTGAGTATCTTCTTTCTTTTTAATTGCGATACCTTGGTTATTTAAAGCTAGAGATAGTTCGTTTTTTAATGATTCTGCAAGATTTGATTTCTTTCTACCGTCACGTGCTGCTCCAATAATCCATTTCATTGCTAAAGCTGTTTGTCTATCTGGAGAAACAGGCACTGGTATTTGATAATTAGCACCACCAACTCTTCTAGATCTAATTTCTAATCTTGGTTTAACGTTATCTATGGCTGAATCCAAAGCTTCAAGTGAGGTTAGTTTTATCTTTACTCCCTCTTTATTCTCTTTTACTTTTGAATCGAGTCCCTCCATTGCATCGTAAACTATATTAGTAGCAATACTTTTTTTACCGTCAAGCATCAAATAGTTAATCAGTTTAGCAACCGTTAGACTATTAAATTTAGCATCAGGCACTAGTGTGTGTTTTTTAGCTCTTTTACCGCGCATTATAAATTATTCTTAATTAAATTCAGTTAACTTTTTTTAGCTTTTTTAGGCATTTTAGCACCATATCTTGATCTTGCTTGCATCCTTCCTTCTACTGCTGCAGTATCATATTTACCTCTAACTACCTGATAGCGAACTCCAGGTAAGTCTGGCTTTTTACCAGCCCTCAAGAGCACTACGGAGTGCTCTTGAAGGTTATGACCTACACCTGGAATATACGCTGTTACTTCTTGCTTATTAGATAACCTGACTCTAGCGACCTTACGTAAAGCAGAATTAGGTTTTCTAGGAGTCCTAGTAAATACACTGAGACAAACGCCTCTCCTTTGGGGATTAGCCTTTCTAAAAAATTTATTTTGAATGCTATTAAAATTAAACTGTAAAGCTTTATATTTTGTTTTAGCAGAAAAGGTTAACCCTTTAAATTGAATGAACCCTCTCTTTTTTTGTCTACCTTTTCTTACTAGTTGTGAAACTCGTGCCATTTTATATATTAGCTATTAAATAATTATCTTACTTCTTCTCCTAATGGGACAGTCCTGCCGATTATAACATTTTCCTTCAATCCACTCAAAACATCTATTTTACCGAGTACAGATGCATCAGTAAGTACTCTTACCTGATCTTGGAAAGAAGCTGCAGATAAGAAACTTTCAGTACGTAATGAGGCATTAGATAAGCCCATTAATTGCCTTAGTGACTTAATTGTATCTTTATTATCTCCCCTTAAGGTTCTGTTCATACTCTTTACATTTAAGTGATCTACATAATCACCAGGTAGATATTCACTTGCTCCAGATCTAACGATAGTTACAAATCTAGACATCTGTCTTACAGCTATCTCTACGTGCTTGTCATCTATAGCTATACCTTGATTACCATAAGTTTCTTGAATATTATTTATAATATATTCTTGAGCAGATAATAGTCCCTTCAAACTCATAAGTTCTTTCGGATCAATTGAGCCTTGAGTTAATTGTTGTCCTTTAGTAACAGTAGCCCCATCTTTGACTAATAATTGGGCCCAAGAATTAACTTCATATGTAAATTCTTCGTCAACAATAGCCTCTAATACTATTTTATTATCTTCAACAGGTCTTGCTTGTCCATTAAACTCGGCTATTATTTCAACGCCATCCTTATCTATAAACAGTAATACACCTTCCTTAACTTTCTTAATCTTGTTAATGGCAATCTCTTTAGCACCTAAAGTATCATATTCTTTACGTGATAAATGTTTATTACTTAAAACAATTGTAGTAATACCCATTACTTCATCAACAGCTATTTTAACTTGTCCTTCAATCTCGGCCAGAATTCCTTTTAATTTAGGTGTGCGAACTTCAAATAATTCTTCGACTCTTGGTAATCCTTGAGTTATATCTTTTGCACTTGCACTACCGTGACGATGTTTTGCTCCTAATGTTAATTGAGTTGAAGCCTCACCCATAGCTTGAGCTGCAATTACTCCTACTGCCATACCTAGTTTTACTTTTTGTTTTGTACCCAAATCATAGCCATAGCATTTTGCACAAACACCTTTTTCAGCTTCACAAGATAATACTGATCTTGCAAAAATAAATTTGATAGAATCGTCGTTTGCTATTCTTTCTGCTATTTCAATAGTAATTTCACCATTTTTGGCTAAGATTAATTCTCCATTCTTTTCAGAGTGGATATCTCTAGCAAGCCATCTGCCGGTTATTCTATCTACAAAATCAACTCTTCTATCATCAGATTTACTTAGGTGCACTCCTAAATCTGTATTACAATCCTCTATTCTTGTAATCACATCTTGAGCTACATCCACTAACTTTCTGGTTAAATATCCCGATTCTGCTGTTTTTAAAGCTACATCAGCTAACGCTTTTCTAGTACCGCGGGCAGCAACAAAATATTCTAAACTTGATAAACCTTGTTTATAGTTAGAACGTAAAGGTAATTCAACGATTTGTCCTAATGGGTCTACAATTAAACCTCTAACACCTGATATTTGGTTCAATGGATCTTCTACAGGTAATGCACCAGAATCATTAAGTTTAACTAAACTGTTATTTTGATTCTTATACTCCTGCCAAGTTGCTGCAGATACATCGCTAACTAGCTTTAACCACATTGTTTCGAATAATCTTCTTCTTTCTTGATAAGTTACTAAACCATCATTGTAATAGTTCAATAGCTCTTGTTCCTTATCTTCAATTCCTTTTAGCATCTTATCTTTCTCAGGATTAATAACAAAATCTTCTATTCCTATCGAGAACCCTGAGGCAGTAGCAAACTTAAATCCTAACTGTTCTATTTGATTTAAGAACTTTACTGCTTCGTCTCCGTCATATTTTTTAAGTATATTAGAAGATATTTTAGAAACTCCTGAGCGATTTAATTGTTCATTAATGTATGGGTAACCTATAGGTAAAGATTGATTAAATATCAACCTACCAGCGGTAGTTTCCAATATCTCATCATCCTTCAAAACAATGACCACTTCTCTCAATTTAATATCAGCATTATTATATGCTCCTATTGCTCTATGTGGTGAAGAGAAGGTGCGAATATGATCACTCTTAGGTTCTGCCTCAGTCAAATAATATATTCCAAAAGCCATATCCTTATTGGCATTAATCACAGGTTTACCATCAGCCATTAATAGGATATTAGAACCAGAGAACATTCTTCTTTTTACTTCTTCCACAGCTTTTTCTGCTAATGGAACATGCACTGCCATTTGATCACCATCAAAGTCAGCATTAAATCCCTTACATACTAGTGGATGTAATCTAATTGCATCACCTTCTACTAATACTGGATAAAAAGCTTGTATTCCTTGCTTATGTAATGTTGGAGCTCTATTTAATAATACTGGTCTATTCTCGATTACTTTTTCTAAAATATCCCAAACTACGTCTGACTTTTCTTCAAAAAAGTTTTTTGCGCTCTTAATGTTAGCAGCTAAACCTTGAGCAATGATTTCATGCATTACAAATGGTTTGAACAACTCTAAAGCCATTATTTTAGGTAGACCACATTGAGTAATTGAAAGATCTGGTCCAGCAACAATTACAGAACGACCAGAAAAATCAACACGCTTTCCAAGTAAATTCTGTCTAAATCTTCCCTGTTTGCCTCTTAACATATCTGATAAAGACTTATAGGGTTGGGCTCTAGAATTTTGAACGGCATTTCCAGGTCTATGTGAATTATCAATTAATGCATCTACAGCTTCTTGTAACATTCTTTTTTCGTTTCTAAGAATAATTTCAGGAGCTCCTAAATCCATTAATCTCTTTAACCTGTTATTTCTATTTATTACTCTACGGTATAAATCATTTAAATCCGATGTAGCAAATCTACCTCCTGGTAATTGAATAATTGGCCTTAGATCAGGTGGTAATACAGGTAAGAAATTAAGAACCATCCATTTAGGTTCAATTCCATTCTTAGCCATACCTTCTAATAACCTCAATCTTTGGATTATTCTTCTAATCTTTAAAACTGATTTAGTTTGAGTTCTCTCTATTTTTAATTTCTCGATTTCTACAGGAACATCTACTTTTTCTAAAAGTCGTAAAATTGCCTCGGCTCCCATTCCTGCCTCAAAAAACTCAACACCAGAATCTAATAGATCAGCATATTCTTCCTCAGTTAAAGCCATTCCAACATGAATATCTTCAACCATGTCTACTTGCTTTTCAAACTTTTGCTCAACAGTTTCTAATCTTTGATCAAAGATAGATTTAAGTTTAGCTAATTCTTTTCGCTCTGTACTTTCTAATCTATCTAACTGTAATTCTAATTTATCTGACTTTCCACTAGTTTTTTTTAATCCTTTTTTAGCATCTTGTGATTTAGATTCTAAAGTTTTTAATTGTTCTTGTTGTTCGGCAGTAATTTCATTAGTCGCCTTATCTTTTTGTTCTTCTAAAGATTTTACGGCTTGTTCTCTACCAATTTCATCAAACTTAGTAACTAAATACCGAGAAAAATAGATAACTGTTTCTAATTTCTTTTGCGGGATATTTAATACTAATGATAACTTATTCGGTACACCGTATGCATACCAGATATGAGTAACTGGTGAGGCAAGTTTAATGTGTCCTAATCTTTCTCTTCTTACTCTCTTATGAGTAACTTCTACTCCACACTTGTCACAAATTATACCCTTGTATCTAATCTTTTTATATTTACCACAATAGCATTCATAGTTTTTGGTTGGACCAAAAATCTTTTCGTCCATAAGTCCATCTACCTCAGCTTTATGAGTTCTATAATTTATAGTCTCTGCTTTCCTAACCTCACCATTTGACCAATTCATTATTTGTTGCGGCGAAGCAAGAGATAGTTTTAAGGCTTTAAAATCTTTTAACATCAGTAAGTATTATTAAAAGTTAAATAGATTCAGTATCATCTTTTAGTTCAAACTCTGGGTTTTTTTCCAGAATTATTGCTTGTTCTTCAGATACTGGTTTATTTGCATCAATTTCATTAATTGATTGCTTTAATTCTTCCAATTCGTTCTCATCTAAGTTTGCTTCAATTATTTCTGTTAAATCTTTTTCATCTTCATCTGGCTCTATTAATTCCAAATTTAAAGCCAAGGCTCTTAATTCTGATACTAATACTTTGAATGATTCAGGAATACTTGGGGGAGCTATCGGTGTTCCTTGAATTATTGCTTTATAGGCTGCTGCTCTACCGACAACATCATCAGACTTAATAGTTAACATTTCATGGAGTACATTAGGTACAGCATGTGCTTGTAATGCCCAAACTTCCATCTCTCCAAATCTCTGTCCTCCCATTTGAGCTTTACCACCTAGTGGTTGCTGCGTAACCATTGTATATGAACCAGTTGAACGTGCATGAATTTTATCAGCGGCTAAATGGTTTAACTTGATAATATGTCTTTTACCAACTACTATTTTTTCAGGGAAAGGTTCACCAGTTCTTCCGTCATAAAGAGTTACTTTCTGTGAAAAGTCTATCCCTGCTTTATCTAACAGATCATCTAAAAGATTATCAGCAAATGGTGCAAATGGTGGAACCTCTACTTTTATACCCAACTTATCTGCTTTAGCAGCAGTATGTATTTCTTGTAATTGTCCTAAGTTCATTCTTTTTACTAAGGATGCTGGTCCTAAAATAATGTCGACAGGAGTACCATCTTCTAAAAATGGCATTTCTTCTTGAGGAAGAATTGCTGAAATAACTCCCTTATCTCCATGCAGCCCCGTTAACTTATCTCCAATTGATATTTTACTAGTTCTTGCAACCCAGACTTTAACTTGTTTTAATACACCTGGATTTAACTTATCACCTGAATCTTTATCTAATACTTGAACTCCAATTACTATTCCATTATCACCGTGAGGTAAACGTAAAGAATTATCTCTTACATCTCTAGCATATTCACCGAAAATTGCTCTTAGTAATTTTTCTTCTGCTGTAAGTTCTGTCTCACCCTTGGGTGCAATTATTCCTACTAATATATCTTGAGAATGCACATAAGCCCCAATTCTTACTATCCCACTTTCATCTAAGTTTCTTAAAGTATATTCACCTACATTAGGTATATCTCTAGTAATTTGTTCATCACCTAATTTAGTTTCTCTAATATCTTGAATGTATTCATGGATATGAACTGAAGTAAGGACATCGTCTTTAACTAATCTTTCTGAAATTACCATTCCGTCTTCATAATTAAATCCTTCGTAGTGCATAAATGCAGCTACTAAGTTTCTACCCAGAGCTAGTTCCCCATTTTCCATTGATGGTCCATCAATTAAGACATCCCCTTTGGAAAACTTTTCACCTGTTTTTACTCTACTAATTTGAGAGAAAGAGGTATTCTGATTAGTACGCACAAATTTTTCAACTTCATAAGTTCTAGTATTTCCACTTTTATATTTAATAAGAACTCTAGAAGCATCTCCCTCTAAAATCTCCCCATCTTCTTCGGCTAGTAACATCCTACCTGATGATTCAGCAACGATTCGTTCGTAGCCTGTACCCACAATTGGAGCTTGAGGATCAAGTAGAGGTACTGCTTGGCGTTGCATGTTCGCAGCCATTAAAGTTCTAACTGGATCATCATTATGAGCAAATGGAATTAATGAGAATCCTATCCCTCCGATTTGGCCAGGATTAATATCAATTAAGTCTACTTCATGAGCTAATATATTTGAAAAACTTCCTTTGTTTCTTACGAATATTCTCTCAGCAATAATCTTATTTCCTTCTCCTAAGGCTACTGTTGCTGGACCTATTTTTTTATCTAATTCATCATCAGCAGTTAAATAGATAATTTCTTCCGATAAAATTGCGTTTATTTTAATTTCCGAAACTTTTGCCGACTTTAATTTCTTTATTGTTTCAGCAGTTAAAATTTCACCCTGTTTTAAAATTACTTTATTGGTACTATCCAGTGCATCCTCTCTAATAATTGCATTGGCATATTCTTCATTACTAAAATCAGCCTCAGAAATCTTACTGATCACTTTTTGATAAGGAGCCTCCAGCAATCCAAAATCATTAATACGGGCATAGATAGCCATATGAGCAACTAATCCAATTGATGGACCTTCGGGGGTGGTTACTATACACAACCTAGAATAGTGTGAGTTATGAACATCACGAACAGAGAAAGTTGCTCTTTCTTTAGTCAAACCCTTAGGTCCTCCTGCAGTTATACGTCTTTTAGTTTCTAGTTCTGAAAGTATATTTTCTTGATCCATATATCTAGAAACACTACTAGAACCAAAGAACTGATTTATTGCAGCAATTACAGGTCTGGTATTGATCAACATAGCTGGCGTAACCAATTCTTCTGCAGAATATGTACTCATTCTATCTTTAATGTTTTTTTCCATTCTTAATACTCCCATCCTCACTCTTTCTCCGATTAGTTCACCAACTCCTCTGACACGTCTATTTGCTAGAGAATCCATATCATCAACTCTGATAGTACCGTTGTTTACCATGATTAGGGATTTGATAATCATCACTAAATCTTCAGTCAACAACACATAATTATCTGGATTGATCGGAGTTTTGATTCCGAGCTTTTTATTTAATTGATATCTACCTACTCTTCCTAGATAAAATCTACGTTTGTTAAAAAACAGATTTTGTAAAAAATCTTTAGCACTTTCTAAATTGACTGTATCTTCTGGCCTTAGTTTTCTATATATTTCTAACAATGCCTCTTCAGTACTTTTAGCTGGATCCTTTTTAAGTGTATTTTCTAAATAGGTGTCTGTATCTTTCTCAGTTCCAGATAGAATATCTCTAATTTGTTTGTCTGAAGAATAACCCAAGGCTCTTAATATAGTTGTCAATAAAATCTTAGGTTTTTTATCTAATAGCTTTACAGCCATAACTCCATATTTATTAACTTCGAATTCAAACCATCTACCTCTTTCTGGCATTAATTTAACGGCATACAATTGTTTACCCAAATTATCTACTTGTTTTGTTTCTGTAAACAAAATCCCCTCTGATCTCATAATTTGCATTACTACTACTCTCTCGTTACCATTAATAACAAAAGTCGCTCTGTCGCTCATTACTGGAATATCTGCAACAAATATTTTTTGTTTTTTAATCTCTCCAGTTTTCTTATTAGTTAATTTTACTTCTACAAACATTGGCTTATCATAAGAAAGACCAAGTTTTTGAGCTTGTCTAAAAGTAGTGGTAGCTGGTCCCCAACTAATTTCAGCAAATTTTAATTCCCAGGATTCACCAGTATAGTCAGTAATCGGATTGATTTCAGCAAACACTTCAGATATACCTTCCTTTAAAAGAAGGTCATATGAACGTAGATGCGAATCTATAAGATTAGGTTCTAAATGTCTTAATTTTTCTGATGTAAGACTTATTCTCTTAGAGTGTTTAGACATAATAAAAAGTATTTATTAATATAGATTTATTAAGCTTATATGATAACGCAAAATCTACCCCTAATGAGGTAGTTAATAAATTAATGGTATTATTTGCTTGCTCTAATCATACGTACGCGTAAACTGCTTATAACATGTTCCATAGGTCATGTCAAACATTAAGTTGCTTTACATTACCTGAACTATCTATGGTGAATTTGTACTGCCTCGTGTTAATTATAGGGTAATTAGTTCCATTTATTACTAATGTTACATCCTCGGGGTGAGCTGTGGAAAATATCAGGCTAGTATTGGCCGTAAATGTTTTGGTGCTTCCTATTGTTAATACTTGAGCAAAAGGTGTTTGATTATCAGATTGTACTTGTACATAGGTATCACGCTTTTGAATAGATAGTTGTGCATTAATTAAAATATTTGAATTTGTTGGAGGAGTTGTAGTGGGTTGATTATTCCCGCTATCTGGATTACGAATTACAACTAAGTTAATTTTACTTTCTTGGCCGAACTGACTTTTAGCAGTTAGTAAAAATCTATTTTCACCTTGATTAAGATTAACATCTGCTATTTCAAAAATCTGTAAGTTGTTTACAGTAACTGGAGAGTTGTTAAATGTTAGGCTACTCCCTATTTCTACATTTCCACTTAAAGTTATTTTACTAGCTACTGTAGTGTAACTAGCTTGCGATCCTGCTTCTGCTGTAACAGGAGCAGTTAAATGTAATTGAGGGCTTTTTAAAACAACAGATATTTGTGAGATTAAGTAAAAGACAAATCCAGCTAAAATTAGTAATATTATTCCCGTAATTATCTTAGTACTATTTAATTCAAATCCTTTATTACCTAGATTACTATTTAACCCAATCTCTCTAAAAATATCTTTATCATTAGCTGGGCTTTCTCTTCTATACATAGCTGCAGCTCTATCGGGACTAATCCCTAGATATTTAGCATATTTTTTTAAAAATCCTTTTGCATATACATCTGAGGCAAACTTTTCATAATTTCCAGATTCTAAGGCAAGTAAATATTCACTCCTTATTTTAGTATGTTCTGATACTTGCTTAATATCCTGACCTAATTGTTTTCTCTTTTCACGTAAAAGATCCCCAATATTTTGGACTTCGTATGTATTTCTTACCATCCTCCATTATAGCAACGAATATCTATTTTATTGCTTGGAAAACATCATCTCCATAGTAATTATCAATTGGAGTCACATTTGCGTGAGGAGGGATTTCTGGTGGTTTAAGAAATATTTGGTAAAAACTAAATATTATTAACAGTATAATACCGAATATTACTAGGCCGACTAAAAAATTGTTTAATTTCATATTGTTATAAATTAAGACTGAGCTGTGATTGTAGCCCAATAAGTACTGTAAAATGTAATAGCACCTTGAATAGTAGCTGGATCTTTTTTATCAGGTACACTTAAACTAATTTGCTGAACTGTGTAATTTCTCTTAGAAGCTTCAATCTGGCCAATTAAACTAGCAATATTGCTTGCCGTACCCCTTACTTTTATTGATATTGTCTGAAATTGTACCTTAGGGGGTATATTCCCATTTGCATATTTCAATGCTTTAACATCTTTAGCTACAAAATCTATGGATTGAAAGCTTAGACTATTTTTGTCAATAATACTGGTTATCTCTGTATAAATTTCCCCTTGATGCTTATCGGGGCCAAAATAACTATCAAATAACTTAAGGGAGTCGGTAGCTTTTGTTTGTTGGGAAGAAAGTTGCAATAGCACCCCTAATTTATTATCCATTTGTTTAATAAGACTTAACAGTTCTGTATTAACCTGTAGTTGGGCATTAATTGATCCCAGAGCAGGAGCAATTGCAAAAAACAATAATAAACCTATTATCATAAACGTTAACAATCCTGTTGCAATAGTTTTGCCTTGAGGGGTAGCTAAAGCCTGCTGATAAGCTTTACTTATTCTACTTTGGTCGAGTTTTCTAAAACTCTGTCTGTCAGTACCAGTATCTTTTAAATCCAATACTAACTCTGCTTTTGGTTGAGTGTCGTTTATATTGTCTTCCATTATTTTACAATTTTAGGACTAGAATTTGTAGTTACTGTGCCAATTGGGTTTCTTTTGACCAATAAGGCCTGTTTGACTGTTAATTTAATTCCAAAAGTGGCTTGCTTAGTATTTAACTTATCTTGGACTTGAATAACTTGTACGTCATCAAATTCAGCAGTATTGTTTTTTAGCGTGGTCTCAAAAGTGCCAATCGCATTTATATCTCCAGTTCCATCAATAGTAATAATGTTATCTCTTATAGACATAGTAAGATCAGGTATATTTGGAGGTAATACAGTAATGAC
>Ga0123338_10004818_pt1 | contig 11686 bp, 7 predicted proteins | sample grotaG_FD_89793 | JGI IMG/M metagenome (GOLD analysis project Ga0123338, IMG submission 89793) | Glacier valley bacterial and archeal communities from Borup Fiord, Nunavut, Canada, to study Microbial Dark Matter (Phase II) -... | ecosystem: Environmental > Aquatic > Freshwater > Ice > Glacier ... | reverse complement strand
CTCACCACCAAATACAACTCCTACGCGATGGGCGTCGATCAGAACGGCGCATTGCAAAATCTGTATTGGGGCGCTCCCCTTTGGCGGATTACGGACCTGCAACCTGCCACAGCCAAGCGCGACATCTCTTCCTTCGACCCCCATCAGATGATCGAAAACGAAGAGTTCGCCGGTTGGGGCGGCCCCCGGTTCTACGAAGCTGCGCTCAAGATCGCGCGCGCCAATGGTGACCGCGATCTGGTGCTGAAGTATGTCTCGCATCAGATTCGCGGCAACGAACTGGACATCACCTTGAAAGACATTCGCGACGATATCGAAGCCACATTACATTACCGCCTCTACCCGGAAAATGGCGTATTGCAGCGCAGCGCAACCATCCGCAACAAGACCGCTGCTCCCATTACCGTTGAAAGCGCGCAGTCTGCCACGTGGTATCTGCCACCGGGGCAGGGCTATCAACTGAATTACCTCAGCGGCCGCTGGGCGGCTGAATTCCAGATGAATCGCGAGCCCATCCACGAGGGCGCGAAGATTCTCGAAAGCCGCAAAGGAAATACCAGTCATAACTTCAACCCGTGGTTTTCAATCGACCGTGGCGAAGGCGGCGGGGGCAGTGAAGAAGAAGGCGGCGTCTGGTTCGGCTCTCTCGCCTGGAGCGGCAACTGGCGCATCACCATCGAGCAAACTCCGTACCGGCAGGTTCGTGTCACCGGCGGCTTCAACACGTTCGATTTCAGCTATCCCTTAAAGCCCGGCGAGGCGCTCGATACCCCAGAGTTCTACGCCGGCTATTCCAGCGCGGGTGCCGGCGGAGCGTCGCGCCTCATGCACAAATTTGAACGCGAACAGATCTTGCCCGGCGGAGCAGCTGCGCGCGCGCGCCCCGTCTTGTACAACTCCTGGGAAGCCACAACGTTTGCCGTGGATGAGCCCGGCCAGATTGCCCTCGCGGAAAAAGCCGCGAAGCTCGGCGTCGAACTCTTCGTTATGGATGACGGGTGGTTCGGTAAGCGTAATAACGATCATGCGGGGCTAGGCGATTGGTTCGTCAATAAACAAAAGTTTCCAAACGGTCTCACCAACCTGATAGGCCGCGTCAATCAACTCGGCATGGATTTCGGTCTGTGGGTGGAGCCTGAAATGGTGAACCGCGATAGTGATCTCTATCGCGCGCACCCGGATTGGGTGATGAATTTTCCCGGTCGCCCACGCAGTGAACTGCGCAACCAACTGGTCTTGAACCTGGCGCGAACCGAGGTGAAAGACTACCTGTTCAGCGTGCTGGATAAACTCGCGTCAGAAAACAACATCAAGTACTTCAAGTGGGATATGAACCGCGCTTTCTCTGAACCGGGCTGGCCTGAACTGGCACCCGCGGACCAAAGAAAGTTGTGGGTCGCCTACACGCGCAATCTCTATGACTTGATTGACAAGTTGCGCCAGAAGCACCCCAAGCTGGAGATTGAATCGTGCTCCGGCGGTGGCGGCCGCGTTGATCTGGGCATCCTTCGGCGCGTGGATGAAGTCTGGGCTTCGGACAACACCGAAGCGCTCGATCGCTTGCGCATTCAGGAAGGCTTCACCCAGGCGCACGCCCCGAAAATCATGTCCGCTTGGGTAACCGACGTCCCCAACATGAACCGGCGCAGCACGCCGCTTCAGTTTCGATTTTTAGTGGCCATGCAAGGCGCGCTCGGCATCGGCGCGAATCTGAATCACTGGTCCGAACAGGATTTCGCCATGGGCGACAAGCTGGTCAAGTTTTACAAAACCATTCGCAATACAGTGCAGACCGGCGATCTTTATCGCCTGCAATCGCCCCGCGATCATGATGTCTCCTCAGTCGAGTACGTGGCCCCTACCGGCAAGCAGGCCGTGCTTCTTGCCTACCGCCACTCGCAGCAATACTCCACGCCAGCTCCGCAAATCTACTGGCGCGGCTTGGATGCCGCAGCCGTCTATACCGTGGCATCTCTCGATGGAAAGATCCTCAATGCCAGCCCGGAATTGAGCGGTGCATCGCTTATGAATCAGGGGCTCTCCTTGCGCTTGACTGGCGATTACGACAGCACGGCTGTCGTCTTGCAGAAAAAGGAATAGAATTTAGGCGTTACTCAACCATGCGTCCGCCCGGATCCAACAGCATCTCCTCCAGCCGCCGAAATTTTCTGCGCACCGCTACTGGCGCAACGTTACTCGGTTCCGCGTCCTTGCGAGCCATGGTAGCTCCCAAAGCGCGCAAAGCCGTCGTAATCACGTTCGGCGGCGGCGCCCGCGATGACGAAACCTTCATGCCGGAAGGGCAGGAAAACATTCCTCACCTGCTCAACGAATTGGTCCCGCGCGCCACTTTTTATACGCAAGTCGTCAACCGCGGCATTCTGGGCCATTACGTCGCCACGGCAAGCCTGGCAACAGGTGTATACGAAACCTTCAACAATTTCGCAGCCGTCGCACCGTCAAATCCCACCGTCTTCGAATATTTCCGCCGCGATCTAAAGCGGCCCGCGACAGACGCCTTTGTCATCGCCCCAAGCAACGGCTTTAACCGCATTGGCGAAAGCGACCACCGCGCTTACGGTTCGGGTACAGGCGCCGGCGTGATCCTTCCCAAACGCTTGCTCAGTGCCGCGCTCTCATCCGCCGATGGTGCCCGTTACAATCACCTGCTTCGCGATAATTACGAAACGCCCCTGTACGCCCCCGCCCTGGGTGGCGATGAAATCCATCTGAACCAGATGGCGGAAATTTTGAAGCTCTCTGTCTCAGATTTTTCCAGCCACGCCAAAACTCTCGCCAGCCCTGACGAACTCTCCGTCTTCATCGCGCGTCACATGATGCGTAAACTCGCCCCCAGTCTTCTCTGGATCACTCTGCACGACATCGATATCGCCCATGCCGGCGCGTACTCGCTCTACGTCGATGCCATCCGCCGCTCTGACCGGCTCTGTTCCGAAATCTGGAAAACTATTCAGGCCGAACCGGAATACGCGGGCAAGACCAACATGTTCATCCTGCCCGATTTCGGCCGCGATTCCGATACCGACCCCGGCGGTAACGGCTTCCAACATCACCGCACTGGCGATTCCCTTTCCCGCACCACCTGGATGATTGCCATGGGTCCCGGCATTCGCGAAAACACCGTCGTCGACCGGCCCGTGGAATCCATCGATCTGGTGCCAACGCTCGGCGCACAGTTCGGATTCTCACCGCGCTTCTCCCACGGAAAAGTATTGTCTGAAATTATCTGAAATGCTCCCGTTGAAATGCTCCCAAGAGATCTGAAGCCAGCCGATTTCGCTGCATACCCGCCGCTCGGCAAAGATCTGGCTCTTCGCCACCTGAAGACCCTCCGCCAACTGCCGCCGTCTTTCGCGCCGCTTATGCTCCGCGAAATCATCGGCTACGATTGGAAATTTCCCGCTGAACGGAAAGATTTAGATCGGCAGCTCGCCTTCCTCACTTCCCTTCCCTCCGAAGCGTTGCAGACGCGTGTTGCCGGGTTTTCGGCGCTTCAAGTCTCGCCTGAATTGCAGCAAATGGATTGGGTGACTCAGCCATCCCTCTTTGCTGAAAGTTTGACGGCTCATTTATGGGCTACTCACCAGATTGAAGTCTTCCGTGGGGCGGCTGTAGATTTTGTCGCGGCAGTCAACGCGTCGCTGCCAGAGAATCCGGGCATCCTGCGCCGCGTTGGAATCGTAGTCATTGGCCAAGGCGCAACCGGGCCGTCCATTCCCTTATTCCGAAAATTACGCCAGCACGGTACCCATTACACCAACGTGAAAACGGAAGGCGGCTGCCCACTGCTGCTCCAGGCAGTGCGGCAGCGCGCCATTAAAAATCCGGAGCCCTACGCGCATTGGTACATCGATGGTGGACAAAGTAACGCCGGCGGTCAGAGTAACGCTGATCCTTGCCCCGCCCTCACTTCTATCTCGTATCAGTCCATTCGCCCCTTGCGCGCCGCACTTCAAAGCCGCATGCAGAAAGCGTGGGAATCGGGAACCGGCTCCGAGGCGCTTCGTACCATGCTGGCTCAAATTCGGCCCGCTGAGTTCGGACTCCACGGTGACCCGCTATTCGACCGCTTCCAGCTCAGCCTGCTTACTGAAGCTTCCGGCACCCAGGTCTACAGCACCACCTTCGCGCAATGGACGGCACGTGAAGTATTGCGCCGCGCGCAGCCCGCAACCCTGCTGTTGCGTTTCGCTCCCCGCCAACGCGAACGCGCCATGAATGAAATGCTCGCGGAAGGCCGCCAGACTCCCCCGCTCGATCCCGCTGGCTCCCTGCAAGATGCGGACATGGGTGCCTACTACACTTGGCTGAACCTGCAGCGCCTGCCCGGATCGCAGGATTCCTCGTTCCTGGTCTGGTTCGAAAATCATCCCGAGGCTTTCCTGATCTCGCCGGGTGTTGAAGCTGGAAAAACATTCACCAGCCCAATGGAAATGAGCGCCCTGCTGAGCCGGATGAGCCTTTGACTTACTTCTTCGGAAACTTCTGATCCAGCGCCAGGTTCAAAGCTAGAACATTCACGCGCGGTTCCCCCAGAAATCCAAGGTCTCGCCCCTCCGTGTGCTCCGCCACCACCTGATTCGCCTGCTCAGTGGAAACGCCCCGGGCCTGCGCTACGCGAGCCGCCTGTGCCGCCGCAAAGGCTGGCGAGATATGCGGGTCCAAGCCGCTGGCCGATGTAGTCAGAGCATCGGATGGAATCTCACCCGAAAACTGCGGATTCTCTTTCTTAAATTTGGGTACATCTGCCTTCACGCGGTCGATCAGTTTCTGATTCGTCGGCCCGAAGTTGGTGCCGCCAGAATTGGACGCGTCATATCCATCGGAACCGGCCGCCGAAAGCCGCGGATGAAAGTACTCAGGCCTGGCAAAGTTTTGCCCCAGCAGAGACGAGCCCACCACCTGCCCGTTCGCCGATACCAGGCTGCCGTTCGCCTGCCTGTTGAAGAGTAACTGACAAACTCCAGTTACCACGCCGGGATAAATCACGCCGGTAAGTACCGTAAATAGAATCGTAATTCGAAATGCGGGGGCAATTTGAGTCCACATAAGTTTTGTCCTTTAAGCAAGGTGCAGATGATACAGAATCTGGTCAAGAACCCAGATCCCCGGAAACGGTACAATCAATCCGCCCACGCCGTATACCAACAAATTGCGGCGCAATAACTCGGCCGCGCCTTGGGGACGGTATTTGACTCCCTTCAGAGCCAGCGGCACCAGCGCGATAATAATTAACGCATTAAAGATCACCGCGGAGAGCACCGCGCTTTGCGGCGAATGCAGGTTCATGATATTCAGGTGCCCCAGTGCCGGGTAAGTCACCATGAACATCGCGGGAATGATAGCGAAATATTTAGCCACGTCATTCGCAATCGAAAACGTAGTTAGTGCGCCGCGGGTAATCAACAACTGCTTACCGATGGCAACAACCTCAATCAGCTTGGTCGGGTTGCTGTCCAGATCTATCATGTTGCCCGCTTCTTTGGCGGCCATGGTGCCGGTGTTCATGGCAAGGCCCACGTCTGCCTGCGCCAAAGCCGGAGCGTCATTCGTACCATCACCGGTCATGGCAACCAGCCGGCCCTCCGCTTGTTCTTTTCTGATGTACGCCAGCTTATCGGCGGGCGTTGCCTGTGCCAGAAAGTCATCCACGCCGGCTTCTTCCGCAATCGCAGCCGCCGTTAGCGGGTTGTCTCCGGTGATCATCACAGACCGTATGCCCATCGCCCGCAACTGTCCGATGCGTTCCTTCATGCCGCCCTTCACCACATCTTTCAGGTGAATCACGCCCAGCAGTTTGCGCCCGTCTGCCACGGCCAGCGGAGTACCGCCGGATCGCGAAATTTTATCTGACAGGTCGCGGAAATTCGTTGGGATCATTCCCCCCTGCTCCTCCACAAATTTGATGACCGCTTCGGTCGCGCCCTTGCGAAGCCTGCGGCCATCCAGGTCCACTCCGCTCATGCGGGTGTAGGCGGAGAACGGAATGAATTGCGCTTCCTTCTCCGATACTTCACGCCCGCGCAGCCCGTATTTCTCCTTTGCCAGCACAACCACGGAGCGCCCTTCCGGCGTCTCATCGGCCAGGCTCGAAAGCTGCGCGGCGTCAGCAAGCTCCTCGGGTGTTACGCCTTCAGCCATCAGAAATTCAACCGCCTGCCGGTTCCCCAGCGTAATCGTACCCGTCTTATCCAGAAGCAGCGTATTCACGTCGCCCGATGCTTCCACCGCTTTACCGCTCATCGCCAGCACGTTATGCTGCATCACGCGATCCATGCCCGCTATGCCGATCGCGCTTAAAAGTCCGCCAATCGTAGTCGGGATCAGGCAAATTAGCAACGATACAAGAACGGCTACGGAAGGAATTGTCCCTACGCCCGATGACGAAATGCTATACGACGAAAAAGGTTGCAGAGTAACCACGGCCAGCAGAAAAATCAACGTCAAACCCGCGATCAGGATATTCAGCGCAATCTCATTCGGCGTCTTCTGCCGTTCCGCGCCTTCCACCAGCGCGATCATTCTGTCCAGGAACGTTTCTCCCGGGTTCGAGGTGATCTTGATCTTGATTTGATCGGACAGCACGCGCGTGCCGCCTGTAACAGCACTGCGGTCGCCGCCCGATTCCCGAATCACAGGCGCGCTCTCACCCGTGATTACGCTTTCGTCAATCATCGCGATCCCGTCAATCACCTCACCGTCGCCTGGGATGGTGTCACCGGTTTCGCACATCACCACATCGCCAGAGCGAAGCTGCGAAGAAGCTACGCTCTCAATCTGGCCGTTGCTCTGCAGCCGTTTCGCTACGGAGTCTGTCTTCGTTTTTCTTAAGTTGTCGGCCTGTGCTTTGCCGCGCGCCTCCGCCATGGCTTCCGCAAAGTTCGCGAACAACACCGTAAACCACAGCCAGAGAGCAATCTGAAAGGTGAATCCCAGATCTTTTGCTCCTGTGAAGGCATCGCGTACCAGATAAATAGTGGTGACCAGCGCGCCAACCTCCACCACGAACATCACCGGATTTTTCGCCAGCGTAGCCGGGTTCAGCTTAATGAACGAGTCTTTGAGCGCTCGTCTCACAATCTGGGGATCGAACAGCGGGCGCGCGTGCGCCAGCTTTTTCGGAATCAGCGAAACAGGATCACCCGATGAAGGATTTGCTGCGGGGCTACTCATAGTTGTCGACATTTTTGTTAGCTCCAGATACCGGTTGGCATTAGCAGGAATGAGAACAACTTGCCTTCGTAAAGAAGGAAGTGCTCCACTATCGGGCCGAGCGAAAGCGCAGGGAAGAACGTCAGCGCACCCACGATAACCACCGTCCCCACCAGCAGACCCACAAACAACGGTCCGTGCGTGGGAAAAGTGCCGCTCGTGGCCGCCACTTTCTTCTTAGCGGCCAAACTCCCCGCCACCGCCAGCAAGGGAAGCAGGAACAGAAACCTGCCGATCAACATCGCCAGACCGAGCGTGGTGTTGTACCAGGGCGTATTTACGCTAATGCCCGCAAGAGCGCTTCCGTTATTGCCCGTCGCGCTGGTGTACGCATAGAGTATTTCGCTCAACCCGTGCGGACCGCTATTATTCAAATTTGCTGTCGGCGGCACGCTGGCCGTCGGCGCCGGCTTAGGCGTTCCAGCGGCGGGATTCACATACTGGCTCGTGTCCCAATCGAAGTGAATTACGGAAGATGCCGCGCTCAACATCAAGATGCTGGCAGCCGTAGCAATCAAAGCAAGCATTGCCATCTTCACTTCCTTGCCCTCAATCTTCTTGCCCAGGTATTCCGGCGTACGGCCCACCATCAGGCCGGCAATAAACACGGCAAGAATCGCGTACAGTAAGATGCCGTATAGCCCCGCGCCTACACCGCCGAAGATCACCTCGCCGGTCATGATATTAAATAGCGGTACCAAGCCTCCCAAAGGCGTGAAGCTGTCGTGCCAGCTATTGATTGCCCCGCAACTGGCGTCCGTTGTGATGGTGGCAAACAGTGCGGAATTTGTAATCCCGAAGCGCACTTCTTTGCCCTCCATATTGCCGCCCGGCTGAGTGTCGGAAGCGCTCGCCTGTAATCCTAATGCCGAAAGTTGCGGATTGCCCGCCTGCTCTGCCGGGTAACTGACAAACACCCCCGCAAAGAACATGACACTGCACGCCGCAAAAATTGCCCATCCCTGCCTTGTATCCCCCACCATCTTCCCGAATGTATAAGTCAGCCCGGCCGGAATGCAGAAAATCATAATCATCTGCACAAAGTTGGTCAGCGGCGTTGGGTTCTCAAACGGGTGAGCGGAATTCGCATTAAAAAAGCCGCCTCCATTAGTGCCCACCATCTTGATCGCTTCCTGCGAAGCAACGGGACCTTGGGCAATTATCTGGGTAGCACCCTCAACCGTCTTGATGTGGTCGTAGGGATTCAGGTTTTGGATCACACCCTGGGAACACAGGAACAGCGCACCCACAATTGCAAGCGGCAAAAATAAGTAAAGCGTTCCGCGCGTCAGATCCACCCAGAAGTTACCAATGCTTTTCGATTGCTGCCGCGCAAAACCGCGCACCAGCGCAATCGCAATTGCCACGCCTGCCGCGCCTGAAAGAAAGTTCTGCACTGTAAGCGCGGTCATCTGCACCAGATAGGAAAGCGTTGTCTCGCCCACGTACGCCTGCCAGTTTGTATTCGTCAGAAAGCTAACTGCCGTGTTAAACGCCAGGTCGGGAGTCATCCCCGTCGAGCCTGCAGGAGCGTGACTGGTTCCAAACCCTTGAGGGTTAAACGGCAGCACTCCCTGAAAACGCTGCAGCAGGTAGACAATCGCAAAGCCAGCTACGCTAAACGCCAGAAGAGACGCCGCATATTGTGTCCAATGCTGCTCAACTTCTTCCTTCACGCCAGCCAGCCTGTAGACAAGCTTTTCAATCGGTCGCAGGATCGGATGCAAAAATGTCCGCTCGCCGCTAAACAGGCGCGCCATAAACAAACCGATCGGTTTCGTAATGGCAAGCAGCACCAGAAAGTAAAACGCAATTTGCAGAATTCCGTTGACAGTCATAATCCCTTCCTAAAACTTCTCAGGCCGCAAGAGTGCATAGAGTAAATACGCAAACAGGCCGAGCGCAACAATTCCCGCAAATACAAAGTCCATAAGTGTTCTCCTTTACAGCCGGTCACAGGCTTTCGTAAAAACCCAGCAAAGGGCGAAGGCTCCAATTGCGAGCAGAAAGTAGAATACGTCGAGTAACATATTTTCCTTTCTTCAGCCTAGATGCACCAGCCTAAGCGGACACTAAGGAACACCTAAAGATTTTCTAAAGGCCGCTTTTTGCAGGCAAACAGAATCGGTATCCCACGCGCGGCTCCGAAAGTATGTAGCGCGGCTTCGCGGGGTTGGGTTCTATCTTCTTGCGGATCTGGTTTACAAACACATGAAGATACACAACTTCCCGCCCATAATCCGGCCCCCATATCGCTTGTAGTAACTTCCCGTGCGGAATCGCGATGTTAGGGTTAGATGCCAGATAATACAACAGCTCAAATTCTTTAGGTGTGAATCTAATGTCCGTCCCCTGCACCGAAACATGCCTGGTCGCCAGGTTGATCTCAATACCATCGAAGCTGATGGTGGAAACTCCGCTCTCAAGAGAAAGCGGCACCCGCCGCAGGCTCGATCGGATGCGCGCCATCAGTTCCGGCATGCTGAAAGGCTTCGTTACGTAATCATCGGCACCGGCGTCCAGCGCCGCAATCTTGTCGGCTTCCTGGTTCCGTACCGTCAGCATAATGATCGCGATTTCAGAGCCCCGGCGGATCTGCTCGCATGTTTCCAGACCGTTCATCCCGGGCATGTTCATATCCAGCAGCACTAAATCGAAATGCTCCCGCCTGAGCACCTCAAGTGCCTCTTCACCCGATTTCGCGTCCATGATGATGTAACCCTGCGCCGTCAAGCTGGTCTTCATCACCCGCCGGATCTGCGGTTCGTCGTCCACCACCAAAATCTTCGCGTTCGTCACCGTGCCGCGTCTCCCGTGGGCGCAACTTTAGGCAGAGTAAACGAAAATCGCGCGCCTTTGCCCGCTACGCTTTCAAGACCAATCTCACCACCGTGCGCCTGCACAATCTCCCGCGCAATGGTCAGGCCCATCCCGGTGCCCGCAATCCGGTGCCGGCCTGCTTGCCCGCGGTAAAACTTCTCAAAGACGGACACCTGTTCCGATTCGGGTATGCCCGGCCCTTCATCGGCAACATGCACCGTCAACCATTCGCCCTGCTGTTCCGCCGATACCTGAATTGCCGCCGAAGCTGGAGAATATTTCAAAGCATTGCCGATAAGTTGTCTAAGCACCAGTTCAATCAGTTCCGGATCGATTTCTACTTCCGGTAGATCTTCCGGAACACTTACTAAGATGGGCCGCCCATCGCAAGCGTTCTGCAGCTTCGCCAAGGCTGAAACGATCAACGCTTTCACAGCCGTATGCTGCTTGTGCAATTGAATGTGTCCGGCACCGATGCGGGCTATCTTGATCGATTCAGTGACAAGTTCCGTAAGCCGGTCCGCCTCTTCCTCCACGATAGTCAACAATTCGTTCTCCATCGCATCGTGGCTTCGTTGCGAGATCACCGTGGATACGGCAGCCTTGATCGAAGTCAGCGGAGTTTTGAATTCATGCGCCAAAGCATCCAGCAGGGTTGATTTCAGCCTCTCATTGTGGCGTGCCGATTCAGTCCGGTTCACTGCCTCCTGCACGCGGGCGCGCTCCATCGCAATGGCGGCAAGCTGGCAGACTGCGGAAAGTGCCGTATCCGAAAACTGCACGCCTGCGATCCCTAAACTGCCGATCGGCCTGCCACCCAGGCTCACGGCGCAAAATTTTGCGGGCAATTGCGGTGCGTTGCCGCCCTTTGCCACAACCCGCAAAATCACGCTCACCTCGCTCGATGAGTGTGAACTCACCAGCGGTTCAACCGGACCCGCATGGTACGTCATGTCCTCGTTAAGAGCGTAAAAACTGACGGAAGGAGCGTTAAACACCGCCGCAATCTGCTGCGCAATCTGTCCGCCCAGTTTTGTCTCGGAATTCCCCAGCATCAGCGCCCGGCTAAACTCATAAAGCTTAGACATTTCGCGCCGGCCCGCGCTTGCTTCCTCAGCCTGTTTCCTGGCCTGCGCCGATAAGTGGCTTGCGGTCACGGCGGTTATGAGGAAAGCGAGTAGCGCCACCCAGTTCTCAGGGTCCGCTATATTCAGCGTGCCCACCGGCGGCAGAAAAAAGAAGTTGTAACAGAATACGCTGGCAACGGAAGCAGTCACCGAGGCTTCAATTCCCGCCTTGGCGGCGAACGCCAGTACAACCAGCAGGTACAAAAGCGCGGCCGTCGCGCTATTCACTCCCAATACTCGAAAATCCAGATAAGTGACCGCTGCAACAACCGCCATCGCGGAGAGCGAATAGACTAGCCGGGCTATGAATGGATGTGGACGCATCGGCATGGATTGGACGACCGTTACTTCTCTAGTGTGTGGGCATTACGCTAAGGATGATCTTAATTTCCACTAAAGATTTCCTAAAGGGTGCGGCGGAAATTCATTCTCTGGTTCACCATAGTAATAGGACGTTCACATGCCCCAGCCCAACCGGCTCACTCCGGACGAACTGCTACGGCAGG
>Ga0123338_10004816_pt1 | contig 11687 bp, 10 predicted proteins | sample grotaG_FD_89793 | JGI IMG/M metagenome (GOLD analysis project Ga0123338, IMG submission 89793) | Glacier valley bacterial and archeal communities from Borup Fiord, Nunavut, Canada, to study Microbial Dark Matter (Phase II) -... | ecosystem: Environmental > Aquatic > Freshwater > Ice > Glacier ... | reverse complement strand
GGGGGGGGGGGGGGGGGGGGGGGGGGGGGGGGGGGGGGGGGGGGGGGGGGGGGGGGGGGGGGGGGGGGGGGGGGGGGGGGGGGGGGGGGGGGGGGTGGGGGGGTGGGGGGGGGGGTTGGGGGGGGTGGAGCGGTCAGGTGGTGGAGGCCGGCAGGCGCGTCGGCAGCAGCTCCTCCATGCGCGCGCCCAGGGCCAGCCCACGCAGGTCGGGGAGCCGCACGAGGTACTCCTCGGCGACGAGCAGCGCAATGATCCGGTATGCCGTCGCCGCCGGCATCGCGAGCTCGCTCGAGACCTGCTTGACGGTGACTCCCGGTCCCAGCCGGGCCACCGCCGACAGGACGGAGAGCGCGTTGCGCACGGCCTGTGGCTGGCGACCACCGAAGCGTCCCTCGTCCATCACGCGGCGTCGTTCGTCAGGTCGGGGGTCGCACCCGGGAACGCGCCACCCTGCAGGCGGTGGCTGGGGTGCAGGTCGCTCAGCACTGGTTCGTCGTACAGGCCGATGCGCTGGGGCAGGCCGGGGTCGCGACGCCGCAGCTGGAGGTGTCGACCCAGGGCGACGGCGACCACGAGGCCGACGACGAGAGGTGGCAGCAGGGCCGAGGCCCGCTCGACCCGCGCAGTGGGCAGCATCACCCCCATCAGGAGCGCGGCGAGCACGACCCCGCCGACGAGCCCGACGGCACCCCGGCCGGCACCGGGCTCGCCCAGTCGCCGCAGGAAGGCCGGCAGGGCCAGGCACACGAGCACGTAGGCGACGACGTAGCCGACCGTGCTCACCGTGAGCAGCAGCACGAAGGCTGCTCGAGCATCGAGACCTGAGAGCACGAGGACGACAGGCACGGTGGTCACGACCGACATCGACGCCAGGATGGCGTTGTGCGGCGCGTGGCTGCGTGGGTGGGTCAGGCCGAGGGCTGCGTCGTGCGACCGCTCCCGAGCCATCGCGAACAGCAGCCGGGCCAGAGCCGTGGCCGAGCCCGTGGCGCACGCGAAGCCGGAGCAGGCCACTGCGACGTCGAGCACCGCTGCCGCCCACGGCAGCCCCGCGGTCGCTGTCAGCTCGACCAACGGCTGGGCGTGGGAGCCGAGGCCGGAGCCGAAGGCCAGCACCTGCACGAGGGCGGCCAGCAGGTAGAGCCCACTGACCACGAGCACGGTCCGTCCGACCGACCGGGGGATGGTCACGAGGGGCCGACGGGCCTCCCCGCCCAGGGCTGCAGCGCTCTCGAACCCGACGAAGGAGGCCATGGCCAGCCCGGCTCCGTGCAGCAGGCCGGTGAGGTCTCCCCCGGTGCCCCGCAGCAGGTGGAGCGCGAGCTCCCCGACAGGCACCGTCGGAGTGGGAGCCACACCACCGACCGGGGTCGGGCCCGGGTGGGCTCCGACCAGGGCCAGGAGCGCGGCGACAACGCCCGTCACGACGAGGATGACCGCGACCGCCTCGACACCCAGCGCGACCCGAGACGACGTGCCGATCCCGCGCACCAGGCACGCCGTGAGCAGCAGCCCCACCAGGATCACGGCTGTGGCGGTCAGGGCGCCACTCGGGGTCGCGGTCACCAGGCCCGTGCGGGCGCCGAGCGCGAGGAGGTACCAGGCGGTCAGCACAGTGGTGGACATCGACAGCACGGCGTAACCGACGGCGAGCGCCGAGCCGGCGACCACGGCAGGCAGCGCGCCCAGCCCCCGCGCGACGTACGTGTAGAGCGAGCCCGGGGCCGCGAGCCGGGAAGAGAACTGTCGCACCACCACGGTGAGCAGCGCGACGGCGACGATGGCGACGCCGTACGACCACAGGGTGGCTCCTCCCGCCGAGGCGGCGACGAGGGCGGGGGTCGACGCCATGGCGGCCGAGGGTGCGGTGACCGACACCGACTGGGCCAGCACCTCGACCTCACCTAGGGAGCGACGGCGCAGCCCCGCCAGGGGTGAGACCGAGCGGAGGGGAGCTCTCACGGCATCACTGCGGGCTCGCGGCCGCCAACGGTCAGCGGCGAGGGTCGCAGGGTGACCCGGGCCGGGCCGGGCCGCCAGGCGGCCGCGAGGAGCACCACCGCGACCGACGCCAGCAGGCCTCCCAGGGCTGCGGAGACGACCGCCGCGGCTCCCTGGCCGAGGGTGAGTGCGCCCGCCAGGCCCCCGCCCACGACCGGAGACACTGCTGCGAGCACCACGAGGCCGGCCGCGGCTCCCCGACGGGTGCCTGACCGGCGCAGGGCGGTGCTGAGGGCGAAGCCCTCGGCGAGGCGGTGCAGGGCGACGGCTCCGGCGACGGCCACGGCCGTGCCCTCCCCGAGACCGGCACCGAGCCCGACGACCAGGCCCTCGACGGCGCCATGGGTGGCGAGGGCGGTCGCGGCCACCCGGCCCGTGGCGCCCGGACAGCAGCCTAGTGCGCCGTCCGGAGCCTGGGCGGACCGGGGGCGACGGCCCAGGAGCAGTGCCCCGACCACGGAGGCAGCACCGGCCACCACGATCACCAGCGGGACGCCGCCGGGGAGGGTGGAGGAGGCGCCGTCTGACAGCGCGTCGGGAAGGAGGTCACCGAGCGCGATCGCGAGCATCAGGCCCCCGGCGACGGATGGCGCGACGCGCCCGAGCCCCGCACCCAGCCGGGCCGCAAGGACCCCGACCAGCAGGGCGACGACCGTCAGCAGGAGCAACATGACCACACGGTATGAGGGGCTGGTCACGCGCGGGCTCGTGCGCAGGTAAACACTGAAGTTCGTCAAGTGAGAATCACTATATATAGGCGGTAAACGGGCGATCGCGGCAGTCCTGATGACGGACGGCGCGCGACTGCTGAGGTCAGGAGGACAATCTCATCCCTACGGTGGAGAGATCTCAGCCCGAAGGTCCTACCCTCGGGCACGGCCCCCTTCTATGCTCTGGCTGTGTCGCTGGCGCGCCGTGATCTCCTCGTCGCCCTGGGCGGGACCGCTGCCGGCGCCCTCGCCGGCCTCGGGACCGACCGGGAGGTCGAGGCTGCCCACGACCGGGTGCCGCTTCCCTTCTACGGCTCGGCCGCCTCCGGTGTGCGCCCCGACCAGTCACGACCGGGCGCCGACCACGGCCGGGTCGTGTGGTCCGGAGCGCGCGGCCCGGGCTCGAAGCGCCTCGCGCTGACCTTCGACGACGGGCCGGACCCCGACTGGACCCCGCGGGTGCTCGCCGCCCTCACCAGGCACGCGACGGTGGCCACCTTCTTCGTGCGCGGTGACCACCTCACCGCCCACCCGCAGGTCCACGCCGACTCGCTCGCCGCAGGACACGAGCTGGGCAACCACAGCTGGGACCACCCCGACCTCGGTCGCCTCGCGCTCGCCGAGGTCGCCGACCAGCTGTCACGCACCAGCACCGCCATCGAGCACCTCACCGGACGACGCCCCACCCTGATGCGCCCGCCCTATGGGCACCTCGCCGGCAGCACGGTGCTCGGGGCGGCGGAAGCCGGGCTCACGACCGTGCTGTGGAGCACCCAGGTGCACGAGGACCGGTTCACGACCCACCCCGACGGCATCGTCGGCGACGTGCGGGCGCACGTCGCCCCCGGCGACATCCTGCTCGCCCACGACAGCGGCTCCGCCGATCGCGCCGTCACGATCGACCACCTCGACGCCCTGCTCGCCGGGCTGCGCACCGACGGATACGACCTGGTCACGGTCTCGCAGCTGCTGGCGCCCACCGGGACAACGCTTCCGGGGCCCTGACCCCCGACGACCGCGGACGATCGTGGATGGTCGCTCGTGAGCCAGGTCACGGGTGACGGGAGTCTCAAGGCCTCGAGGCCTGGGGTGACGGCTCAGTAGGTTCGGAAAATGCCGCCGGCGTGTGGCCAGCCGGTCATCGACCGCCGCCCCGACGTGGAGGAGACAACCGACCATGGACCAGATTCGCGATGCCATCATGTCCGGCGACCGCACCCCCGAGACCTATGCCGCGCTACCAGTCCCCGAGACCTACCGCGGAGTCACCGTGCACAAGGACGAGGTCGGCATGTTCGAGGGGGTCGCCAGCTACGACAAGGACCCTCGCAAGTCGTTGCACCTCGACGACGTACCGGTGCCTGAGCTCGCCCCCGGCGAGGCGCTCGTCGCCGTCATGGCCAGCGCCATCAACTACAACACGGTGTGGACCTCGATCTTCGAGCCGGTGTCCACCTTCGGCTTCCTCGAGCGCTACGGCCGCCTCTCCCCCATCTCCAAGCGCCACGACCTGCCGTACCACGTCGTCGGATCCGACCTCGCCGGCGTCGTCCTGCGCACCGGTCCGGGCGTCCACCTGTGGAAGCCCGGTCAGGAGGTCGTGGCGCACTGCCTCTCGGTCGAGCTCGAGAGCGCAGACGGGCACAACGACACGATGCTCGACCCGGAGCAGCGAATCTGGGGCTTCGAGACCAACTTCGGCGGCTTGGCCGAGCTGGCCATCGTCAAGACCAACCAGCTCATGCCCAAGCCCGCCCACCTCACGTGGGAGGAGGCGGCGTCGCCCGGACTGGTCAACAGCACCGCCTACCGCCAGCTGGTCTCGCGAAACGGCGCGGGGATGAAGCTCGGCGACACCGTGCTCATCTGGGGCGCCAGCGGCGGTCTGGGGTCGTACGCCACCCAGATGGCCCTGGCCGGAGGCGCAACGCCGGTCTGTGTCGTCTCCTCACCCGACAAGGCCGAGATCTGCCGTCAGATGGGCGCTGACCTCGTCATCGACCGCAGCGAGAAGACCGGGGAGGGCTACAAGTTCTGGAAGGACGAGTCGACCCAGGACCCCCGTGAGTGGAAGCGCCTGGGCGCCCGGATCCGGGAGCTGACGGGTGGCAAGGACGTCGACATCGTCTTCGAGCACCCGGGACGCGAGACCTTCGGCGCCAGCGTCTACGTGACCCGCAAGGGCGGCACGATCGCCACCTGCGCCTCGACCTCGGGCTTCATGCACGAGTACGACAACCGCTATTTGTGGATGAGCCTCAAGCGCATCATCGGCTCGCACTTCGCCAACTACCGGGAGGCGTGGGAGGCCAACGACCTGATCAACCGTGGGCTCATCCACCCGACCCTCAGCCGCACCTACCGTATGGAGGATATCGGCCAGGCGGCCACCGACGTGCACCACAACCTGCACCAGGGCAAGGTCGGCGTCCTCACCCTGGCGCCCGAGGAGGGCCTCGGCGTCACCGACCCGGCCAAGCGCGAGTCGCTGCTCACCCAGATCAACCGCTTCCGCGAGGTCTGAGCAGGACGGCGGCCGGCCCCGACGAGCGCACCGGCGCGGCCGGTGGGCCGCCCTCCGGCCACGGCCCGTCCGCACTTCGTCGACGAGGCGCCGTACAACTTGCCGCAGGCACCCCTGCTACCGGCAGCCGGAGACCTATCGGGTCGCGGGCGGCCGCGGTCTGGAATCACCAACCCTCGCCGCTCGCCGGTGCCGGCACGGCTAGCCTGCAGTCGTGCGCTTCCTCAACGGCCTGCAGCCCGGCTACGACCTCACCTACGACGACGTGTTCATGGTGCCGAGCCGCTCGGGGGTCACCTCGCGGATGGACGTCGACCTCGCCTGCGACGACGGCACCGGCAACACCATCCCCATCGTGGTGGCGAACATGACGGCGATCGCGGGACGCCGGATGGCCGAGACCGTGGCCCGCCGTGGTGGCCTCGTCGTCATCCCGCAGGACATCCCCACCGACGTCGTGCACGACGTCGTCGCCGACGTGAAGTCGAAGCACCTGCTGCACGACACCCCCATCACCCTCTCCCCCACCGAGACGGTCGGCGCCGCGATCTCGCTGCTGCCCAAGCGTTCTCACGGGGCAGCGGTCGTCGTGGGGGAGGACGGCCGCCCGGTCGGCGTGGTCACGCTGGCCGACCTGCAGGGCGTCGACCGCTTCACCCAGGTGCGCGAGGTGATGTCGCGCGACGTGGTCACGGTCGCCGAGGACGTCACGCCCGAGGCTGCCTTTGCGACCCTGGGCGCCGCCCGGCACCGGCTCGCCCCGGCTGTGGACTCCGAGGGGCGGCTCGTCGGACTGCTCACCCGCACCGGCGCGCTCCGAGCCACCCTCTACCGCCCCAACGTCGACGCCGCCGGGCGGCTTCGGGTCGCCGCCGCCGTCGGCATCAACGGCGACGTCGCTGGCCGCGCCAAGGACCTGGTCGCGGCCGGGGTCGACGTCGTCGTCGTCGACACCGCCCACGGGCACCAGGAGAAGATGCTCGAGGCCCTGGCCACCGTGCGCGCCCTCGACCTCGGCGTGCCACTGTGCGCCGGCAACGTCGTCTCGGCCGCAGGAGTCCGTGACCTCCTCGCCGCCGGGGCCGACATCGTCAAGGTCGGCGTCGGCCCAGGGGCGATGTGCACCACCCGCATGATGACCGGTGTCGGGCGGCCGCAGCTCTCCGCGGTGCTCGAGTGCTCGAGAGCGGCAGCCGAGCTCGGTCGCCACGTGTGGGCCGACGGCGGCGTCAAGCACCCGCGCGACGTCGCCCTGGCCCTCGCTGCGGGGGCCTCCAACGTCATGGTCGGCTCGTGGTTCGCGGGCACCCACGAGTCCCCGGGCGACCTCGTCCTCGGCCCCGACGGCCGCGCCTACAAGGAGTCGTTCGGCATGGCGTCGTCGCGGGCCGTGCGCAACCGTACGGCCGCCGAGTCGTCGTACGACCGGGCCCGCAAGGCCCTCTTCGAGGAGGGCATCTCCAGCGCGAGGATGTACGTCGACCCGCAGCGGCCCGGCGTCGAGGACCTCCTCGACTCGATCATCGCGGGAGTGCGCTCGGCCTTCACCTATGCCGGTGCTGCCACGATCGCGCAGTTCCACGAGCGGGCCGTCGTCGGCCTGCAGAGCACCGCCGGGTTCGCCGAGGGTGCTCCTCGTCACACCAGCTGGTGACGCCGGCGGGCACCGGCGGGCGTCGACGGGCGTCGACGGGCGTCGACGACGCGACTCAGCGCGCGGTTGCGCTCGGCTCGTGCTCCTGCTCGACGGCTGGCCAGGTCGTCGCCATCGGCAGCGCGGCAGGGTTGACCCGCGCCACGATCTCCTCGAGCGCGCGACGGACGTAGGGCTCCCCCACCCACAGGTGCTTCGCGCCGTCGACCCCGACGACCTGCGCCTGCGGCACTGCGGCGAAGCGCTCCCGGGCTTCGGGCGGCTGGAGGTAGTCGTCGTGCTCGGGCACCAGCGCGACCAGCGGCTTGCCGCTGTCGGCCCAGGCGGCGAGGTGCGCAGGCAGGCTGTAGCGCAGCGGCGGGCTGAGCAGGATCGTCCCCTCGACCGAGGGGTCGAGGCCGTGCATCAGGGCCAGGTCGGTGCCGAATGACCAGCCGACGAGCCAGCGGTGCGGCAGTGGCGGCGCGTCGTGGAACTCGGCGAGCTCGATGGCCGCGGCGACGTCGTACTGCTCGGAGACCCCGCCGTCGAAGGTGCCCTGCGACGTGCCCCGGGGTGAGCTGACCCCTCGCAGGTTGAAGCGGAGCACGGCCAGGTCGGCGAGCGCCGGCAGGCGGTAGGCGGCCTTCTTGAAGACGTGGCTGTCCATGAAGCCGCCGTGCGTCGGCAGCGGGTGGAGGGTCACGAGGGTCGCGACGGGGTCGCGGTGCAGCGGCAGCGCCAGCTCACCCACGAGGGTCAGGCCGTCGGCCGTATGGAGCTCCACCTCCTCACGTCGCGCGGGCAGGATCGAGCTGGCGCGGATCTCGTCTGAGCGGGAAGGACTGCTGGGGGGGCTCACTGCGGCAGGCTATCGAGCGTCGGTCCTGGCCGCGTCTACCGGTAGGCGTTGCCGCTGGGCCGCGCGTCGCGCCGCTGCCAGCACCCGGAGTGCCAGTGGCGCCGGTCCCCCACCCCGCCGACCCCGTCGGCGGGCCAGGCGACGACGTGGGGCACCCCCACCGCAACGTCCTGCTGGCACCCGGGGCACAGGTAGGGACGGGTGGCGCTCGCGCCGGTGACCTGGCGCACCGTCCACCAGCCACCGGCATACCGCTGCGACGACGTGACTCCCCCGAGCCTCGACGCGTCGAGCGGGCTGTCCTCCTTGCGACGACGGTTGGCCCTTGGCACCTGGTCCCTCAGCATTCTCTTGGTTTGCGCACATCCTGCTCATCGTCTATCTGGATCAGGACATTCGCCGACGGGCTCTCCCTCGCGCCACCCACTGGCGTCGGGCCCAGGTGTCGTGAGGAGTCTCTATCGTGCACGTCTTCGGTCGTGGTGAAGCGCCTCGGGTCTGGTGGACGGTCTGATTCCACGAAGGGACGAAGTTGTGCAGCATCAAGGAAGTAGCCCAACGAACTGCGCGAAGCGCGCAGCGCGGGTAGCGGACACCAGCGGTCGGCGCAACACCTCGCCGCCTGCCCACCTGTGATGGGTGCGTTCGGCCATGACTCGATGTTCCCTCGTGGGTGCGCGTCAGCCCGCGGCGGCGCGCCTCGACCAGGGCGGCCACCACGCGGGCGTCGGGGCTGACGACCCGTCGACCCTGCTGGCTCAGCGGGCGGGACCCGCTCCTGGGTCGGGTGCCCTCGACGGGCCACGCTTGCGCTCTCGTCGGCCCAACGGTGCCGGTGGGCCGTTGCTTCCGGTCGTGCCCGGTGACGGAGCCCGCGCGTTGTCCCGCATCACCTGCAGGCTGAGCAGGTCGGGTCCGCGAACGCGCCCAAGGTCGAGGTCTTCCCGACTCCGTGGGGACCGTAGCTGTGGGTCCAAGGGCCCTGGGGGTACCACCACCTGGCTCAGGCGCTGCCCGACCCCGACGGGCAGCTACGAGGTGACGACCACTTCTGGTGTCTTGGGCGGCAGGCTCATACTCGCTCACGCTGTACGGCGCCGCCACCGGTCAGGCGTAGGTACGGAAGCCGCGCCCGGTCTTGCGGCCGAGGTAGCCCGCGGTGACCAGGTGCTCGAGGAGCGGGGCCGGCGCGAAGCCGGGCTCGCGGAACTCGAGGTAGAGCTCGCGCTGGATGGCGAGCGACACGTCGAGCCCCACCACGTCGAGCAGCTCGAACGGGCCCATGGGGTATCCGCAGCCGGTCTTCATCGCGGTGTCGATGTCGTCGGCCTCTGCGTAGTGCGCCTCGAGCATCCGGACGGCGTCGTTGAGGTAGGGGAAGAGCAGGGCGTTGACGATGAAACCCGAGCGGTCACCGCACTGCACGGGGTGCTTGCCGAGCCGCGCGGTGAGGTCGACCACCGTGGCGGTCGCGTCAGCCGCGGTCGACACGGTCGAGACGACCTCGACGAGCTTCATCACCGCAGCGGGGTTGAAGAAGTGCATCCCGATGACGTCCTGCGGCCGCGTGGTGACGACGGCGCACTCGATGACCGGCAGCGACGAGGTGGTCGTCGCGAGGATCGCGCCCGGCTGACAGATCTTGTCGAGGGTGCGGAAGAGCTCCTGCTTGGCGCCGAGTTCCTCGACGATGGCCTCGACCACGAGGTCGACCTCGGCGATGTCGTCGTGGGTGGTCGTTCCCGTGACCCGGCCGACCACCTCGTCGGCTGCCTCCTGGGTCAGCTTTCCGCGCGTGACCGCCTTGCCCAGGCTCTTGCCCAGCGCCGCGAACACCCCTGCCACCTTCTCCGGTGAGCGGGCCACGAAGGTGACGGGCAAGCCGCCCTTGGCGAAGACCTCGATGATGCCGGTCGCCATCGTGCCCGATCCGACCACGCCGACCGTGGAGATGCTGCGCAGCGCGACGCCGTCGGCCCTCGAGGCCGCCGTGGCGGCGTCCGCGACGATGGTGGAGGAGCCGGGCTCTGCATACGTGTAGAAGCCTCGACCCGACTTGCGGCCCTTGAGGCCCGCGCTGACCATCTGCTTGATGACCGGGCTCGGGGCGTGAAGCCGGTCGCGGCCCTGCTTGTACATCGTGTCGAGGATCTCGTAGGCGGTGTCGAGGCCGATGAGGTCCATCAGGGCGAGCGGGCCCATGGGCAGGCCGCAGCCGTAGCGCATGGCCGCATCGATGTCCTCACGCGATGCGTAGCGGGTCTCGAACATCGACACGGCGTGGTTGAGGTAGCCGAAAAGCAGAGCGTTGGCGATGAAGCCGGCCTTGTCACCCACGACGACCGGCTGCTTGCCCAGCCGCTCGGCCAGGGCCTTGACGTCCTCGAAGACCGAGTCCTCGGTGATGACCGTGCGCACGACCTCGACGAACTGCTGCACGGGCGCGGGGTTGAAGAAGTGCATGCCGACGACGCGCTTGGGGTTCGAGGTCGCGACGGCGATCTCCGTGACGGACAGGGACGAGGTGTTCGTGGCGAGCACGGCGTCGTCGTCGACGATCAGGTCGACCCGGGCGAGGACGCCCTTCTTGAGCTCGAGGCTCTCGGGCACCGCCTCGACGACGAGCTGGCAACCGGCCAGCTCGTCGTACGACGTCGCGTAGGTGACCCTCCCGTGGAGCCTGTCGGCGTCCTGCCTCGACAGCTTGCCGCGCTCGACGGCCCGGTCGGTGGAGTGCTCGAGCACCCCTGCGCCCCGGGCGACCGCGTCGTCGTCGACCTCGACGGCGACCACGTCGATCCCGTTGCGGGCGAACACTTCGACGATGCCGGCTCCCATGGTCCCGAGACCGATGACGCCAACTTTGGTGAACTCACGACCCATACCGCGAGTCTGGCAGTGCCCGGCGCCCACCGGGGCGGGTCGGGAGGCGACGGTCGTCACACCGTTTCCACCCGAGCGCACCCACGAGTGCGTGTGACGGACCTCCCACGGGTAGATTGACCGCTCGTGAGACTCGTCGTCGCCCGCTGCTCCGTCGACTACGAGGGGCGTCTGGCGGCCCACCTCCCTCTCGCGACGAGGCTGTTGCTGGTCAAGGCCGACGGGTCCGTGCTGGTGCACAGCGACGGGGGCTCCTACAAGCCGCTCAACTGGATGTCTCCCCCGTGTGTCCTGGCGCAGGTCGAGCCCGAGGAGTCGGAGTCGGCGCAGGGGGTGAGCGCCGTGTGGGTCGTGACGCACCAGAAGTCGCAGGACCGGCTGCGGGTGCGCCTCCACGAGGTGCTCCACGACAGCGCCCACGACCTCGGGGTCGACCCGGGACTCATCAAGGACGGCGTCGAAGCCCACCTCCAACGGCTGTTGGCAGAGCACATCCACACTCTCGGCGAGGGCTGGTCGCTCGTGCGCCGTGAGTACATGACGGCCATCGGCCCCGTCGACATCCTGGCCCGCAGCGAGGACAGGGCCCACGTCGCCATCGAGATCAAGCGTCGCGGTGACATCGACGGGGTCGAGCAGCTGACCCGCTACCTCGAGCTGATGAACCGCGACCCGCACCTCGCCCCCGTCACGGGGGTGTTCGCCGCGCAGGAGATCAAGCCGCAGGCGCGCGTCCTCGCCCAGGACCGCGGCATCCGCTGCGTCGTGCTCGACTACGACGCGCTGCGGGGCATCGACGACGTGGAGTCTCGGCTCTTCTGAGGGTCGGTCGCGTGCCTGGGGGTCGGTCGTCGGGGTGCGGGTCGGTCGCGACAGACTGATGCCATGATCTCGACGATGCCTGGGCGCATCACGCGGCGGGTGCTCTCGTGAGCACCGGACCAGTGGCCCAGTGGGGGGACGGCGAGCGCGTCGCCGTCCTGGTCCACGGACTGACCGGTGACCCCGGTGTCTGGTTCCGCGTGGGGCCGGCGCTGGCCGCGCGGGGCTTCCGCGTCGTGGCGGTGACCCTGC
>Ga0123338_10004813_pt1 | contig 11693 bp, 9 predicted proteins | sample grotaG_FD_89793 | JGI IMG/M metagenome (GOLD analysis project Ga0123338, IMG submission 89793) | Glacier valley bacterial and archeal communities from Borup Fiord, Nunavut, Canada, to study Microbial Dark Matter (Phase II) -... | ecosystem: Environmental > Aquatic > Freshwater > Ice > Glacier ... | reverse complement strand
TGGCCAGCAGGACGATCAGCCCGATCTGCCAGGAACCCCGCCCGACCAGGGCGAGGAAGAGGTCGGCGACCCCGAGCCCCACCGCCACGCCCACGGTGACCTCCGCCACCCGGCGCAGCCGCTGCCCGTAGCTCGTGCCCAGGCAGACCACTGCGACGATGGGCGCGAAGACGGGGGTGGGGTGCCCGACGACCGTCGTCGCCACGAACCAGGCCACGCCGGCGGCGAGGGCGCACTGCCCCAGGTGCCATCCCTTGTTGCGCACCCGAAGGACCCGGGACGTCAACGACCGGCGGCTGCCCCGCACCGCGCGCTCCACGAGGGTGTCGAGGTTCTCGCCGTCGGTTCGTCCCAGTCGTGAGAGGTCGGGCACGTGGGGGGTCACCTGGCGATCCTCTCACTGGGTGTGTCCCGTTCCGGGACGCACTGGCTCCAGGTCACGGCATCGGCAATGATGCGGGCGTGACGTCGACCCCCTGGCCCCGCAGCAGTGGATCGCTTCTCCTGCGGGAGGCCCAGCCTCACGACCTCGAGCCGCTGCTGTCCCTGCGCAACGACGTGGCGGTCAACCGCTTCATGATCCGCACGGGCGTCGAGCCGCAGACGTTCCGCCGGGAGTGGCTCGCCGTGGCCACGAGCGAAACCGACTTCTCCTGCGTCGGGGAGGTCGACGGGACCGTAGCGGCAATGGGGTTCCTCGACGTGGTGGACGGAATGGGGCAACCCGGGATGCCCATCGGCACCGAGGGCATCATCGTGTACATCATCGATCCGACCTTGGCCGGCCGGGGAGTGGCCACCGACCTCGCTCGCGGCCTCCTGGCGGCCGCCTTCGGGCACCTGGGGCTCCGGCGCGTCACGGCGGGCTGCTATGCCGACAACCTCGCGTCAGCACGGGTCCTGGAAAAGGCCGGGATGAGGCGCGAACAGCATGGGGTGGATGACTCCTGGCACGCCGATCTCGGGTGGGTCGACGGCTACCAGTACGCGATCCTCGCCCACGAGTGGCAGGGCCGCCGGCGGCCACGCACCGGTTCCGCCGCGCCGATGCCGCCACGTCCTTAGGCTGGTGGATGTCACCCGCCCACACGATCCCGAGGACCGACCCGATGATCACGCTCGACCTGGAGATCGACGCGCCCATCGAGCGGGTCTGGGGCGTGTGGACCGACGTGCTGTCGTGGACGCGGTGGAACCCGACCGTGACCCGCCTGACCCCCCTCGGCGGGGTGAGCGCGCTAGACCTCGGTGTCCGGACCCGCGTCAAGCAGCCCCAGCTGCCCGCCAGCACCTGGACCGTCACCCAGTGGGAGCCCCTCACCCGTTGGGAGTGGCAGGCCCGCAGCACCGGGGTGACGACGGCCGCGCTGCACGAGCTCAGTGACCTCGGTGGCGGCCGCACGCGCGTGGTGGCGACGGTGCTCCATACAGGCCTGCTGGCCGGTGCCGTCGGCCGCCTCAGCGAGGGCCTCACCCGGCAGTACGTCGAGCGCGAGGTCAGCGCCCTGGCCCGTCGCTGCGAGGGCGGCTCCGACCTGGACCGCCGCCCCCCACCCGACGGCCTGCGCCACTAGGCCCGGAGGGTCCGGCGGACGGAGTGTGCACGTGGGGCAGGTCATCGGGCGTACGCGACGCCTGCCCGAGCTCACAGGCGGGGAAACCAGATGCCGATCTCACGCGCTGCCGCCTGCGGTGAGTCAGATCCGTGGACGATGTTCTGCTGCACCTTCAAACCCCAGTCGCGGCCGAGGTCACCGCGGATCGAGCCGGGCGCCGCGGCGGTCGGGTCGGTCGCGCCCGCTAGGGCGCGGAAGCCCTCGATGCAGCGCTCCCCCTCGACGACGATCGCCGTCACCGGGCCGGAGGCCATGAAGTCGACGAGGGCCTCGAAGAACGGTTTGCCCTCGTGCTCGGCGTAGTGCTGCGCGAGCCGCTCCCGCTCGGGGGTGAAGATGTCAAGGGCCGCGAGGGTGTAGGCCTTGGCCTCGATACGGCTGATCACCTCACCGGTGAGGCCGCGGCGAAATCCATCGGGCTTGACGAGGACGAGCGAGCGTTCGGTGGTCACCCCAGCACCCTAGCGGCGAAGGTCAGGCCCCGGCACGGTCGGGTTCGGCCCCACCCGCAGCCTCGGCCCGCCTCCGCGCGTCGGTCCCGTCGATCTTCGCGCCCTGCACCAGGCAGGTCACCCACATGGCCAGGAAGATGACCCCGACGACGACCATCATCGGCAGGACGACCCCGGCGACGAAGGTCCCCACCTGCACGAGCCAGCCGAGGGTCACACCGTACGGGCGGCGCATGGTGCCCGCCGCCGCGATGGCGAGGAGGGCGAGTCCGACACCGACCCAGAGGTAGGTCGCCCCGCGGGCGTCACCCTGGGCAGCGGCGATGCCGCGGGCCACGAGGGCGCCGAAGAAGACCGCCAGCGACTGACCGATGAGCACCGTCATGAGCATCCGGTAGGTGAACTTCCCGGTCTGCCCGTACAACGTCAGTCCCCGCACGAGCGCACCAGCCAGACGATGTCCATGATGGTGAGGGTATGACGCTGGAGCGTTCACCGCCGCTCCGGGTGGGCTTGCGGCGCCGCGGGTCGGCCCCTCGTCAGGCCCGTGGTCGAGCCAGGTCGGGCCGGGGTACCCGCGCGGGGGGGACGACGTCCGAGAAGCCGTGGGCGGGCCACCTGGAGCGCTCCCTGGCCTGTGGCACAGTGCCGAGCATGACTTCCGCCCACGAAGCCGCCCTGGCCGAGCACCTCCGGTGGGTCACGGCCCAGGACACCGTACGGCGGGTGCGGTCGGGTGAGCTGACCCCCCGTCAGGTCGTCACTGCTGCCCTGGCGCGCATCGACGAGGCCCAGGACCGGCTCAACGCATTCCAGCGCATCTCGCGCGAGCGGGCCCTGGCCGACGCCGACCGCGTCGCCGAGCGGCTGGCCGCCGGGGAGGACCTGCCGCTCGCCGGGGTCCCCGTCGCCGCGAAGGACGAGGTCGACGTCGCCGGTGAGGTGGTCACCAAGGGGTCCCGCGCGCTCACCAGCGTCTCGAGCGAGGACGCCGCGAGCATCCGTCTGGTCCGCGCGGCCGGCGGGGTCGTCGTCGGTGCCACCCGCACACCGGAGCTCTGTCTTACGCCCTACACCGAGAGCGTGCTCGGCGGGGTCACCCGCAACCCGTGGGACACCTCATGCACCCCGGGCGGCTCCAGCGGTGGGTCGGCCACTGCCGTCTCGGCCGGGTTGGTGCCGCTCGCGCTCGCCGGGGACGGGGGCGGCTCCATACGAGGGCCGGGGGCGTGGTGCGGGCTGCCGGGCCTCTTCGTCACCCCGGGCGCGATCTCGACATCCCCGGTCGTGGCGCCGTGGACGGGCATGGTCTCGCCCGGCGGCTTCGCCCGCACCGTGGCCGACACCGCACTCCTGTACGACGTGCTGCTGACCGAGGCAAGGGGGTTGGTCGCCACCCTGGACCACCTGCCCAGGCCCGTGCGGGTGCTGCTCACGACCGACCGGGCGATGGACTGGCCGCTGCCGCAGGGGGGCCCGATCGACCCCGCGTGGGTGCAGGCGGCCCAGCTGACGGCGGCCCTGCTGCGGGGGCTCGGCCACACCGTGAGCACCGGTCGGGTGCGGTTCGCCGCCGCCTCGACGAAGTTCAGTGTGCGCTACACCGCCTCGGCCGCCGACGACGTCGCCGCCACCGACCACCCCGAGCGGGTCGAGCCGGTCACCCGTCTTGCCGCCCGGGTGGGCTCCGTGACAAGGCGAGCCCTGCCCTGGGCCCTCGACGTGAGCGCCGAGCGGGCCGCGGTGGAGGCTTCCCTTGCCGGGGTCGACGTGCTGCTCACCCCGACGATGCCCTGCGCCCCGCCCCCGGTGGGTGAGCGCGACGGTGTGCGGTCCCTCGTCACGATCCTGCGAGCCTCGCGCCGGGTGGGGTTCCTCAACCCCTGGAACCTCCTGGGCTGGCCGGGTCTGACCGTCCCCGCCGGCCTCGACGCCGACGGTCGACCGGTCGCCGTCCTGCTGACCGCTCGCCCCGGGCAGGAGCGGATGCTGCTACAGCTCGGGGCGCAGCTCGAGCGGGTGCACCCGTGGGCCATCGGAGCCGGCGCTCCCGCACCCTGACCCCCCGTCCCGAGCGTCCAGGCCAGGTGCTTCGCAGGCCCCGTGCGTTCCAGACGAGAGAAACCCGCGGGTTGGACGGGTCGACAGGCACAGGACCGAGGGTTTCCCACGTCCGGAAGGCGAAGAGGGGGTCAGGTGGAGGTGACGCCGAGGAGCATCCTCGCGTCGGCCGCCGTCACCACCGAGCCGGTGACGAGGACGCCGCTCCCCATGCCGCTGGCGTCGCCCGACGACTCGGCGATGCCGGCGGCGCGGTCGAGGGCGTCGGGCAGCTCACGCACGACGGTGACCCGGTCGTCGCCGAAGACCTCACGGGCGATGACGCCCAGGTCGTCGGGGCGGATGGAGCGGGCCGACGTGTTGCGGGTGATCACGACGTGGTCGAGCACGGGCTCGAGCGCCTCGAGCATCTCGAGCGGCTCCTTGTCGGCGAAGATCGCGACGACGCCGACGAGGCGGGTAAAGGTGAAGGCGTCCTCCAGCGCCGCGACGAGCGCCCGCATCCCGGCGGGGTTGTGGGCCGCGTCGACGAGCACGGTGGGCGAGCGGCGCACGATCTCGAGGCGCCCCGGAGACGTGACCGCAGCGAACGCGGCCCGCACGACCTCCGGGTCGAGGGCCTGCTCACCGCCCCCGAGGAAGGCCTCGACCGCCGCCAGCGCCGTGGCGGCGTTGCTCGCCATGTGCTCGCCGTGCAGGGGCACGAAGACGTCGGTGTACTCCCCCGCCAACCCCTTGAGGGTCAGCAGCTGACCGCCGAGGGCGACCTCGCGGGAGACCACCCCGAAGTCGACACCCTCGAAGACGACCCGCGCACCTACCGCCTCGGCCCGCTCCACGAGGATGTCGGCCACGTCCCGCTCCTGGACCGCCGAGACCGCGATGGCGCCGGGTTTGATGATGCCGGCCTTCTCAGTGGCGATCTCCTCCACGGTCGAGCCGAGCAGCCGGGTGTGGTCGATGGCGATCGCGGTGATGACCGCGACCTGCCCGTCGGCGACGTTGGTGGCGTCCCAGCGACCGCCAAGCCCGACCTCGACGACGGCAACGTCGACGGGCGCGTCAGCGAACGCGGCGTAGGCGAGCACGACGGAGAGCATGAAGAAGTTGAGCCGCCCCCCGCCCTGCTCGACCGACCGGGCGTCGGCCAGCTCGACCATCGGCAGCACCTCGTCATAGACCGCGATGAGCTGTTCGGCGGTGAGCGCGTCGCCTCCGAGGCCGATCCGCTCACGGAAGGAGTGCAGATGAGGAGAGGTGAACCTTCCTGTCGTCAGGCCCAGCTCGCGCAGCAGCGACTCGACCATCCGGGTCGTCGAGGTCTTGCCGTTGGTGCCGGTGAGGTGGATGACCGGGAAGCTGTGCTGTGGCTCGCCGAGCAGCTGCATGACCGCCGCCATCTCGTCGAGGCTGGGGTCGACATGCGTTTCCGGAGCGCGGGCCAGGATGGCGGCCTCCACCTCGCGCACGCGCTTCTCGACGGACAGGCGGCGACCCGCCTCGACCTGGGCGGCGTCGGGACGACCACTGGGGCTCATCGGGGGTCCTCCTCGGACGCGTGCGGGGAGTCGTCGTTCTCCGGGTCGTGCTGGTGCTCCGGGTCGTGCGGGTGCTGCAGGTCGTGCGGGTGCTGCAGGTCAGACTGATGCTGCGGTGACACCGGCTGCACCGCGCCGGACGTGACGAAGGTCGGCTGCACCAGCGCCCGCGTCATCCAGACCTGGTCCGGTATGCCGGTGCCGCCGCTCTCGCGCTCGATCTCGACGAAACCGTGGTGCCGGTAGAACGACGCCGCGTGTCCGTTGCCGTCGAGGTAGGCGACCCGGATCTCGTCGTACCTCTCGGCGGCCGACACGAGGACGGCTCGCAGCAGCGCGCCGCCCGCGCCGTGGCCCTGCGCCTGGGGCAGTACGTAGAGCTTCCACAGCACGAGCCGACCATCGAGCGGGCCCGTCGCCGACATGCCGACGACCTCGCCGTCGACCTCCGCCACGAGGACCCGTCCGGCGCGTAGGGCGGGGGTCGTGGCGTCAGCCGTCCACCACTTCGCCAGCCCCATCGAGACGTAGTCCGGACCGGCGAGGGGGCCGTAGGTGGCTGGCCACGTGCGGTGCCCGACGTCGAGGACGGCACCCATGTCGTCGAGGACCCCGGGGCGCACGACGAGGGTCACGATGCCCTCTTCACGAGGATCCGCACCGCGTGACCATCGCCCACCGATGCCGAGGTGAGGTGGGCCCCCTCGACGGTCGGCAGCTCACGGTCACCGCCAGCGGCGCCGAACTGCACGGCCAGGGTCTCGCCCATGATGAGCGACTGGTGGGTGACGACCGACTGCCACACGGTGTCAGAACCACTCAAAGTCAACGAGATCCGGTCGCTGACCTCGAAACCGGCCTCCTTGCGCGCCTGCTGCACAGCCCGGACGACGTCGCGCGCCAGCCCCTCGGCTGCGAGCTCGGGAGTGATGGTGGTGTCGAGGACGACGAAGCCCCCGCCCGGCAGCATCGCCACGGCGCGGCCCGGTGCGGACCCGTCGCCGGCCCCGACAGCCCCGCCGACAGCTGCGTCGCCAACGGCGACGACGGTGTCGAGGGTGTACTCACCCTCGACGAGCGCCAGCCCACCGGCGGTGACCGTGCCGGCGGCGGAGAGCGACCAGTCACCCGACTTGGCGCCCCTGATCGCCGTCTGCACGTCCTTGCCCAGACGGGGACCCGCCGCGCGCGCGTTGACGCTGAGACGCTGAGAGACACCGAACTCGGCCTCGCTGGCCGACTCGAGGTCGACGAGGGTCACGTCCTTGACGTTGACCTCGTCGCGCACCACGGCCGCGAAGTCCTCGAGCGCAGCCGGGTCGCTGGTGACGACGGTCAGACCGGCGAGAGGCAGGCGGGCCCGGAGCCTCTCGGCCTTGCGCAGCGACGACGCGACCGAGCAGATGTCGCGGGCCCGGTCCATGGCCGCGACGAGGACCTCGTCCTGCGGCAGGTCGCCCGCGACCGGCCAGTCCGTCAGGTGCACCGAACGACCCCCGGTCAGACCGCGCCAGATCTCCTCGGTGGTGAGCGGCAGGAGCGGGGCGACGACCCTGCATACGGTCTCGAGGGTGGTGTACAGGGTGTCGAAGGCGGCCTCCGCGTCGCCGTCCTCACCACCCCAGAACCGCGCGCGGGAACGGCGGATGTACCAGTTGGTGAGCACGTCGAGGAAGCCGCGGGTGGTCTCGCAGGCGTCGGCGATCTCGTATGCGTCGAGCTGGGTCTGCATGTCGCCGACGAAGTCACGCAGCTTGGCCAGCAGGTAACGGTCGAGGACGTCGGTCGACGCCGTGGACCAGCTGGCGGTGTAACCCTCGCCGCCCCGCGCCGAGTTGGCGTAGAGAGCGAAGAACGACCAGGCGTTCCACAGCGGCAGGAGCACCTGACGCACGCCGTCGCGGATGCCCTGCTCCGTGACGACGAGGTTGCCCCCGCGCAAGATCGGGCTGCTCATCAGGAACCACCGCATGGCGTCGGCACCGTCGCGGTCGAAGACCTCGCGCACGTCGGGGTAGTTCTTCAGGCTCTTGCTCATCTTCTGGCCGTCGGAGCCCAGGACGACGCCGTGGCTGACGCAGGAGGAGAAGGCAGGACGGTCGAAGAGCGCCGTCGCCAGCACGTGCAGCGTGTAGAACCAGCCGCGGGTCTGCCCGATGTACTCCACGATGAAGTCTCCCGGGAAGTGGTGCTCGAACCAGTCGGCGTTCTCAAACGGGTAGTGCACCTGGGCGAAGCTCATCGACCCGGAGTCGAACCAGACGTCGAGCACGTCCTCCACCCGGCGCATGGTCGACTGCCCCTCCTCGGGGGTGCGTGGGTCGTCAGGGTTGGGCCGGGTGAGCCGGTCGACGAACGGCCGGTGCAGGTCGGTCACCTCGACCCCGAAGTCGGCCTCGAGGTCGGCGAAGGAACCGTAGACGTCGAGCCGGGGGTAGCGCGCATCGTCGGACTTCCACACGGGAACCGGGCTGCCCCAGAAGCGGTTCCGCGTGATCGACCAGTCGCGGGCGTTCTCCATCCACCGACCGAACTGCCCGTGCTGGATGTGGTCGGGCGTCCAGGCGATCTGCTCGTTGAGCTCGAGCATCCGGTCCTTGATCTTCGTGACCTCGACGAACCAGCTGGAGACGGCCATGTAGATCAACGGCTGCCGGCAGCGCCAGCAGTGCGGGTAGGAGTGGTCGTAGGTCTCGCGGCGCAGCAGCACGGTGCCCTCGGTCGCGGCGCCGTGGGCCTGCTCACCGCGTGTGACGGCCCGTAGGTCGTCGATGACGTAGCTGTTCGCGTCGAAGACCTGCATGCCCTCGTAGTCGGTGACCGGGAAGATGAATCGTCCGTCGGGACCGACCGGGATGACCGGCTCGATGCCCTCGCGGTCGGTGACGACCTTGTCCTCCTCACCGAAGGCGCCGGCGGTGTGCACGAGGCCGGTGCCGTCCTCGGTGGTGACGAAGTCGGCGGGGAAGACGCGGTGGGCTCGCTCATGACCGAGGTAGTACGAGAAGGGCGGGGTGAACGAGCGCCCCAGCAGGTCGGCGCCGGTGAGCCGCTCGACCACTCTGGAGGCGGGGTCGAAGCCCTTCTCGCCGGCCTCGGCGGGGAACAGGTCCTTGGCGTAGGCCGCGAGGCGTGCGGCGCCGATGAAGTAGCGCTCCGTACGCCCCGTCACGTCGGACTCGACGACGACGTAGTCGATGTCGGGGCCGACCATGATCCCGAGGTTGGCCGGCAGGGTCCACGGGGTGGTCGTCCAGACCAGGGCCAGCTCACCCGTCTCGAGGCGCAGACCCACCGTGACGGCGGGGTCCTGACGCTGCTGGTAGACGTCGTCGTCCATCCGCAGCTCATGACTCGACAGGGGCGTCTGGTCGTTCCAGCAGTAGGGCAGCACCCGGAAGCCCTCGTAGACCAGGCCCTTCTCGTGCAGCTGCTTGAACGCCCACATGACGCTCTCCATGTAGTCGGGGTTGAGCGTCTTGTAGTCGTGGTCGAAGTCGACCCAGCGCGCCTGCCGGGTGACGTACTCGCGCCAGTCACCGGTGTAGCGCAGCACCGACTCGCGGCAGGCGGCGTTGAAGGTCTCGATGCCGATCTCGAGGATCTCGTCCTTGGTCTTGATGCCCAGCTGGCTCATCGCCTCGAGCTCGGCGGGGAGGCCATGGGTGTCCCAGCCGAAGCGGCGCTCCACCCGGCGCCCGCGCATGGTCTGGTAGCGAGGGACGACGTCCTTGACGTAGCCGGTGAGCAGGTGCCCGTAGTGCGGCAGCCCGTTGGCGAAGGGCGGGCCGTCGTAGAAGACGAACTCGTTGGCGCCGTCGACGCCCGCGTCACGGTTCTCGACCGACGCGACGAAGGTGCCGTCCTCGTCCCAGTAGCGCAGGACCCGCTCCTCGATCTGAGGGAGGCGGGGGACGGAGGTGACACCCGGCGGGGTCGTCGAGGGACCCTCGGCGTCGACCGGCCCGGTGCTCGTGCCGGTGGTCACTTGGGGATAGGCCATGAAGGGCTCCTGCTCGTGCTCTCGTCGCTCGGGTCAACCAACCACGAGGACGACGCCACCGGATCCATCCCGGCCCGCACCGCGGTACCACCTCGCTTGTCGCGCTCCGTCGCCCTCGCGGGCGGACGGTGCACGGCCACTTCATCTCCAGGCGCTGACGGGCCCACCCGTCCGGTTCTACTGAGCCGTCCTGGCCACGCAGGTCGTGGCCGGGGCGACCGTTCTTCCGGAGACTCGCCGCTGATGACGGCTCGAATGTCGTTGGGGCCAAGACTACCGGCATCGGCGACGATCGGTCGCCGGCAGATCAGTGGTGGCTGCGCTCACGCCCGTACGTCGGGACCTCCCCCGCCGGTGTCCGCGGGGTGGGCCGCCCGCCCGAGGCGAGCGCCGACCACGCTGACCGCGCCGATCGTCACGAGAGCCCCGACCAGCAGGGAGACGCCTTCGCCGGGCGCCAGCACCCCCAGCTGACCGGCGAGCGTGACGGCGGCGACCGGTACCCCCAGCTGGGCGCCGCTGAGCACGGCCAGCCCGCCGGGCTGGCCCGTCAGGACCCCGACGGCGTGCACCGCGAGGGCCCCGAGCCCGAGGGCGAGCCCGAGCACCAGCGACGAGGGATGGGAAGCCACGGCGCGCAGGTCGAGGGAGGCCCCCAGCCAGACGAAGAAGAGCGGCCCGAGGAAGCCCTCCGTGAGACCGAAGACCTGACGGGCGAGTCGACGGGGCTCGCCGACGCCCGCGACGGCCAGCCCGAGCGTGAAGCCCGCGAGCAGGACCGAGACGTGCACCGCGAGGGCCAGCGCCGCTACGGCGAAGAGGAGCATGAGCGACACCCTCAGCTCCAGGGCCAGCCGGTGCTTCTCGGACACCCGGTGCAGACGGCGCCTCGCGCCGCGGCGCTCCGCGGTCCGCAGCAGCAGGAACACGACCACTCCCGACGCACCGACCACCAGGACCCCGACGCCGGCGCGCAGGCCGGCGTCGGGCTCCAGCACCAGCGGCAGCGCCACGATCGTCGCGGCGTCGGCCACAGCGACCTGCGTCAGCAGCTCGTCGCGCTCCCGGGCCGGCAGGGTGACGCCGTCGAGGACCGGGAGCACGAGAGCGGCCGAGGACGAGGCGAACAGCACGGCATACAGGCCGGTGTGGCCGGTGCCGAAGGCAGCGGAGAGCACTGCAGCGAGCGGGACGGCGAGCACACCGGCGAGCGCCGCCCGCAGCAGCCCACGCCCTGCGCCACGGCGCAGGGCGGGGTCGCGGACGGGCACGTTGGTGCCCACCAGGAACATCACCAGAGCGAAACCGACCTGCCCCAGGAAGGCGAAGGTCGGCTCCCGGGCGTCCACGAGCCCGAGCCCGGTCGCCCCGACGAGCAGTCCGGCCAGGAGCTCTCCGACGACCACCGGCACCCTCAGCCGGCGCGGGAGGGTGAGCAGCGGCCCGAGAAGGGCGACGACACCGACCAGGGCTAGAGCGGCGAAGGACACGGGACCCATCCTGCCCCCGCTGACGTCCCCCGAGCTGCCCGGACCATCCCCGACCAGATCGGACCATCCCCGACCGGCGCCGGAGCCGGAGCTGCTGGTAGAAACGAGGCCATGACCGAAACCGACACCCAGGGTGCGTGGCTGAGCGCCGAGCAGCTGCGCGATGCCCGTGACCGGCTTCCCATCCTCTATGTCGACGCCGTTCCGGTGCGGGTGGACCACCGGGGAGCGCTCACGGCCATCGGCCTGTTGCTGCGCGCCACCAGCGCGGGGTCGATCAACCACGAGCTCGTGTCGGGCCGGGTGCTCTACCACGAGCGCATCCGTGACGCCTTGATGCGTCACGTCGAGAAGGACCTCGGGCCGTTGGCCATGCCCCGCATCCCGCTGTCCCCCCAACCCTTCACCGTCGCCGAGTACTTCCCCACCCCGGGCATCACCCCGTTCCACGATCCCCGCCAGCACGCGGTGTCTCTGGTGTTCGTCGTCCCCATGGCCGGTGACTGCGCCCCCCAGCAGGACGCGCTCGACTT
>Ga0123338_10004812_pt1 | contig 11696 bp, 8 predicted proteins | sample grotaG_FD_89793 | JGI IMG/M metagenome (GOLD analysis project Ga0123338, IMG submission 89793) | Glacier valley bacterial and archeal communities from Borup Fiord, Nunavut, Canada, to study Microbial Dark Matter (Phase II) -... | ecosystem: Environmental > Aquatic > Freshwater > Ice > Glacier ... | reverse complement strand
GTTTTACAGTTAACGGCGCTTTGCTGAAACGAGGCTTTCAGGCTCACAAATGTGTCAATTAACTTGGGGTGCATCCCACTTTTGCAATAAGTACTATTACTCAGACTTGTAGCCCTTGAGAAAACGGGCTTTCAAGACACGTTCTCAAATTGAGACTTACAAGACTGGGATGCACCCATTAACTTGTCAATGAATCTATGTCTCAAAAGGCGGCAAGCTCAACGAGTTCTGAGACAATAACAGGACAATGGAACTCTCAACCATGCTGATTGGCTACGAACGAGTTTCCACCGATGACCAGAATCTGGCACTGCAACACGATGCTCTGCAAGCCGCCGACTGTGAAAAAATCTTCTCGGACCAGATGAGCGGAGCAAACGTCGATCGCCTTGGACCGAAACAAGCTTTCGAGTTTGCCAGAATAAGGAGACACGATCGTGGTCTGGCGACTTGATCGCTTGGGTCGAGCACTTAAAGACCTGATTGCCTTGGTCGAGGAGTTAGAGAACCGCAAGATTGGGTTGCGCTTCCTTCAAGAAAACATCGACACCACGACCAGTGGGGGAAAGCTGATCTTTCACTTGTTTAGCACATTGGCAGAGCTCGAACGCAACCTCATTCGGAAGCGCACTCAAGCGGGACTGCAAGCGGCAAGAGCCATAGGCAAGAAGGGAGGACGACTTCACAGCATAGTGACCACTGCCACTGCGAAGTCATCCACTAGCTTACAGAGCGAACCAACTCAGCCATTTATCCTTTTAGTTGGTAATAGTTGTAATTCAAAGCTTTCTCTAACGACTCCACACACCACCACCGAAGTTTTCTCCACCAGAAATCTTCTGAAGGCGATCCCCTGAAAGCTTTAGGGTCATCTCACCATAACCTTTGATACTCCCTTTAGGAACATCTGCCCAACTGCCAATAATAGTATTTCCTCTAATGGTTCCCTGAAATACATTTGACCAAGTATCCCCACCATCACCGCTTTGACCATACCACCAGATCTGGTTTCCCACTTGGCGAATAAAGTAAACCCCACCATCGTCACAGTTCCACACACCAGTTAACTTTCTAGCTTGTGCAGCAGGACTAGCGTCTGCAAGAATAATTGGCGAACTCGCGACTTCTGTTTCTGAAACATTAGTCAGGCTTTCTGCCTGTGGAGATTGAGATGTTGCATGAGCATAAGCGCTGGAACTGATAGCCAAGACTGCGCTACAAGAGACAACAGTCATAAGAGTTTTGAACGTTTTTGATGTGAAGTAAGTCATGATACATCTCCTTTGTTTGAATGGTTTGAACTGAATGAAGTTTATTGAAAACCTCTTCGGCATTAGTGCTTAACGGAACGCGAACGAGATACTTCGTTTGTCACTAAAAAGTATTTGCGACACAACCACATTTCGTCAGGATGCTTGCCACACCCTAATACTGCTGAATCAACGTAGGTGAAGGTAATAATTTTTTGCACCTGTACGTATCTGTCTCATCTGAACCATTTTTCCACCAACGAGATCGCAGGTCTTCTCCATCAAGGTCTGAATAGATGTCTCGAAACCTGGTCTAAAGGGAAGCTCCCTAACTTCGCGACTTCCTGCATAAACGCAATAAGTTCTATCTCCCTTCCACTCCCTATCACTAGAATCATTGGCATAGTAATAAATAAAGTTACCGAATCCGCCCGAGGAGAAATCGTCAAGATCATTATTCAAGGTTCTCCAACAGTCATTTGGTGGAAGTTCCCATGTCCCCCAGGTTGCCAGGTGACCATCCCTCCCCGCATACGTAGCTGCTGCTGAGAAATATATAGTCTGTCCATGATCGTTGCAAACTTCTAACCAAGCGTAGCTGGGCTTAGAAAGCGCTAAATTAAAGCCGATAGCAAGCAGAGGAATTAGTCCGATCGAGAACATGTTAAATTTCATAACTGCCTCCACTTGAGTTGATTTTGTCGAATATCATAATCACTTTTCACACTGATGACCAAGGAGATTTCCACCAAACAATTTACCTATCTAGCTTCCGCTTTGTTCAACTAGCAAAATTCTCGGTAAACTCATTCCAAGAAATCTCCTTAGTACCCTTCACTTAATTAATTGGTTGGAAACGATCGCTTTATTCACAGGCGCGATGGATGGTGTCGTAAAAATAGGTCAACAGTAAGGTACAAAGCCCAAAATTGAACCTGCAAGTCATACTGCGGCTTCGGGTGTGGGTTACAGGCGCTCTGCTATGCTGCCTACTGGATAAAGTCAAGCTAATCTGTTTCACCAATTAAGGTAAAAGCTGCCCAACGGGAGGGCGCATCTCGGTCTTCTTTCATAATTTCCAATATGGCTTGACGCAGTGCTGCCGCTTTGTCATCTCGTTTCTGTAGCGTTTGGTAGAAGACGGTCATGAAGCGTTCGGTTACCTCATCTTCAATTGACCAAAGCGACACTACAACACTCGGTACCCCGGCAGTAATGAGCGATCGCGATAACCCAATTATGCCATCTCCAGAGATTCTACCGCTTCCGGTTTCGCAACCGCTGAGGGTAATTAGGTCAGCATTCAAGTGAAGGTTGAGAATCTCACTGGAAGTAAGAAATCCATTATCTTCACCCGCTGGAGCTAGCGCGATCGCACCGGGAACGCCTAGACCTTCAACATCAATATTGCTTTTCGGATCTCCATAGTCTAGTAATCCGTGAGTGGCGAGATGGACAAGTCTTGCCGTAGAAAGTTTTTTGAGAACGTTAGCTTTTGTCGCTTGCTCACCCAGAATGGCATTAGTGTGAAAGAGTTGGGCTATGGTGATCGCTTCTTTCTCAGCAGCCGGTAATCTGGGCAGAGGTTTCGGCATCACTGGGTTACCAACAATCAGTGCAGAAGTTGGGTCACTAAATATCGAGAAGTTGTGTCCAAGCTGTTGTTTGCGTTGCTGTAGTTGTAGTTGGTGTGTCAATGCTAATACCTGAAGTGAGGGAGCACTTGAGAGGGTGTGGCTTTCAATCAAATATTTACCATCAGGGCGTTGTAGTGCAGCAAACGGAACAACAAACAATGATTCTTGGGGGATGAAGATGACGTGGGCAGTGGGATCAGTAGGGAGGAGATCTGAGATTGGATCAATCAGTAAGCGATAAAGCATTTGGCGAAAGTATTGACTGCGCGTGGTCTGAGATTTGTCGCTTCCACGAATTGCATCAGCTTTATCACAGACCGCACTATTTTCGAGAGTTAGGCAGAGCGAACTGTTAATCACATCGGTGAGCGTTGCGTCTTTCTGCCACAGCGATCGAACGTCACTGTGCCGAAGTGAGATCTTACCGTTTGGCTGAATGACCCAAATGTATAGTTCTTGCTCTCTGCCGCGTTGTTTGCCGCGAAACTTAAAGTCATCATCGGGAACGATCGAGTATTCGACAAGGGTTGCGTTTTGCTCACGAGCAATTTGCCGAATCTTTGCAATGTTTGGTGGTGAGTCTGCAAGACGAGTGTGTTGTTTGCTCCGAGTATCGATGCGTCCAGCAAGCAGTTCTGCAAAGGCGCGGGCACGCCCTTGTTCGGAGACTTCTAGGGCAGCTTCGGGTTTCTTTGCTGCGACGAGAACTTGTTGCAGCAAATTGTAGGTTTTGACTTGGGTGTCGAAGATTGACACTTTGTAGGTGTCACTAAGTCCGGGACGTAGGGCATCGAGGATTGCAATGGCTTTGCGGAGTTTGGCTTCGGCTTGACTAAGCTGACCTGCACTAAATAAGGCGTGTCCCAGGTTGTTAAGTGCAATACCTTGCGCTGCTGGCTCTCCGCTCTTTTGTGCGATCGCTAAACTCTGCTCTTGAGCCTGAATTGCTTTTGGATAGTCGTGCAGATCTTCGTAAATGATGCCTAAGTTACTCAGTGTTTTACTTTCCAGCCGATGATCGCCTACAGTTTGAGCAATTTGCAGAGCCTGCTGGTAGTAATCTAAAGCTTTGGTGCGATCGCCTAAAGCATGATAGACAGTGCCTAAATTAATCAAAGCGCTCGCTTGAAGTGACGGGTTTTTAATAGCTTTAGCAATTGTCAAGCTCTGATTGTGTTGAGCGATCGCTTTATTATCATTGTCATCTTTATTGCCTCGGTCTGCATAAATGTTGCCTTGGTCTGCATAGACTGCTCCCAAGCTTCCTAAAGCAATGCTTTCTCCTTCAAGATCCCCAGTTTGCTGAGCGATATTCACGCTTTGCTGGAACGCATCTTCTGCCTGCTTATAGTCTCCCAAGATTGCAAATGTTCTTCCCAGATTGAGAAGTACGTTTCCCAACCCTTGGTAATTCTGAATTTCTAACGTGAGGTTTCCAGCTTGCTGGTATAGCTCAATGGCTTTGCTGTACTTACCTAAAGCTTCATAGGCAATGGCAAGGTTCCCTAACGCTTGCGCTTTCTTCTCCCGATCATTAGGAGCTTGAGCGCTTGGTAAAAAAGATTCTAAGGTTGTGATTGCATCCCGATACCGCTCGATTGAAACGTAGGCAGTTCCTAATTTTAGCAATACCTTGTCTTTCCCTTGACGCTCCTGGGATTGTTGATAAATATATCGTGCTTGTTCCCAAGAACGTATTGCCTCTTCACGATGTCCTGATTCGTCTTGTTGTTCTCCTTGTTGAAAAAGGAGATCGGCTGTTGCTCGATTAGTCTGAGATTGTAGATGAGGGTGTAAGGCTGCATCGCCTTCAGGATTGCTGGAGGCGGTTTCAACTGTAGCAAGGTGCATAAAGCTGACTAGAAGCGCAACTAAACTTGTTTGGTAAAGTAGTGATTTCATAGTCGTCCAAAGCTTTAATTGCTAATAGCAGAGTTAATAACTTTCGGTTGAGACTTTTCTAAGTTCAATGATTTACTCTGATTTGAGTTAGGCGACACATGCAGAAGTTTTTTAATGTGAGCCATATTGGTCAAGTTACAGGGATTCTGCACCTTGCTGGCATCTTGGGAGGCGATGCTGCCGCGATCGCGAGTTCTAGTCTCTGTTGATTGAGAAGCGATCGCAATTGTGTTGGATGGATTGCAGGCAGAAGAATTCGTCTGTGCGTTCAATTGCTTTTGAACGGTTTGCCGAGCAGATTGAGGGAGGGTATGATCAGGTGGAAAGGGTGTAGGCTCAGATTGAGAGAGGAGTTTGTAGGTTCCAAAGGAATCAGTGAATATCCGAGTGCGATAATCAGAATCTAAGCTAGCATTAGTACCTGATGCTATCAGGATCTGTCCAGAGGTACCTCCCTCTGTCTCTGATAGCGCTCTAGGGGGATAGTTATAGTTTTCGATAAACCTAGCACCCCCTTGACGGATTCTAATTTCACCTTGCAGAGATTTACCATTCAGACTCAGCGTTCCTGCTCTTGTAGAAGTTAGGATCGTGGTCGGAACAGAGATATTAGAGTTGCTTGCTCCCTGAAACTTGAAATCAAAGGAGCTGACGGCTCGGAAAAGTCCCTTAGGAGCAAAAATATCTACGCTGCCGCCATTCTGTAGACCGCCGCTATTGTTCGCAGCATTGATCGTATCCACGGTGATATTACCAACCGCCGAAGACAGCGCAACCGAGCCTCCATTCGTGTTAATTGCACCCGTTTTGATGTTGCTAGGAGCAGTTAGAATGACAGCATCAGACCCATTAGTTGAAACGACAGCACCAGTCTTATTAAGAGTAGTCGCAATGCGGATATTACCCACATTAATTCTGGCACTGTTAGATGCTTTTTCAGTTGTGGTAAAAGATGTACCTTCGATCTGGCTACTCGGAACACTGGGCGTATTTCTCAACTCTGTGATACTAGGCAGCACGTCTGGAGTCTGGCGCAATTTGGTTAAGCCTGCCCGTAAAATCAGCGATGGTGCGCTCGATAGAATTGCAACATCTGAGTCGGTTCCGCTTAGTGTCGTGTTCGCACCTGTAATTTCAATATTGCCGCCGTTGATATTGCCGCCAGCCTCGACCTTTAAAGAGGTTCCGGAGTAATCACCAAAATTAATATCTCCGGCTGAACTGATGATGCCAGGTGCGTTAATGGGTGTATAGAGGAATTTTCCTGGTGTGTTAGAAGTCGTCAAGACAGAGAAGTTTCCCTTGCTGATAAAACGCCCATTGCCTGTTACTTGACCGTTACTAATCAAGCTAATATTTCCCCCAGTGGGAGTGAGGGTGAGTGCTCCACTTTCAAAAACAGACTGGGGACGACCGAGCGCATTAATTTCGATTCCTTGATCGCCCTGAAGCGTAACGTTGTTGGTAGCACGAATGAGCGACGGCTTTGTCGTATCCTCTACACGCACCTGACCAGCAGTTCCCTGCGCTAGAAGTTTCAGATCTCGTCCTGCGCTAATCTGGCTACCTTTTGCAGTTAGATTGGTTGATGTCTGCAAAGTCAAATCTTGATATGCCTGTAGCTGGCTATTTTCGACAGTTAGATCTCCCTGAATCTGAGCCTTCAAATCTCTATTTGCCTGTAGTTGGCTATTTCCCTGGATGTTAAGAGATTGAGCGTTTAGAATAATGTCTTGAGGTGTAGGAGCATAAAAAGTACCACGCATCGGGACATTATTGAGGGTTAGATTACCCTGGAGTGCCTCTAGCCTGATCTCGCCACCTGCTTCTAAAGTTGTGTCCTTGATTTCAAGTGTTCCTGAGGTTGCTTGCGCTTTCAGAGTACCGCCAAATCCGGCGCGCACGGTTCTATCAGTAACCGCGATGGACTGACCCTGCAAGCTTACATTCCTAGAAGATTTTAAGTTTAAGAACCTGCCTCCAGCTAATTTCAGGTTGCCTCCAGCAATGAGGTTTATGTCTCCTGTGCCGACCCCCATGCCAGCTTGAAGATACGAATAATTGGATAATGAAATATCTCCTTTAGCAGTGAGTTGAATTGTTCCATTCTCAGTGAGGATATGCTGGGAGACGGCAAGGTTTCCGATCGCATTCACTGTCACATTGCCCGCAGAAGCGACATCAACGAATTCACCGTTAATATCTCCAAAGGAAACGCTTTTTCCTTCGGCTTGGAAATTTTCAATGCGAAGAGTGCCTAGTGGATTTGTGTTACCGATCGCGCCTCGAATCGTCACATCTCCCTGCGCTTTGATGTTTAAGTCAGCAGAACTACTGGCAACTGCTGAGTTAATCGTGCTTGTAAATGTAACGTTTCCAGAACCAGCGCCTGAAGCATCGATCGAGCTAGTAATAATAGGAGAACTGATAATGACAGGACCATTCAGCGTAATATCACCGCCATTCGACTTGAGATCTTTAGACAATCTAATTACAGTGGAACCATTGAGCGTAATTCCACCGTTTGAGATGACTGAGTAGATATCAAGCGTCGGTGCAATGAGGGTCAGTGTTGATGCTCTCGTATTGGCACTGGCATTGATCGGATCATTAACCTGAATGTTGCTTTGAGCCGCGATCGAAACATTGCCAGTTCTTAGCAATTCGGTAATTCGATTAGGAGAAATCTGAAACGGAAAACTAAACGACTCAGCCAGAATTTCAGCATCGCCACTGGGAGTAGTCACAAACCGTAGATCATCTGCATGTGGAGCCGGATTGCTGATGATCACATTGCTGGGATCAAAGAGGAGCGTCCCAAACTGACCGTTGGGAGCCTGCATATGTACCACGCCATCAAACGCCAGATTCTGCTTACCAGAAACCTCAACAAATCCCCCATTTCCGCTTTGAGTTCCTCCACGGGCGCTAATTTCGCCCAAAAAGCGCGTTGTTCGATCTGCCCAAACAATGACACGCCCGCCGGAGCCAGTATCTATCGCATCCGCCGAAATCGTCGATTCTCGGTTGACAAAGGTTTGTGAGGCATTGGGAGCCGTTCCTTGCCCTTTGTAATCCCCGCCGACAAGTACAGTCCCTCCGCCCTGCGTGCCAGAAGCATCAATCTTCGCACCAACAAGACCAACCTTATCACCCAGCACATGAACGGTTCCCCCTGTTGCACCAGAGACGTTCACTTGGTTAGAAACAACCGTGGTTCCAGCCGTGTTTGGAATCGTAGCACTCAAATTCGAAAGCTTTATAACTCCATTTTCGATAGTGATTCCTGTAGCTTGACTTGGGTCTCCTGCGGTCAGAAGTTGGGAGAGTGATAGCGGTGTAAATGCTTGCGGACTAATCGCTGCTTTTGCCTCCAACGGCAACTCTAAATTCAGCAAATGCCCTTCTTCACTAATGCGAACTAACTTGTCTCCTTGCACAGCCGCGATCGTAATCTTTCCGCCCGGTGCGTCGATCGTTCCCGTACTAATGACTGTTCTGCCAAGCAAGGTTAGATTTTGTCCAGAACCTACAGCAAGACTTCCAGCATTGACGATCGCGCCCGATTGACCTGTAAAAGCAAACCCACTCGGATTTGCGACCAAACTTGCATAGTCATTGGTGCCGATCGCTTTAAACCACTGATTGCCAATGCCAATTCCGTTTGCAGTGGTTGCTGTAAAAGCTCCAGGTACATCTAATCGAGCATTTGCACCAAAGAAGATCCCGGCAGGATTCATTAAGTACAAATTGGCATTGCCCCCGGTTACTTTGATCAGCCCGTTGACGATCGAAGCATCTCCCCCAGTGATGCGACCGAGAATGTTCTCGATGCCTGGTTGGGCGATGAAATTAGCAGTTTGCTGATCACTGAGTCCGAATTTCTCAAACCCGTGAAATAGGTTTGCGCCCGCTTTCTGACCCCCTGTAATATCAAATAGGTTGCCATTTGGCTTCACGATCGTATTCGTGTCATTAGCGGGTTGAATTTGTGCTGTTGCCGATGTCGGTCGTCCAGCCAGGATCAGCAGGGCTGTAAATAATGAACTTGCGAGACTGATTAAAGCAAACGCTTGTCGCCCTAGTTGCCGTTGCGGTTCCTTCGGAGTTGCGCTTTGCGCTAATCGCTGCAAGTCTTCCATCTCAGTTCTCCTTAAAAGCTATAAACGACACTAAAGTTGAATCCTCGGTCTTGAGCGTTTTCACCCCGATTACTGAATCTCACGAACGGAATTGCGTAACTTGCCTGGATCAAAAAGCGCGGCACAGGCTCCCAAATCAAACCTAAACCCCCGGCGGCTAAAAACGTCTCACCCCTCAAGCGGTGGAAGCGCTCACCCGGATTATTCCAGACGGTTCCTAAATCTACAAATGGAGCTAACTGCAAATTAGGCTGTCCGGCTTGATCCCGTAGTATAGCGATGCGGTCTTCGATCGACAACCGCACTCCATTATCTCCAGCGATCGCGTTTTGCCGATAGCCCCGCAGCGATTGCCCGCCGCCTAAAAAGAACTGCTGCGATGCCAATAATGCATTCGGCGAGAATTGCAAATCTGCCTGCACAATCAGCAATTGATTGAGATCGAGTTGTTGCACCCGTTGAGCCTGTCCTTGCCAGCTAAAGAAGCGCCCGTCTGGAATGGGGTCAGCGTTTTTAGTAGCACCCAGAACATCTAAACCAAAATTGAACTGAGATCGTACCGCCCATGCACCCGCCCGATCGCGGCTCAGATAATCTTGTCCAAATTTCAAAACCCGCGTCTTGCTATTGCCTTGAGCATCAGCACCCTCGCTCAGTGGAAATGCCGCACCGCTTAGAAAGTTCTGCCCATTTTGCCCCGCAAAGCCAAGCAACAAAGCAAATTCTTGACGCGGTGAGCGAATCAACGGCTGTCGATAGCTAAATTCATACAGGCTACTATCTGCCGTAATATCAAATCGAGCAAACGGGGGTTCAACGATTTTGCTATGGGTCGGAGAGTAGCGAAACTGAATCGTGCCGTTCATCGGATTGATGGGCACGCGGTAGATAATATCTGCCGAACTCGCACCGCCTACTGTCGTGCGGTAGTAAGCCACACCGAGTTCATCCCCATTTCCCGTTAAGTTGCGATCGCTCAAACTAATCCCCAAGCGTTCTGATCCTACCGCAGGCGGCGAATCGTTATCGATACTGACACTGCCACCGAGTAAATTCGCTTCCTGCACACGAACGGTCAAGATGCTCTTCCCTAGTTCGGTTCCTGGTTTCAGGCTACCCTCGACGTTCGTAAATAATGGATCGAGTTTGAGCAGTTGAAGTTGATCTTCGATTTTGTCGGTTCGTAGTGGTGTCCCGATTCCTAAATTAATTCGGCTGCGAATAAAGTCAGGCTTTAGACGGCGGGTGCCTTCGACCTCAATTTTTTCCAGCGATCCCTCAACAACTTGGATCTTAACGGTGCCATCGACGATCGTTTGACTGGTTAATACGGCTTTAGAAGTGATGTAACCGCGATCGAGATAAAGCTGGGTAATTGCGCTTGCCACGCCTTGAAGGTCTGCAAATGTAACAGTATGACCTTCAATCGGTTGAGTAATTGCTGCAATCTCGCTCTGTTTAAGAATCGTGCTGCCTGTCACCTCGATTTTGCGAATTGAAATCTTGACAGTCGGCTGTTCGGGCGCGGGTGGCGCGGGTGGTGGGGCAGGTGGCGGGGTGCGAAGCGGAAGCGGCTGCGGAAGCGGAAGCGGCTGCGGAAGCGGCAACGGTTGCGGAAAGCGATCGAGGTTTGGATTTGGTCTAAGTGGGTCGCTTGGCAGCGTTTGAGCAATCACGGGCGCAGTCACTAGCAGCAGCAAGCTAGAAATCACTTTAGCCATGAAGTGCCACCAAGAGTTGGGGGGTATATTCATGGGTCAGTGTGCGACTGGCGCGATCGTGATTGCAGGAGAAACCCTGATTGAGTGCAATAAGTCTTGCCAGTCAGCAGCTAACGCGGGATCGTTCAGGTTAGCCCGTCGAAGCTCGATAAGTGTCTTGATCGCATCGTACCAATAGCCATTGGCTGCATAAATTTCAAGCTGTGTTTGAGGGGTCGCTTGTGCTATCTGCTTCGCAAGATCGGAACTCGGCGAGGTTCGCTGAACTATGCCTTTCACCTGAACCAGACCTGGATCACTCAAATTTGATTGTGGAGCGCAGTGGATGTTGAAAGTCCAGTAATACGGTGTATTCACTTGTAACGGCGCGATCTCGTCGGGGATCTGAACTGAGATCGTGCTAGGTGTGTCCGAGAGTGCAATTTTTTGGCGATAAACCGGATTCTCTAAACGATCTTGTAGGACAAACTCTGCGCTAACTGATGTGAGCAACTTGGTATAGGGCACGTAGAACACAAACATTGGACGTTGACTGATTGTGAGTCCCCAATCGGTCGCTGGAACCAGTGCTGTCAAGTGTGGAAGCGCTCCCAAATCCGGACAGTTGCCGCGACTGCCGGCTCCAACCGTACGCCCACTAGGATTGCCCATACCACGAGGTGGGGATGGCATCCGAAACGCTAATCGAGATCGGGCAATTCCGGGTTCTGAGAATTGAACAGTGCTGCTGATCGTAAATGCGATCAGCAACAAAACCTTGATTGGCTGAGAAAGCAGTTTCATATCGAGTTGAATGAGGAGGAACGGTTTTAAAACCTACGGTTAATTCGCAGAATCACTGAAGACACAAACACCCCTTGCTTCTTGCGTTAAGAATAGATTCGTTTGATTTCACGACTCTATTCAACTGATGAAATCAAACTTAACTTAGATCTTGCACCAGTCTCAATAGGGAGTTGCAAAGAAGCTGGAAATCTGTAAGAAAGGGCGTAGAAAATAAAAAGGGACGGTTATGGAAACCATCTTGCAACACGCCCAAGGATT
>Ga0123338_10004808_pt1 | contig 11700 bp, 10 predicted proteins | sample grotaG_FD_89793 | JGI IMG/M metagenome (GOLD analysis project Ga0123338, IMG submission 89793) | Glacier valley bacterial and archeal communities from Borup Fiord, Nunavut, Canada, to study Microbial Dark Matter (Phase II) -... | ecosystem: Environmental > Aquatic > Freshwater > Ice > Glacier ... | reverse complement strand
GAACAGGATTAGCAGCAGCCCATTGCCCACCGTCAGCACCGCCGCCAACCAATCGGGCACATCCACCGGGTTGATCGCGTTGGTTAGCGCCGTCAGCATGAGCAGCCCCAGCGCCCCGATCAGGGGGAAGATCAGCCCGCGCAGAAACACGATGATATGGCGGTGGTAAAAGCCGCAAACCTCCTCATCGCTGCCGATCAGGCTGATGCGCGGGCGTTTTGCCAACGGCGAATGGTCACTGTGGATGCGGTGCGAGTGCCCCTGGTGCGGATCGCCGGGCCGCCCATGATCGTGCGTCGCGCCGCTGGGTGGCGTGCCGTGTGCCATGCCCTGGCCTCATTTCGTGCGCGGTTGCGGGCGGGCCGGGCCTGCGCCGGGGCTGCCCCCCGGTGTCACTGCGCGTCCCGTCGGCCCTCTAGCCCCCGCAAACAGGCGGGTGGCCCCTTCATCTTACTATAGCTCCCTAGCGGCTGTCAACAAAACGCCGACCCTTCCATAGACGCTGCGGGGTCGGCGGCGGTTCCATTGCGTGTGCGGCACCGCGGCTAGGGCTTGGCGGCGGGGGTCAAGGCAACCGGCTCCCAGGTGCCCACGGGCGACGGCATCGGTGGCTGGGTCGGCGGCCTTGTGGCTCCTGGTTGTGCTGTCGGGGGCTGCGGCATCTCCGAGCGCGGAAACCCCAGGTTTTGCGGCGCACAGGAAGACGCTAGACGTGCCTCTGGCTTGTCAGGCAGCGTAGAGTCGTGTAAGGCTTGCCGGAACGGTGCCCTATACGCATCAACCTAAGTCGCTGGGTAGTTGCGGGTCGTCAACAACTGCCCTGTGCGCGGCCGCTTAACAGGCGGAATTATGAGCCGGTAGCGAACCTTGAACGATGTTGGCCCACTGCAAAACGTTCGGCGCAGGCACACGGCGCGGATCTCCGAGCGCGCACTTGACTTAGGTTGATGCGTATGGGCTTGCCGGAACGGTGCCCCATCGTCAGAAGACATTGTGATCACTGGTAGGGCGTTCCAGACATCGAAGACATAGTAGGCATATTGTTCTTTACCCGCCACCGGTGCCTGAGCATAGCGAAACCCCGGCCCAACGCCGCGGAAATCGAACTCGCCGCGCAGGATTGCCACCATCACCGGCGGCGGATTAACCATCGAAAAGTTCGGTGGGCAGCCTAGCCCCAACTGCGGCATCTCCTCGTAACTGACGGCCCGCGCCAGCAGCACGCTGGGCATATTCAGCGGCCGCAACTCATGGCGCGCCCAATCCAGCGCAAACTGCGCGAGTTCTGTATCACTGGCTCCCCGCAAATCGTGGCTGTCAAAGCGAGACTGCCCCGGCTGCCTCGGCACCGGCATCGTCGGAGCCGCCCCGCCTGTAGTGGTCGGGACGTGCAAGACGGCCTGCGGCGTGCTACCGGCCCCCGCCCCGCCGTCCCCACACGCGCTGGCCGCCAGCAGCAGCCCCAGCAGCGCCAGTCCTACAGGAATAGCTTGTCTCGGCCTTCTCATCGCAACGTCTCCTCGCTACGCAACACCAAACCGCCTACTCCCTAGACGCAGAGTAGGCGGCGTTGGTTCCCTGCGGCGTGGCAGGATGGTCTACGGCTTGGGCGCAGGGGTTAGGGCTACTGGTCCAAACGTGGAAACCGGCGGCGGCATAGGTGGCTGGGTTGGCGGCACACTCCCCGGCGGCACCGCTGTGGGGGGCAGCATACCCGGCACAGGCTGCCCATAATGTAAATCGCGCTGGATTTGTGGGGCGCAAGCCGTAGGTAATCGCGCCTCTGCTCTGTCGGACAAGGTAGGATCATGCAACGCTTGCTTGAACGCTGCCCCGTCTTCGGAAGCCATCGTGACTACTGGAGTGGCGGACCAAACATCAAAGACGTAATAGACATACCGCTCTTTACCGGCTACAGGCGCACGCGAATACCTGAAACCAGGACCGGCACCGCGAAAATCGAACTCGCCGCGCAGAATGGCTACCATTACTGGCGGCAACTCAATCGTCGCAAAGTTCGGCGGGCAGCCCAACCCCAATGTAGGCATTTCTTCATAGGTGACAGCCCGCGCCAGCAGCACACTGGGCGTATTCTTCGCCTGCAACTGATGGCGTGCCCAATCCTGAGCAAACTGTGCAAACTCGGCGTTGGTAGCACCCCGCAAGTCCCGGCTGCCAAACATGAAGCGACCCGGCTGGCTGGGCACCGCAATCGTAGGAGCCGCCACCCTTGCGCTGACTGGTACGTTTACGACACCACCCAGCGGACTGCTCACGCCCGTACTTGTTACGTTGTTACCACAGGCGGTTGCTGCGAGGAGTAGCCCCAGCAGCGCCAGCACGCACCACAGTCCCATAGGCATAGGTTTTCTTTGCGTTCTCATCGAAATTGTCTCCTTGCAACTTGGTTTAGTAATGCACACTCCAGGAACCGTTGTAGCACGGTCCACTGATGCTGCCATACCCTGTTATCCATGGTACAATCGTCGGGTCGTAGCATCCCTCAGCAGGACTAGTCCAGTTTCCTCCTGGGTGACGTGCTCCGACATTAGAGAATTGGATGTCACCCCAGTGCTGGTCCAAGTATAAGCTCTCACCACCCGCCGCAAAAAACGGGAGTGTAGCTGTCCCCATGTCACCAGTTGTATATCCTTGACTGCCAGGTATGATGCTATAACAAGCACTACTATTGCAATACACTGGCTGCCACCTACCAGAGCTGGTGTACAAGGTTTTGAAGATATATATCTGTCCTACATTTAACGGTTTGCTACGCAAATCTACTTCACCCTGTGTAATCCCATCCTCAGCACTCCAACTTGCATAGGCAAAGCTCACACATCCATACTCTGTGTAACAATCTTTGGTCCATCCAGACTCAACGAAGTGACCGCTGTAGAGTTGACTAAGGCCAACAGGGCTCGCAACCCAGGAATTAGGATGCGTTGGGTCATTGATAATACCAGGATCAGGGATCATTACCGAAGCTGTAACTCCATCCCACCCAGTTGGATGCCCAGCACTATCTCGTCCAAACTTACGCGGAAATACCTGACCACGGAGATCTGCTCCATAGCCATTTGTTCCATGCACTAAGAAGATAGCTTCGACCGCATCGGCGCGTTCTGCATATGAGCCAGGATAAAAGCACGGCTGCGTTGCAGAGGGACAGCTGGGCTGCGGCTGATCTGGTGGGTACGGTGAATTGTTGACGTGTATAGTCAAACGCTCAATATCTGCCCAGAAGGTGTAACTTGATGGTACATCCGCGTAAGTGAATCGGGTACCCACATTATCGTTGTAACCAGCAGCCTGCGAGGTCATTTTTGCGATCTGTCCCCGCGACACATAGTTGCTGGGCAGGAAGCACGGTGACTCCTGTCCCGCATCAGAACATTGTGGGTTCGTGTAGCCACCTACCAGCCCTCGATGATACGCACTCTCAATAGCATCGAAGAACACATTGCTGGGCGGCACGTCCTTGAAATCTTGGGAGTAACCACTCACACTCCAGCCGTAAGTCAATACGATCATCTTGGTAAACTGGCCGCGTGATACGTAATCATACGGGCGGACGCAGGGCTGCGCGGCTCCACAGTGACTAAAATCATTATAGCCACTCACAGCACCTCTGGCAACAAGATCCTGTAGCGCATCGCACATATAATAGTGTGCATCCACATCGGTGAAGCCAGTACAGAATCCAGCCGGCGTAGCATACACAGAACGCGGCACCCCGCCGGGTATTAGCAGCAGCCCCGATAACACGGTCAGCACCAGTAGCCACTGTAGCTTCTTGGAACCAGTTTTCACAGTATGCACCTCTCTGCTAATAGCGTTCCATACTCTTCAGACGCTGGCTTAGGGCTAGATGTTCCACCTAAGCGGTACCAATCTGTAAACGGGTGAATCAATCTCTAATCGTGATTATATCACAGGGGGGGGTACTGTCAATAGGTTTGGTACATGAGAATTGGACCAATTTTGCAACGTGCTTTATCTCTGAGGTTTGTCGGTACTGTTCTGCTTTGTCGCTACCCAGTCATTTGCGAGCAGACTGTTCCCGAATGCGGAGCGAATATCCGAATGGTGGCGCGCTAGACCCCATAGTAGACCACTAAGTTGGGGCATCGCCGCCGGGTGGACTTGGCAACCCCCTAGTCGGTAGCGCACCAGCTATTCGGGTATTCGCTCCGCATTCGGGGACTGCCTGCTGCCCGGTCGGCAGCGCACCAGCTATTCAGGTATTCGCTCCGCATTCGGGGACCGCCCGCTGCCCGCCGCCCCGTCACCTGCCGACGCGCCCACATTCCGCCCCCAGCCTCCTCAGCATTCGTGTATTCGTGCCCCATTCGTGGCCGGTCTGCTGCTCGTCGGCCCACCTGTCGCCCAGGCCACCGCATTCAGGACTCACCCCCATAGATGATCAAAAAAGCAAAGAAAGTTAGCAATATACATCGTAAGACCGATACCATTGCCGAACATTTGTGCTACAATACGTACCAAGAGCGTCAGCAATCCGCATCTACCAGAAAGGAACCCAGCCATGAACCTCCCCACCCACCCCACTGCCCCCAGCGCCGACCGCTGGGCCACCCTCCTGCCCCGCCCCAACGCCGCGTGCCCCGCCGGACGCGCCGGCGAGGCCGGCGCAACCCACCTATCCCGCGTCTCCAATTCAGAATTCAGAACTCAGAATTCAGAACTCCGTCAACCCCGTCTCCAATTCAGAACTCAGAATTCAGAACTCAGAACTCCGCGCTGGGCACGCGGGCGGGCGGTCTGCTATAATGTCGCCTATGATGCAGACATTACGGATCGTCGCGTGGATCATGCTGCGCCTGCCGGTGGGCGCGGCCAACTGGCTGATCGACCGGGCCGGCGACGGCGTGTGGCTGGCTGCCGGGCGCTCGCGCTGTGCCGCGCGCAGCAATATGCGCCATGTGCTGGGGCCGGACGCGCCGGAGCGCCAGGTGCGCCGCCTGGCCCGCTACGCTGTCCGCAACGCCCTCCGCAACTACTACGACCTGATCCGCTTCGCCACCATGTCCGATGCCGAGTTCGACCGCCTGGTGGAAGTGGACGAGGCCAGCCTCGCCCCCGTGCGCGCACTAGCCGACAGCGGCCAGGGGCTGCTGCTGGTCTCGGCCCACTGGGGCGTGTTCGATCTGCTGGGCCACATCATGCAGCGCAAAGGCATTCGCATCATGTTCCTGGTGGCCCACTTTCGCCCGCCCGAAGTGGCCGAATACCTGACCGCGCTGCGGGCGGCGCGCGGCGCAGAGTTGGTGATGATTGACGAGGGCATTGGCGCGCTCAAACGGGCCATGCAAGCCCTCCGCACCGGCCGCATGGTCGGCCTCATGCCCGACCGCAACATAGATCGCATCGGCATCACCGTGCCGTTTTTTGGCGACGACACGGTGATGGGCACCGGGCTGGCAAAGCTGGCCTTGCGCGGCCACACGCCGGTGGTGCCCGGCTTTTGCTATCGCGCCGGCCCCAACCGCTACCGCTTCTATTTCACCGCCCCCATCTATCCACCAACCGCAGGCGACGAGGCCACGCGCGTGACGGCGCTGACGCGCGAGGTGTTCGGCGTGATCGCCCAGCAAATCGCCCGTTACCCCGACCAGTGGACCCTGTTGCAGCCGGTCTGGCCCGATGCGCCCTGCGCGCCCGAACCCGGCGTGGAGCCGATCTAAGAGGAGACCCGATGGCGAATCTGATCACGCTGGCGCGCATCGCCCTGCTGTTTGCCACCGTGGGCCTGATCTATCTGCACGAACCGTGGGCCGCCTTCACCGCAGCGGTCCTCACCATCATCGTCTTTGTCAGCGACGCGCTCGACGGCTATGTGGCGCGCAAACGCGGTCGCGCCGATGCCGCCGGAGCCGTGTTCGACATCGCCGGCGACCGCGTGGTGGAAAACGTCTACTGGGTGGTCTGCGCCCATCTCAGCCTGATCACCGTCTGGGCGCCGCTGGTCATGCTGGTGCGCTCGTTCGCCGTAGACGCAGTGCGGAGCCTGGCCCTGGCCGAAGGCAAAACCGCTTTCGGCAAAGAGACCATGATGCAATCGCGCTTTGGCCTCTGGCTCTCTGCCTCGCGCCTGCATCGGGGGCTCTACGGCGCGGCCAAAGTGGTCGCTTTCGTCTACCTGATCGGTCAATATGGGCTGATGCTGTGGGCCGAGCGCGATCCTGCCATCTTTGCCGGCTGGGGCGACCGCTGGCCGCTGATCCTGGGCATCGGCCAGGGGCTGGCGCTGTTCGCCGTCGCCTATGGGCTGCTGCGCGGTGCCGTCGTCCTCTGGGATGCCCGCCACTATTTCATCAAGCCCAGCGCCCCTTAGCTATCAGGTATCAGGTATCAGGCATCAGCAGACGAAAACTGACCCCTGACCCCTACACAGGACACCCACATGACCCCCCCCACCCAAATTGCCGCCGTCTTCGATGTGGACCGCACGCTCTTGCCGGTCACGACCACCGAGCGGCTGTTTATCCGCTACCTGTTTGCCCGCCGTGTGCTGGGCCCCAGCACGCTCCTTCGCACCGCGCTCTATCTGGCGGTCCACGCGCCACGAGTGGGCGCGCTGGAAGCGATGCGCCGCCGCCGCGTCTACTTGGCCGACCAGGAGGTGGCGCGCATCCAGCCGTTGGCGGCGCGCTGCTATGCCGAGGTCATCGGCCCGCTGATCCCCGCCGCCGCCCGCGCCGCCGTCGCCGCCCACCGCGCGCAGGGCCATCTCACCGTGCTGCTGTCCGGCTCGCTTGACTTTTTGCTGGAGCCGTTGCAAGCCGACCTAGGCGCCGACTTCCTGATCGCCACCCACATGGAAGAGCGGGCCGGCCGCTTCACCGGGCGCATCGCCGGCCGCTGGCCCTACGGCCCGACCAAAGCCCTACTGACGCGCGAGTTCGCTGCGGCGCACAGCGTAGATTTCGCCGCCAGCTACGCCTATGCCGACCACCACAGCGACGAAGAGGTGCTGGCCCTGGTCGGCCACCCCGTCGTCATCAGCCCCCAGCCCAAAATGCAGGCCATCGCCGCCCGCCGCGGCTGGCCCACACGCACGTTCTGAGTTCTGAGTTCTGAGTTGCTGACGTTTGTTGCACCGCGAAGACGCGAAGAGCGCGAAGAATCTTTGTGTTCTTTATGTCTTTGTGGTGAAAAATGAGGTGGGGATGAAACAGCATTGGTGGAAAATCGTCGCACTCCTAGCACTAGGCGGCTGTCTGGCGCGGCGGGCGGCGCGACCCGTGCGGCGGGTGGCGCATCGGGGTGGCGCGGCGGATGCGCCGGAGAACACCCTGGTCGCCTTTCGCGGGGCGGCGGCGGCGGGCATCGGCACCTGGGAGCTGGATGTGCAACTGACGACCGATGGCGCACTGGTCGTCTTCCACGATGAGACGCTGGACCGCACGACCGACGGCACGGGGCCACTCGCGGGGCATTCACTGGCCGCGTTGCAGGCACTGGACGCGGGCGCCTGGTTTGGGCCGGGCTGGGCGGGTGAGCGCATCCCCACGCTCGACGCGGTGATCGCCCTGGCCCGCAGCCAAGTGGACGGCGGAGCGCGGCTGCTGATCGAAATCAAAAGCCCGCATCTCTACCCCGGCATCGAACGCCGCTTGCTGGCCGTGCTGGCGACGGAAGCCTACGCGGACCGCGTGCTGATCATGTCGTTCGACAGCGACTCGCTGGCCCGTGTGCGCGCCCTCGATCCCACCCTGCCGCTCTGCCACCTGACCGGCGACAAGCCGCGCTTTCCCCGCCACCCGGCCGCCGATGCAGAAGTCCTAGGACCGCCCTGGCAACTCCTCGCGCTCAACCCAGGGATCATCTTCGCTGCCCACCGGGCCGGGCGGCAAGTCTACACCTGGACGGTCAACAGTCGCCTCGCCGCCGCTTGGCTGCGCGTCTGCGGCCTCGACGGCCTGATCAGCGACCGGCTGGATCTGCTGCGGGGCGTGCGGGAGCGGGCGGCGTGAGACGTAAAACGTGGTGGGCATCAGGACAACCGCGCCGGACCCCCAGCTTGCCGGGGGACTCAGCCCCCTCCTACCGCCCGTCTCCCGTCTCCTGACCCCTGACACCAGTCAACGAGGTATCAGGCATCGGGTATCAGGAGACGATCAGCGTAGACCTGACCACGGACACCTAATACCTGACCCCGGACACCTGATACCTGATACCTGACACCTGATACCTCATTTACACAGATAAAGCTGTGCAAATTGACAGAAGAGGGTAAGGTCGGGTATAATACGGGGTGGATAGGCAAACGGCCCGCTATGGGATGGGGAAAGGAGCGCGATGGATGGCGACTGAATGGACGGGGCGGACCCCGGTGGCTCAATACAGCCCGCGCCAGACCCTGTTGCGGCTCCTGCAAAAGCGCGGGCAAGCCTCGATCAAAGAGCTGGAAGTGGCGATTGGCGTGACGGCGACGGCGGTGCGCGAGCAGTTGAGCCACCTCGTTGCCGAGGGCGTGGTGGACGCGGTGCGCGTGCGCGGCGACATTGGCCGGCCCTTCTATGTCTACCGGCTGACCGATAAGGCGCAAGACCTGTTCCCCAAAGACTACGGCACCCTGGCGCGCCTGCTGCTCGAAGAGACGCTCGACTTGTTGGGGCCGGAGGTCTACGCGCAATTGCTCGAACGGGTAGGCGGGCGGCTGGCCCAGGATTATGCCGGGGCCCTGGAGGGCCAAGTGATGGAAGAGAAGCTGTATGCGCTGGCGGCCTTGCTGGGCAAAAAGGGCTTCGAGAGCGAAGTGACGCGCACCGCCGACGGCTTTGTGCTGCACGCCAGCACCTGTCCCTTCTTCGCGGTGATCAAAGACCACAGCGAGATCTGCGCTATGGAGCAGCGCATGATGGCCGATCTGCTGCAAGCGGATGTGCAACTCGGCCCCTGCATCCGGGAGGGCCATATCGGCTGCCAGTTCCAGGTGCGCGACCGACCTAACCCCCCAACCCCCTTCCCTACGAAGGAAGGGGGAGTTTCCGTCTAGCTCCCCTCCCTTTGTAGGGGAGGGGTTGGGGGAGAGGTCGGATAATGTTTCTACCGCACGATCTCCCCTCCCTTTGTAGGGGAGGGGTCGGGGGAGAGGTCGGATAATGTTTCTACCGCATGATCTCCCCTCCCTTTGTAGGGGAGGGGTCGGGGGAGAGGTCGGATACGGAACAGTTTAATCTGGGTTGTTGTGAAAGGATTTGAGACACGGTTATGACGATGCAAACATTGGCTGAAACGCACACGCACACGGAGCCGCAGGCCGACGAATTGGTGGTCACCAATTTGCACGTTGCGGTGGAAGGCAAAGAGATTCTTAAAGGGCTGAACCTGACGATCCGCAAAGGCGAGGTCCATGCCATCATGGGCCCCAACGGGTCGGGCAAGTCCACGCTGGTCAATGCCCTGATGGGCCACCCGCGCTATGCAGTGACCGCCGGCACGGCGATGTTTAAGGGCGAGAACGTGCTGGACCTGACACCTGATGCCCGCGCGCACCTGGGCCTGTTCCTGGCCTTCCAGTATCCGAGCGCCATTCCCGGCGTGACGGTCGCCAACTTCCTGCGGACGGCGCTGGTCAGCCTGCACCGCGAACGGCGCAAGATCAGCGATGCAGAACTGCTGTCGGGCGACGCGCCGAGCGGCGCTGAGACGGCCGCTGCCGCCGCCCAGTCGAACCGCCCCCCGAAAGCCCCGGCTATCAAAGAGTTCCGCAAAACCTTGCGCGAGAGCTTGGCGCTGCTGAAAATGGACGAGAACTTTGCCACCCGCTATGTCAACGACGGCTTCTCCGGCGGCGAGAAAAAGCGGCTCGAAATCCTGCAAATGGCGGTCCTCAAACCGCAAATCGCCATGCTGGACGAACCGGACTCCGGCCTCGACATTGATGCGGTGCGGATCGTGGCCGAAGGGGTCAGCGCGGTGCGCGGCCCGAACGTCGGCATCTTGATCATCACCCACTACCAGCGCATCCTCAACTATATCAAGCCCGATGTGGTGCATATCCTGGTCGGCGGCCGCATCGTGCAATCGGGCGGCTGGGAACTGGCGCTGAAGCTGGAAAAAGAAGGCTACCAGTGGCTCAAAGCCGAGTTTGGCCTGAGCGATGAAGAGATGGCCGATGAAGGTGGGGCTGCCCATGCAAGCGCCTAACCTGACCGCACCCCTCACGACACCGGCGGCTGGCGCTACGAACGGCCACAGTAACGGCGACAGCCCGCCCGGCGACATCACTGCGGCGGCAGTGGCGCAGTTGTCGGCCCAGCACGGCGAATCGGCGTGGCTGCGTGCGGCCCGGCTGGCGGCGTTCGCCACCTACGAGAGCCTGCCGCTGCCCAACTGGAATCGTGGCATCGGCAACTGGTGGACCACCGACATCAGCGCGGTCAAGCCGGACAGCCTGCACCTCTACCATGCGGCGGGCGGCGAAAACACGATCACGGATGCCTTTTCGACCCAAGAAGAACACGCCGGGCTGATCGTCACGCGCAATGCCGGAGCCGTTTCTAGCCACTTGCGCGCGGATTTGGCGGCCAAAGGTGTGATCTTCACCGACTTGGTGACGGCGGTGCGTGAGCATGGCGACTTGGTGCAAAAGTACCTGTCGCACAGCATCCCGGTCGGCACCGACAAGTTCACCGCGCTCAACGCCGCGCTGTGGAACGGTGGGGTCTTCCTCTATGTGCCGCGTGGCGTGGCGGTGGACCTACCGTTGCACAGCCTCGTCGCGCTGGACGGCACGGGCGGCATCACGCTGCACCATACACTGATCGTGGCCGAAGCGGGCAGTGAAGTGCGGCTGGTCGAAGAGTTCCGCTCGGCCGGCGGTGACGGCCTCAGCCCGGTGCGGCGCGGCGACGCAGGCGCGCCCGCCGTCTACAGCGGCGTGCTGGAAGTGGTGCTGGGCACCGACAGCAAGGTGGAATATTTCACCATCGAAAACTGGGGGCCGGAGGTCTACACCTTCAACCAGCGCCGCGCCGATGTCGGCCAGAATGCGCGGATGCACTGGGTCTTCGGTGTGCTGGGCGGGCGCATCAACCACAGCCATGTGGACACCGAACTGCTGGGCCGGGGCGCGGAAACGCAAACGCGCGGCATCTACTTCCCGCACGGCGATCAACTGTTCGACCTGACCACGCTGACCCACCATGTCGGCGACCATTGCACCGGCGACATCCTGTTCAAGGGCGCGTTGCGCGATGCGTCGCGGGCGGGCTTCGCGGGCATGATCCGCGTGGAGCCGACCGGTCAGCAGACCAACTCCTACCTGTCGGATCACATCCTGTTCTTGAGCGATCAGGCCAAAGCGGACAGCGTGCCGGGGTTGGAGATCTTGGCCGATGATGTGCGCTGTTCGCACGGCGCGACTATCGGCATGATTGACGAGGACCAAGTGTTCTACCTGATGAGCCGCGCCCTGCCGCGCGTGGAGGCGGAAAAGCTGATCGTCGGCGGCTTCTTCGAGCAAGTGCTGCAAGAGATGCCGTTGGAGAGTATGCGCGAACTAGTGCGTGACCAGATCCAGCGCAAAGTGGAACTGCCGCAACTGCCGCTCCCCACGCCGGTTTTTTAGCTGGCAGGTATCAGGTATCAGGTATCAGGTATCAGGTGTCCGGTGTCCGGTCTACGCGGATCGTCTCCTGATACCTGATGCCTGATACCTCGTTGACGGGT